>Ga0307408_100000222_pt1 | contig 60417 bp, 51 predicted proteins | sample 322Cmetagenome_FD_202116 | JGI IMG/M metagenome (GOLD analysis project Ga0307408, IMG submission 202116) | Maize rhizosphere microbial communities from greenhouse at UC Davis, California, United States - 322HYB-C-3 | ecosystem: Host-associated > Plants > Roots > Rhizosphere > Soil | place... | reverse complement strand
TTAACTTACACCGTGCAATTAGCTGGCGGCGGAGCATTACCTGCATGGTTGAGTTTTGATCCCGTTACTCGCACCTTTAGCGGTACACCTGCAAATGGCGATGTTGGAACGGTATCGATTGATGTTATTGCCGATGATGGTAATGGCGGTACTGTAACGGACACGTTCAATATTGTTGTCGCTAATACTAACGATGCCCCTATAGTTGCGAATACCATCCCCAATCAAAACACAGCCGAAGATTCTGCGTTTAATTTCCAGTTTAACAGTAATACATTTGCGGATTCTGATGTTGGCGACACTTTAACTTACACCGTGCAATTAGCTGGCGGCGGAGCATTACCTGCATGGTTGAGTTTTGATCCCGTTACTCGCACCTTTAGCGGTACACCTGCAAATGGCGATGTTGGAACGGTATCAATTGATGTTATTGCCGATGATGGTAATGGCGGTACTGTAACGGACACGTTCAATATTGTTGTCGCTAATACTAACGATGCACCAACTGTCGCGAATGTAATTCCTGATCAAAACGCGACGGAAGATTCTGCGTTTAACTTCCAGTTCAATAGCAATACATTTGGCGATGCCGATGTTGGAGATACTTTAACTTACACCGCGCAATTAGCTGGCGGCGGAGCATTACCTGCATGGCTGAATTTTGATCCCCTTACTCGCACTTTTAGCGGCACACCCGCAAATGGCGATGTTGGAACGGTATCAATTGATGTTATTGCCGATGATGGTAATGGCGGTATCGTAACGGACACGTTCAATATTGTTGTCGCTAATACTAACGATGCACCCACTGTCGCGAATGTAATTCCTGATCAAAACGCGACGGAAGATTCTGCGTTTAACTTCCAGTTCAATAGCAATACATTTGCTGATGCCGATGTTGGCGACACTTTAACTTACACCGCTCAGTTAGCTGGCGGCGGAGCATTACCTGCATGGCTGAGTTTTGATCCTGTTACTCGGACTTTTAGCGGTACACCAACGAATGGTGATGTTGGGGCCATATTGATTGATGTTATTGCCAATGATGGTAATAGCGCAGTGACTGATACGTTTATGATTACTGTCGTAAATGTGAATGATGCGCCCACGGCAATTACAATTGATAATATGACGATGGTTGCAGGTGATGCACCGCAACAAATTGATTTGCGAAATAAATTTTTTGATATCGAAGATGTAGTAACGCTTAATTTTGAATTAATGGGGAATAGTAATCCTGACGCGGTAATTGATGTCCAGATGGATCAGAATACCGGGATGATGACGATTGTGGTGTCATCCGAGAATGCGGGTGAATCAATTATTCGCTTGCGAGCAATTGATTCTGATGGCGCGTGGGTCGAGTCCAGTTTTAAAGTCACTGTGTCTGCTAAAGAGCCGCCAGTTGCGCCTCCAGTAATTATTCCGCCCGTGATTGTCGCCCCGCCTATTATTACTCCGGATGTTGATGAAACTACACCGCCGACAATCCCTGATCCCATTATTCCTCCTGTTGTTGTGTTGCCTGAAACTCAAAATCCCGGCGTTATTCCGCCAACAAATGGAGACGAGTCAACACTTTCGCCTGCTTTGCCGGATGAACCTGATATTACAAGCGAAGGGGTTGACCAGGAGCTACTTGTGAATGGGGATGAGTATGACTCTCCATACAATGTGGTGGAGGATAAATCTGCACAGGATTATGAACGTGTAGTGCAACTACTTAATTCTAATGCACTGCAGGTGTCTAGCTTAACGGCGTCCACATCGCTGGTCAGTTTGATTGTACCCGATGCCGGTTTTGCGCCGTGGGAAGCCGCGGAGTTTGATAGTGAAGTGCGGCGTATTCGTGCGCAAATGGATGAGGCACTAGAGGAAGAGCATGATCGTAAAGCACTGATTGCTGGCATTAGTTTTTCATTGACTACCGGTTTGTTGATTTGGTCGCTGCGTGCCAGCAGTTTATTGCTGGCAATGGTTTCTATGCTGCCTCTGTGGCGCGGCTTAGATCCGCTGCCTATTCTTGATGAAGTGAATAAGCGCAAAAAAGAATTGGAGCAACAGCGCAAAGATCGTAAACATGAAGATAAAAATGCTAAAGAAGTGGGGTATCTTTTTGATCACGCCCAACAAAAAACCAAAGATGTGTAATTATTTTTCTACTCAATGCTGTTAAGGAATTTGAATGTTTACTATTACACCTGCCGTGAGGTTGAGTGTGGGGTTGGTGATTCTCACCGTCTCTTTATTGATTCTCGCGCAAGCGATTGGTTTGGCGCCCGGTGCTGAGCGTCAGCAGTTGGATGTGCGCAAACGTTTAGCTGAAACTCTGGCGTCCCAAGTCAGCGTGGCGATTATGCGGGGCGATGAGTTATTGCTACAGTATTTACTTGAGTCCTCTGTGGAGCGCAATCCGGAGATCTTATCGGTAGCCGTCAGGCACAATAATGGAAACCTGGTGGCGAAAACCAATGCGCATGAAAAATTTTGGGCTGATGCAAAAGAACATGAATCCACACCCACGCATATTCGTTTCCCGGTAATGACCAATGGCGCAAAACGTGCCGAATTTGAAATTAGTTTTGAGCCATTGTTGCATGACCGACACCCTATTTTTGGTGTGCCTACTTTTGTACTGCTGATTGTTTTTATTTCACTCAGTGGTTTTGTGGGGTTTTGGTTTTACATCAAACGTGCACTCAAACATTTGGACCCGAGTGCAGTGGTGCCAGCGCGAGTGCGCAATGCATTAAATATTTTGGCGGAGGGCGTGTTAATTTTGGATCGGCGCGAACAGATAGTTCTGGCTAATACTGCTTTACTAGAAAATTTGCGCCGCACGGAGGAATTTTTGCTAGGCAAAAAAGCCAGTAACTTGGGTTGGTTTGTCGATCCCAAGAGTGTTGATAACGAATACCCCTGGATGCGTGCTATCGCTGAGGGCATCAAACAAACCGGGGTTCGCGTTTTATTACCTATGGGCGATGATGGCGAAAAAATCTTTCATGTAAATGCCGTGCCAATTCTGGATGCCAAAGGCGCAATACAAGGCACTATTGCGGTATTTGAGGATATTACAGAGCTGGAGGGGAAAAACCGTTTGTTGGAGGATATGGTGCAGCAACTGGCCGCGAGCCAGGCAGCGATTGAAACCAAAAATAAAGAGCTTACCTACCTCGCAACACGGGATCCACTGACTAATTGTTTTAATCGCCGCGCGCTCTACGAACATCTCAATGGTAAATTTGACGGTGCACGCGCTTCCGATGCCGAGTTTAGTTGCATCATGGCTGATATCGATTTTTTCAAAAAAGTGAATGATACCTATGGTCATGCCGTGGGCGATGAAGTGATTAAAATGGCTGCTAACAGTTTGCGCGAAGTAGTGCGCGATATGGATATGGTGGCGCGTTTTGGCGGTGAAGAATTCTGTGTGATTTTACCCGGTGCCCCTATTGAACAAGCGCAGATGATTGCGGAGCGCTGCCGCGAAAAAATCGCTTCACAAGTCACCAACGGTGTCAGCGTAACCGGCAGTTTTGGTGTGACCTCCATGCGTATGGGGGCGATAAGTTCCAGTCAGCTCATCCAGCAGGCAGACGAGGCTCTTTATTACTCCAAACAACATGGGCGCAATCAGGTGACTCGTTGGGCACCCGGTATGGAAAGCCTGATTGCTGAAACGCAGCATTAAATTCCCTTGGTTGCTCGCAAAACAACCATGAATACCCGCACTTGTGCGGGTTTTTTCATTCATTTCCCCGCAGAGTGATCTTGCCGGTGGTAAATCTGCCGCCAGTAATTACAATAGCCCTCGTTTATTAATTAGTGCCTTTGTATCTCAATCGGGACATTTCCATTGAAATCAGTAACTCCGCAACGCCGTACTCCTGCATCTGAACAAGCTTCCAGCTTGCTCGTTCGCCTGCTGAAAGAGGGGGCGCTCATTGGTTTGGGCGCGATCTGTCTGTACCTGTTGATCGCCATGGTCAGCTATGACCCTCTGGACCCGGGTTGGTCCAAAACGGGCGAAAATACCCAGGTACAAAATGCGGGTGGCTCCTTCGGCGCTTGGATTGCCGATGTATTTTTCTCGCTGTTTGGTTACCTCGCATACTTGTTTCCGGTGATGATTGCCTATCGCGCCTGGTTAGTGCTCAAGGATCGCACCCGTCAGGATGCTATCGATTGGTTGTTTTTTGGTTTACGTGCGGTGGGGTTGGTATTGGTTATGGTTGCCGGTACTGGCATCGCTGCCATGCATTACAGCGACGGTGCCTCGGTATTACCTTATTCCAATGGTGGCTTGTTAGGTGCTGCTGTCTCTGACGGTATTTTTGACGCGTTCAACTACATCGGCGGCACACTGTTGATGCTCAGTATGTTTTTGGTGGGCATGACAATTTTTACCGATCTCTCCTGGCTTAAGCTCGCTGAGGATATTGGGCGATGGATTAGCATCGGCGTCAATCGTGGGCTGGAAAAATGGCAGGTTTACCAGCGTGAGCGGGCGGAAAAGCAAATCGCCGTAAAAGCGCAGGAGCATCGCCGCGAAGTGGTGGAGCAGCACGTTAAACAGGAAGCCAAGCGCGTGGCCCCGGTAATTATCACCGAGCCACCCAAAAAGAAGCCTGCGCCCAGTCCGCGCATTGAAAAGGAAAAGCAGCCGTCGCTCTTTGAATCTATCGAGCCGGCTGTGGGTACTTTACCGCCATTGAACTTGCTTGATCCTGCCGATAAGCGCAGTGACAAAGGCTATTCCAAAGAGTCGTTGGAAGCCATGTCGCGCATGCTGGAACTCAAACTAAAAGACTTTGGTATCGAGATTGAGGTGGTGTCGGTACAGCCCGGCCCGGTGGTGACCCGGTTTGAGATCCAACCTGCGCCAGGTATTAAAGCCAGCCGTATTTCCGGGCTTGCCAAAGACCTGGCGCGTTCGCTGGCGGTAGTCTCAGTGCGGGTGGTAGAGGTTATTCCCGGCAAATCAGTGATGGGGATTGAAATCCCGAACGCACACCGCGAAATGGTGCGCCTGTCGGAAGTGATTTCATCTGAACTCTACGAGAACTCCAAATCAGTGCTTACCATGGCGTTGGGTCACGACATCTCCGGGGAGCCGGTGGTGGCTGATCTTGCCAAAATGCCGCACTTGTTGGTCGCAGGTACTACCGGCTCTGGTAAGTCTGTGGGTGTAAACGTGATGTTACTCAGCCTGCTGTATAAATCCACGCCCAAAGAAGTACGCTTGATGTTGGTCGACCCCAAAATGCTGGAGTTGTCGGTTTACGAAGGTATCCCGCATTTGCTTACGCCGGTTATTACCGACATGAAAGACGCGGCCAACGGGCTGCGCTGGTGTGTTGGGGAAATGGAGCGTCGCTATAAGCTCATGGCCGCCATGGGGGTGCGTAACCTCGCTGGTTTTAACCGCAAGGTGGACGATGCCATCAAAGCGGGTGAGCCAATCAAAGACCCACTATTCAAACCGGAAGAGAACTTTGAACCCGGTGCTGAAGTGGCTACTGCGCCCGATCTGGAAACCCTGCCAGCCGTTGTGGTCGTGATCGACGAATTTGCCGATATGATGATGATTGTCGGCAAAAAGGTAGAGCAGCTCATCGCCCGTATTGCGCAAAAAGCCCGTGCAGCGGGTATCCACCTGATTTTGGCTACCCAGCGCCCATCGGTAGATGTAATCACCGGCTTGATTAAGGCCAATGTCCCGACGCGTATGGCGTTCCAGGTTTCGTCCAAAATCGATTCGCGTACCATTCTCGACCAGGGCGGGGCAGAGCAGTTACTGGGGCATGGCGATATGCTTTATTTGCCACCCGGCACCAGCGTGCCAGTCCGTGTCCATGGCGCTTTTGTGGATGACCACGAGGTTCACCGCGTGGTGGCCGATTGGAAAAAACGTGGTGAACCCAACTATATCGATGGCATTACCGATGACAGCAATAATTCGATTCCAGTGCCAGGCATGCCGAGCGAAGGTGGTGAAGAGGGCGGCGATAATGAAAGTGATGCGCTGTACGATGAAGCTGTGGCTTTTGTGATCGAATCGCGCAAGGCTTCCATTTCCTCGGTACAGCGAAAATTGCGCATCGGTTATAACCGTGCCGCACGTCTAATTGAAACCATGGAAATGGCGGGTGTTGTATCCGCGGCGGGTCACAACGGAAACCGTGAAGTTTTGGTGCCGGGCGGGCGCGATTGATTTATCTCAGGTTCATCTGCACCCGATAGGATTCCGGTGTCAGTAACTTAATACTCTTGTTGGAATTTATATGAACGTTTTTGCACGCATTTTTACTGGTTTGCTGTTGGTGTTGTCGGTTACTACTTATGCGACTGACGATCAGGCGGCTGCACAGCTCCGCAAACAACTCGATGCCATGAACACCTTGCAAGGTGATTTTGTACAAACCACTTACGACAAGGCTGGCGTCGAGCAAGAATCCAGTAGCGGCAATTTTATGTTGATGCGCCCAGGTAAATTTTATTGGAAAACCCTGGAGCCTATGCCGCAGCTGTTGGTATCCAACAATAAAACTATTTGGCTCTACGATCCGGATTTGGAAACGGTGAATATCCGCGAATTTACCGATGACCTGCGTGAAACGCCTGCATTATTGTTGAGTGCGGACATCGAACAGTTGCGTAAAAACTTTTCTGTCGCACGCGATCAACAGGATGGTAGTGCAGAAAAATATACCCTCACACCCAAGGTGACTGAGGGCATGTTCCAGCATTTAATTCTGGTATTTAAAAGTGGGCAGCTGAGCGAGTTTGCGATTCAGGACAGTCTGGGCCAGTTGACCCGCTGTGTATTGAACAATGTGCAGCGCAACAAGGCACTGCCGGAAGAAAACTTTTTCTTTGTGCCGCCCGAAGGTGTTGAGATCCTGAGGGATTAAACACTGATCGGATCTAACCCTATAAAGATGTAAGCCATGGATCTTTTTGCCAGCAGTGCCCCTGCATATCAACCGCTTGCTGCGCGCATGCGCCCGCGCAATCTGGATGATTATATTGGTCAGGAGCACCTGCTCAGTGTGGGCAAACCGCTGCGCGAAGCTATCACTCGCGGTCAACTGCACTCGATGATTTTTTGGGGCCCGCCCGGTGTGGGTAAAACCTCGCTTGCCAAATTATTCGCCGAGCAGGCAGATGCGCGGTTTGAATCCTTGTCAGCGGTTTTGTCCGGCGTAAAAGAAATTCGTGCCGTTGTCGCAACCGCGCAGCAAGAGCGCATCTCCAGTCGTCGCAAAACCATTTTATTTGTCGATGAAGTACATCGCTTCAACAAATCCCAACAGGATGCATTTCTGCCTTATGTGGAAGACGGCACTTTTATTTTTATCGGTGCAACCACTGAAAATCCCTCGTTTGAATTAAACAACGCACTGCTCTCACGGTGCCGTGTGTATGTGCTGCGCGGTCTGCAGCCCGAGCAATTAAAAGACGTATTACAGCAGGCGCTCGACGATAATGAACGCGGCCTGGGCGGGCAGGACATTCGTATCGATAAGGATATGCTAATGACTCTCGCGCAAGCCGCCGATGGCGATGCACGCAAAGCGCTTAACTTGCTGGAAATTTCCGCTGATCTCGCCGAAGACGCCGGCGATCACAAAATCATCAATGAACAAGTGATTGCTGAAGTCTTGGCGTCCGATGTGCGTCGCTTCGATAAGGGCGGCGATATTTTCTACGAGCAAATCTCCGCCCTGCATAAATCCGTGCGCGGCTCATCGCCCGACGGCGCACTTTACTGGCTTGCCAGAATGCTTGATGGTGGCTGCGATCCACTTTATATCGCCCGCCGGGTGGTGCGTATGGCAAGTGAGGATATAGGGAATGCTGACCCACGCGCGTTGCCGCTCTGTTTATCCGCATGGGATGTACAGGAACGTTTAGGTAGCCCGGAAGGGCAGTTGGCCATCGCCCAAGCCGTGGTGTATTTGGCCTGCGCACCCAAAAGTAATGCTGTGTATAATGCGTTCAATCAGGTCATGGCTGATGTTCGCTCCCAACCCGCATTTGATGTTCCCATGCATTTACGCAATGCACCGACCAAGCTGATGAAAAGCATGGATTACGGTGCGGAATATCGCTACGCCCACGACGAACCCGGCGCCTATGCGGCAGGTGAAAATTATTTGCCGGAAGAGATCGCCCAAGCGCGTTACTACCAACCGGTCGAACGTGGTTTGGAATTAAAAATTCAGGAAAAGCTTGCCCATCTACGCGAGTTGGATAAGCAAAGTAAAAAGAAACGCTACAAAAAATCGCCCGGAAAATAATATGCAGTGGTTAGCAATCGCATTAGGTGGTGCTCTTGGCTCAGTGCTTAGATTCGCTGCCGTCGGTTATTTAACGCCGCTATTGAATTACCGGTTTCCACTCGGCACCTTTGTGGTGAATATTGTCGGGTCATTTTTGATTGGCGTGGCTTATGTACTGCTGGTAGAAAAAACCACCTTGCCTGTCGAATGGCGTTTATTTTTTATCACCGGAATTTTAGGGGGCTTCACCACCTTCTCAGCTTTTTCGCTGGAAATTTTACAGCTGTGGCAAGAAGGGCACGTGTTAAACGCGCTTGTGTATGCCAGCAGCTCGGTGATTCTGGGTTTATTAATGGCCTTTGTTGGTATGGCATTAACCCAAAAAATATTTTAGTTATTAATTATTCATGTTCTTCAACTTCAAATAGAAAATTACTCATCATGTTAGATTCAAAGTTACTTCGCACCGCTACCGAACAAGTTGCCCAGGGTTTGGCCAAACGTGGCTATGAGTTAGATGTTGCTAAAATTCAGGCTCTGGAAGAAACCCGCAAAGCGATTCAAATAAAAACGGAAAATTTGCAAAGTGAACGCAACTCTATTTCCAAGGGCATTGGCAAAGCCAAACAAGCCGGTGAAGATGTTGCACCTATGATGCAAGCAGTAGAAAACATCAAACAGGAATTGGTAGGCGCCGAAGCTGAATTGGCAAAAGTACAAGCTGAGTGGGATGATTTTGTAAAGGCAATTCCCAATATTCCTGCCGATGAAGTCCCCAATGGTAAAAGTGAAGAGGATAACGTTGAAGTTCGCCGCTGGGGTATGCCGCGTAGTTTCCATTTTCCCATCAAGGATCACGTTGATCTGGGGGCAGAATTAGGCGGTTTGGATTTTGAAGTGGCCACCAAAATTACCGGCACTCGTTTTGCGGTTTTGCGTGGCGGCGTAGCGCGTTTGCATCGCGCTCTTGCGCAATTTATGTTGGATACTCACATCAATCAACACGGCTACGAAGAAGTTAACGTGCCGTTTATTGTGAATCGCGATTCACTGTTTGGCACAGGCCAATTACCCAAGTTTGAAGAAGACTTGTTTAAACTGACCGACGACCGTGAATTTTATTTAATTCCCACTGCCGAAGTGCCAGTCACTAATATTTACCGCGATGAAATTGTTGACGAAACCCAGCTGCCGATCAAATTGGTTTGCCACTCTCCCTGCTTCCGCTCAGAGGCGGGCAGCTATGGTCGTGATACCCGCGGCATGATTCGTCAACACCAGTTTGAAAAAGTGGAACTGGTTAAGTTTGTGCGCCCGGAAGAATCCGATGCAGCGCTGGAAGCCTTGGTTGGCCATGCAGAAACGATTTTGCAACAACTCGGCTTGCCCCATCGCACCGTTATTTTGTGCGGTGGTGATATCGGTTTTTCCTCTGCCAAAACTTACGACATAGAAGTATGGGTGCCTTCACAGGATAAGTATCGCGAAATTTCTTCCTGTAGCAGCTTCCGCGATTTCCAGGCCCGCCGCATGATGGCGCGCTACCGCAACAAAGAAAGCGGCAAACCTGAACTGCTGCACACCCTCAACGGTTCCGGTTTGGCCATTGGCCGCACCTTGTTAGCTGTGTTAGAAAATTATCAGCAAGAAGATGGTAGTGTAATTATTCCTGAAGTATTACGCCCTTATATGGGTGGGCAAGAAGTGTTGAATTCTGCTAAAAAATAATAAAAAGGGTGGGCATTGCCCACCCTTTTTATTTCTGCATCTTAATTTTTACATTCATCTGATTATTATGTTAACTGCAGTTCGACTGGAGTTAAATAAAACCTTGTAGATTATTATGGAATATTTTCCCGTCTTTCTCGATTTAAAGAACCGCCTCTGCCTGTTAGTCGGTGGTGGCGATATTGCAACGCGCAAAGGGCGATTGCTCTCCAAGGCGGGTGCGCGTTTGCGGGTGGTTGCGCCGGAAATTTCCAGCGAATTACGCGAACTGGTTGCGCAAAATAATGGCGAGTTGCATGAGCGTGAATATCAAACCAGTGATTTAAATGATTGTGTCATTGCCATTGCCGCGACGGATATCGAAACACTCAATGAGCAGATTTCTGCGGATGCCCAAGCGCGTAACTTACCGGTGAATGTGGTGGACAGCCCTGCGCTTTGCACTTACATCACTCCTGCAATTATTGACCGCTCTCCCTTGGTGATTGCAATTTCCAGTGGTGGTGAATCGCCGGTATTGGCGCGTTTAATTCGCGCGAAGCTTGAAACACTGATTCCCACTAGCTACGGTCGCCTCGCGCAAATAGCGAGCAGTTGGCGCGACCGTGTTAAGGCGCGTTTTGATGATGGTGATAGTCGGCGTCGCTTTTGGGAGAAAATTCTGCAAGGCCCGGCAGCGGAGTTAGCCTTGAATGGTCAGGAAACAGCGGCAGAAAATATTATCGCCACTGAAATTGCCAAAGAAGATCAGACCATTACTCAAGGCGAAGTTTATTTGGTCGGTGGCGGCCCTGGCGATCCGGAGTTGTTAACCTTGCGCGCGCTACGTTTAATGCAACAAGCCGATGTGGTGCTTTACGATCGTTTGGTATCAGATGGTGTAATGGAGTTAGTGCGCCGCGATGCCGAGCGAATTTATGTGGGCAAACGCCGCAGCGAACATGCAATGGAGCAGGAAAATATCAATCAGCTGTTGGTTGATTTAGCCAAAGAAGGTAAGCGGGTGTTGCGCTTGAAAGGGGGCGATCCGTTTATTTTTGGGCGTGGCGGTGAAGAAATTGAATTACTTGCGCAAAACAATATTCCATTTCAAGTGGTGCCGGGTATTACTGCGGCATCGGGTTGCTCTGCCTATGCAGGCATTCCACTGACGCATCGCGATTACGCCCAATCGGTGCGTTTTGTAACAGGGCACTTAAAGTCCGACAATACCAATTTGCAATGGCCGGAGTTGGCCAACCCAACACAGACGTTGGTTTTTTATATGGGTTTGGTTGGATTAAAAGAGATTTGTGAATCGCTCATCAGTCATGGTCGTTCACCACAAACACCGGTTGCTTTGATTGAAAAAGGTACGACTCAGGAGCAGCGTGTTTTGATTGCCGACTTACAGTCGATTGCCGATGTAGTGGCAGCAAATGATGTGCATGCTCCAACCCTGTTTATTGTGGGTGAAGTAGTAAAATTGCATGATAGTTTAAAATGGTTTAATCCGGCGTGATAAACCAGTAAACGCCTCCCTTGCTACATGCGAGGGAGGCGTTTTTGTTACTCAATTCCCGAAGCTGCTGGCTTGGTTTTTATCCAGGAAATCAGCACTGATCCCCCAATTAATAAAGCAACAGTGGTAAGTGATACGCCAATTGGAATTTTATAAATGTCGATCAACAACATTTTTACTCCAATAAAAATGAGCACCAAGGCTAAACCATATTTAATGTAAGCGAAGCGATCTGCAATATCAGCCAGCAAAAAATACATGGCACGCAGACCAAGAATTGCAAAGATATTGGATGTGAGTACGATAAATGGATCAGAAGTAATCGCGAAAATAGCCGGAATCGAATCCACTGCAAAAATAATATCCGAGATTTCCACCATAATTAATGCCAAAAATAATGGTGTCATGAGTTTCACACCATTGACGACAACAAAAAAGCGCTCGCCTTCCAAGTGATCGCTAATGGCAAAATGCCGCTTAAACCAGTTAAGTAGAGGGTTATTGTTAAGGTCTATTTGTTTGTCTGCCATCCACCACATTTTTATACCAGTCAGTAATAAAAACGCACCAAATACATACAGTAACCAATGGAAATGTGCGATTAACCAAACTCCAGCAAAAATCATAATAGTGCGCAGAATAATTGCGCCGAGCACTCCATAGGTTAACACTCGTTTTTGTAATTCGAGCGGTATGGCAAAAAAGTTAAATAGCATTAACCAAACAAACACATTGTCCACGGCCAATGATTTTTCAATCAGATAACCGGTCAAATACTCCATAGTTTTGGTGTTTGCAAATTCACGGGTGTAGTGGGCGTCCAGATAAAACCATAAGCCTGCCCCAAAACTTAATGCAAGGCTAACCCACACCAGTGACCAACTGCCTGCTTCTTTAAGTGAAACGCGGTGTTGTTTTCCGCCACCAACAAAAATCAAATCAATAGCGAGTACTACAAGCACAATTGTGAAAAAAGCCAGCCACATCCACCAGGTGCCAATAGATTGGAGAGATGTCGTTGTGTCATTTGCAGTTTGGATTGCTGCAGCAAGCTGCCCGGTTTCGGCGCTTGGTAGCGATGAAAAAGAAAGGATGTTTAGCATGAAAGGCTCCGTCAAAGTCGGTTAAATGACGCAATGACGGGCAAATTGGAAATATACGAAAGCCTTTGTCATTGCGACAAAGGTCTCGTTTACAAGGTATTACCTTGCCCGCGCGACCGGAGCTTTGACTCGTATTGACGACCTGCGCGGTAATAACTACTCCCCTTCGTAAAGCGAGTATAAAAGACTGAAATGGATGGTCAAGTGTTTCTTTAGGCGGAAATCTGACCGAGTTTTTGGTTAAAATGTGACCTTGGTGTCAGTTTTACGTATCTTGGGCACTTAAGGTTAAAGGGCGATTGAATGCTGCCGATAAATTGACTGTAACTTGCGAATTCAGGTGCAATCATGGTTTACCTTGGACCAATCCAGCCTCGACCGGTATCGGTTAAAGCGCCCAGTCGTCCTTCAACGACTACGGCGGTGAGCCCCTATGCCAATGAAAATCAGCAGCAACAGCGTTCTGCTGGCCTGGATGCCATAGGTCCACCCGGTGGAGTTGAACGTCGCAAGCAGGATCGTCGCCATAAAGCAGACCAGACCATTGTTGAAACCCGCGCAGGGCGCGACCGCCGCAAAGCCCCGAAGACCACCATCAATATTTCTATCTAACAAACTATTTGCATGGAGTCACTTGTACTGGCACCGATTTAAAGGCCGGTGTTTTACTGCGCGGGTCGTGAGTGGTGGCAATCAGGACATTGGCTTCCGGGTAATAAGCCAGGACATTACCGCGCGGCACATCAAACGCAAAAACAGTGACGGCTTTCATTTCACCTTGCGCCGAACGCAAGGTTACGGGGTCACCGGCGGCAACTCCCAGCGCTTGAATATCTTCCTTGTTCATCAATACCGACCAGCGGGTATTAGTCCCGCGATAAGAGTCTGTCTCTTCGTAAATAATCGAATTAAATTGACCTTCGCTGCGAATACTCGCTAATACAAACGGGAAATCATTGTTGGTGATAGTCTCGGGTAATACGTTGGTTTGAAATTGGGCTTTGCCGTTTTTCGTGGCAAATTCCGGTGTGCTCAGTAAGCGATTTTGAATCGTGAATTCTTGTTTGGTGTGTGCGATATCTTTTAATTCACTCAAGCCGGGAATGGTCGCGGCAATCGCCGCGCGAATAGAATCGTGTTGTTTCAGTTGATTAAAATCGAGTGGGCATTCAGGTAATAAGCGTTTGCCTAATTCGCACAGAATTTCTACTTCCGGTTTTACATTGTGCAAGCGATTTATACCTCCATCACTTAAACGCACATAATTAAACATGGATTCCTGGGTGGTGGGTTGCCACTCTTCATCCCGCGCGGTGACCGGTAAAATTAATGCTTCACTGGTTTCCATGCCAGTCACGTGACCCAGGTTGAGTGTAGTGGTCAAGTACACTTTAAAGGGGATTTTATCCAGCGCTTGTTGCGCCCAGTGGCTATTCGGAGTTGCCGCAAATAAATTGCCGCCCATAATCAATGCGGCATCTATTTTTCCTTCGTGTGCTGCAGTCAAACAGGCGAGGGTATCCATGCCTGCGCTACGCGGTAATTGTGCACCGGTGTGTTTTTCCAGTTGTAATAAAACATCTTCCGCTAAAATGGGTTTAACACCCACAGTGCCAATGCCTTGTACATTGCTGTGACCGCGCAGCGGTAATAAACCGGCGGCGGGTTTACCTAACATGCCGCGTAACAACGCAAGGTTGGCAATCGCCTCCACATTTTCCACACCGTGTAAATGATGGGTAATACCCATGCCCCAGGCAAAAATAGCGCGCTCAGCTTTGGCGTAAGCCTGTGCGAGGTGTTGAATTACTTCCTGATCAATACCGCAATGAGTGGTGATGGTTTGCCACGACGTATTATCAATATCCTGTTTAAACACTAAAAAATTATCGGTGTGCTGTGCGATAAATTGTTCATCGATGTGTTGCGCTTCCAACAATGCTTTGGCGATGCCTTTGAGTAACGCAAGGTCGCTGCCGATTTTGGGTTGCACATATTCTGATGCAATCCAGGTTCCGCCGCTGAGCATGGATTTAGCGCTCTTAGGTACCGCAAAACGTACTAAACCCGGTTCTTTAGCCGGATTAATCACAATCACTTGTCCGCCGCGTTCGCGACAATTTTTTAATTGATGCACGAAGCGTGGATGATTGGAGGATGGGTTTGCACCTATCACAAAAATACAATCGCAGTTGCCCACATCTTCTAATGACACTGTCGCTGTACCTGTGCCGATTACATTGTATAAACCAACGCCGGTAGCTTGATGGCAGTAGAAGGAGCAGTTGTTGACGTTATTGGTGCCGTACAAACGCGCGAGTAATTGCAGCACAAAACCCGCTTCGTTGGAGGAGCGGCCCGATGAATAAAAAAATGTGCGCTCCGCGTGGGTGGCTGCAAAACTGCGTGCCATTTTATCCAGTGCAAATTCCCAACTTACCGGCGTGTATTTATTGCCATCGGCAGATTTAAACAGCGGGGTATTTAACCGCCCCAGATGTTCAATTTCGTAGGCACTCAGTTGTTTAAAATCGTCCAGTGTGTGAGTAAATAAATCCTCGGGGATGGGCGCTTGAATATCGGTGGATTGCGCTTGAATACTTTTGTTGCACACCGAGGGAAATTCGTCCTTTTCATTGGTCATACCGCCGCGTTGGCCGCCCATGCCCAAACCGCAGGCTTTGCAGGTGTTTTTGCTATTGAGCGCTTTGGCTGAGTTAAGCAGGCCGATACGCGCCACGGTTTTTAAGGTGTAAAGCACTTTTTTAGGGCCGCCGCCTACAATGCTAATAGGCTCGGCAGGTGTTGAATTGTGTGAAGGCATAATCTCTGACCGGAAACGGGAATATGTTTGGAGGGTAGGGCGGTTTTCTCGCTATTGCAATACGTTAAATCACGGCTTTCTTGTAGAATCGCCCCAGCCCTTATCTATTTACGGATTGACTTCATGCCCCATATTTTGATTCTTGAGGACGAGCCCAGCATCGCTGAAAGCCTCGTATTTGTATTGCAGGCAGAGAGCTTTACCACCCATTGGGAAAGTCTGGCGAGCAAGGCATTGGTTCACGCTAAGGAGCAACCGGTCGATCTGATTATTATGGATGTGGGGCTGCCCGACATGACCGGTTTTGAAGCCTGCAAGCAACTGCGAAAATTTTCCGAAGTTCCGGTGATGTTTTTAACCGCCCGTGGCGATGAACTGGATCGGGTAGTGGGGCTTGAAATTGGTGCAGATGATTACGTGGTAAAACCTTTCAGTCCGCGGGAAGTGGCTGCCCGCGTTAAAGCTATTTTAAAGCGCACACGCGTGCCGCAGCAGGAGGTTCCGACGGTTGCGGTGAGTTCGCCCTGCGCCCCGACTGCAGCTGAATTCACGATAGATCATGAACGTAAAACCATTCACTACCACCAGCAATTGTTGCAGTTAACACGCTTTGAGTTTTGTTTGTTGGAAACCTTATTGGCGCAACCGGGGCGAGTATTTAGCCGCGAACAGTTGCTCACAGCGCTGGGGGTAACAGTTGATGCGGGTTACGATCGCAGTATCGATAGTCATATAAAAAGCCTGCGCGCCAAACTACGTCAATTAAACCCCACAGCAGACCCGATCAAAACCCAGCGTGGTTTTGGTTATTGCTATCAACCGGAAGCTCATTGATGTCGCTGAGTTTACGCATATTTATTATTTACATGCTGTTTGTGGCGCTGTGCAGTTATTTTGTATTGCGCACGGTGATGGAAGAAATTCGCCCGGGTGTGCGTCAATCAACCGAGGAAACACTGGTGGATACTGCCAATTTGCTGGCGGAATTCTTGCGCGAGCCAATGTTAAATAATCAAATCAACAAAGATTTTTATGCGGATATTTTTCGTGCCTATGGTCAGCGAACGCCCAACGCTAATATTTGGGGCGTGAATAAATTTGCGGTTAACCACCGTATTTATGTTACTGACCGCAAGGGCATTGTGTTGTTGGATTCCAATAATATTGCGGTAGGGCAAGATTACTCACGCTGGAACGATGTGTATTTAACCTTGCAAGGTAAGTACGGCGCGCGCTCTTCCCATGAGCAGGAGGGCGATGAAAGTTCCAGCATTATGTATGTGGCCGCGCCCATTAAAAATGGCGATGACATTATCGGTGTAGTGTCGGTAGCCAAACCGAACCGCAGTGTGCAGCCGTTTATTGATCGCACCCAAATGCGCTTGGGTATTTTGGGGGGTGGTTTAATTTTACTTGGCCTGCTCAGTGGTGCGTTTTTTTCCTGGTGGTTGAGCCGCGAATTACGCAAGTTGCGCGAGTACGCGGTGAGTGTTAGTCAGGGTGAACGCGCGATTATTCCTGAAGGGAAAATCGCCAGCGGTGAATTGCGTCAACTAGCCCAAGCGTTAGAATCCATGCGCAGCGAGTTGGATGGTAAAGCCTATATTGAACGCTATGTGCAAACACTGGCGCACGAATTAAAAAGCCCGCTGGCGGGTATTCGTGCAGCCGCTGAATTATTGCAGACGCCGCTGTTGCAAACACCTGAAAACGAGCAACAGCGGCAGCGCTTTATCGCCAATATCGACACTGAAAGTATGCGTTTGCAACATCTAATCGAGCGATTGTTGAACCTTGCATTGGTTGAACAACAGCAAAGTTTACATGACCCAAAATCCATCGATCTCAATACGCTGTGCGATGAGTTACTGGATAACCAGATGGCGCGTATCGCCCAACAGTCGATTCAAATCCACAAAGACTATACGCCCTCTGCAGTGGTGGTTGGTGAAGTGTTTTTATTGCATCAAGCATTCAATAACTTGCTTGAAAACGCACTTGATTTTACACCTCATGGTGGCATTATTTTTGTGCAGACAATTAAACAAGGCGAACATTTACAGGTATCTATTTTCAATCAGGGTGAGTCAATCCCCGAATTTGCTTTTGCGCGTTTAACCGAGCGATTCTTCTCACTGCCCCGCCCGCAAACGGGCAAAAAAAGTACCGGATTGGGGTTGAGTTTTGTGCAGGAGGTAATTGATTTACACGCTGGAAAATTATCGATTATGAACACCCGGCTTCAGGATTTATCCCCCAGTGTCCCGCACGTGCACTCGCTAGCCACAACTGGTGTAAGTGTGATATTGGAATTCCCTGGTGTGTGAAAGGCTGCCTGAAAGTACAATTATTTACAGCTCTGGCGACGGTAAAAAAATAAGCTCCGGGTTTTAAAAAATGGCTCTGTAAGTGCCTACTAAAATACCGATTGTCGCTGGAGTTAAAAGAATGCTGTCGCCGCTCAAGCTTTTGTGTTGTGTTGTTCTCTTGTCGCTCACTGCCTGTAAAGATCTTTTGTCCAAACCACTTGCTAGCGCCAATGTGCCGGATACTCCCCGCCCAGTAGCCGGTGACTGGTTAAGTGAAGATGGCAGCAAGCAGTTAAGCATTACCAAGGCGGGTAATCAGGGCTGGTATAGCTTTCGTTACACGGAGGAAGCAAAAAAAACGGAAGGGCGTTTTGTGGTGTCTTACTTTAAACAGCGCATGGTATTTAATGTTGATTTAGTCAGTGTGCGGATTAACGGGCGTCCCGTCGTCAACTCTGAAACTCCGGTGTATATGCTGTTTGGTGCCGCAGTCAACGATGAGAATTTACGTGTATCACCCGCGCAGATGGACAAATTTGAGCAGCATTTTGCGGATTATTTTTTTGCATCCCCAATCAATACTAAAAACCTGTGTAACCAGACTTTGGAGCTTTGTACTGCCAATTTTACCTCGGGTAATTTGTTGTTATCCAAACGGATGCGCAAGTTTAATGATGAATTTATGAAAAAGTTCCGCACTATTTTCCCGAGCAAAAATCAGGTGGTATTTAACCGCCGGTAGTTTACTGTTACTACGAGCGCTCTGCAGTTGTGCAAAGGGCAGGGCGCTCGTCAGCATCGCACAATCTCCTCGAAAAATTCACACAATCTCCATACAGCACCGCCAACTCTCCATAAAGAATCCATGTAGCATCGGCATAGTGATCCCTAATTAATCCAAGGAGATCACCATGAACCGTTCACTATTGTTCAAATTTTTAGCTATTGGCTGTTTAATGTTGTTGTTACTTATTCCACTGGTAATGATTGGCAACTCCATTGATGAGCGTCGCGACTATAGCGAGCAAGTTGTGCGCGATATAGCGCGCAGCTCAGCCTATAGCCAAACTCTGGTGGGCCCCGTATTAGTTGTCCCATATTCTAAAAAGGAGCGCTATTGGACGCTGAATGAGGCTAAGGAAAAAGTATTTCATGAGCGGGTAATTGAAGACAATCTCTACTTTTTACCTGACCGCTTTCGTTTGAGTGTTGATATGACTACCGAGTCGCGCCAGTTGGGTATTTACACTGCGCGGCTTTACCATGCAGACAATAGTATCGACGGGTACTTTACCTTGCCGCTCAATTACGGCATTAAAACCAATCTCGCTGATTACACCTTTAACAGTCCCTTTGTGGCGGTGGGTATTAGCGATATCCGCGGCATTAAAAATTCCCTGCAGTTACAGCTGAATCAGCAAACCTATGACTTTGAACCTGGCTCGCAACTAAAAATTCTGGGTGATGGTGTGCATGCACGGTTATCGCCAACTGTTTTTTCAGATATCCATTCACAAGCGCAGTCAGTACCTTTTTCTTTCAAGTTGATGTTGCAAGGCACGGAGCAATTCAACATAGCGCCCTTGGGTAAGGAAACCCATGTTGAATTGCACTCCGATTGGCCGCACCCGCGTTTTCTGGGCGAATTCTTACCGGCGGAGCGCAGTATTGATAACACCGGATTTACCGCGCGTTGGCAGACATCCTATTTTTCCACCAATTTTGCAGAATATTTTACCGCCTGTATTCGCACCACACAGTGTGATCAATACCAACAGCGGCAGTTTGGTGTGAGCTTGGTTGAACCGGTCAATTTGTATGTAAAAAGTGATCGGGCGATTAAATATGCGTTGTTATTTATTGCGCTCACCTTTGCCAGTTTCTTTTTATTTGAAGTGTTAAAACGCTTGCAGGTTCACCCGGTTCAATACGGTTTGGTGGGGTTGGCATTGGCATTTTTCTACTTGTTGCTGCTGGCGTTATCTGAACATATCGCTTTTGTTGCGGCTTACGCTATTTCCTCATTTGCCTGCGTGGTGCTGATTGGTTTTTATGTGTCCTATGTGCTGCAAAGTTTTATACGCGGTGCGGGATTTAGCTTGGGGTTGGGGTTTTTATACCTGTTGTTATATGGCCTGTTAAGCGCGGAGGATTACGCATTGTTAATGGGCGCATTGTTATTGTTTGTTGTGCTTGGCGCATTTATGTTGCTTACACGCAAGGTGGATTGGTATTCATTGGGCGCTAGTAGTAAAACCGCCAGTGCGACAGTGAAGGAACACTAAAATGATCGAGCTGATTGCATCGTGTTTGATTGTGGGGCTGCCCGTATTGTTAGCAGTGTTATTCACTTATTGTTTGTGGAGCCGGGGCTGGCGAGCGCGGATAATTTTGTTTGCTGTGGTGTTGTTGATGGGGTCAGAGGTTTATGCGTTGAAGTATCCGCAGAAACAATTGAAGGAGAATTATGCGCGTGTTATTAGTTGATAGCATAAATGGAATGTTGGTTGTTAAATCGTAGGTTGGGTTAGCGGCGAGTTTAACGAGTCGCGTAACCCAACATTCGGTGGGCGGCGACACTGCTGTTGGGTTACGAGGCTCGCGCTGCTCGCCTTTAACCCAACCTACGGTGCGGTTTATTTTAAAATGGTTTCAATTTTTGCAAGCTCATCTGCACTGAAATCAAGGTTGTTTAAGGCAGCAACTGAGTCATCAATTTGCGCGGGGCGGCTGGCGCCAATCAAACAGGTGGTCACCGCATCATTATGCAAAGTCCAGGCGATGGCCATTTGTGCCAGTGATTGACCACGTGATTCTGCAATCGCATTCAAGGCTTGTACTTTTTGTAATTTTTCTGGCGTGATGTCTTTGTTGTTCAGGTAGATTAATTCAGGGCGCGCTGCGCGTGAATCGGCGGGAATACCATTCAAATATTTGTTGGTTAACACACCTTGTGCAAGTGGGGAGAATACGATCGAGCCAATACCTTCCTCTTTCAAAACGTCGGTTAAACCATTTTCAATCCAGCGATCAAACATGTTGTAACGCGGTTGATGAATGAGTAGTGGTGTGCCCAATGCGCGCAAAATACGTGCAGCTTCTTTGGTCTGCTCGGGTTGGTAATTGGAAATGCCAACATAAAGTGCGCGACCTGAACGCACAATATAATCCAGCGCTTGCATGGTTTCTTCCAGCGGTGTTTCCGGGTCCATGCAGTGATGATAAAAAATATCAAAATAATCCAAACCGGTACGCTTCAGGCTTTGATCGCAACTGCTCACCAAATATTTGCGTGAACCACCAATGCCATAAGGGCCTGGCCACATGTCGTAACCCGCTTTGCTGGAGATAATTAATTCATCGCGGTAGTGCGCAAAATCCTGTTTAAAAATATTGCCAAAAGTGGATTCCGCCGAGCCGAAATTGGGGCCGTAATTATTTGCCAAATCAAAATGGGTAATGCCTAAATCAAACGCACGGCGCAGCATGTTACGCGCGTTGGCTTGTGAATCCACCGCGCCAAAGTTTTGCCATAAACCCAGCGATAAGCGCGATAAGCGCAGGCCGCTTTTGCCGCAGCGTTGATATTTCATGGTTTTGTAACGATCGGGGTGGGCAACGTAAAGCGGATTGGGTTCGTGGGTAATCATGCGTATTCCTGCCGAATGTGTAGTGTTGGAGAGTGAAACCGATAAGCATTAAATTTATTACCGGATTTTACCTGAAAAGCAGTAAATCCGTGTGGCGGGAGTGTAAAGAAAGGTGGCTGGTTTTTTTGCAGTAGATAAAAAAATCCCCGCACACTGGCGGGGATCAAGCAGCGCAAAGGTTGTGCTGCAATTGTTTGGGTGGTGAAAACACAGTGTTTAGTGATTGTTGCCTTTTCCTTTTCCTTTGCCGTTTCCTTGTCCCTTGCCTGGGCGATCATTTTTTTCATGCTTGTGTTCATCATGACCATGATCGTCACTGTAGTGCTCGTCATATTCTGCTGAACGCACAAAATACACCGGACGGTCGCATGCACGATATTTACTGCAGTGTTTACCCCAATTTTTTGCATGGCCCGGTGGGACATGTAAATACACAGGTCGGCTGCGTGCATATTTTGAATCGCTGACGATGATCATGGGCTCGCGGTAGTAAATGTCCGGGCGCGAGTCATTGCCCAATTCGACCCGGCCATAAACGCCGGGGGCAACTTCACCTTCCAATATCACATTAATGCCCAGATCGTCGGCCATGGCGGGCAAGCCCGGTAGGGCACTCAAGCTGAGTAATAAACTGGCGATAATTTTTTTGTTCATAATGTAGTACCTCTGGGTAGTAAAACAGCGTTTAGCTTAGCCTCTCGATGGTGTTAATTCGGTGCGCCAGCGCATATGGCGATACAAAAGTGCTGCCATTGGTGCAATTTACCCCACATAGTGAGTGGCATGATCAATTAGCAATATACCCCAAATCGCCAATACACAGAGATTACCGAAGGCATAGGTACGAAAGCGGTTGATTACATCGTTGATCGTTAAGTGGATGATGCTATGGGCTGTACGCGCGAACACAAACAACCAGGCGGCGACCATCATGGCTGTACTTTCTGTTCCCATGGCGATCGCGGTGGCGCCCGCTGCGTAAAAAAGTACGGGTATTTCAAATAGATTGCTGTAGTTACGTGCGGTTTGGGCTATTTCATCGGGCATCTCACCGGTATTCAGGCGAAATTGGCTCAGCTTAACGCTGCCTGTTTTAATCGCCTTGAGGCGCAAAAAAAGCAAGCGAAAGGCGACCAAAAAAGTCAGTAAAACCATGGCGAACATGGGGTAAATCATGAAATTGCTCCTTGATCCTGTGGGGAATTGATTCAACTATAGTTCAAATCCTGTGCAGATTTGTTGCGGCTTGAGCGAGTAGCTCTGGACTTGCTGATGAGTTGCAGCGGGTGCAGGGGACATTCGCGCTTTCTGGCACTATAATGGCCGCCTTTGCGAGCCACCTCTGGTGCTCATTTCCGTTTGATTCACCCGCTAATTCATAAACATCACCACAAGGTAGATTCATGATTATCAAGCCAAAAGTCCGCGGTTTTATTTGTACCAATGCGCATCCACAGGGTTGTGCTGCCAATGTTCAAGAGCAAATCGCTTTCACCAAAGCCAAAGGCCCCGTTGCCGGTGCGCCAAAAAAGGTGCTGGTGCTGGGTTGTTCAACCGGTTTTGGTTTGGCTTCACGGATTACTGCCGCCTTTGGCGGTGGTGCAGATACCTTGGGTGTGTGTTTTGAGAAAGAGCCGTCGGAAGCTAAAACGGCAACCGCTGGTTATTACAACACCTCTGCATTTCACGATGCAGCCAAAGCCGAAGGTTTGTACGCCCACACTATTAATGGCGATGCCTTTTCCGATGCCTGTAAAGACAAAGTTATTGCTGAGCTGAAAAACAGCATGGGAAAAGTGGATTTGGTGATTTACAGCCTTGCGTCACCACGCCGTACCGACCCTAAAACCGGCGAAGTGTTTAACTCGGTCTTAAAACCCATCGGTAAGGAGTACACCTCCAAAAACCTCAATACTGACACGCTGAAAATTTCTGATGTCACTATCGAGCCGGCCTCCGACGAAGAGATCGCCAATACCGTTAAGGTAATGGGCGGTGAAGACTGGGAAATGTGGATCGATGCACTCAAAGGCGCAGATCTGCTCGCTGACAATTTCCAAACCGTTGCCTACACCTACCTTGGCGACAAATTAACCTGGCCAATTTACGGTAAAGCGACTATTGGTAAAGCCAAAGAAGATTTGGATCGCGCGGCAAAAACCCTGAGCGCAAAACACGGTGGCAATGCACGTGTTGCCGTATTAAAAGCCGTTGTGACTCAAGCGAGCTCTGCGATTCCAGTAATGCCGCTGTATTTGGCAATCCTGTTTAAAGTGATGAAAGCACAGGGCACTCACGAAGGTTGTATCGAGCAGATCCAACGTTTGTTTAAAGAGTGTCTGTACTCCGCCACCCCGCGTCTGGACGATGCCAATCGTTACCGCGTTGACGAGTTGGAATTAGACCCATCGGTGCAAACCAAAGTGGAAGAGCTGTGGGATTTAGTCACTGAAGAAAACCTGTTTGAACTGACTGACTTTGAAGGCTACAAGGCCGAGTTCTTGCGTCTGTTTGGTTTCGGTATCGACGGTGTGGACTACGATGCAGAAACGACACCTCTAGTGCCAACTAACTTCTAAGGTTGATTGCACTAAAATCCCTCGCCTTGGCGGGGGATTTTTTTATCAAGCTATTGTTTTCGGTATATTGTTTTGTAGGTCTATTGTTTCGGGAGCAAAAATGCGTAAACGTATTGCCATTGATATGGATGAAACCATCTGCGACACCTTGGCCCGTCACCTTGATTGGTACAACAGCGAGTTTCAGCAAAAGCTAACCAAGGCTGATTTATATGCAACCAAGATTTATAAGGCTGTGCCTGAAGCCCATGTCGCGCGAGTGAGAGCTTACCCTGATATTCCGGCGTTTTTTGAGGATATCCCTCCTTATGAAAATGCAATCGAGGTGATTCGGGAGTTGCATGAACACTATGAAATAGTCATCGCCACCGCCGCTATGGAGCATCCCACATCCTTTACACCCAAATACCAGTGGTTGGTAAAACATTTGCCATTTTTGTCGCCCATGAATTTTATTTTTTGCGGTAAGAAAAATGTGGTGCAAGCAGATTATTTAATTGATGACAGCTCGCGTCACTTTGAAGGTTTTGTGGGGCAGGGCCTACTGTTTTCTGCAGCGCATAATATGGAGGAGGCTGCAGCGGTGCGTATGAATGATTGGTTGGATGTGCGCAATTATTTTTTACGCTAATTTCTTGTGGCAATAAGTGCGCTAGCGTTCAGTGGCTATTCAAGTCTATGAAAAAAACGGTCTGCGCGCGGTAAAAAATTGTCTTCATAATCGAAGGACATAATAACGCTGCGGGAACGGCCGACAAATTCGCTACGTGGCACAAAACCTATTACGCGCGAGTCGGCGCTATTATCGCGGTTATCGCCAAGCATCAAATAATGGTCTGCGGGTACTTTTACCGGGGCAAAATTCGCATAGGTTTTTGTATTCGGGTCAATTCGAACTATATGGTTTTTGCCCTGTAAGTGCTCCAACCAGTCGCCATTAGCAGCGGGCGTGTAGGTAATTGCCTCGCCATTGATATAAAGGCGATTGTTCTGCATTGCGACTGTATCACCGGGGATGCCAATCACGCGTTTAACCAAGCGTTTATTGGCGACCTTTGAATCAAATATTGCAATGTCCCCGCGTTGTGGATCAGTTATTTTATAAAGTGAAATATGGGTGAAAGGGACGCGTAGATCGTAAGCCATCTTATTCAGGCCTATGCGATCGCCTTCAATAATTGTGGGTTTCATTGAACCGCTGGGTACATGATTCCAATCAGCGACAGCACTGCGGAAGCAAAACATCAGTGCTAAAAATATAAACAGTGAACGGTTTTCCATCCAAAAACGTTTCATTCATTGTCCCTCTCTTGATCCTGTGTGGGTAATGCACAAAAATGCGCAGCTTTTATGACACTAGGGTCTCAGGCAAGTTCACAGGTTGGTAATATGCAATTATTCAATCATCTGCGCGCGGTGCTAGTCACTGCGATTTTCTCCATCACCATTATTATGATTTCTGTTCCGGTAGTGGTGCTGGGGCTGGTGAAATTATTGATTCCTGTAACCGCCTTGCGGCGCGCGATTGACCGTCTGTTGGATTCGGCCTCCAACCTGTGGATTACCTTTAATACCTGGCAGCAAGAGCATACCTTGCCCACTCAGGTGGAAGTGGAAGGGCTGGGCAATTTGAGCCGTGCTGAGTGGTATATGTTGATTGCCAACCATCAGTCCTGGCCCGATATTCTGGTATTGGTGCGTGCCTTTAATGCGCGTATTCCCGGGGTAAAGTTCTTTTTCAAGCGCAGCTTGTTATGGGTGCCGGTATTGGGGTTGGCGCTCTGGGGGCTGGATTTCCCCTCCATGCGTCGCTACTCCAAAGCCAAGCTTGAGCGACACCCTGAACTCAAGGGGAAGGATATAGAGCAGACGCGCAAGGCCTGCGAGCGTTTTCGCCATCACCCGGTCACGATTATTAATTTTCTGGAAGGCACGCGTTTTACAGAGACCAAACATACCCAGTTGCAGTCGCCTTATCGCCACTTATTGCCGCCTAAAGCCGGTGGTTTGGCCTTTACGCTCGCTGCCATGGGTGGGCAGTTGCATCGCTTGTTGGACGTCACCATCTATTACCCGGAGGGGATTCCCACTTACTGGGAATACGCCTGTGGGCGGGTGAAGCGTATTCGTGTACACATTCGCCAATTGCCCATCCCACCTGAACTTATTGGGGACTACAGTGAGGATGCTGCGTTTCGTGCGCGTTTTCAGCTCTGGGTCAACCAACTCTGGCAGGAAAAAGATGAGCTACTGCATGCAATGATGGCCGAGGAAAAAAGGCGATAGAAAATTAAGCTAGGAGACTGCTTGTCTTGCCGCTATCCTAGTGGTGGAATATTTGAGTGGAATTGTTCCATAACATCGACAGGAGGGCCGCATGTTCTACACGCTGAATGATCTTTTTGCCAAATTAGGTCTACCCAACTCTCCCGCCGCGATAGAGGCTTTTATTGAAAAGCATCGCCCGCTACCGCAAGCCGAACCCTTGGCGAGCGCCTCCTTTTGGACTGCCGAACAAGCGGCATTCCTGCGTGAGGCTCGACAGGAGTACTCTGATTGGGCTGAAGTTGTGGATGAGCTGAACTGTTTGTTGCGCGACTAAGCGCTTATCACCCCTAACAGAAACGACCGGCCATTGGCCGGTCGTTTTCATTTGGGAGTCAGCTTTTCAATGTTATGGTTCCACCTCCCTAGATAGAGGTAACAGGATTGACTATGTATAAATTGACCGCTGCTTTTGTTCTCACCACATGTGCCACTGCCAGTTTTGCCGAGGATGCAAAAAAACCTTGGGAAGTAGAAGTGGATATAGGTGCTATCGCTACTTCGGGTAATACCGACACTACCAGTCTCCAATTTAAAGTGGATGCCAAGCAGAATTTGGAGAAATGGGAAAACCAATACATTTTTAATTCACTGTTCAAAGAGGACAGTGTCAAACAAGACGACAACACCAGTCAGAGAGAGAAAACGGCGGAAAAATATTTTGGTTCTGCCAAGTTTGCCTATTTGATTGGAGTGGAAGAGTCTTATTTATTTAGTTATGGCTCCTACACCGAAGATAAGTTTGGTGCTTATCGTACTTATGCAACCCTGGCTTTGGGTTATGGTAACTGGTTGTACTACAGCCCTACGTTTAACTGGTTTATAGAAGCGGGTCCTGGTTATTTTGAAGGTGAAAAAGTGACCGAAAGCACTGATCCCTTGTTGCCGGATACCATCACCGATGAAAGTGGTGCGATGTTGCGTGCAGCTACCGCACTGGAATGGAAAATTAGCGACAACGCCACCTTCAAACAATTAATTAGCGTTGAATCCGGTGCAGACAATACTCGTACCCAAAGCGAAACCTCGCTGGCAACAAGTATTAATGCGCACATGAAAATGAAAGTGGGCGTGGCGATTGCGAATGACTCGGATGTGGCAGACGGTAAAGAAAAAACCGACACCACCACCTTTATCAATCTGGTTTATAGCTTTTAAGTTATTGCCGATATTGGCTAATTCAATCTAGATTATTTATCACTATGGCTTCATCGCAATTTGATCGTGCTTTACTGGCTCCTCGTCATTGGCCTACCTGGATTGGTTTTGGGGCTTGGTTTTTGATTGCGCAATTACCTTATTCCTGGCAGATGGCGTTGGCTCGCCGCGCGGCACCTTTGCTTCACCTGAATAAAAAGCGGGTGAAAATGGCGCGCACTAATTTGCAACTTTGTTTTCCGGAAAAAACAACCGCGGAAATTGACCAATTATTAAATGCCAATTTGCAATCCACTGCGATGGCAGCTTTTGAGACCGGGATTGGTTATTTTTGGTCAAAACCGCGGTTGCGTAAATTATTCTCCATCACCGGGCTTGAGCACATTGAAAAAGCCAAGGCAGATGGCGAGGGCGCGCTCTTGCTTAGTTTACATTTCACCACACTGGATATAGGCAGTGCGATGCTGGGGGCGTGTATAAATTATGATGGGATGTACAGCCCGCATAAAAACAAAGTGTTTGATTATGTGCAAAAAAAGCGTCGTGAAGCCTATGTAAAAGAAGGTATTGCCCTTAGCCGTGACAACGTGCGCGGAATGGTGACACAGCTGCGCAAAGGGCGAATGATTTGGTATGCCCCTGACCGCGACCTGGGTGCAAAAGTGTCAGTATTTGTGCCTTTTTTTGGTGTGCCCGCCGCGACCGTGACTGCCACGGCAACATTTGCTCGCATGGGGCGCGCTAAAATTATTCCTTTCTCCCAATACCGCCGTGCCGATGGCAGTGGTTATGATGTGGTGGTTCACCCGCCCTTTGAAAACTACCCCACAGGGGATGAATTGGCGGATGCGCGCCGGGTAAATGAATTTGTAGAGCAGGAAATCCTAAAAGCACCGGAGCAGTATTTGTGGGCCCAGCCGCGCTTCAAAACGCGGCCCGAGGGCTTGGCAAAAGTTTACTGAGGTTTTGCAGTCGGGTTTGTTGGCTGGTCTGAATAATGCACTTGCCCATTTTCATCGGTCCAGCGATAAATTTGGGTAGGTGTTCTCGGTGTTTCCTCCGTTGTTTGGCTGCCGGTATTGTTTTGTTTTACCTCTATCACCTCGTAATTATTCGTACCATTTGCCGCGATAGTTTCCTGACTAAAAATAATCTGCGTGAGCTGGTTTAATTTTGGGTTCAGCATCAGTGGCAATTTATTGGGTGAATTTAATTGCTGTTGAAACTCCGGGTCGGTCACTATCGCAATCACCCGCGGGTCATGTTTAATTATCTGCACTCGATTCCACGCAAAAACCATTTTTTCTGCCGCTGCCTTCGCGCCCGCATCGGTGTTCACATCAGCTTGCGCCATTAGCGCCTGCATGCTTGGGTTATCAATTAAGGCTTTAAATTCCGGGTCGCGCATTAGTGCGTGGGTATCGCCCGTAGTGAGTAGCGATTGGATTTTTTCATCGCTCATCAGCGTTTGCATTTGGCCGCTGTTGGTCATCTGCTGCACATGGCCAAGCATGGTTTGTGGGTCTTGTACAAAGGCTTTGGCGACCTGGCTGGCGGTTTTATCTTCCACCGCCAAATCTACCGCGGTTGCGGCGGCGGCACCCATTAATTTTTTAGCGCTTGCTTCAATAAATGAATCGTTAGCGCTTTGTAAATTGCGTAGCGTGGGAACGGGGGGATTCGTTGAACTGTTAGCAGGGGTATGGGTGAGCGGAGCGTTGGTCGTTGTGTCGGTAGTGAGGTTTTCGGTGATGGTATTTTGTTTCGGTGTTAAGACTAGCCCTAACACATAAACCGCGAGTAAACCGGCCAGTGCACCTACCAGTACACCCACACCTGCACCGCCTATTTTTGAGCCGGTATTAGTAACATGGTTTTCCGGCACCAATTTTCCAACACTGCTTAGCAATAATGAAACAATAAAACTGACCAGCAAAAAAATCCCTGCACCGGCAATAAAATAAACAATCAAACCCGTTAATACCGTGTGTTGCATTAACAATGTAGCAACCGTTGGAGTAAAAATAAGTGCGGCAGGGTAGGCGACTATCCAACTCAAAATGCGCGTAATAGAGCCAATAAATCCTTTTTGATAACCGCGCCAGGTGAAAAAAATAAGTAGCGCAAAAAATACCAGGGTGGTGATTTGCATTGCCAATTCCTTATTCAATAAAAGTTGTGGTGACTTGTTTGGCTATCGACTGTTGGTAACTCAGTGTTTAAAGGGAAAGGCGTAAGTTGTTATTTATCTCGCGTGTAAACTCCGGCGATACACCCGCCGTGCTTGCATAGGTTGGCCACTGGCCGACAACATCAAGCACCTCTTCAATAATCAGTTTTGCTTCTTTGGTGAAATTACTAATTAAGGTTGCAGCACTTAATAAATCACGGCGGGTAAAATTATCGCGTTTACCATTTAAGTTCAGTTGGTGCGAATTCACCCAGGGTGAGCCTGGTTTGTAGCTGTAGGCTATGTCAAACGCGGGCGCTAATTGCCACTGCATGCGCGGGCCGGGCAGAATAAAACCGATATTTTTACTGTGATCGTCATGGTTGCGCGCCACTATGTTAAATACCATGCGGCGATAAATTTCCACCGCCTCAGCGCGCGTTAAACGCAGTTGGCGCGCTACGGCAAATAGTTGTTCATAGCTGTAATAGCCCGGCTTTTTAAAATCGGCGTGATCCATGGCACAAAGTGATTGATAGTGAACCTTGTGATTGCCAATGCGATCAAAGCGCTGCGTCAGAAAATGCGCGCGCTCACCATCCATTAATAATTCGCAAGGCGCCATACGAATGCCCGCCGCTTTTGCCATTAAATAATAGGCGTATTCCATACGGCCAAAACCCTGTGGGTCGCCAAAAGTTTCGCGGCTATTGCCCTGTTCAATGACCCCATCAAATTTCAACAGATAATGTTCAAAGCCCTCAGGTGCATCTACTTGCCCTGAGCGGATTTCAGTGCGCGTTTTATTGAGCGCGACCAAGGCCTTGGCGCGCGCGCCACCAGCGGATGTACCCACTTGCAGTATCGCTGTGAGATCGTCATTCCCCCTGTGTTGGAGCGAACCGTTTAGGCCGGCGCGTTGATCCAGTACCTGTTGCGCCATAGCGATCAGCGATTCCAGCTCCAGCTTGCTATTGGTCTGTTGAGTTTGCCGCAGGGCAGGCGCGTATTCCAGCGCCCCCATACCGCGGTTGCCACTGTAAAGCAGGCGCTCGAGTGGATTAAAACTCTGCGCGTCCCGGCCGTTGCGTGCGAGCCAGGCATTGATTACCGCGTTGCCAAAATCGTCGGGCAAGGTATCTGCAAAACACGCGGGCAGCCCTTTATAGGTGTCGCGGTTGAGTTGGGGAAAGTGAAAAATATGTGTGCCGTCCGCGTGGCTAGGCATGTGCAGTGGGGCGATTTGCACCCCGGTTTTTATCCATTCGGGCGTATATTCAAAGGTCGCGGTTGCGGTGTCGGGTGCCCAGGCAAGGGCGCCGACCAATTTGTCCCATAGCCACACTTCAGCGAGGTTTAGCATTACCAGTCCAACCCCGGTTCTTTTATGCCCTCGGCAGTGCGCGCCTCGGCTGCTTTATTGTTACTAGTCCGTGCGCGCTGGCGCTGTTTACCGCGCAGTTTTAATTGTTCGAGTGGGCTGGGTGGCGTATCGGGTAGGAAGTTATCCAGTTGCTCCAAGGCATTGAGCGCGCGTAAGGCGGCAATCATATTTTCCAGCTTGCCGCCGCCCGCCACCAATTGGCGATAACTTTTGGCAGTAATGCCTATTTCATCTGCCAGCATTTGTTGGGTCAGGTTTTGCGCCAGCCGCAAACGTTCAAGGCGTTCGCCCAGCTCGGTAGCAATGGCGCTATTGCTCATTGAGTGATAGTTCATAATAGGTATTTATCTACCCCTAATAGGTGAAAATAATCAATTAAGAGTAAATTTATACTCATTAATGTTGTTTTGCAAATTTCAGGTAAATAAATATCTTTTAATGCGATTTTTTCTTTTTATAGGTATTTTAATACCCTTTAAGTTTTTGTTTAATCTGTTGAAGTTGGATGTCGTGCCAGCGCGATAGTAGTAGCAAAGCACTGATTGCTCCGATAAGGGCAAAAAACATATCCGATTGGGTATCCCACTGGTCGCCCTGGGTGCCCAAAAACTCATCCGCGCCTTGCCCCATAATCAGCGCAGCGGCCCACTCGATCAGCTCATAAGTGGCACTAATTGCCAGCGCAATACACACGATAATAAAGGCGAGCATTTTTGCGCCTTTGACAATCTGGTGGCGGATAAGAATTTCCCGCGCAATTAATGCGGGGGCAAAGCCCTGAAAAAAGTGGCCAAGTTTGTCGTAAGGGTTGCGTGACAATTCAAACCAGTCTTGCACCATAAAACCCACTGGAACCCGCGCATAGGTGTAAGCCCCGCCCAGAATTAAAATCAAACCGTGCAAAAAAATACACCAGTAGAGCAGGGTGGTAAGCGGGAGTTTTTTGTACGTTGCCCACAAAATTGGAATCGCGATTAATACCGGCATCACCTCCATTAACCAGGTGGCGCGGTCATAGGGTTGCCAGCCGGAGGCAATTAAAGCTATGCCTGTGGCGATAAGCATAAATACCAGCAGTGATAATGGGGTTTGGCGCATTTTGTGTCCCTGATAATAATGTAATGGTGGCGTGAATGACGGCCATATTACGTTATAAACAGAGTTTTTGGTGTTGAGCTTGGTGTTCGTTTGCTGGTAAAAGGGGGCTGGATAGTGCAGACATAGTAGCGAGAGCATAAGGCTCTCGCTAATAAGGTTTGCGTTTATCGGAGAAGTGATACATTAAAAAGTAAACTGCAGATTTACACTGGCAAAATCCACATCCATATCAATGTCGTCTTGTTGCAGTACATCGATTTCGTCCCGCGAGATATTGAAATCAAAGCGTTCATATTCGATGCGCAAATCAAGGTTTTCAGATAAGCGAATTTTTGCACCACCACCCCAAAACGCCTCATCGCCATCGTAATTGTCGCTGGCATTAATTGGTGTTATTGCAGCATCTGCATCCCACCATAACTGCCCGCCCTTGGCGTAAAGAGAAAATGACTCGCTGAGCGGGGCTTCAAAAATAACGGCTAGTGATCTACCGTCCGCATCCAGAGTTAATACATCATTTCCGGCTTCATCAAAGTCAATATAAGAGGCCTCCACTCCGATGTACTCATTAAATTTTACCAAGGCAAATATTTTTTTGGCGGACTCATCTTCTTTAAATTCATCATCTTTTAATTTGGTAAAGCCGTAGCCAGCACCAATAGAAAATTCCGGATGCAAGCGCCAGTTGTTGTTTTCCTGGTTGTCTGATTGCGCTACGGCTGCTGATGAAATCATAGCAATACTTAGGATGGCAGATGTTTTAGTAAACATAATTAAATCTCCATTTTCTGTGATTGACTGAACCTACAGGGTAAGTGGAGCAATGCTTGTGCCAATCAGCTTGAAGTTAGTTATTGCGTAGCTTTTAAGCGATTTTCTTGAGTTATTAAAATTAATTTTTATTGACTTTTAATTATTTTTTTACAAAAAAAGTAAAATTTACAACCATGGTTTTTTGATGAAATTTATATTTTTTATTATGTTATTTAGCGTACATTCAGATTCAAAAGATTAACTTAAAATCGAAAAGGCGCTTGATTTAAAAGAGTGATTGAAAAGCATGATATGGAAGGGGAGGTGGGATTTTCGCTCTATATTTCAACTGAATCGCATCAGCTCAAGCAGGCGCGCAATTCGCTCATTGGAAAGCTGACGATAATCCGGGTAAGGTGCAACAATCACGCGCTGTTCTTTATTAACCGCAAAATAAGCATCCAGCCAAACCAGTGGTGGTAATGCTAACTGCGCCGCGTAGGTTTTACCGGCAATGATTTGGATGGCGTTTCCATCCGATTCAAACTGCGGTGCACTAAACAACAGTGCCTCTTGTGAGTGTGCCTGAAATAATTCAAGGTCACGATAAGCTTGCCAGGTATAGGTATCGGGTAAATTTTTCAGTTGCTGCAATTGATACCAATCAAATAATAACTTGGCGTACACATTAAACACTTTTCGCCAGTGGTTACTGGTGTGTTTCACAATATGTGTAAGCTCCCCCATCGCCAAGCCACGCAATTCATCCATTACCGGATAATCATCAATCGGTGGGCGATTGGCGATATAAAATTTAATGCTGCTGTGGTGCGATCCAAGTCCAATCATTTTCATAGGTGGTTATTTAACTGGCCGAGTATTGTTTTTACACAACGTTTAATAAGAAGAATTCGGTGTGCTGTCGGGATTAATCTCACCATACACTTCTTCCGGGTCTATCTCATTAATCAGTAAAACCTCGCGCACCGTTTGAATATGGTCGAGCACCGTTTGGTATCTATCACCGTATTCGTACTTGTTCACCTCGATAGCTTTTGGCATATAACAAAAGGCAATTTTTAACGCTTGAATCAGGTCTTCATTTGTTGGAATACTCATGGCGTTCTCCGTGTGCGGGTTGGTTGCTGGTGAGGAACGAACCGCAATAGCGGTTTATCAACTTGGCAAAATAATAATTTATTTATCATTTGGTAGGTTGGGCAGTTATGCCCAACATAGAGGTTAATTCTCTGCGCTTTTTAATAATAATTCTTCGATCATTTTTAACGACTCTCCTTTATCGTTGAGCCAACTTTGAGGGCCTGATCTCGCTGTTCCAGCGACCAGTGCTGCTGCATAAGATGAAGAGCTGAGCAATAAATCTTTAGTCAAACGGTAATGATTTTCTGATTTAGTTAATGTTCCATCTTTTGCCAAGTTTTCTTTAAGTTGTGCTAATTTTCCTGGCATGCTTGGATTGAAAAGGTCTGAAACTTGCGAGTCCTTAAATAATACGAACCCGTCATCCGTTTGCTGACCTTTCGCAGACAATCCTTTTACAGTGAAACTAAAGGTGTACTGGCTTAATGTTGGGGTGTTCGCGTAGGGTGGTTGAGTTTGTATCTTAATTGGCTCAAGAACTTTATGCCCTAAGGTACCTAATACGATTTTAAGGTTATGGATAAATTCTTCCATTGCATCTTTATCTGAGCGAGGAAGAAGCGATTCGGTAGGAGTGTTACCATTTTCAATTTTATATCTGTCAGCAGTTTTGGCTAATACAGTAATACGTGATTCTAGATATTTGACGTGCGCTTTGGTTAAGTTTTCATCCTTGCTGGTAAAAATTATTACCTCATTCCAGAATTCTTGATCCTTATCTTGTTGGGTCAGTCTTTTAACTACATTCTCTGATTCGCCAACATATACTTTGTCCCCCACTTCGGCTGTTTGCTTTTCAAATAGAAAATAAACTCCGGGTCTTTGGGCTTCATGCCAATCTTTTAATTCAACTAGCCGACTTCTCGGGCAGGCAATTGCCTGTCCAGACCAATTAGCTATCTCTACATGACGGATGCCTGATGGTGAGGCATCCGCTAAATAAATGGTTACCTTTCTTCCAAATTGCATATCAAAATCCTAATGCTTAGATGTCTTATTGTTCGCTAGCCCCCGGCTCATAAGCCAACACCGGACTCATCCACCGCTCAATCTCCTGTACACTAACCCCTTTACGCTGCGCTAAGCTCTCCACCTGATCTTTCTCAATCTTCCCGGTATTAAAATACTCCGCTTGCGGATGCGCAAAGTACCAACCAGACACCGCAGCAGTTGGCAACATTGCGAAATGTTCGGTGAGCGTGATGCCAGTATTTTTCTCGCCATCCAGCAATGCGAACAATTGCGTTTTTTCAGTGTGATCCGGGCAGGCTGGATAACCGGGAGCAGGGCGTATGCCTTTGTATTGTTCTTTGATTAAATCTTCGTTGGATAGATTTTCATCGCGGTCGTAACCCCAGAATTCTTTGCGCACGCGTTGATGCATGTGTTCTGCAAAGGCTTCAGCCAAACGGTCGGCGAGGGCTTTTACCATGATGCTGTTGTAGTCATCGCCTGCATCCTGATATTGCTTGGCGAGTTCTTCTGCTCCTATGCCGGTAGTGACCGCAAAGCCGCCGATGTAATCTTGTTTGCCGGTTTCTTTCGGTGCAACAAAATCGGCGAGTGAATAATGCGGGCGCGATTCCATGCCTTGTTTTAAATGCTGCTGGCGGATGTGGTGCAAAGTATTTATTTGCTTTCCATCCGCATCATATACGGCGATGTCATCGCTGTTGACCGTATTCGCTGGCCAGAAGCCGATTACGCCGTTGGCGCGAATCAGCTTTTCATCGATCAATTTACGCAGCATCTGTTGTGCATCGGCAAATAAATTGCGTGCAGCTTCGCCGACGATTTCATCTTCCAGAATTTTTGGATATTTTCCGGCGAGATCCCAGCTGATAAAGAAAGGTGTCCAGTCAATAAAATCAACTAGCGTATTTAAATCGTAATCTTCAAATACTTTTACACCGGTAAATGCGGGCGCTGGTGGGGTGTAATTATCCCAATCCAGTTTTAAACCTTTGGCGATAGCTTCGGGGTAGGAGCGCACGGTGCCGCGTGGTTTGCGGTTGGCGTTGCGCTCGCGTACCTCTATATATTCTTGTTTGAGGTCTTCCACAAATTTGGGGCGCAATTCGTCGGACAGTAGTGTGCTGGCGACACCTACGGCGCGCGAGGCATCGGCAACGTAAACCACTTGATTGAGTTTAAACACCGGATCAATTTTTACCGCGGTATGCGCTTTGGAGGTGGTTGCGCCGCCGATCATCAGCGGCTTATTAATACCACGGCGTTCCATTTCGCGGCCGACAAATACCATTTCATCCAGCGATGGCGTGATCAAACCCGAGAGTCCGATAATGTCGCAGTTTTGTTCAATGGCGGTGTCGATAATTTTATCGCAGGGCACCATTACCCCAAGGTCAACCACTTCAAAGTTATTGCACTGCAATACCACGCCGACAATATTTTTGCCGATGTCATGCACATCGCCCTTTACGGTGGCCATCAAAATTTTGCCGTTGGGTTTTGAGGCTTCGGTTTTTTCTGCTTCGATAAACGGCTGCAAATAAGCAACAGATTGCTTCATAACGCGCGCAGATTTCACCACTTGTGGTAAAAACATTTTACCGGCGCCGAATAAATCACCCACCACATTCATGCCGTCCATGAGTGGGCCTTCGATGACATCGAGTGGGCGAGGATAATGTTGGCGTGCTTCTTCAGTGTCTTCAACGATATGGGTTGAAATCCCTTTTACCAGCGAGTGTTCAATCCGTTTTGCAATCGGCAGTGAGCGCCATTCAGCGTCTTCTTTGACTTCACCCGTCGAACCATCACCGCGATATTTTTCAGCGATATCGAGCAGTGCTTCGGTGCCGCCGCTGTGACGGTTGAGGATTACATCTTCAACTTTGTCTTTTAATTCTTGCGGCAAATCGTCGTACACCGCCAATTGGCTGGCGTTGACGATGCCCATATTCATACCCGCTTTAATGGCGTGGTACAAAAATACGGAGTGGATGGCTTCGCGCACCGGGTTGTTACCACGGAACGAGAAAGACACGTTGGACACACCACCGCTTACGCCCGCGTGAGGCAGGTTGGTGCGAATCCAACGTGTGGCTTCAATAAAATCGACCGCGTAATTGTTGTGTTCTTCAATACCGGTTGCGACCGCAAAAATGTTCGGGTCGAAAATAATATCTTCCGGTGGGAAATCCAGTTTATCTACCAATGTGCGATAAGAGCGCTCACAAATTTCTTTTTTGCGCGCCATGGTATCGGCCTGACCGGTTTCATCAAATGCCATTACGACTACCGCAGCACCGTAGCGCATACAGAGTTTGGCTTTTTGTAAAAACTCTTCTTCGCCTTCTTTTAAACTGATGGAGTTTACAATCGGTTTGCCTTGAATACATTTCAATCCGGCTTCGATAACATCCCATTTGGATGAATCCACCATAATTGGTACACGGGCGATATCAGGTTCACCGGCAATTAAATTCAAAAAGCGCACCATGGCTTTTTCAGCATCGAGCATGCCTTCGTCCATGTTGATGTCGATTACCTGCGCACCGTTTTCCACTTGTTCCAGTGCAACTTCCAGTGCGGTGGAATAATCTTCTTCCACAATTAATTTTTTGAAGCGTGCAGAACCGGTAACGTTGCAGCGTTCACCGACGTTTACAAATAACGAATCTTTGGTGATGTTGAACGGCTCTAAACCGGAGAGGCGACAAGCAGGTTCGATTTCGGGAATTTTGCGCGGAGCATATTTGCCCATAACATCCGCAAGTGCTTTGATGTGTGCCGGTGTGGTGCCGCAGCAGCCGCCGATAATATTTAAAAATCCACTCGCAGCAAATTCTTCAACAATATCCACCATCTCTTGCGCGGTTTGGTCGTACTCACCGAATTCATTGGGCAAACCGGCGTTGGGGTGCGCGCTCACAAAACAGTTGGCGACACGTGAAAGTTCTTGCACGTACTGACGCAATTCTTTTGCGCCCAGTGCGCAGTTCAAACCCATGCTAAGCGGGCGGGCGTGTGCGAGTGAGTTGTAAAATGCTTCAGTCGTTTGGCCGGACAGCGTGCGGCCAGAGGCATCGGTAATTGTGCCGGATATCATAATCGGCAATTCAAAACCGACATTGTCAAAATATTGTTTTACCGCGAACACCGCGGCTTTAGCGTTGAGCGTATCGAAAATAGTTTCGATCAAAATAATATCGGCGCCGCCCTTGACCAAACCATCCATAGATTCCAGATAGTTTTCTACTAATTGATCAAAAGTCACATTGCGTGCACCTGGATCATTTACATCCGGCGAAATAGAACAGGTGCGGCTGGTTGGCCCGAGTACACCGGCAACAAAACGCGGCTTGGCCGGATTCTGCGCGGTCATTTCATCACACAGTTCTCGCGCCAAACGCGCAGAGGCGAAATTGAGTTCATGGCTCAAGTCTTCCATGTCGTAGTCGGCCATGGAAATGCGCGTGGAGTTAAAGGTGTTGGTTTCCAGGATATCGGCACCGGCCTCCAGGTAAGCGCGCTGGATCTCGCGGATCACTTCCGGTTTGGTGATGCTAAGCAAATCATTATTGCCCGCGATATCCATATGGTAATCAGCAAAGCGCGCGCCGCGATAATCCGCCTCCTGCAGCTTATAGCTTTGGATCATGGTGCCCATGCCGCCATCCAGAATCAGGATGCGTTCTTTAATGGCGGTGTGCAGTGAGTCAATGCGGGCTTGCAGGGCGGCTGGTGCAGTCATGGGAAACCTGTCTGTCATGTGAAACCTTTCGCTAAAAGGCTTGAATAGAATAAGAATTGCTGAAGCAATATCAAAAAAGATTGATATAGAAAATTGGCGCGAATTCTAGCAGAAAAGCAGCCAAAGGGCGCCCGTTTTGGCCTGCTTCTGTGCGGCATTAGGGGGTGTTGTAGGGTTTGGCTATGGCGCTGATAAAAATTTAGCGGCTTCTTTTCAGGCTTGGCTAGTGCCTGTGCCGCGACTTTGCAGTAGAATACCTGAGTAATTTAATCGGGTATTATTTGTCCTTTTATATACGTTTAAGCGTATGTAGTGGTGACTCCCACTGATTCTGTAGAAAGGTTTATATGGTCAACGTCGATATCACCGAATCCGCTCAAGACTACTTGAAAGAACTGCTCGACAAGCAAAAAGACAACGACGGCATAGGCATTCGTATGTTTGTGGCCAACCCAGGTACACCCAATGCGGAAACCTGCATTGCCTATTGTCGCCCCGGCGAGGAAAAAGAAGGTGATGTGATTGTGCCGCTCAAGGGTTTTAACGCTCACTTTGAAGAGCGCAGCTTGCCATTTTTGGAAGATGCCAAGGTGGACTACTCCCCTGATCGCATGGGTGGCCAGCTCACTATTCGTGCTCCCAATTCCAAAATGCCGCGTGTGACCGACGATAGCCCGCTGGAAGACCGTATCAACTACGTGCTTTACAACGATGTAAACCCCAGTCTCGCTTCCCACGGCGGCAACGTGAGCTTGGTGGAAATCACTGAAGATATGATTGCCGTATTAAAGTTTGGTGGCGGTTGTCAGGGTTGTGGCTCAGTGGCAATTACCCTCAAGCAGGGCATTGAAGTGCAGTTGATGGACAAGTTGCCCGAGTTGAAAGGCATTCGCGATGTGACTGACCATACGGATCGCTCCAACGCGTATATGTAATTTATTGCGTATTGTTAAGGGCATAAAAAATCCCGCTGCGGTGTTCCGGAGCGGGATTTTTTTATTCTCTGTGTAATTGATTTATTAGCGATTAAATTTCTTCTCGCCACGGCTTTTTCGTGGAATAACTTGCAAGCCGTTGTTCGATTATCTCCAGCGGTAGTTCCAGTTTTTTAGCATCTTTTACAGCCTTTTTCTGCCATTTAATTGCCGATTTAAAATCGCCATTCTCAGCAGCGATTGCCGCTTTGGTTTGGAAATAATTCTGTTTATCTAAGTAGTCATCGGGTACCTGATTGACATGACTCTCGCCAACTTTACCGTTGCGCTTTGTGGCATCCGGATGAGTTGCCAGTATCCAGGCCAATCTCACTTTTGCCTGGTTATTCCGAGTTGCCGCTTGTTCCAGCCAGTAAAAGCCCTTTTTTTCGTCCTTCGCAAAGTGAGCACCGCTGAATGACTCCAGTGCGAGCATGTACTGCGCTTCGGGTATTCCTTGCTTTGCAGCTTTCAACAGCCATGCCATGCTTTGATTGGTATCTTGTTCGCACATATTTCCATACAAAATATTGCGCCCTAAAAAGTAGCTTGCAGCGCCATTACCATTTTTGGCGGATTGCATATACCATTCATTTGGGTTGTCAGTTAATTCGAAGTCACTAGTGAATGAGGGGATGGCCTCTAAAAAATAAGCATAAGCAAGTTGATCGCTGGAATTTCCCACTTTTGCTTTTTTACGTAAATCATCAACAATATTGCCAAGTTTTTCGTTATTTATTCTGTGTCCATCAATATAGAAATTATGTCTTGTTTTATAGCCGTTGATATCTACAGGCTTTCCATCGATTTTTGCCGGCTCATATTGGAATTTTCGCAAGGCTGCTATTGCGGCATCAGTAAATGATTGTGAAGGCGAGTAATAAACCATGTGATCTCTGGTGAAGCCGTATTTATCAACAGTAAAAATCACATCAACAAATCCCGCTTTTCCTTGTCGCAACATGTCAGTAGGGTATTGGGGCGCCACTTTTTTAATTGCACGACGCTCTTTAAAACCGGCATTTTTACCAATAAATTTTGGCGTTAATTTAGCAATAACTACATCATTCGCATATTCATCCAGTAATGACTCATAACGTTTTTTTGCTGCCGATTGTTGTGTTTCATTAAGTTGTTTCAGGATTTTTAAATGGATTTTGTTCTGGTTAATTGTCGGGTCTTGTGCTGCTAACGCGAACCATGCGTAGGCTTCGATGGTATTTTTTTCAACATGCTCACCACGGAAGTACATGGCGCCAATATTTTGTTGGGCATCATGATCACCGTATTGAGCAACACTCATAAACTCCTTGAATGCAAACTCATACTCGCCCTTTACATAATGATCCATTCCTTTATTGAAATCAGCATGTGCGAAATGAGTTGCTATTGATGTAAGTAGAATTAACAAATAGAAGGTTATATTTTTTTTAGGCATAAACGTTATTCCTTGTTGTTAAGTACCTGAACGCTTTGGAGTTTTAGGTGCTCTGGTTCACTCGTGATATGTAAAAAACGGATAGGTTTGATTGTGTTAATCGTGATCGTTTCATTGTTGAGTGTTGCGGTTAGCTCTTTTTTATTTTGGCTTAGCTTGAGTAAAAGGATGTTCTGCTGATTCCATTTGGCGGGATTATCAAAATATCTGGCGTAATGATCGTTGAGGTTTTGTTTGTATTCCAGTGCAGCATTATGGCCATTTATACAATCCTTATCGTTAAAATTTATATTCGCTACATAATCAAATTTGTGGCGGTAATGCTTTGTATCGAGTAACCGAAAATTTGCTTCGGCATACATGGGTATAGTGAATTTGATTACTGTGGTGTTGTTGCCGAGCATTATCGGCTCTAGCAAATCGCTTGAATTGGGGTGTTCGATTATCGTTGACTCAGGCTGAGGTGGTGTGGAACAAGCGGTTATTAGCATTAGCAGAATGCTAGTGAGTAAGTGAATGGCTTTTTGCATCATGGCTCCTTGCTGGTGTCTGAGAGCATGCGATCATACTCCCCCGTCTCCTTGAGCATCAACAGCCCTTTGTCCAACTCTTGTGCCATCCACCGTGCTCTGGGGCTTTTGTGTGAGAAGGCGACGTATACATCGCCCTCGTGATTTAAAAAACGTTTATCAAACACGCTGCTTTTGAGTTGCATTTGTCGCATGACAAATTCGGCTTCGCGTTCAAACATGATTCCTGCATCGATACGCCCTTGTTTTAGCATGCGAATAATTTGCGACTGTTGGGATACTCGTATCTCGTTAAACCGGTGGCGATGAATTTCGTAATCATCCCCGTATTCGTAGTCGCGGATTACGCCAACGCGAAAATTATCCGGCAGATCATTAAAAGATTTGATGTTGCTGTGAGTGCCTGCCATAAAAAACCAATAAGCCTTGACGCTGAGTAGCGGCACCTCACCAAAAATATATTTGTTTTCGGTGGTGGCTTGGCGACTTACGTTAAAACCGCCATCAATTTTACCGGAGGCCAAATCGTGCAGCACGCGCGCATAGGGCAGTACTTGGAAGCTGAGTACTACTCCACGATTGGCAAAGGCGGCTTTGATGAGGTCGGTAGAAATGCCTTGCCCCTGTTCATCGCTATAAGGTGGCCAGGAATTTTCGGCGCCGAGGCGTAGGTGTACACCATCCACGGATGCGGCTGCACCCGCTGCCTCTGTCACCGGGGCCTTTTGTTCCGCATTGCTTCCGCTGCTCGCCGCGACCAATAACGCGGTCAGGCAATACAACACGAGCAAGACGGGGCGAGAGGGGACGTGCATGGGTTAATAGCTCCAATATTGGTGCATATTGTAATATAGATAATGAAGATTAATCGCTTTTAGTTATATGTCAATAAGTCAAATGACCTCCCTCCTGAGTGGCGTGTAAAAAAGCCGTAATAAGTAAAATTAACAAAAAGAAACAAGAATTATTATCATTGTTATCGATAATGATTCTCGTTAGTATGCGCGAGCGCTAGGCGCTCCGTTTATTTCTATTACAAGGGCTTGTCATGACCATCGGAAAATCTACTCACTTACCTATAGTGTCCAAAAAGCACGTGAAGGCGTTACAGCTTGGGGCAACGGCACTGTCTTCTGCATTGCTGCTGGCTTCGTCTGGGGTTGTGGCGCAAGAGGCAGCAAAAACAACCAAGAAGTTGAATACCGTAAGAGTTGAAGCAGAGGCGATAGAGAGCTACAAGGCCGAGCAGGTAAGCTCCCCTAAATTTACCCAGCCATTGGTGGATACTCCACAAACCATCGCGGTAGTAAAAAAGGAATTATTCCAGCAACAGGCCGCGACCACCCTAAGTGAAGCACTGCGCAATACGCCCGGTATCACTATGTTGATGGGTGAAAACGGTAATACCTCTACCGGCGATTCTATTTTTATGCGCGGGTTTGATACTCAGGGCAGTATTTTTGTGGATGGTATACGCGATTTAGGTAGCATCAGCCGCGATACCTTTAATACTGAACAAGTGGAAATTGCGAAAGGCCCGGCAGGGGTGGATAACGGCCGTGCTGCAGCGTCCGGTTATGTAAACCTCAGCAGCAAGCTGGCCAATCAGGAGGATGCCATCAGCGGCAGCGTGACTGGCGGTACCGGTGATTACAAGCGTGCAACTGTCGATGTGAATAAAACCCTGTCTACGACTTCAGCGTTACGCGTTAACCTGATGAAGCAAGACGCCGGTGTTGATGGCCGTGACCAGGTTGAAAACAATGCCCAAGGTTTTGCCGCCTCTCTCGGGTTGGGCCTGGGAACCGATACTCGCACCTACATTAATGTTCTTGCGGCGGAGCAATCCGGTGTGCCGGATGGTGGTGTGCCTACTATCGGATTGGATGGTTATTACAACGCGATTTTTGCGACTGGTGTACTGGCCGGTCAAACTCCCGAGCGTGTTGATACTGAAAATTTCTACGGCTCCACCAATGACTTTAATGATGTCAAAGCCAGTATGGTGACAGTGCGCATCGAACAGGATTTGGCCGAGGGTGTTACCTTGCGCAATACCTCGCGCTATGGTCGAACCAATCAGGATCAACTCTTGACGGGGGTGAATGCGGTCACTTTTACAACCCCGAGTGAGCCAGCGTCCTGGACAATTTCCCGCTCGCGTCAGGGTAAGGATCAAACTAACCAGATCCTCACCAATCAGACTAATTTGTCTGCCTCATTTGAGGCGGGTGGTATCAAACACGATTTGGTATCCGGTGTTGAATTCACCTATGAGAGTCAACTGAACTACACCTTGGGCCTTCCATTTACCGCTTCGACTTCATCGACCACTGTGCAGCAGGCTAATGCCAACCTCTACAATCCAAGCACCGGCGATGTGTTCCAGCCGGTGTTGCGCACCGGTGCTAAAACCGATGGTGAAACCACTACCTACGCCTTCTATGCGCAGGACACAGTGACGCTGAATGATCAATGGGAGTTAAGCGCCGGTGTTCGCGCAGATCGCTTCCATACCAAGACTGACGTGATCACCCGTCAGGCGGCCGTGACTGCACCAGCGGTGCAAACTATTCCAGTGGGTACATTGCTTGCGAGCGATGCGCATCTCACCGATGAATTGTTTGGCTGGAAATTGGGTGGCGTGTATAAGCCCGCGGCTAATGGCTCTGTGTATGTCAGCTACGCCACGTCCGAGTTGCCACCGGGTGGAGCGAACTTTGCGCTCAACACTACCAATGCTGCGAACAACATTAATAACCCTAATCTCGATCCACAAAAGGGTACTAACGCCGAGCTGGGCACTAAATGGAATGTGCTGGATAACAAACTGTTCCTGACGGCAGCCCTGTTCCGCAGTACCAATGAAAACGAAATCGCCACTAACCCCGACGGCTCTTCCGTTGCTTTGGGTGAAAAGCAAGTGGAAGGTGTGGAGTTTGGTGCGGTGGGTTCATTGACCGACAAGTGGCAAATCAGCGCTGGTCTCGCGTTTATGGACAACGAAATCACGCGCGGTAACCGCACGGTGGATAACCCGAATACCCCGGCCAATGAAGCCTCTGGCAATAACGAGGGTGGTGCTATCCAATGGTCGCCAAAAACTACATTTACCCTCTGGAACAGCTATACCTTTGACAGCGGTTTGTTGATTGGTGGCGGTGCACGCTACGTGGATACTATGGTCAGCTCCAGTGTGGTGAATACAACTGCCCTGAGCACTCGCTCTATGTATGAATTTGGTGATTATTGGGTGTTTGATGCTATGGCGTCCTATCCGATTAACCAAAACCTGAGTGTGCAACTTAACCTGCTCAATATTACCGATGAGGATTATGTGGCCAGCCTGAATAATGGTGGTTCACGCTATTATCCTGGGGCGCCTTTGTCGGCACGGTTGGGTGTGAATTTCAGCTTCTAATTAATTGTTTGGTCATTTGTAAGGGCGCGATTTATCGCGCCCTTTATTTATTGCGCGCATGCGGGGGATATGATGCTAATCCACATTCCAGAAGTATTAACCAAACAACAAGTTGCCGAGTGCCGCGCCCGCTTACAGGAAGCCCAGTGGGTGGATGGCAAAGCCACAGTAGGGCAGCAGGGGGCTCAGGTTAAACGCAATCGCCAATTGCCGGTGGATGGCCCCGTCGCGCGCGCGTTGGGCGAAATGATTTTAACGGCGCTTTACGCCAACCCACTGTTTATGTCGGCCGCGTTGCCATTGCGAATCGTGCCACCACTATTTAATGCATACGCCGGTGGCGAACATTACGGTTTTCATGTGGATGGTGCGATTCGTTTAGTGCCGGGCACTAACCTCAGCTTGCGTACCGATGTGTCATCCACCTTGTTTTTATCCGAGCCAGACGAGTACGAGGGTGGCGAGTTAATCGTGCAAGACACCTACGGCAGTCACGAAGTGAAATTGCCCGCAGGTGATTTGATTTTGTATCCCTCCACCAGCTTGCACCAGGTAGCCCCCGTCACCCAAGGCGAGCGGGTGTGCAGTTTCTTCTGGACGCAAAGCATGGTGCGCGACGATTGGCAGCGCAATTTGCTCCACGAGTTGGATTGCAATATCCAGTCCCTGCGCCAAACGCTGGGTGATAGCGCCGAAATACTGGGTTTGACGGGCCATTATCACAACCTATTGCGCCAGTGGGCTGATGTCTGAGTAATCCGATTTAATTTATGTAAATAGGAATTGTTATCATTGTAAATGTAAATACTTATCGATAACATGCGCGCATTATTACTTTTTGCGTATTTTTATTGATAAGGTGATTGCAGATGTACCCAAAAAACAACAGGGCTGGCCGTTTTTCTCTTCCGTTAACCGCATCATCAATGGTGGTGCTGGGTGCATTTATGGCATCCACCCATGCCTTTGCCCAAGCCAGCACGACAGCACAAACCGCCACACCAGCGGCACCCGTATTGCAAAAAGTTGTGGTTTCTGCAGCTGGTTTTGAACAGAAAATTACCGATGCACCCGCCAGTATTTCTGTAGTCACTGCGGAAGAATTGAGTAAACGCCCCTACACCACACTGTTGGACGCCGTGCGCGATCTGGAAGGTGTGGATATTGGCGAAACCCGCGATAAAACCGGGCAGGGCACCATCTCTATGCGGGGGATGGGCTCGGATTACACCCTGATTCTGGTGGATGGAAAACGTCAAAACAATCACGGTGATATTTACCCCAACAGTTTTGGTGGCAACCAGTTTGGCCATATGCCGCCGCTGGATGCCATCGAGCGTATCGAAGTGATTCGCGGCCCAGCCTCTACTTTGTACGGTTCGGATGCCATGGGTGGTGTGATTAACATCATCACTAAAAAAGTGACCGATAAGTGGCAGGGGTCGGTAAGCCATAGCCGTACCCAACAGACAGACGACAGCTTTGGTGAAGATATCACCACCGACTTCAACGTGATGGGGCCCCTCATTCCTGGCAAATTGGGTCTGGCTGTTCGTGGCAGTTCTTACAACCGTTTGGCTTCAAACCCCACCTATGCGGATATCGTTTACCCCAATGGTGAAGTGCGTAATCGCCCCTTGGGTTTCGGTGGCGGCGGTAAAACCGTGGATAACGAAAACGAAGTCCTGGGGGCGCGTCTTTCCTGGACGCCAACCGACAATCAAAGTATCGCGTTTGATATCGAAACCTCGCAGCAGCAATACGATAACTCCCCGCGCATCAATGACTCCGGCGTACAGGAATATCCGGTGGGTACGGTGGATGGAATCGACAGTATTTGGAGTGCGGCCAATTACTGTAAAGACGCAGCAGGCACCCGCGAAAATGTGTGTGTTGCCAATGGGGGCACTTGGTCGCGCCGCGCCAACCCGCGTGTCGGCTACAGCGCCATCCAGGAATTCACCCGCGACACCTGGTCGTTAACCCACGAAGGAAAATGGGATATCGGCAATAGCTTTGTGTCCTTGGCGTATGTGGATACCAATAACGAAGGCCGCACCTTGCCGTTCACCGTGGCTGAACGTGAACAACTATTGGCGATGTTCGACGGTACTGGCGCTTATGCCGGGATGAGTGAAGCCGAACGGAAAGCACTGGCGGCTAGCACTTTCCTGCCGCGCGGAAAACGCACCTTATCCAGCAACCAATACACCCTGGACGCCAAACTGGACATGCCTTTTGAATTGGCTGGCCAGCAGCACGTGACCGTCGTAGGCGCCCAGGTTATTCAAGGTGAATTGGAGGACGGTGTATTTGGAATGGAAAGCGGCACGCCCGGTGGTGTGCAAGAACACAATATGTACTCCTTGTTTGCTGAAGATACCTGGTATGTCATCAGCCCCTTGGCGATTACCGCTGGTTTGCGTTATGACGATCATGAGGTGTTTGGCGATCAGGTGAGCCCACGCTTATATGGCGTATACACGCTAAGCGAACAATGGACTTTTAAAGGCGGTGTGAGCACTGGTTTTAAAACCCCGAAAACCACCCAGTTGTATGACGGTGTGGTTGGTTTTGGCGGGCAGGGGACTTCACCCATGTACGGCAACCCCGATCTGAAACCCGAAACCACCACTAGCACAGAGTTTGCGGTTTATTGGCAACACGCCGCTGGCCACAATTTTAACGCGACGATTTTCCACAACGATTTTGACGATAAGTTAGCCTCCCAACCCTGCGGTGCTACCACCAATATTAGCTGTGCAGAAACCGGTGAGTACGCTGATTTGGGTTATGCCACCAGCAGCAAAACCGTCAATATCGATAAAGCGGTTATTCAAGGTCTGGAGTTGGCAGGGCGCATTCAACTAGTGCCCGGTTTAGCATTGCGCACCAATTACACCTACACCGATAGCGAGCAAAAAAGTGGCGTGAATAAAGGTCGCCCGGTAGGTGATAGCAGTCAAAGCCCTGCCAAACATATGGCGAATGCCACGCTGGATTGGGATGTAACGGCAGACTTGAATGTGTTCTTTACCGCGCAACTGAACTCGGATCGTTATCGCTCATGGGATGTGAATACTGATGAGGCGCTGTATTACAAGAGCTATGAAATTTTTCACTTGGGTGCATCCTTCCGCGCAAGCCCGGCAGTCACTTTTAATGCGCGTATCAACAACTTATTTGATCGTGACTTTACCGATTACGATGTTGCGTTTACTGAATGTGTTGCGGGTGATACCAACTGTATCGTCGCTGCAGGCGATGCGGACGGTTATTTGGCAACGGTGCTGGATCATTACAACAACAAAGACAAAGCGCGCAACATTTGGCTGGGTGTGAACGTCAAATTTTAATCCGTTTTTCACTCCACATTTACCCTCGCTGCAGCGGGGGTAAATGGTGGCTATGTGAAAAAGACAAATCGTGAACAGCACAATTGTTGAAAGGCAAAAATAGTCAGCATGAAAAAATATGTAGGTAGTGTGCGCGAATGGCATTGGATCAGCTCGGCGATTTGTTTAATCGGCATGCTGCTATTTGCGATTACCGGCATTACGTTGAATCACGCGGCGGATATTAAAGCCACACCAGAAATCATCACCAAAGAAGCATTGTTACCAGCTGAAATACTGTCCGCGATTTCTGTGCCGGACGCAGAAAAAGCACCTTTGCCGAAAACGCTGCGCGCTTGGTTGGCGGATACGCAGCAAATTGAAGTTCGCAATCAATTAGCAGAGTGGAGTGAGGACGAAATTTATCTCTCGCTACCGCGCCCCGGTGGTGATGCCTGGTTGAGTATGGATTTAAGCAGCGGTGAATTGTTGTATGAACTTACTGATCGCGGCTGGGTTTCCTATTTCAATGATTTACACAAAGGCCGTAATACGCCGGTGGTATGGAGTTGGTTTCTCGATTTTTTCGCAATTGCTTGCATTATTTTTTGTATAACCGGTTTGCTGTTATTAAAACGTTACGCGAGCGGCCGGCCCGCAACCTGGCCGATGGTTGGTTTGGGTTTGGTAGCACCTTGGGTGCTGATTTTATTATTTATCCATTAAAAACGATGTGAAGTGAGGGAGTTAATTATGCGTTTGCGTTTTGCACTAAGTTCGCTGTTGTCAGTAGCCAGTATTTCCTCCGCCATGGCCGCAGATTTAAATGTGTCGGTAGAAATTCCCGCACTGGATGTTGCCGAGTATCACAAACCCTATGTTGCGCTCTGGTTAGAAAATGAAAAAGGTGAGAGCACTAATTTGGCGGTGTGGTATCAGTTGGAATCTCGCGGTGAAAAAAGTGATAAGGGTGAAGAGTGGCTTAAAGATATGCGCCAGTGGTGGCGTCGTATTGGTCGCGATACCGATATGCCCGTTGATGGTGTCAGTGGTGCAACCCGCGCGCCGGGAAAACATTCAGTGACTTTTACTGAAGGCAGCGCACCTCTGGGCAAATTAAAACCCGGTAATTATGTGCTTATGGTGGAAGCAGCGCGTGAAGTGGGTGGTCGTGAATTGGTAAAAGTGCCTTTCACTTGGCCGATTGCTGGCGTGCAAACGGCTGCCGGAAAAAAAGAATTGGGTGAAGTAAAAATCACGCCTTAACTCTGAGTTTTTTTGTATCGGAGACTTTATTAACTGGATTTTTTAAGAGGAATAATGATGAATCGTTTACTAAAAACCACGCTCTGTACTGCGCTCGTTCTCTGCTTGCCGATATCAGCACAAGCCCATCGTGCATGGTTATTGCCAAGCGCTACTGTGCTTTCCAGTGATGACGCCTGGGTGAGTATTGATGCCGCGGTGTCGAACGATATTTTTCATGCCGATCACGCACCTATGCGTGCAGAAGGTGTTGTGGTTGCTGCACCAGATGGTGCCACACTACAAGTACAAAATGCGATGACCGGAAAATACCGCAGCACGTTTGATGTGCAATTACCGCAAAAAGGCACCTATAAAATCGCAGTGGCATCCAGCGGTTTAATGGCGCGTTGGGAAACAGAAACCGGTGAGCGCAAAATGTGGCCAGGTCGTGGTGAGCGCGCTAATCCCGCCGATTTTGACAAAATGGTGCCTAAAAAAGCCAAGAACTTGGAAGTGTCGCAATTCTCGCGGCGCATGGAAACGTTTGTTACCTCCGGCTCACCAACCGAGTCAGTATTAAAAGCGACCAAGCAAGGTTTGGAATTGGTGCCAGTGACCCACCCGAATGATTTGTTTGCCGGTGAAGTGGCGACCTTTCAATTTCAAATGGATGGCAAACCCGTTGCTGGCGTAAAAGCCACCATCATCCCTGGTGGTATGCGCTATCGCAATGATCAAGCCGCCATCGAAGTGGAATCCGATAAAAAAGGCAATATTTCTGTAACCTGGCCGCAGGCGGGAATGTACTGGTTAAGCGCCAACTATCGCGATGATAAAGCCAAAAAACCAGCCACCGTTCGCGCTGGCAGTTACGTTGCTACCTTTGAAGTATTGCCGGAATAAGTTGTGCGTTATTTAGCAGCAAGTGCGTTAGTTTTTATTTACCTGTTGTTCTGTTGGTTTTGCTGGCAAAAACATCGCCGTCAGCTACAGCAACAACAGGTGCTTGCTGTTCCTTCGTCCGATGATGCAGTAATACTAATTGCCTACGCCAGCCAAACCGGAAACGCTGCGCGTATCGCCCGGCAAACGGCGCAGCAATTAAATGCTTCTGGTAAAAACACTCAATTAATTACACTCAATCAACTCAATGTTGAACAATTAACCTGTATAAAACAGCTATTAATTATTGCCAGCACTTACGGAGAAGGTGAAGCGCCCGATAACGGCAATCGTTTTGTGGCGCGTACACTTGAATCGTTAAGTCCCACTGCGCTCAGTTCGCTGGAATATCTGGTTCTAGGCTTGGGTGATTCCAGTTACCTGCATTTTTGTGGTTTTGCGCAGCAGTTGCATAATGCACTCCACCATTGTGGTGCCCACGCAATGGCAGACATGATTAGCGTGGATAAGCTGGATGAAAGCGCACTGCGCCATTGGCAATATTATTTGGGGCAAATTTCCGGCAATTCTTATTTTAGCGATTGGAGTAAGCCGGCCTACGAAGAATGGCGATTAATCGCGCGCGAATGTATAAATCCTGCAAGCTCCGGTGCGCCTGCCTATCATTTACAATTACAACCTACCAATGGAGTTGTGTTGACACAACCGCAATCCGGTGCTGCGTTATGGTGTGCGGGAGATATTGTGGAGATAGGCCCGCGCAATTCTTCCGATTTGCCTCATCGCGAATATTCTATCGCTTCCGTGCCCAGTGAGGGCTCACTCGATTTATTGGTGCGTCAGGTACGTGCGCCCGGTGGCGAGTTAGGTTTGGGGTCGGGTTGGTTAACCGCCCAGACGGAATTAAATAGCATCATCCATTTACGTGTGCGCTCTAATCCCCATTTTCATTCGCCGCCAGCACAGGTGCCGCTAATTTTAATTGGTAACGGAACGGGTATTGCCGGGTTGCGTTCGCATTTGGCCAACCCGGCGCGCGCGCGCGGTAAACACTGGTTGTTTTTTGGTGAGCGCAGCCACTTTGCCGATGATTTTTTCAGTGCGGACATTCAACATTGGTTGGAAACTGGTTTATTGACCCGGGTTAACAAAGTTTTTTCACGTGACGCAGCGTCTGGTGAGACGCGTTACGTGCAAGATTTATTGCCTTATCATGCCGAGGCAATCCGTGAGTGGGTTGCAGCGGGCGCAGCCATTTATGTGTGCGGCAGCTTACAAGGCATGGCACAAGCAGTAGATGAAGCCTTGGTGGCTATTCTGGGGGCCGCGCAAGTAGAGCAGCTTGCAGATCAACAGCGCTACTGTCGCGACGTTTATTAACAACTGTTCACAACATGTTCGATCACCCGTGACGATTGTGGAACAACTGTTAAACCCTCCCTTTGCCGGCTATTCTGTCGGTGCGTGCAGGTTATAATTTCCCTTTATTTTTACACGCATTTTCCTTTTGTTTTCATACCAATAAAGCCGCTTACTCATTTAACGGATGCTGTTTTCCATGGCTAAACCTTCCCTTGTTAAAACCTCAATTAAAAAAATATTTAACTCCTGGCGCAATATTGCCGTTGCACTTTTACTGATATTGCTAGTGGTGTTTGGCTTGTGGCGTAGCCTGTGGGCAAGCGACGACGAGGCGGTCATTTATACAACAGAGGCGGTAACGCGCGGTGATATTGAAAACCTGGTCACTGCTACCGGTACTTTGCAGCCGCAGGATTATGTTGATGTTGGTGCGCAGGTATCCGGTCAGTTGGAGAAATTGCATGTTGATGTGGGTTCGGAAGTAAAAGCCGGCGATCTATTGGCGGAAATCGATGCAACGGTTTATGCCGCGCGCGTGGATGCAACCCGCGCTTCGCTGCGCACCCAGCAGGCGCAATTGTTGGATCGCGAAGCGCAATTAACACTGGCAAATATAAAATACCAGCGCGAAAAAAATCTTTTCAAAGAAGATGCGACCACCAACGAGTCGTTGCAAACGGCAGAAGCCAATTTGAAATCGGCGCAGGCGCAATTAAAAGCCTTACAAGCGCAAATTGAACAAACGGAATCTACCTTGCGTGTAGAAGCCGCTAATTTAACTTATGCCACCATTTATGCACCTATCGATGGCACCGTGGTGTCAATTACCTCGCGCCAAGGGCAGACATTGAATACCAATCAAATGGCGCCCACCATTATGCGTATCGCCGATCTCTCAACCATGACCGTGCAGACGCAGGTGTCGGAGGCAGACATCGGCAAACTGCGTAAAACTATGCCGGTTTATTTCACCACACTCGGCAGTCAGGGGCGCCGCTGGTATAGCAAGTTGGATCGCATTCAACCGACGCCGGAAATTCTCAATAACGTGGTGTTGTATAACGCACTGTTTGATGTGCCCAACGAAAATCGTTTGCTGATGACACAAATGAGTACGCAGGTATTTTTTATTGAATCCCAAGCAAAAGATGTGTTGTTAGTACCTATGTCGGCGGTGAGTTTTATATCGCCGCGGGGCGATCGCCCACAAGCGCAAACTGCCAATCGCCCTGAGCCCACGGAACAACAAAAAGCCGAGTGGAAAAAACGTCGTGCTGAAATAAAAGAAAGCATCGATAAGAGAAGCCAAAATACCGATAAGGCGGTGCATTCTCCGGGCCCGGCGCTGGTGAATATTATGAAGAGCGACGGCAGCCTTGAGGAACGCAAGGTGTTAGTCGGTGTTACCAATCGTGTGCAGGCAGAAATTATTGAGGGTGTGGTAGAGGGCGAGCAAGTGGTCAGTGGCAGCTCGCGCCCCTCACAACCAAAAGGGGCAGCCGGTATGCGCATGGGTGGCCCTGGTATGGGCATGGGTAGACGTTAATGACAACGCCTAATGCTATTCAACCGCTGATTAAATTAACGGGCATCACCAAAACTTTTCGCAATGGCGAGCTTGCTACGCAAGTATTGCACGGCATAGACCTGGAAATTTACCCCGGTGAATTTGTTGCCATCATGGGGCAATCGGGTTCGGGCAAATCCACTCTCATGAATATTCTCGGTTGCCTGGATCGTGCAACCACTGGCGATTATTTTTTTGATGGAAAAAATATTAACGAGTTGGGTACTGATGACCTTGCCCAGTTGCGGCGCGAAGCCTTCGGTTTTGTGTTTCAAAGTTACAATTTGTTGGCCGGTGCAACCGCCTGTGAAAATGTGGAAATGCCTGCAACCTATTCGGGCTTGTCGCCTACTGCGCGCCGCACACGGGCAACGGGATTATTAGGTTCACTCGGGTTGCACGAACGTTTGCATCATCGCCCTGGTCAGTTGTCCGGCGGGCAACAGCAGCGTGTATCTATCGCACGTGCACTGATGAATGGTGGCCAGATAATTTTAGCGGATGAGCCAACCGGCGCGTTGGATAGTCACAGCGGCAAAGAAGTAATGCGCTTGCTAAAAGAATTATCGGCGCAAGGTCACACTATTATTTTAATTACCCACGATGCGGAAGTGGCACACCATGCCCAGCGCTTGATTGAAATCCGCGATGGCGAAATTATTGCTGATGCCGGACCAAAAATTCCATCGCAACCACCACTGGAAGAGCATGCGTTGCGCGGTGAATCCAGCCTGCGCAATGAATTGTTTGAGGCAACTAAAACGGCATTTCGCTCCCTGCACAGCAATATTTTTCGCACCGTGTTAACTCTGCTAGGCATTGTAATTGGCGTTGCCTCGGTAATTACTTTGATGGCCATTGGTGATGGTGCTAAAAAATCCGTGGTAGACAGTATTAGCGCAATGGGTAGCAATTTGTTATTGGTGCGGCCGGGTGGGCCGACACAACGTTTCCGCTGGGACTCGGTAACCTTGGTGCCGGAAGATGTGGATGCGATTGCAGCACTGCCCAATATTGCCGCTGCATTGCCTGAGCTAAACGGTCAGTTTACCTTGCGTTATGGCAATGTGGATCACACCACAGAAGTAAATGCTACGGCGGCACAATTCCCTCACGCGCGAAAATGGGATGTTGCCCAAGGAACTTTCTTTAGCGAAGAAGATGATAGAAATTATGCGACAGTGGTGGTGTTGGGAAAAACAGTAGCCACTAAATTATTTCCACAACAAGATGCGATTGGCGAATTTATTATTATCAATAATGTGTTATTTCAAGTCATAGGTGTTATGAGTGAGCGTGGCGCTGACCCTGGTGGCCAGGATCAGGATGATAAGGTTTTTGTGCCGTTTAAAACCGGTAGCTTAAGGGTGATTGGTCAGCGCTTTTTGCGCAACATAACAATCTCGGTTGATGATGAGAAAAATATGGAGGCTGTGCAAACTCGTGTACATGCGTTATTGATGGAACGGCACGGCACTGAAGATTTCCAAATTCGCAGTATGTCATCGCTGATTGATATGGTCTCCGAAACACAAAATACCATGACAGTTTTGTTGGGTTCTATCGCGGCTATTTCACTGCTGGTAGGTGGCATTGGTGTAATGAATATCATGCTGGTTAGTGTAACCGAGCGTACTCGCGAAATTGGTATTCGCATGGCCACCGGTGCGCGAACCCGCCACATAATGCAACAATTTTTAATTGAAGCATTGGTGGTGTCTGCGCTTGGTGGAGTGCTGGGTGTGGCACTGGGCTTGGGTGTGGCCATGTTGGTAAGTTATTTGGGTACAACCGTTGCCTATTCATTGACACCGATTGTGATGGCTTTTAGCTGTGCTTTTTTAACTGGTTTGCTGTTCGGCTACTTACCTGCGCGGAAAGCGGCTCGGCTTGATCCTGTTACCGCTTTGGCATCGGAGTAGTTTATGTACTTGTTCAGTAAAAAAATTGCACTGGTTTCCTGCATGATTCTGTTGTCAGCATGCAGTGCTGCCCCATCAGAAAAGCCACTCATTAATTATACTAATGCTTATTCTGTAACCCTTAATACTACCGCCGCAATCCAAATCGACAGTGATTGGTGGCAGGCATTTGCATCGCCAACACTAAATGAATTAATCCAGCTTGCGCAGCAACAAAGCCCCGACTTACTGATCTCTGCCGAGCGTGTGCGGCAAGCTGAATTGCAAATGCGCATTGCCAACGCGACTTTGTTTCCGTCATTAACTGCCACTGCATCTTCCGGTGAGTCGCGCACTAAAGCGGATGGGCAGGGAAGTGAACGTGGTGAATCCACGCGTGCCAGTATTGGTGTGAATTACGAGGTGGATTTGTGGGGTGGGTTGGCTGCCAATAGGTCTGCTGTTAAAGCGGGTTTTGACGCAACACGTTATGATCAGGATGCGGCTGCGCTGAGCATAAAAGCGGCTATCGCCAGCGGTTGGTTTCAATGGTTGGCCTTGCAGGAGCGCATCGTGACGGCGCAAAAAAATATCGTTATTGCCGAGCGTGTGCAGCGCATAGTTGATGCACGTTTTCGCAATGGTGCAGCCACTGCTGCCGATGTGGCGCAACAAAAAAACAACCTGTTAACGCAGCGAGCAGCACTTTTGCCGCTTGAATTGCAAGCGCGGCAAACGCAATCAGCCCTTGCAATTTTGTTGGGAAAAACGCCACAAGAATTTGTGCTGATTGCAGAAAATTTACTCGCAGTAGCTGTGCCGCAAATTACACCCGGTACACCGGCGGAGTTGATTGCGCGTCGCCCGGATTTGGCCGCGCGCGAAGCTGATTTGGCAGCGGCTGATGCAGATATTCATGCGGCACGTGCCGCGCTATTGCCAGGTATTAGTTTTAGTGCCAGTGCGAGTAAATCGGCGAGTGAATTATTTGCGCTTAACCCGGCAACACAAGCCTCTGGATGGACGCTGTCGCTAGCGCAAACTATTTTTAACGGGGGGCGCTTGGTCAATCAAAGGCGTTTGAGCGAAGCTCGTCGCGCGGAGTTGGTTTTGCAGTACCACAAAGCGATTTTAGTTGCATTGCAAGAGGTGGATAACGCTTTGGTCTCTACTGATATCAGTGCCAGGCAGGAGGTCAGCCAGCAGGAAATAGTCACCAATGCCGCACGCAGTTTGCGTTTGTCTGAAGCACGTTACCGTGAAGGAACAGATGATTTGCTATCACTTCTTGAGGCTCAGCGCAGTTTGTTTCAGGCACAGGATTCTCTGGTGCAACAGCGATTGTCCCGTTTAAATGCCGCAGTGGAATTGTATAAATCCCTTGGTGGTGGTTGGAATCTTTAATTTAGGGATGAACTGGCACTTTTTCTGCTGGTATTTTTAGGCGCTACGAATAGCAGCTATAAATCCAGAGGAGGTTATTGGGCATATGTCGGCGTTATTGTGTTATTTTTATCGTTTACCGTTCGGGAAAATGGTGCTTTGGTATTACCTCATCTGGTATTTCGTTACCGTCTATTTCCATTTTGATCCCAATCCCAAAATCTGGATTAATGCGCTGGGAATCAGTGTGGTGATTGGTATTGCCTTGGTGTTGAGTGTCAGTAATGGCCAATCGCCGCTCGCCAATCCGTGGCAAACATTTCGTCTATTCTGGATGCCTTTTGCAGTATCCAGTTTTTCATCGCTTATCAAAGGGCAGGGCTATACGGTGATTTTTTCACCGCATCTGCGCGAAGTGCTTATCGCCTTGGCTGCCTGCTTACTGTTCACACTATGCGTTGCAGCACTTAAATGGCGCAATCGCTGGCTGGTCTTGTCATCCCGCTGAGGTTGCCTCTGCTCCTTAAGCTCCCCTATACTCGTCGCCCCGCACAATCGTAGGTGCGGGGTTTAGTTTTTGCCTATTTTTTACTTTCTTAACATCACGTGACCTTTCGTAGGGGCCACCACTGACAAGGATCTACCATGCCTGTAATTACTCTCCCCGACGGTTCCAAACGTCCTTTCGATAATCCCGTCTCTGTTTATGAAGTTGCTGCTTCTATCGGCGCTGGTCTGGCTAAAGCCACACTCGGTGGCCGTGTGAATGGTCAGCGTGTCGATGCCCATGACTTGATCACTGAAGATGCGGATCTGGTGATTTTCACCCCTAAAGATGAAGACGGTTTGGAAATTATTCGTCACTCTTGCGCGCACTTGCTCGGTCATGCAATCAAGCAACTGTTTCCCGATGTGAAAATGGCGATCGGCCCAACCATCGACAGCGGCTTTTATTACGACATCGACCTTGAGCAGAAGCTGACCGACGAGGATATTGCCCGTCTGGAAGCGCGTATGCTGGAATTGGCTAAAACCGAATACGACGTAGTGAAAAAGAAAGTCAGCTGGCAAGAAGCCTATGATGTTTTCTCAGCGCGTAGCGAGACTTACAAGCTGGAGATCCTGGATCGCGACGTGCCTAAAGATGCAACGCCGGGTCTGTATCACCATGAAGAATACGTTGACATGTGCCGTGGCCCCCACGTGCCTAACATGCGTTTCTGCCTGAACTTTAAATTGATGCGCACCTCCGGCGCTTACTGGCGCGGCGACTCCAACAACAAAATGTTGCAGCGTATCTACGGCACCGCGTTTGCGGATGCCAAACAACTTAAAGCCTATTTGAATTTACTCGAAGAGGCGGCCAAACGCGACCATCGTAAATTGGCGAAGAAATTTGATTTGTTCCATCTGCAAGATGAAGCACCGGGCATGGTGTTTTGGCACCCCAAAGGCTGGACTCTGTGGCAGCAAATCGAACAGTACATGCGTGCCAAACAAAATGATTGGGGTTATCAAGAAGTCAAAACACCAATGATTATGGATCGCACCCTGTGGGAGAAGTCTGGCCACTGGGAAAACTATCGCGACAACATGTTTACCACTGAATCGGAAAAGCGCGATTTTGCGGTTAAGCCGATGAACTGTCCCGGTCATATCCAGATCTTCAACCACGGCTTGCGTTCACACAAAGACTTGCCGCTGCGTCTGGCAGAGTTTGGTTCTTGCCATCGCAATGAAGCTTCGGGGGCATTGCACGGCATTATGCGTGTGCGCGGTTTTGTGCAGGATGATGCGCATATCTTCTGCACTGAAGAGCAAGTCGTCTCTGAGGTTGCCTCTTTTAACCAGATGCTCAAGTCCATCTATGACGATTTTGGTTTTACCGATATCGCGGTGAAATTGTCCCTTCGTCCTGAAAAGTACGCCGGTACTTTGGAAACTTGGAATAAGGCGGAAGAGGGGCTGCGTACTGCACTGCGCGCTGCCGGTCTGGAATGGGAAGAGTTGCCGGGTGAAGGCGCTTTCTATGGTCCGAAGATCGAATATCAGATCAAAGATGCACTTGGCCGCTCATGGCAGTGCGGTACTATCCAGCTCGATTATGTATTGCCCGAGCGCCTAGATGCGGAATATGTCGCGGAAGACAATCAGCGTAAACGTCCGGTGATGTTACATCGCGCTATTCTCGGTTCCTTCGAGCGTTTCCTGGGGATTTTGATCGAGCACTATGAAGGCTCCTTCCCAACCTGGTTGGCACCAGCTCAGGTGGCGGTCATGAATATCACCGATAATCAGGCCGATTACGTCAAAATGGTAGAAAAAGCCTTGCGTGAAAAGGGCTTCCGCGTCATTCCGGACTTGAGAAATGAGAAGATCGGCTTTAAAATCCGCGAGCACACAATTCAGCGGGTTCCCTACCTGCTCGTCATTGGCGATAAAGAGGTTGAAAATCAATCACTTGCGATTCGCACAAGGGACGGACAAGATTTGGGTGTAATGAATCTGGAAGCTTTCATCGCGCACTTGACCGCCGATATAGCGCGTCGAGGTCGAAATATTTCTGCTTAAAAGAAAGTTTTTTGACCAAAAAGTCGCTAAAGCGAAAAAAGATTTATTTCTATTAATTTACTGGAGATACAACTATCAAACGAGATAACGCTCCCGCGGCCAAAGGCAATTCTAAGAAAGCGCGGATCAACGATCAGATCGAAGCCAAGCAGGTTCGTTTAATCAACGCAGAGGGTGAGCAGGTCGGTATTGTCGCATTGAGCGATGCACTGGCGCAGGCGCAAGCCGCTACCCTTGACTTGGTGGAGATCGTTGCTGATAGCGATCCAATAGTCTGTAAGATTATGGATTACGGCAAGCATCTGTTTGAAATCAAGAAAACCAAAGCCGCTGCGAAAAAGAAACAAAAGCAGCAGCTGGTGAAGGAAATGAAATTTCGCCCAGGGACGGAGGAAGCGGATTATCAAGTCAAATTAAAGGCTTTGATGCGCTTCCTTGAGCATGGGGACAAGGCCAAGGTAACCTTAAAGTTCCGCGGTCGCGAACTCGCCCACCAAGAGCTGGGGATGGAAATGATGCAGCGCATCGAGACCGATCTGGCAGAAATGGGCACCGTAGAGCAGGCTGCCAAAATGGAAGGTAAGCAGCTCACCATGGTGATCGCCCCCAAAAAGAGAAAATAGTCGGGCTTTTAGCTGCCTTGATTATTTATATTATTTACCTATATGTGTGGAGTTCTATCACATGGCAACCAAAGCTAAAGTACATAGCGGCGCGTCAAAGCGCTTCAAAAAAACCGGCGCTGGCTTCAAATTCAAGCACGCTAACAAGAGCCACATCCTGACCAAAATGACGACCAAGCGTAAGCGCCAATTGCGCGGCACTAGCATCGTTGATGCAGCCGATGTACCACGCGTAAAACGTTTGTTCCGTGCTATCTAATAGCGCTTATTAATTTTGAGAGGATTGTAATATGGCCCGTGTTAAGCGTGGTGTAGAGGCGCGTCGTCGTCACAAGAAAGTATTAAAAGCTGCTAAAGGTTACTACGGTGCACGTTCGCGTACATTCCGTGTTGCCAAGCAAGCGGTTATC
>Ga0307408_100000221_pt1 | contig 60975 bp, 50 predicted proteins | sample 322Cmetagenome_FD_202116 | JGI IMG/M metagenome (GOLD analysis project Ga0307408, IMG submission 202116) | Maize rhizosphere microbial communities from greenhouse at UC Davis, California, United States - 322HYB-C-3 | ecosystem: Host-associated > Plants > Roots > Rhizosphere > Soil | place... | reverse complement strand
GGAGCCTTGAACTCCGCGATCTGCAGCGCGATCTGCCAGGGGCTCGGGAACAGGTACTCGGGGATGGCCAGCGCCTGCACCAGCACCTGCCACAGCACCAGCACGGCCAGCAGCAGCAGCCAGGGCGCCCAGCGTTCGATGCGGCGGTCCGTCATTGCGCCACCTCGCCCATGCCGCGCACGGCGCCGATGTGGCCGCGCAGCTCGTGCACGATGTCGCTGAACTCCTTGGTGTAGGTGATCTCCAGGTCGCGCGGCCGCGGCAGCGCGATGTCGCGCTGGACCACGAAGCGCCCGGGGCTGCGGCTCATCACGTAGACCGTGTCGGCCAGGAACACCGACTCGCGCAGGTCGTGCGTGACCAGCACGACGTTGAACCGCTGCTCGCTCCACAGGTCGCGCAGGATGCACCACAGCTCCTCGCGCGTGAAGGCATCGAGCGCGCCGAAGGGTTCGTCCAGCAGCAGCATCTTGGGCTCGTGGATCAGCGCGCGGCAGATGCTGGCGCGCTGCTGCATGCCGCCCGACAGCTGCCAGGGAAACTTGTCCTCATAGCCCGCGAGGCCCACCTTCTGCAGCAGTCTGCGGGCGCGCTCTTCGTATTCCTTGCGCTTTTGCTTGAAGTGGCTGCGGTAGGGCTCGACGATCTCCAGCGGCAGCAGCACGTTGTCCACCGTGGTGCGCCAGGGCAGCAGCGAAGGCGCCTGGAAGGCCATGCCGGAGATCTTGAGCGGCCCGGTCACGGGCTGCCCGTCGATGAGGATCTTGCCCATGGAGGGCATCTTCAGGCCCGTGGCCAGCTTCATGAAGGTGGACTTGCCGCAGCCGGAGGGACCCACGATGGCGATGAACTCGCCCTGCCGGACCTGCAGGTCGATGGCTTCCACCGCAAACTGGTTCTTCGCGCGCAGCTCGTCGTTGTAGGCGAGCCAGACGTCGCGGAAGTCCACAAAAAAGGATTCAGCAGTCTGCATGAAAGGTTTGAATAAAAAAGGGCTCTAGCGCTTGTCTTGCAAGCGCGAGCAGCTATCAAAACAATAGTACGACCACCGGGCCGGCGGCTCGGTGGCTGCTGTGCGGCTTACTTCTTTGGCAGTACTGTGTTCAGCTCGGCGGCGGGCGGCAGGAAGCTGCCGTTCCACACGTCGTCGGCGTTCACGCGTGTCTTGGTGTTGAACGCGTCCGACACCTGCGATGCCATCAGCGACAGACGCCCTGGCTTGGCCTGGCCAAAGCCTTCCGCGCGCGCATCCGGGCTGTTGATGACGGTGTCGATGGCCAGCTGCAGGCGGCGGGTTTCCAGCGGCACGTTCACGATGCCGTCGCGCGCCTTCACGTGTTCGATGGAGGCGGCCGGGTTGGCCATCACTTCCTTGGCGCCCTTTGCGAAGGCCGACAGGAACGCCTTGATGGCGGCCGGGTTCTCCTTGATGAGCTTGGGTGACGCGATGATCACGTTGCCATAGAGCTTCACGCCGAAGTCGGCATAGGGCAGCACCACCACGTCGCTGGCCTTGGCGCCGCGCGCCTCCAGGTTCAGGAGCGAAGTGAAGGTGAAGCCGGTGATCGCGTCCACGTCGCCGCGCACCAGCATGGTTTCGCGCAGGGGCGGGTCCATGGCGGTCCAGGTCACGGCGCCGATGCCATTGGCCTTCTGGAAGATCGGGAAGGCGCGGCGGCCGGCGTCGAACACCGGCGCACCCAGCTTCTTGCCCGCCAGATCGGCCGGCTTGGTGATGCCGCTTTTCTTGAGCGCCATGACCGAGGCGGGCGTGTTGTTGTAGACCATCATCACCGCCACGGGCTTGTTCTGCGCGTCCGGGTTGTTGGCGTGGAACTCCATCACCGCGGCCAGGTCGGCGAAGCCCATGTCGTACGTGCCCGAGGCCACCCGCTGCACCGCGCCGCCCGAGCCGTTGCCGGCATCCACCGCCACGTCCAGGCCGGCGGCCTTGAAGGTGCCCTTGGCCACGGGTTGCAGGAACAGGGCCGAGGGCCCCTCAAAACGCCAGTCGAGCTGGAACTTGATGGGGGTGAGCGTCTGCGCTTGCGCCAGCGAGAACGTGCTGGCGGCAGCCAGCAGCGCGGCGGATTGCAGGAACGATCGCTTCTTCATGGGGGGCTCCTGTCAGGGAAAGGCTGGGGAAATGTGCCGTCCGTGCGTCGGTCTGTCCGGGCGGCCGGTCAGACCAGAACTCAGCAAAAACGGTGCCTGCTTTGGCGGTGAGGCCGGTGGGCACGCAGCCATTGTTCCCTGAAGTGGTGCATGCGGGGATGCAGGGTTTCCCCACATGGTGCAAACCCGGTCGGGCTTGCACCGCCCCGGGGCGTTGCCCTGGGGGCGAAGGGCGCCAACAGCCCTTCGCAGTGCCCTTAGTTGGGGCGCGCCGCGGCGCTGGCCACGGCGAGGGCCGTCATGTTGAGCACCCGGCGCACGGTGGCGGCGGGCGTCAGGATGTAGGCCGTGGCGGCCGCACCCATGAGGATGGGGCCCACCGTCACGCCGCCGCTGGTGGTGGTCTTGAGCACGTTGTAGAGGATGTTGGCCGCGTCGATGTTGGGGCAGATCAGCAGGTTGGCCGAGTCCGTCAGCGTCGAGTCCGCCATGTAGGTGTTGCGGATCTTGGGCTCCAGCGCGGCGTCTCCGTGCAGTTCGCCGTCGCACTCGATCTCAGGGTGGGCGGCCACGAACAGGTCGCGGGCTTCGCGCATCTTGCGGGCGGAGGCGCGCTTGGACGAACCATAGCTCGAATGCGACAGGAACGCGACCTTGGGCGGGATGCCGAAGCGCTGCACCTCCTGCACCGACATCCAGGCGATGTCGGCCAGCTGCTGCGCCGTGGGGTCTTCGTTCACGTAGGTGTCGGCAATGAAGAGCGTGCCGTTGCGGTCGGTCATCAGCGCGTTGAGCGCCGCATAGTTGGTGGCGCCGGGCGCATGGCCCAGGATGTTGTGGATGCGCTCCAGGTGCGTCTCGTAGGTGCCTACCAGGCCGCAGATCATGGCGTCGGCATCGCCGAGCTTGACCATGAGCGCGGCGATGATGGTGTTGGAGCGGCGCACTGCGGCCTTGGCCACTTCGGGCGTGGCGCCGTTGCGCTTCATGAGCTGGTGGTAGTGCTCCCAGTACTGGCGGAAGCGCGGGTCGTCTTCGGGGTTGCACACCTCCACGTCCTGGCCCAGCCGCATGCGCAGGCCGGCCTTTTCGATGCGGGCGGCAATCACGGCGGGGCGGCCGATGAGGATGGGGTGGGCGATCTTGTCATCGATCGCCATCTGCGCGGCGCGCAGGGCGCGCTCGTCTTCGCCGTCGGCGTAGGCCACGCGCTTCTGGGCGTCGGGCAGTGTCTTGGCCGCGTTGATCACGGGGCGCATCAGCATGCCGGTCTGGTAGACGAAGCGCGACAGCGTTTCCTTGTACGCCTCCATGTCCTCGATGGGGCGCGTGGCCACGCCGGACTCAGCTGCGGCCTTGGCCACAGCGGGCGCGATCTTGAGGATCAGGCGCGAGTCGAACGGTGTGGGGATGAGGTAGTCGGGGCCGAAGGTGAGTTCCTTGCCCGCGTAGGCGCTGGCCACTTCTTCGCTGATGTCGGCCTTGGCCAAGTCCGCGATCTGGCGCACGCAGGCGAGCTTCATGGCCTCGGTGATCTTGGTGGCGCCGCAGTCCAGCGCGCCCCGGAAGATGTACGGGAAACAGAGGACGTTGTTGACCTGGTTCGGGTAGTCCGATCGGCCCGTTGCGATGATGCAGTCCGGGCGCACGGCCTTGGCCAGCTCGGGGCGGATCTCGGGCTCGGGGTTGGCCAGGGCCAGGATGATGGGCTTGTCCGCCATGGTCTTGACCATCTCGGCCGTGAGCACGCCGGGGGCCGAGCAGCCCAGGAACACGTCGGCGCCGTTGACGGCATCGGCCAGGGTGCGGGCCTCGGTCTTCTGGGCGTAGCGCGCCTTCGATTCATCGTAGCCGCCGGGGCGGCCCTCGTAGATCACGCCCTTGGAGTCGCACATGAAGATGTTCTGCACCTTCACGCCCAGGCCCACCATCACGTTCACGCACGCAATGGCTGCAGCACCCGCGCCCGACACTGCGATCTTGACCTGGTCGATCTGCTTGCCCACCAGCTCCAGGCCATTGAGCAGCGCCGCGCTGCTGATGATGGCCGTGCCGTGCTGGTCGTCATGGAACACGGGGATGTTCATGCGCGCGCTCAGCTGCTGCTCGATATAGAAGCACTCGGGCGCCTTGATGTCTTCGAGGTTGATGCCGCCCAGCGTGGGCTCCATGGCCGCGATGATCTCGACCAGCTTGTCGGGATCGCGCTCGGCCAGTTCGATGTCGAACACGTCCACACCCGCGAACTTCTTGAACAGGCAGCCCTTGCCTTCCATCACCGGCTTGCCAGCCAGCGGGCCGATGTCGCCCAGGCCCAGCACGGCCGTGCCGTTGGTGATCACGCCCACCAGGTTGCCGCGGGAGGTGTAGTCAAACGCCTTGGAGGGGTCGGCCTGGATGTCGAGGCAGGGGTAGGCGACGCCGGGCGAGTACGCCAGCGACAGGTCGCGCTGGTTGGACAGCGGCTTGGTGGGCGTGACAGAAATCTTGCCCCGCGTGATGTTGCGGTGGTAGTCGCGCGCGGCATCGCGCAGGGCCTGTTCGGCGGCGGAAAGGTTGTTCTGTGTCATTGCGGAAAGTCCTGGAAATCCTCGGCAAAAAGCGAAACAAGGGTACCCGATGGCGCACGCGGCGGGGAGTGCCGTTTATGCCTATGCGGCATGGGGCAACAACTCCACGGCAGTGGCGGCGCGGGTGTCTTTGGAGGCAGGGCAGGCGGACGCGGGTGGGCATCGGCTTGGCGAGCGGCAGTTCCGGGGGCGCAGGTAGCGCAGGGTTGCCATGCAAGAGACAGGGGTACGGCCTTGGTCGGGGGAGCGCAGGATACCGGATTCCGCGGCACGGGCGATCTTCACGGCAGGCTGCGCGGGCCCGTCAGGGGCGCCAGCGACTCGCGCAGGCGGTCGCGCACCACGGGCTGGTCCGGGTTGAGTGCGGCCTCCACATGGCCGATGTGTGCCAGCAGGCGCTCGCGGGCCAGCGTCGTGTCGCCAGCCTCCAGGGCCTCGACGATGGCCGCATGCTCGGCGCACGACTGGCTGGCTTCGTGACGCGACTGGTACAGCGAGGCCGCCAGCGTGGTGCGCGCCGTCAGGTCGCGCAGGATATCGCTCAGGCTGCGGTGCCCCATGGCCTCGGCCAGGCATACGTGAAAGTCGGCCAGCAGGAACGCGCGCGTGGCGGCGTCCGCGCCTTCGATGGCCTGCTGCTCATCCGCGATGTGGGCGCGCAGCCGCGGTATGACGGACTGCAGCGGCCGGCCCGCGTCGGCCAGGATGCCCGATTCGATGATGCGCCGGGCCGAGAACGCATCGCGCGCGTCGTCCACCGAAGGCTCCACCACGTACCAGCCGCGGCGCGGGCGCACCTCCAGAAAGCCACGTGCCTGCAGCTGCATGAGGGCTTCGCGCACCAGGGTGCGGCTCACGCCGAACAGATCGGCCAGCTCCTGCTCGCCCAGCCGCTCGCCGGGGGCAAGCTTCTGGGCCAGGATGGATTCCACCACCTGCTGGGCGATCTGGGTCGGGCTGATGCTGTTCATGGCGGGATTTTCGTTGCACGCGATGGCGGCTCAGGGGCGCGGTGCCGGGGGCTCGCGGCCGTCCAGCACGGCGTGGGCACGCTCGCGGTCAATATCGCCTTCCCAGGCGGCGATCGCCACGGTGGCCACGCAGTTGCCGATGAGGTTGCCCAGGGCGCGGGCAATGCCCATGAACCAGTCCACCGACAGCACCAGCACCAGGCCGATGGCTGGAATGGCGGGGATGGCGTGCAGCGTGGCTGCCAGCACCACGATGGCCGAGCCTGGCACGCCGTGCGCACCCTTGGAGGTGACCAGCGAGATCGCCAGGATGGTGAGCAGGTCGGCCATGGTGATGGGCGTGTTCGTGGCCTGGGCGATGAACACGGCCGCCAGCGTGATGTAGATAGAGAACGCGTCCAGGTTGAACGAGTATCCCGTGGGGATCACCAGGCCCACGGTCGAGTCGCGGATGCCCAGGTTCTTGAGCTTGGCCATGATCTGCGGCAGCACGCTGTCCGACGAGGTGGTGGCGAACACCACGGCCAGCTCCTCGCGCAGGTAGCGCAGCAGCTTGAACAGGCTGAAGCCCGAGAACCGCATGATCAGGCCCAGCACCACCACCACGAACAGCACCACGGCCGCGTAGAACAGCACCACCAGCATACCCAGCTGCTTGAGCGAGCCGATGCCGTACTTGCCCACCGTGAACGCAATGGCGCCCAGCACGCCCAGCGGGGCCAGCTTGATGATCAGGCCCATGGTCTTGAACAGCACATGCGACAAGTCCTCGATGAGGCCCGTGACGCGTGCGCCGCGCTCGCCCATCAGCGCCAGCGCGCAACCGAACACGATGGAGAACAGCAGCACCTGCAGCACGTCGCCGGTGGCGAAGGCGCTCACCGCCGTGGTGGGGATGAGCTTGAGCAGAAAGTCGCTCAGGCCGCCGCCCGTGAGCTTGCTGGCATTGTCGGCATAGGCGCCCATGGCCTTGGGGTCCAGCGCCTTGGGATCCACGTTCATCCCCACGCCGGGTTCGAACCAGAACGCCAGCACCAAGCCCAGCACCAGGGCAATGGAGGTGACCACCTCGAAGTAGATCAGCGACTTGACCCCCACCCGCCCCACACGCTGCAGGTCGCCCGTGCCAGCGATGCCGTGCACCACCACGCAAAAGACGATGAGCGGAATCAGCATCTTGATGAGCTTGATGAAGCCGTCGCCCAGGGGCTTGAGCTGCACCGCCGTATCGGGCCACAGCAGCCCAAGCGCCACACCGACGATCAAGGCCAGGATCACCCGGCCGAAGAGGGAATTGAAGAAGCGGAGCATGGGAAAACGCCTTTGGGTTTGGTACGCAGCCACGGTGAATTGTCAATCTTGCATACAAGAAATGTAGACAAGTGTTGACAACCAGAAAACCGGGGTTATCCCGGACCCACCTGCGCTTGGGTGCTGGGCGCCGCTGCGAGGCCTGGCTGCGGTGGCACGTGCTTCACAATCGGTGCAGACCCGCTGAGTGCCGCCATGACCACCTCGACCTCTCTGCCTCCGCCCAACCCTGTCCATCAGCCCGGTGAGTTTCTGGAATACCTCTACCGCGTGGCCGTGCGCCGCGCGCTGCCCCTGCACAACACGGCGGGCTTCCTGCCCGCGCCACCCCCGCCCGGCAGCGGCGGGCGCACACTGGTGCTGGGGGCCGGCAAGGCTGCGGGCGCCATGGCCCAGGCGGTGGAGGCCCTGTGGCCGGCGGACGCACCCTTGTCGGGCCTGGTGGTGACGCGCTACCACCACACGCCGCCGCGGCCCGCCGGTCTGGCACAGCGCATCGAGGTCGTGGAGGCTTCTCACCCCGTGCCTGACGCCGCGGGCCTGCAGGCGGCCCGGCGCATGCTGGCGCTGGCCGAGGGATTGACGGAAAACGACCTGGTGCTGTGCCTCATCTCGGGCGGGGGCTCGGCGCTGCTGACGCTGCCGGCCGATGGCCTCACGCTCGAGGACAAGCAGCGCATCAACCGCGCTCTGCTGGAGAGCGGCGCCGCCATTGGCGAAATGAACTGCGTGCGCAAGCACCTCTCACGCATCAAGGGCGGGCGGCTGGCGGCGGCGTGTGCGCCTGCACGGGTGGTCACGCTCGCCATCAGCGACGTGCCGGGTGACGACCCCTCGGTCATCGCCAGCGGCCCCACGGTGCCCGATGCGACCACCTGTGCCGATGCGCTGCAAATCCTGGACCGCTATCGCATCGAGGTCCCTTCCAGCGTGCGCGCGGCGCTGGAAGCGGGCTGGCTGGAAACCCCCAAGCCTGGCGATGCTGCGTTTGCGAACCATCTGTTGCACATGACAGCCACGCCGCGGCAGTCGCTCGAAGCCGCAGCCGAGGCTGCGCGTGCTGCGGGCGTGGCGGCGCACATCCTCTCTGACGAGATCGAAGGCGAATCGCGCGAGGTGGGCAAGGTGCACGCCGCGCTGGCGCGGGCCGTGGCGCGGAACGGCCAGCCTTTCACGCGGCCTTGTGTGATTCTCTCGGGGGGCGAAACGACGGTGACAGTGCGGCCCCAGCCGCCGGGCGCGCCCCGCGGACGCGGCGGCCGCGCGGGCGAGTTCTGCCTGGGCCTGGCGCAGGCGCTGCAGGGACAGCCGGGCGTGTGGGCGCTGGCGGCAGACACCGACGGTATCGACGGCGTGGAAGACAACGCTGGCGCCCGCGTGACGCCCGACGCGCTGGCCCGGGCTGACGCGGCGGGCCTGCGCATTGCGGCCCACCTGGACCGCAACGACGCCTATGGCTTCTTTGAGCCGCTGGGCGATCTGGTGGTGACGGGGCCTACGCACACCAATGTGAACGATTTTCGTGTGCTATTGATTTTGTAGCTGTTCGCGCTTTGTGGATGAGCGCTGCAACCCAATTTGGTTAAAAACTCGACCCACCGGGCTATGCCAGAAGGTCGTTGAGCGCCCGCGCAATCACCTTCGTCGCGCGGCGCAGGTCCTCCAGCTGCAGGCGCTCGTCGGCGCGCTTGGCGTGGGATTCGAGCACCGTGCGTGGCCCGGCCCCATAGATCACGCCGGGGATTCCGCGCTCCACATACAGGCGCACGTCGGTGTACAGCGGCGTGCCCACCGCGGGCACCGGCTCGCCGATCACGGCCTGGGCGTGCTTCTGGATGGCATCGACCAGGGGCGCATTGCCCGCCAGCGGCGTCATCGCGTTGGCCAGCAGCAGGCGCTTGATCTCCACGCGGATGCCGTCGCGCTCGCCCGCCGCCTGCTCGATGATGCGGCGGATGGACGCTTCCACTTCGGCCGGGTTCTCTTCGGGGATCATGCGGCGGTCCAGCTTGAAGACCACCTTGCCGGGCACGACGTTGGTGTTGGTGCCGCCCTCGATGCGGCCCACGTTCAGGTAGGGGTGCTTGATGCCCGCGACCTTGGACGTAACCTTCTTGTATTCGTCGTTCTGCGCGTACAGCGCGTTCAGGATGTGGACCGCGCCCTGCAGCGCGTCCACGCCCGTGTGGGGCACGGCGGCGTGGGCCATCTTGCCGTGCACGGTCACTTCCATCTGCAGGCAGCCGTTGTGGGCGGTGACCACCTCGTAGCTGAAACCGGCGGCGATCATGAGATCGGGCTTGGTCAGGCCTTTTTGCAGCAGCCAGCCGGGGCCCAGCTCGCCGCCAAACTCCTCGTCGTAGGTGAAGTGCAGCTCCACCGCGCCCTTGGCGGGCTTTGCCACGGCTTCGAGGGCGCGCACGGCGAAGGTGAACGATGCAAAGTCGCTCTTGCTCACGGCGGTGGCTCGGCCATACATGGCGCCATCCTCGATCTCGGCGCCGTAGGGGTCATGCGTCCAGCCTTCGCCGGGGGGCACCACGTCGCCGTGGGCGTTCAGGGCGATGGTCTTGCCGCCGTCGCCATACGGTCTGCGCACGATGAGGTTGGTGATGGATTCCATGCCGTAGGCCTGCACCTCCGCGGTGGGTACGGCGTGTTTTTCAGCGTCAAAGCCAAAATCCTTGAGGAGCTCGGCCGTGCGTTCGGCATGGGGCGCGTTGTTGCCGGGGGGCGTGTCGGTGGGCACGCGCACCAGGGCCTGCAGAAAGCGCACTTCCTCGTCGAAGTGCTGGTCGATCCAGGCGTCCAGGGCGGCGTAAGAAGAAACCTGTGTGGGGGCTGTCATGGCTGTTGTTCCTCGGCAAGCTGTTGCAGCACCTGGGTAAAGGCGTCCACAGTCAGCTGGATGTCGTGATTGGTGGTGGATTCGAGCGGGTTGTGGCTAATGCCGGAGTTCTGGCCGCGCGTGAAGAGCATGGCCTGCGGCATGATCTCGTGCAGCTTCATCGCGTCGTGCCCGGCGCCGCTGGGCATGCGGAACACGGGCACGCCCAGGGCGTCCACGGCGCGTTCCCAGTGGTGCTGCAGCGCAGGGGCGCTGGGGGCCGCGGCGGCGCGCATGGATTCTTCCAGCGTGTAGCGCAGGCCGCGCCGCTGGGCGATGCGGGCGAGTTCGTCCAGCACGTCGCGCACCAGGGCATCGCGCTGCGCATCGGTGGGTGCGCGCAGGTCCAGGCTGAACTGGCAGCGCCCCGGCACCACGTTGATGGAGCCGCCGGGCACATTCAAGAGGCCGATGGTGCCCACCGAATCGCCATCCTGCGCGGCGCGCTGCTCCACATACAGCGCCAGCTCGGCCACGGCCACGGCGGCGTCGCGGCGGCGGTCCATGGGGGTGGTGCCGGCATGGCTGGCGGTGCCGATCATCTCGGCCACAAAGCGCACGCCGCCGTTGATGGAGGTGACCACGCCCAGGGGCAGGTCCAGTTCGTTGAGCACGGGGCCTTGCTCGATGTGCACCTCGATGAAACCCAGGTAGCGGGACGGGTCGCGCTGCAGCTCGGCGATGTCGTCAATGCACAGGCCCGCATGCTGCATGGCCTCGCGCAGGGTCACGCCATTGGCGTCTTTCTGATCCAGCCAGGCGGGGTTGAAGTGGCCGATGAGCGCGCCGGAGCCCAGGAAGGTAGCCTTGTAGCGCTGGCCTTCTTCCTCGGCAAAAGCCACCACCTCGATGCCGAAGGGCAGGCGCTGGCCGGCGCGGTGCAGTTCGCGCACGCAGGCCATGGGAACGAAGATGCCCAGGCGCCCGTCGTACTTGCCGCCATTGCGCACGGTGTCGTAGTGGGAGCCGGTCAATAGATGCTTGGCATCAGGTTGCGCGCCGTGGTAGCGCCCCACCACGTTGCCCACCGCGTCGATCTCCACGCTGTCAAAGCCGCAGTCGTGCATCCAGTGGCTGATGCGCTGCGCGCAGGCGCGGTGCGCGTCGGTGAGGTAGGTGACGGTGAGCTGGCCTTTTTCGGCAAAGCCGGGGTCCGAATGCTCGGCCAGCTTCTCGTGCCAGTCCCACACGTCGTTGCCCAGCACGGGCTCGGCCGCAAACTTGTCGGCCAGGCGGATCTCGGCGATGCGGTGGATGTTGCGCAGCGCCTCAGCCAGCTCGAACTCGGGGTGGTTGTCCAGCCGCCGGGCAAAGGTATCGATGATCTCGCGTTTGGACAGACCGGTGCCACGCGGCCCGCGCACGGCCAGGATGAAGGGGAAGCCAAAGCGCTCGTTGTACGCGGCGTTGAGCTGCTGGATGCGCTCGAACTCCTCGGGCGTGCATTGGGTCAGGCCCGCCTTGCTTTGCTCGTTGGTGGATTCGGCTGTGAGGCTCTTGGCCACCATGGCCTTGCCCGCCAGCTCTGGGTGGGCGCGGATCAAGGCCAGCTTGGCGTCCAGCTCGGCAGTGCGCACCACCTGGGCCAGCGCATGCTTGAGCTGCGCCAGTGTCCGGAAGGGCCGTTGCGCCAGGGCCTGCTCGGCAATCCAGGGGGAATGTTCGTACAGCCCGTCGAGCAGCGCCAGCGCCTCGGCGGGGCTGGCGGCGTTGAGTTGTTCCAGGGTCAGAGGCATGGTGGGCGCTTCCAAAAAGTGAGCTGCTCGCGCTTGATGGATAAGCGCTGGAGGCCGATTTCATTCATAACTCGGGCGCAGGATGGTGCTGCTCCCAGTGCCGCGCGATGTCGATGCGCCGCGCCACCCACACTTTGTCGTGTTGCGCGATGTGGTCCAGAAAGCGCTGCAGCGCCGTGATTCGGCCGGGCCGGCCCAGCAGGCGGCAGTGCATGCCAATGTTCATCATCTTGGGCGCGTTGTCGCCGTCGGGGTCGCCTTCGGCGTACAGCGCGTCGAACGTGTCCTTCATGTACTGGAAGAACGGATCGGCGTGCGAATAGCCCTGGGGCAGCGCAAAGCGCATGTCATTGCAGTCCAGCGTGTAGGGCACGATGAGCTGGGGCACGACGCTGCCATCGGTCTTGCGCACCTTCATCCAGAAGGGGAGGTCGTCTCCGTAGTAGTCGCTGTCGTAGGCAAAGCCACCGTAGTCGGCCACCAGGCGATGGGTGTTGGGGCTGTCGCGGCCCGTGTACCAGCCCAGCGCCCGTTCTCCGGTCATGCGCTGGAGGATGGCCATGGCCTCGTGCATGTGGGCGCGCTCCACGTCTTCGGGCACGTTCTGGTAGTGAATCCACTTGAGCCCGTGGCAGGCGATCTCGTGGCCCAGTTCCACCAAGGCGGAGGTCAGCTCGGGATGGCGCTGCAGCGCGGTCGACACGCCAAACACCGTGAGCGGCAGCTTGCGCTTTTCAAACTCGCGCAGGATGCGCCACACGCCTGCGCGCGAGCCGTATTCATAAATGCCTTCCATGCTCATATGCCGCTCGGGGTAGCTGGCGGGGTTGAACATTTCAGACAGGAACTGCTCGCTGCCTGCATCGCCATGCAGCACGGCGTTCTCGCCGCCTTCCTCGTAGTTCAGCACGAACTGCACCGCAATGCGGGCGCCGCCGGGCCATTGCGCGTGGGGCGGGTTCGGGCCGTAGCCGACGAGGTCGCGGGGGTAGGGGGCGGTGGCGTCGTAGGTCATGGAGGGGCGTGCAGGAAAGGGGTCACGGGGTGAGCGCGGCGGCCAGATCGCTGGCCGGGCGTTTGCGGTCGAAGGCCAGGCTGGCCTCCACATGTTCGAGGTGGCTTTGCATCAGCGCCACGGCGCGCTCTTCATCGCGCGCGGCCAGGGCGGCCACGATGGCAGCGTGTTCTTCGTGCGAATGTTCGGCGGCGCTGGCGGACTGGTACATGAGTGTGATGAGGGCACAGCGGGAGATCAGATCGCCCAGCATCTGCGCCAGCACCTCGTTGCCCATAAGCTCGGCCATGCGCACGTGGAAGTCGCCCAGCAGCTCGGTGCGGCTGCTGGCGTCGGCGCTGCCCATGGCGGTTTTCTCGGCGGCCACGTGGGCGCGCAGGGCCTTGATCTTGGCGGGTGTCACTTGGCGCACGAAGGCGCGGGTCATCTCGGTCTCGAGCATGCGGCGCACGGCAAACACTTGGCGGGCTTCCTCTGCTGAGGGCGTGGCCACGAATGCGCCCCGCGCGGGCTCCAGCGTGACCAGGCGGTTCTGCGCCAGCTGAAACAGCGCCTGCCGCACCAGCGTGCGCGACACGCCAAAGTGGTCCGCCAGCTTCTGCTCGGCCAGTTTGGTGCCGGGCTGCAGGCGGTGTTCTACGATGGCGCGGGTCAGCGCTTCGACAATCGCGCTGGTGGACGAGGGTTCCATGGCGGCATGATACGGTGGATGGCGAAAAGTGTATACACTTTTGGTCTACACACTGCGCCCAGGTCATCCTTGCCGGTGCGCCGAACACCCCACTTCAGGAGATTGCCATGGGCCTCAGTACCCACGTTCTGGACACCATGCACGGCTGCCCCGCCGCAGGCATGGAGGTTGCCTTGTATTCCACCCATGGCGACGCCGCCACGCTCATCAAGCGCCTGGTCCTCAACCACGATGGCCGCACCGACGCCCCGCTGTTCGACAACGCCAGCCTGCGCACAGGCACGTACCGCTTGCGTTTTGATGTGGCTGGCTACTTCAAGGCCCGGGGCGTGCAGTTGCCCGAGCCCAACTTTCTGAACCAGGTGAGCCTGGACTTCGGCATTGCCCATGCCGACCAGCATTACCACGTGCCGCTGCTCGTGAGCCCGTGGAGCTACTCAACCTATCGTGGGTCGTAGATGTGACGCTCCCGTTGAGTCGCTTCGCGCCTTCTCCCCAAAGCGGGGCGTTGCCAGCGCGGCGGCCCTTGCCTGCGCAGCCCCAGTTGCATCGATCGCGAGTACCCGCACATCGAGCGCGGGGGCAAAACGCCAGCCCCTACAGTTGTCCTTCGGTGAGGGTATCCAGTTGAAAGCGCCCGCTCTTGTCCCACAGCCAGGTCTCGGTGTAGGTCACCTTGCCCAGCCGCGAAGGGGCCGGGAAGGGCGCGGCCGCGCGCACGGTGCGTTCGATTTCCTTCACCACCTCGGGCGCATGGCGCGGGGCGCGCAGCCAGTGCAGCCGGGTGACCTTGCCGGTGCGATCAATGTCCACTTCAAGCACGCCGATGGCATAGAGCTGCGGCGGCAGCTTGCCCTGGAAGATGCGTTCCTTGTTGAGCCCGTAGAGGTGGGTGGCGCCGTCCTGCCGGTACGCCTTGGCGTTGGCTGCCGCAGAGGCGCGGGCCGCGCCTGCGGCGGCGGGCACGGGGCCCTTCACGCTCGGGGTATCTGTGCTGGAGGGGGATCGGCTTTCGGGCGCGGCCGAGGGTTCCGGGCCGGACTTGCAGGCAGCCACCAGGGCCGCGCCTGCGGCCATGATGCCGGCCAGCAGCCAGTGGCTGCGCTTGGCAGGAGGGCTGGGGGGCTGGGTGTTGGACATGGCGAAAGAGGAGGTTGGCAGTAGTGGCAAATCTGCGGTCGTTGCTGGACGGCTTGCGTGCCGGTCCGGCGTGCCTGGTCACGGTGGAGTCTACCGAAGGGTCCGTGCCGCGTGAACCCGGGGCGTGGATGGCCGTGTTCGCCGACGGGTTGGTCGGCACCGTTGGCGGTGGGCACCTGGAGCACCAGGCCATTGCCGAGGCGCGGCGCCGCCTGGCGGGCGCGGAGCCGCCCGGCAATGCGCCCCTGCGGTTCGCGCTGGGGCCCGCATTGGGGCAGTGCTGTGGGGGCGTGGTGCACCTGTCGTTCGAACTGCTCTCGGCTGCCCATGCGCCAGCGCTGGCCCAGCGTCTGGCGCCGCGCCTGCACCCCGTGGCACTGTTCGGCGGCGGGCACGTGGGCCATGCGCTGGCGCGGGTGCTGGCGCCGCTGCCCTTCGCGCTGACCTGGATCGACAGCCGCGACGGGGTCTTTCCGCAGCCCGCGCTGCAGGGCGTGGCCTGCGAGCACTCCGATCCGGTGCAGCTGGCGGTGCCGAGCCTGCCGGGCGGTACCCGCGTGCTGATCATGAGCTTCAGCCATGCCGAAGACCTGGACATCGTGGCCGCCTGCCTGCGCCGCCAGCGTGAGCGAGGGGACCTGCCGTTCATCGGCCTGATCGGCAGCCAAACCAAGTGGGCCACCTTCCGCCGCCGGCTGCTCGAGCGCGGATTCACCGCGGAGGAATTGGCGCGGGTGACCTGTCCCATCGGCATCCCCGGCATCCGGGGCAAGGAACCCGAAGTGATTGCCGTGGCGGTGGCGGCGCAGCTGTTGCTGAGCCTGGAAGGAAACGGGTGAGGGTATTTCCTGTCCACGGTACCGCCCTGCGGGCTGGAGCCGGGAACAAATCCTGCATACACTTTTCACTGAATTTTTGACACGGGTCGCAGCGGTGCCCCGGCCATACCCAGTATGTCTGGCCAAGGTGCGCGACCTTTTTCATGTCTGCTCAGAGCGCCCGCAGTGGTGAGCAGGTTTGCAGCGCGACCGCGCTGCCAAGGTTGAGATATGGAAAGCTACGTTCTCGACTGGGCCAACCTGCTGTTGCGCTGGGTCCACGTCATCACCGCCATCGCCTGGATCGGCTCGTCGTTCTACTTCGTCTTCCTGGACAGCAGCCTCACGCCGCCAGAAGACGAAGACCTGAAAAAGCAGGGCGTCTCTGGCGAACTCTGGGCCGTGCACGGCGGCGGGTTCTACCACCCGGTCAAGTTCAACGTCTCACCCCCCAAGCTGCCTGGCCACCTGCACTGGTTTTTCTGGGAAAGCTACAGCACCTGGCTCAGCGGGTTTGCGCTGTTCACCGTGTCATACCTGTACAGCGCCAGCACCTACCTCATCGACAAGTCGCGCATGGACTGGGCTCCCGCCACCGCCATCATGGTGGCGCTGGCGTTCTTCGTGGTGTTCTGGCTGCTCTATGACGCCATCTGCCGCATCTTTGGCCAGCGCAAGAACGGCGATGCCATCGTGGGCGCCCTCGTCTTCGTGCTGGTGTGCATCGCCTCGTGGCTGGCCTGCCACTGGTTCGCGGGCCGCGCCGCCTTCCTGCTGGTGGGCGCAATGATCGCCACCGCCATGAGCGCCAACGTGTTCTTCTGGATCATCCCCGGCCAGCGCACCGTGGTCGCGCAGATCAAGGCCGGCCAGCCGGTCGACCCCATCCACGGCAAGCGCGGCAAGCAGCGCAGCGTGCACAACACGTACTTCACGCTGCCCGTGCTGTTCGCCATGCTCAGCAACCACTACAGCTTTACCTGGAGCCACCCGCAGAACTGGCTGGTGCTCATCCTGATGATGTTTGCCGGCGCGGCCATCCGCCAGTTTTTTGTGATGCGGCACGGCTACAAGCTCGGCCGCAACGGCAACCCGCTGCCCTATGCGCTGGTGGGCGTGGCCGTCATCGTCGGGGCCATCGTGTGGATGCGCCCGGCGCCCGTGGCCGTGGTGGCGAGCGCTCCTGTTTCAGTAGCTGGTAGCGCAGGCGCAGAAAGCGCTGGAGGCCAAAATGGCTATCAATCCCTGCAACCCGTGCTCGCCCAGCGCTGCTACATGTGCCATGGCGAGCAAGTGCAGATGAAAAACCTTCGCCTGGACTCACCCGAGCAAGTCAAGCAACACGCCCAGGCCATCTACCAGCAGGTGGTGGTGCAGAAGCTCATGCCCATGAACAACGCCACGGGGATGACGGATGCGGAACGGGCGCTGGTCAAGCGGTGGTTTGAGGCGGGTGCGGGGTCTTGAGAGGGCGTTGGATGTGGCGGCAGGATTCGGCCAAGAGCGGCCGGTAACGGGTAGTGAAGCGGATGCTCAATGTTCGACATGAGCGGCATGATGCGGGAGGCAGCGCCTGCCGTGGCATGTCTGCTCGATAGAGGTGTAAGGCGCCGGGCTCACGGAATTGGTTTTCTTCACTTCGTGAACGCCAGATAGAGGTGCGCAACCAAGGCGGAACCTGCCAAACACCAACCCAGACGCGATGCTGCCCACCTGAACGCCCTGTAAAACCTCTCGTTGTCTCTTTTATCGTAGTGATCGACCACCACAGCGAACAACACAGCAGCCCCGACTAGAAACGCAGCCCCCATAAGCCACGCTGGACCGCCCTCCAGCACTGCGATACGTATGCGCCGACCGCTCAGATCCATACGGTAGCTCACCAGCCCTAGGACGCCATACGCGACCAGCACCACGCCCATCAAGATGTTGGCATAACGCTGTGTGGCCGGCGCTGCGTTCGGCTTGTGCGGCCGAGGCTTTGACTCGCGCTTCATGTGGAGGCACCTAACGTAATGTAGACCGCACCAAGCCGCAGGCCACATTTGGCATTTGCGGTCTCAACTGGCACGCAGAAATCTCTGCAAGGGGCTTGTAGCCTAGCTTTTCGGCACGTGTACCGTATGTAAAAACGCTACTAAATTCAGCCATGACAACCGCCGCCCTTCCTCTCTTACGCGCCAGGCGTTGCTGGATCAAGTTCGTTAGCAACCGTTCCGAACACTATAGCTTTGCGCAGGTTGCTGGGCCACGCAATGACGCCGTACATCGTGAGGGGGCGGCCTTGTGGTCGTGCACTGACCGACCGCTATGGGGCCCTTAGCACCCAAAGCAGGCATGCGCAACATGATCAGTCAGCAGGTTCCAGGCTGCGCCAGGCGTGCTGCCGCCAGGTCGCAGATGGCACCAGGGAGCATGAGGGCTGGTTTTTTGCTCCCCGGAGCGTGCACTCTGCGCAACGTCGACGGCTGCTCAAGCCCTCACTTCGACCACCGGCGCAAAGCCGCCAAAGATCATGCGTTTGCCGTCGAAGGGCATCGGCGGGTTGCCGGGGGTCGCGGGGTCCATGCGCGGGTCTTCCATCATCTTCTTCATTCCGGCGTCGCGCGTGGCTTTGTCCGGCCATTCGATCCACGAAAAGACCACGGTCTCCTCAGCCGTGGCCTGAACCGCCCGGCGAAAGTCGGTGACTTTGCCGTCGGGGACATCATCGCCCCAGCCTTCGATGACGCGGAGGGCGCCCAGCTCAAGAAATATGGGGTCGAGCTGGCGCGCATGCTCGATGAATTTTTGCTTGTTGGCGGTGGGGACCGCAATCACGAAACCGTCGATGTAAGACATGGCTTGACTCCTGTAGGTTGACCATTCGACGTGCCCGGCAGTGGACACCCCGCACCTACTCGACGAACGGGAGCAGGCCAAATCGACACGACGCAACCAGGAGTTACGTTTTTTTGGTGGGCCCTGGTGCTGAGCCACTCCAGCGGCCCTGCCACCGGGGCCACTGTCGAGCCCAGGCGGGAATCCTTGGGCCGCGCCCCGGTCTCTAGGCAGCTAACACATCCTGCAGCGCCCGGGTGGCGGCCAGCGCGCCCAGGCTCGACTCCGTCAGTCCCCCATGCAGCACCACGCCGGAAGCGGTTTGCTTGGCCTCGCGCTTGGCCAGGGCCGCCAAGTTGGCGACCTCCTCGGCATGCCGAAACCGCCCTGGCGTGATGCGCACCGCGCCAATGGCGAGCGTGGTGCACGGAAAGAACCGTTGCACGCCGTGCCGGTCCTCGGCGCGGATGCCGCCCGCCTGCCGGGCGGGCTCGTCAAACAGCGTAAGTGCCTCGCGCGCAAACTCATCCACGATGTTCTTGCAGCGCTGCAGCCAGTTGCTGCTCTGGAAGATCAGCATGAAATCGTCGCCGCCCACATGGCCCACAAAGTCGCGGCGTGCGTCGCAATGGGCCGTGGCCAGGCGGGCCACCAGGCGGATCATCTGGTCGCCGCGCCAGTAGCCGTAGTGGTCGTTGAAGGGCTTGAAGTTGTTCAGGTCGGCGTAGCAGGCCACAAACTCGGTGCCGCTTTCCAGCAGGCGCTGCATGTGCAGGCTGATGGGGATGTTGCCGGGCAGAAACGTGAGCGGGTTGGCGTGCCGTGCGGCCTCGATGCGGGTCTCCGTCACGGCGCGCACCAGCTGGTCGCCGGTGCCCAGGCCCAGGTAGCGCCCGTTGTCGGTGACGATGTAGCCGTCGTTCAGGTAGCGCTGGTCCTGCGAGGTGAGGATGCCCACGAGCTGATCCACGTCGCAGTCCAGTTCCACCACTCGCGGTGCATGGTTGGCGAACGCCAGGCACGATTTGCGCCCGTGCACCTCGCGGAAGTACAGCGTGGCATAGTGGTTCATGAACTGCTGGCGGTTGATGAGAGCCACGGGTCGGGTGCCGTCGACCACGGCCAACGCGTGCAGGTCGGTATGTTCGTGGAACATCGCAGCCACGGCATCGTTGCTGGTGGCGGGCGAGGCCGTGGGCGCCTGCACGACCAGCAGGCTGCGCAGGATGCCGGGGCGTGCGGTCTGGCCCAGGTGCGGCAGCACGGCCACGCGGCGGTCGTGGAGCACGTCCAGGGCGGGGCCGTCCACCGCACCCCGGGGCGCAGTTGCCGGCCGGCCCAGGAGCCATCCCTGGCCGTAGGGAATGTCCAGGTCGCGCAACGCGCGCAGGTCGTCGCGGGTTTCGATGCCTTCGGCGATGAGCGTGGTGCCAAAGACGTCGGCAATGCCCTTGATGGCCTGCAGCATCTGCAGGTTCTCGGGGTGCTCGCTGATGTCGCGGATGAAGTACTTGTCCACCTTCACGAAATCGGGCTTTACTTCGGACCACAGCCGCAGGCTGGAGCGGCCATCGCCAAAGTCGTCCAGGGCCAGGCGCGCCCCGCAGCCATGGACGGCCTTGATGGCCTGGCGCAATTGCGGCATGTCCGTCACGCGCTCGTGCTCGGTGATCTCCAGCACCAGCATGCGTGCGCTCAGGCCCAAGCCGCGCACCACTTCGCCCAGGCGCTGCGCGCCCACCAGGGCCACGCCATGCACCAGGGCGTCCGCGCTGATGTTCACGAACAGGCGCCCTGCGGCCTGTTGGCGGCCCCATTGCTCCAGCGCGGTGAAGACGCACACCAGTTCGAAGTCCAGCAGGATGCGCTCGCGCGCGGCGCAGGCCAGCAGCTGGTCGGGCGTGTGCAGGGGGGAGCCCTGTGGCCCGCGGATCAGCGCTTCGTGGGCATACACGCTGCCCTCGCGCAGGTCCGCCAGCGGCTGGAACACGCAATGCAGCCCGCCGTGGCGCATGAGCCTGGCCAGCGGCCCGGCGCCCTGCAGTGCGGCCGGGGACAGCAGGGCCGTCATCGCCTCCAGGCGGCGGGGTGGTGGGGTGTGCATGGCGCGTCTGATCGGTCCCGGTGAAGGCGCCCACGATACGGCTTGAACGTGACAAACCGGTTACAGGCTCGGCGGCCAAGGCGCGCGGAAACCGGCGCGGCGCCTTGCAGGCTGGCGGGAGGCCAGGGCGCTGCGGCAAGAGGAATTGCTCTAGCTCAAGTCCCGGCGCTGCACAGTTTCGTGCGTGGTGGCGGTTTGATCTTTCTCAATGAGCGGCTTTCAGGGGCGGGGCAAAGTCCCTCCCATGCTGCCCTCTAACTATTTCTCCTTGCCCGCCGAAGTCGAGGTCATTGCCGCTGGCGAAGTGCTGCGCAGGCGCAATGAAGTCCTCACCTCGGTGCTGCACCTGGAAAGCGGCCGCGTGCTGCGCGGTGTGCTGGACGATGGCTATCTGCGCCATCAGCTTGGGGCGCTGGAGGGGCCGTTCTGGCTGGATGCCGCCTCCGCCCTCATGGGGTTGCCGCTGCCGGTGGACATGGTGGCCGACACCCGCGTGCAGGTGCGCCGGCTGCCCATCGAGGAGTTCCGCCGCAGCCTGGCGGAGATGCCGGCGGGCGCCAGGGGTCTGCTGCTGGACATGGCGCATGGCTTCCGCCAGCAGTCGGAACTGGCCGTGAGCCGCCTTGCGCAGGATGCGGAATCGCGCTGCGCGCAGTGGTTGCTCAAGCATGCCCAGCCCGACCACAGCGGGGCCATGCAGGTCACCCTGCACCAGCGCAAACGGCTGATTGCAGCCCAACTGGGCATTGCGCCCGAAACCTTCTCCCGCGTGCTGCGCCACCTGCGCGAACTCGGCCTGATCCACGGGACGGGGAACGTGCTCAACCTGCCGCAACCGCGAGCGCTGCAGTCCATGGCGGGCTGCTGAAGTTGCCCTGCGGGGCCGGGGGGCCAGGCTGCGCTGCTGCGCAGCCTTTTTTTTGGACCTTTCTTGCGTTTTTCCTGGTCTCCTCGTCAGGGTTTTTCCTTGTGGCGGAGTGAGGGTTCCACCCAAGCGCTGGCGTCCGGGGCGCTGCGTATATTGGTCAGGACTCTTGCCTTGCCCCCATGCCCCACGCCCCGTCCCTCGGCTGCCGTGGCACCTCCCGGATTCTCCGGACGGAGTGCCCATGAAGCCGCCAACTCCCCCACCCGCGCCGCACCACGATGCGCCCGGCTGGCTGGTGCCAGGGCCGCTGGTGCTGCGGCTCATGCTGGTGGCGGCGCTGGCGGTGGCGCTGTCGGGCACGGTGTCGGCCTGGCTGGTCACGCGCGCGTCGGGGCAAGAGGCCATGCGGCGCGTGGTGAGCCAGCAGACCGACGAGGTGGAAGTCGTGGCCCGGCTGCTGGCCAGCAAGATCGAGCAGAGCCAGAAGGTCTTGCGCACCGTGGCAGCAGGCATCACGCCCGCCCTGCTGGAATCTCCCTCCTCGCTGGAGTGGCTGCTGCAGCAGGGCCTGCCCGCCGTGCAGTTCTTCGATGCCATGCAGGTGATCCGCGACGATGGCGAGCTGCGGCTGAACCTGCGCGCGGGCCGTCTGGAAAAAGCCTCCAGTCTGGACGCCGCGGAGCGCGACGCGCTGCGGCGCACGCTGGTGGACGGCAAGCCCCTGGTGTCCGAACTGATCGCCGGGCGCAGCGGCGACACGCGCGTGATGTTCACCATGCCGCTGCACCGCGAGGACGGCACCGTGCAGGGCGCGGTGGCAGGGGCGCTGCGGCTGCAGTCCCAGGGGCTGTTGCCGCCCTCCATGGCCCTGCCTGCGCGCGATGATTCGCGGCTCATCGTCTTCACGCGCGACGGCACCATCCTTTCGCATTCCGACCCCGCCCGCATCCTGGGCAAGGTCAGCGACGAGGCGGGGCTGGCACCCGTGTACCGCCGCTGGCTCGACCAGGCGCAACCGGTGATGGGGCGCGCCTCCACCCAGCTGGAGGCCGAGCACATCGTGAGCATGGCGGGCATGCCGCTGCCGCAGTGGATCGTGGCGCGCGTCAGTCCTTCCCAATCCCTGCTGGCGCCGCTGCAAGGGGCGCAGCGCCAGGCGTGGTGGCTGGCCGCCGCCAGCATGCTGCTGTGCTTGCTGCTGATGGCCGCCCTGATGGGCTGGATGGCCCAGCCCCTGGCCCAGCTCACGTACCGCGCTCGCCAGATGCTGCAGCGGGCCACGCAGGCATCCCGAGAAGGTGCGGGGCACGCCTTGGCGTGGCCGCGTGCGGAGGGCGAGGTGGGAGACCTGGTCCGTGTTTTTGAAGGCATGGCCCGGCAGGGCAGCCTCCACCAGCAGTACAAATCCACGCTGGACGGCCAGTTCCAGGCGGTGCTGGACAGCGCGCCTGTGGGCATCGTCATTTCGCGCCGCGGGATCCTGGAGGTCGTCAACCGCCAGGCGCACCTGATGCTTGGCTACGTCCAGGGCGAGTTGCAGGGGCGCCCCGCACGCCTCTTGTATGCCAGCGACGCGGACCACGCGCAGGTGGGGCAGCGTGTGCAGGCCGAATTCGCGGTGCACGGCGTGTTCGACGAGGACGTGTGCTTCATGCGCAAGGACAGCTCACCCGTGTGGGCGCGGGTGCAGGGCCGTGCGGTGCAGCCCGACGGCGGCGCCCAGGGCGGCAGCACGGTATGGATACTGGAGGACATCACCGCCGCCCGCGAGGCGCGGATGGAACGGGCGTGGGAGCGCTCGCACGACGCGCTGACCCAGCTGTACAACCGTGCCGCGTTCGACGAGCGGCTGGGCCTGTTGCTGGCCGAGCGCGCCGCTAGGAGCGTGCGCGGCAGAAGGCATCGAAGCGAAACGCCCGAAAACCGAGGATCGCTGGGTAGCGCCGACAAACCCAGGGTGGACCCCTGGGCGCCAGAGGTGCTACCCGGCGAGACCGGTTTGTCGGGCGTTGCAGCCGATGCTCCTTCTGTGGTGCACGCTCCTTGGCCACGGAGCGAGGAGGCGGCGGGCGGCGAGGCGGGCGCGGGCGATGGCGTGGTGCTTTTCCTGGACCTGGACCACTTCACGGTGATCAACGACATCGCGGGCCACGACGCAGGCGACGACGTGCTGCGCCATGTGGCCCGGCTGCTCGAATCCCAGGTGCGCCAGATCGGCTGGGCTGCGCGGCTGGGCGGCGATGAGTTCGCCGTGGTGCTGCCCGGCTGCGCGCTGGCACGCGGCCAGGCGGTGGCAGAGCAGCTGCGTGCCTCGGTGCAAGGATGGGAGCCCTCGTACCAGGGCCGCAGCTTCACCTTGGGGGTGAGCATCGGACTGGTGGTGCTGGATGCGAGCCTGCAGGATGTGCCCTCGGTGCTGTATGCGGCCGACATGGCGTGCTACGACGCCAAGCGGGCAGGGCGCAACCGCGTGGAAATGCGCGAGGTGACTGCTTCGGGCCGAATGGCGTTGGGACCGGTGTGATCTGCCCGGCCCGTGTGCGTCGGCGCATCAGCCCTGGCACAAAGGCATCGCCTGCCGGAAGGGTGTAAAGTAGTTTTGCTATTAAATCAATAGCTGCTTGCGCTTGATTTGTAAGCGCTGGAGCCCGGAAATTACAGAATCCGGCCGTACCACGCCACCGACAGCCCTGCCGCCAGCAACGCCAGCGCGGCGCCCAGCAGGGCCAGCAGCGAAGAAATTTCGGTCTCTTTCTTCTCGATCGTGAGCCGGGAGCTCAGCGTCTCATAGACCTTCTTCAAGTCTTCAGCCGTCGCCGCGTGGAAATATTCGGCATTGGTGCGCGCGGCCACGGCCTTGAGGGTCTCCTCGTCCAGCCGAACGCGCATCGACCAGCCCTCGAAGCCAATGGTCTCGCCCTGTACCGTGCCCACCCCCACGGTGTATACGCGCACGCCCCGGTCGGCGGCCCACTTGGCAGCTTCCAGCGGGTCCACGCCGGTCGTCCGCTGCCCGTCGGTCAGCATGATGATAGCGGCCGAGGTGTAGGAGCCCGGCGCCACCGGGGTGAAGGACTTGGCCGGGTCCTGCTTTCCGATCTCTTCGATCGGGCGCGGGCGCATGGCCTGGCGGCCTCCCAGGGCCGCGATGTCGATGCCTGCGTCGGGAAAGAGCGTGGCCAGCGACAGCATGATGCCGTTGCCCGTGGCCGTGCCGCGCTGCAGCTGAAAGCTGTCGATGGCCTTGATGAGGTCCTCGCGGCTTTGCGTCGGCAACTGGGCCAGCTGCGCGCTGCCCGCAAAGGCCACGATGCCCACGCGCACATGGCGCGGCAGTTCGGCGATGAAGGCCTTGGCCGCGTTCTGGGCAGCGGTGATGCGGTCGGGCTCCACGTCGGCGGCGCGCATGCTGCCGGACACATCCATGGCCAGCATGATGGTCTGATCCTGCGCGGGCAGGGTGATGACGGCCAGTGGGCGCGCCGCGGCCAGCAGCAGCGCCACCAGCGCCAGCAGGAACAGCACCGGCGGGATGTGGCGGCGCAGGCGCTGGCCAGGACCCATGGCCTCGCGCACCAGCGCCAGGCTCGAATAGCTCAGCGCCGCCTTCTTGCGCCGGTGCAGCAGCCACCAGTACAGCAGCACCAGCAGCGGGGCGATGAGCAGTAGCCAGAGAAAGGTGGGCCAGAGGAAAACCATGGTTCGTGCGTCCCGGGTGTGTAAGCGATTCAGGCCTGGGCGGGCAGGGCCGCGTCTGCCGTGGCTGAGCGCGGTGCGGCACGCGGCATTCGCACGCGCCGTTGGCGCAGGTCCATGTAGCGCAGCAGGGCGTCGACCAGATCGTCATCGGTGCTCAGCTCCAGCGTGTCGGCTCCGGCACGTGCGAGCGAAGTGCGCAGCGCGCCCTCGCGCTCGGCGGCCAGGCGCGCGAAGCGGCGGCGGAATCCCGCATCGTGCGTGTCCACCTGCAGCTGCTCGCCGCTCTCGGCATCGCGCAGCAGCAACAGGCCCACGTCAGGCAGCTCCATCTCCAGCGGGTCCACCAGCCGCACGGCCACCACGTCGTGGCGCTGCGCCAGCTGGGCCAGGGGCTTTTCCCAGCCGGGAGCGCTGATGAAGTCGGACACAACGAACACCGCACTGCGGCGGCGCACGTTGGCCAAGCCGGCCTGCAGCAGCCGGTGCAGTTCCGTGGCTGCGCCCTGCTGGGCGCGAGGCGATGCAGGGGGAGGCGCGGCGGGTTCCAGCAGGCGATGCAAGAGGTGCAGCACGTGAGCACGGCTACTGCGTGGGGGCAGCACGGCATCCACCCCGCGCCCGGCCTGGCTGCTGGCGCCGCCATACAGCAGCGCCCCCACGCGGTTGCCGTGCCGCGTCAGCAGGCGCGAGAGCACGGCCACGAACCCCGTGAGGATGTCGCGCTTGGCATGGCCCGGGGGGCCGAAGCTGATCGAGGGGCTCAGGTCCAGCAGAAACCACGCCGTCATCTCGCGGTCTTCGGTGAACACGCGCACATGGGGCGTGCTCAGGCGCGCGGTGACGTTCCAGTCGATGTGGCGCACGTCATCGTGTGGCTGGTACTCGCGCAGGTCGGCGAGGTCGAGCCCGGTGCCGCGCAGGAGCGTGCGGTAGTCGCCCTGCAGCAGGCCGTCCAGGCGCCGGATGACCTTCCACTCCAGCTCGCGCAGCAGCCGGTCGGCCTGCGCGGGCTGGGCCGGAAGTGCCTGGGCCGGGGCGACGGGGGAGGGCTGGGGAGTGTTGCGCATGGCAAGCCTCAGGCAACGCGGGCGGGTCAGGCGGCTTTTTGCCGTTCGTGGTGCAACGGCCGAGCAGGTGCGGGGGTCTTGGCCATGATGCGCTGGATCAGCGCGTCGGCGTCCAGACCGTCGGAGAGCGCCTCGTACGACAGGCTGATGCGGTGGCGCAGCACATCGGCTGCCAGGTCGGTCATGTCCTCCGGCAGCACGTAGTTGCGTCCGCGCAGCATGGCCAGAGCCTGTGCGCCCTCAGCCAGGGCGATGGTGGCGCGGGGGCTGGCCCCGCAGCTGATGAAGGCGGCCAAGTCCTTGAGGCCATGCCGTGCGGGCTCCCGGGTGGCAGCCACCAGCTTCACCGCGTACTGCAGCATCGAGGGGTCGACATACACCGTGCGGCACTCAGTCTGCAATGCTGCCAGCTGGCTGGTGGTCGCCACGGGCAGCACCTGCACGGGCAGGTCGAGCGCGCGCTGGGCGATCACGAACTCTTCCTCCTCGGTGGGGTAGGAGAGCAGCACTTTCATCATGAAGCGGTCCACTTGCGCCTCGGGCAGCGCGTAGGTGCCTTCGGTTTCGATGGGGTTCTGTGTGGCCATCACGAGGAACGGCTCGGGCACCCGGTGCGTTTCGCCTGCAATGGTCACCTGGCGCTCCTGCATCACCTCCAGCAAGGCGCTTTGCACCTTGGCGGGGGCGCGGTTGATCTCGTCGGCCAGGAGCAGGTGCGTGAACACGGGGCCCAGTGCCGTGCTGAACTCGCCCGTCTTCTGGTTGTACATGCGTGTACCCACCAGGTCGGCTGGCACCAGGTCGGGCGTGAACTGGATGCGCTTGAAGCTGCCCTGGATCGTGCTGGCCAGGGTCTTCACCGTGAGCGTCTTGGCCAGGCCTGGAACCCCTTCCACCAGCAGGTGGCCCTGGGCGAGCATGGCCACCATGACACGTTCCAGGAATCGGTCTTGCCCGACCACCACGCGTTTGACTTCAAAAAGCACCTGTTCCATCAAGGTGGCGGTGTTGGTGGTGGTTTCCATGGGTATCCTTCCTTGTGTCTGATCCACGATGCGCGGCCGCCCGCTAGAACGGAGGCATGCCTACGGCCGAGGCCGCGTTTTCGATGGGCACGGCGAACCCGATACCGATGAATGTCCGCGCCGGGGTGGGGTTGAGGATGGCGGTCACGATGCCCACGACCTCACCGTCGAGCGTGACCAGCGGGCCGCCGGAGTTGCCCGGATTGGCCGCTGCGTCGAACTGGATCAGGTTGCTGAGCTGGCGTTTGCCCTCGGGCGAAGTGAACTCGCGCTGGAGGCCGGAGATCACGCCTGCCGAGGCCGATGGCCCGATGCCGAACGGAAAGCCTACCGCCACCACGTGGTCGCCCGGGCGCAGGTCCTGCGTGGAGCGCAGCGGCGCGGCAAACAGATCGTCTGGCACCTTGTGCGCCTGCAGTACGGCCAGGTCGTTTTCGGGCTGCGCGCCCGTGATGCTGGCCGTGGTCTCCAGGCCGTCGTGGAAGGTGATGGCAATGCGGTCCGAGCCCGCCACCACATGCAGGTTGGTCAGGATGATGCCCTTGTCGACAATCACCACACCGGTGCCGATGCCGCGCTCGACCTCTTCTTTGCCGTTCTTGCTGCGGCCGTAGCCCACGACCCGCACGATCGAAGGCGAAATGGCTTCCACCGCCCGCGCGGCGGCGGATGGTGGCGTGGTGGTCTCCAGGGTGCGCAGCACCGCGGCATCGATGTCCTCCTGCGTGATCCGGTGCGGGGCCGGGCGCTGGTGCAGCCAGAGGCTGGCGATGAGCAGGGCAGCGAGCAGTGCTGTGGTGGCCCACAGCCCGCGCAACTGCCGCCGCGACGGGTGGGGGCCTGGGGCGGGCCCGGCGGCCGGGGCTTCCTGCGCTTCGGAGGCCGGCGGCGCGGGGTTGGGCTCGGGCGGGGCCACGCTCGGCGCGGAGCGGGGGGCGCGGCGGGATTGGATGTAGAGGGCGGGCCGGGGCATCCTGTCACCTTGACGATGAGCACGCCGCAGGGGCGCGAGCGGATTCACGTTAGCACGGATCGCCCGCCACTGCACATCCGAGGTCTCATCAAGGTGTTGCTGAATGCATGTATTGCGGAACCCGTAGGGGTGGGCTGCCTACGCCTCTGCGGTCAGTGGCAGCGTGGCCTCGGCTGGTCCGCCGTTGCTTTTTCTGCCAATAGCTGGGCGATTGACTTCGAAAAGGCGCTTGGCGGCCCATCCCGACCGGCACCACCACGGACTCGCGAGGGCTATGCACGCCATCCCGATGCTGCTGGGGCATCATGGCGCCATGCACGCCTGGATCGATACCCATTGCCACCTGGACGCCCCGGAGTTCGACCCCGACCGCGACCGGGTGCGCAGCGACGCCCGGGATCGGGGCGTGATCCACTGCGTGATCCCTGCGGTGGCCCGCAGCAACTGGGCTACCGTGCGGGACTTGGCGCACCGCCATGGCGACAGCTACGCGCTGGGCATCCATCCGTTGTGCACCCCCGACGCCCACGACGACGACCTGGATTGGCTGGCCCGCGAACTCGACGCTCACCGCAACGATCCGCGCCTGGTCGCCGTTGGCGAGATCGGTCTGGACTATTTCGTGCCGGGCCTGGACCCTGCGCGGCAGGAGCGTTTTTACCGCGCGCAGCTGCAGCTGGCCCGCCGTTTCGACCTCCCCGTGTTGCTGCACGTGCGGCGTTCTGCCGACAAGCTGCTCAAGGCCCTGCGCGAGTTGCCCGTGCAAGGCGGCATTGCGCACGCCTTCAATGGCAGCCTGCAGCAGGCGCAGGCGTTCATCGGCCTGGGATTCAAGCTCGGCTTTGGCGGCGCAATGACCTATGACCGCGCGCTGCAGCTGCGCCGCCTGGCCGCCGAGCTGCCGCAGGAGGCGCTGGTGGTCGAAACCGATGCGCCCGACATCCCGCCCCACTGGTTGTACACCACGGCCGCCCAACGGGCCGCGGGCCAGCCGCAGGGCCGCAACACGCCGGGGGAGCTTGCGCGCATCGCACCCATCCTGGCGCAATTGCGCGGCCAGCCCGAGGACGCGCTGGCCAGCAGCACCTGCGCCAACGCGCTGGCGGCGCTGCCCCGGTTGCGGTCCCTCGTCCGCGCTTGAATGGCCGGCATTTTGATGAGCCACCGCTGAGTGGCAAACGGTTGGCCGCTATTGTTTTTTCGCAAATGGTGAGGGCGTCCGGAAAGTTTGGGGTCAGAATGGGTGGATGCCCGAAGTCCTCACCATGCCCCCCTCGCCGCACGCCGGTGATCAGCCGCCGGCATCGCCCGCGCGCCTGGCAGGGTTGCCGCCGGTGGTGTCGGCGGACTCAGTGGTATTGATCCTCGGGAGCTTTCCGGGGGCGGCTTCCTTGAGGCTTCGCCAGTACTATGCGCACCCACAAAACCATTTCTGGAAAATTTTGCAGGCACTGTGGCCGCAGCATCCCTTGCCACCCGCTGGAACCGACGGGTACGCCGCGCGGTGCGACTGGCTGCTGGCACGGCGGCTGGGCCTGTGGGATGTGTACGAGAGCTGCGAGCGGGAAGGCAGCCTGGACACCAGCATCCGCCATCCGCAAGTGAACGATTTTGCGCGCCTGCGTCAGGCGTGCCCCCGGCTCGCCGCTGTTGCGCACAATGGCGGCGAAAGCTTCAAGCATGCGCGCGCGGTGCTCGCCAGTTTTGGCCAGCCCCGCCCGACGATGGGCGGCGGCGTGCCCGCCCGCCCCGGGCGGAAGCAGGGTGCTGGTGCGGATCTCGCCAGCCCCGTCGCGTCGCACCGCCTTCCCTCCACCAGCCCCGCCAATGCGTCCTGGAGCTTTGAGCGTAAATTGGCCGCCTGGGCGGCACTCATGTCGACCCATGGCCTGCTTTGACTGCCTTGAATGACCCGCAAGAAAGATAAACCGAAAGAACTGCCCGAAGTCAGCGTGTCCGACGACGGAGATGTGCGCCACCTGCACTTGGGCACCCCCTGGATCCAGGGCTCGATGCGCATTGCCGAGCCCTTTGCGCTGGAGCTGGAGTACGTTCAGCGCATGATGGCCTGGCTGTTGTTTGCCGACCTGGCTCAGGTCTCCAAGGGGCACGCGATGCAGCTGGGCCTGGGCGCAGGCGCCATCACCAAGTTCTGCCACAAGAAGCTGCGCATCTGCACCACGGCCATTGAGCTCAACCCGCAGGTGCTGGCCGTGTGCCGGCACTGGTTCAAGCTGCCGCCGGATGGTCCCAAGCTGCGCGTGGTGCTGGCGGATGCCGCGCAAGAGATCAGAAACCCCATGTGGCTGGGCACGGTGGATGCGCTGGCGGTGGACCTGTACGACCATGAAGCCGCCGCGCCCGTGCTGGACAGCCCCGAGTTCTACGCCGACTGCCGCGCGTTGCTCACCGAAACCGGCAGCATGACCGTGAACCTTTTCGGGCGTGCGTCGAGCTTCGACCGCAGCCTGCAAAGCATGGCAGCGGCGTTTGGCGAAGATGCGCTGTGGGCCTTCAAGCCCACGCGCGAGGGCAACACCGTGGTGCTGGCGCAAAGGACTCCCACCCGCCCCAAGCGCGCCGAACTGGCCGAACGCGCCCAGGCGATCCAGGAGCGCTGGGAGCTGCCCACCGCCAAGTGGTTGCGGGCGTTCAAGCCCGTGGTGGCCTAGGGCCTGTTCACATTATTTTTGCCAGATGCGTTGCGATGCCCAAGGGCCATGCGCTAGGCGCCAAACGAAGCTGGGGTGCGGCCCCAGCGAGGCTTGGCAACGCCGCGGATGGCCCTTGGGCATCGCAACCCGAAGGGAAGGCTTCCCGCGCCACGCCACTCGTCGTTGCGTTCCTAGCCAAGGCCCCGGCCTTGGCGTCGTCACGCGCCTAGATTGGCGTGGCGGGAGAGGCCTTCGCAATGGCAAAAATAGTGTGAACAGGCCCTAGTGTCCTGTCCCGCAAATAAATGCCAATAAAACCGCGTCTTTCACGCCAGGGCTGCGTTGCAAATCCTCGCGATAGCACTGACTATCGCTGCGGTTTGCGCCTTGCCCTGGCGCGAAATCCATCGGTTTTATTTCGTCATCTATTTACGGGACAGGACACTAGCATTCAACTCCGGTGATCAGCGCCCGCGCTGCCCACCACGGTCTCATATGAAAGGCAGTTGATGAAAACTTCCCTGGCTTCCCCACAAGGCAGTACGGCGCGGCCTTTTGCCGGCCCGCTGGATTGGCGGCGCGTGGTGCAGTGGCTCAGCGATGACGAGGTCATCTCCCAAGAGGAGGCGCAGCGCACCATCGCCCGCTGTTCGCAGGCCGAAAGCTCGCAGCACGCCCTGGTGCGTCTGGCCAACGTGGCCATGACGCGCGCCAGCGACGGCAAGCCGCTCGATATCGAAGCGCTGTCCGAGTACCTTGCCAAGCGCGCGGGCCTGCCTTACCTGCGCATCGATCCGCTCAAGGTGGACGTGGGGCGCGTGGCCGACACCATGAGCGCGACCTATGCGGAGCGCCACAAGGTGCTTCCCGTGCAGGTCACGCCCAAGGAAGTGGTGGTGGCCACCGCCGAGCCTTTCATCGAGGACTGGGTGGCCGAGGTGGAGCGGCAGTCCCGCCGCACGGTGCGCCGGGTGGTCGCCAACCCGGCGGACATTCATCGGTTCACCGCCGAATTCTTCGCCTTGGCCAAATCGGTGCGTGCCGCCCAGAAGGCGGGCGGCAACTCCGGCGGCAGCAGCTTCGAGCAGCTGGTCGAGCTGGGCAAGAGCAACAAGCAGCTTGATGCCAACGACCAGGGCGTGGTCAAGGTGGTCGACTGGCTCTGGCAATACGCCTTTGACCAGCGCGCGAGCGACATCCACCTGGAGCCGCGGCGTGACCAGGGCGTCATCCGTTTCCGCATCGACGGCGTGCTGCACCCGGTCTACCAGATGCCCATGGGCGTGCACAACGCCATGGTCTCGCGCATCAAGCTGCTGGGCCGCATCGACGTGGTGGAAAAGCGCCGCCCGCAGGACGGCCGCATCAAGACACGCAACCAGCGCGGCGATGAGGTGGAAATGCGCCTGTCCACGCTGCCGACGGCCTTTGGCGAAAAGATGGTCATGCGGATCTTCGATCCGGACAACGCCGTCAAGGACCTGGATGCGCTGGGCTTTTCGCAGCACGATGCCGAGCGCTGGGAGGCGCTGGTCAAGCGGCCGCACGGCATCGTGCTGGTGACGGGCCCCACGGGCTCCGGCAAGACCACCACCTTGTACTCCACCTTGAAGCGCGTGGCCACCGAAGAGGTTAACGTGAGCACCGTGGAGGACCCGATCGAAATGATCGAGCCCAGCTTCAACCAGACGCAGGTGCAGCCCCAGTTGGATTTCAACTTTGCCGAAGGCCTGCGCGCACTGATGCGCCAGGACCCGGACATCATCATGGTGGGGGAAATCCGCGACTTGGAAACCGCCGAGATGGCCATCCAGGCGGCGCTCACAGGGCACCTGGTGTTCTCCACGCTGCACACCAACGATGCCCCCTCGGCCATCACCCGCATGATGGAGCTGGGCGTGCCCCCCTATCTGCTCAATGCCACCTTGCTCGGCGTGTTGGCGCAGCGCCTGGTGCGCACGCTGTGCAAGCAGTGCAAGCAAAAAGACGACGGGGGCGACCGCGAGACGCTGATGGCGGCCGTCAAGCCGTGGAAGCTCAGCGGGGGCTACCACCCCTACAAGCCCGTGGGCTGCGTCGATTGCCGCATGAGCGGGTTCCGGGGCCGCATGGGCCTGTACGAACTGCTCACGGTCACCGAGCCCCTCAAGGAAAAGATCAACCAGTCTCCCTCTATCGACATGCTGCGCCGCCAAGCGGTGCAGGACGGCATGCGCCCGCTGCGGCTGGCGGGGGCGCTGCGTGTGGCGGAGGGTGTGACCACGCTGGACGAAGTCATTACCGCAACGCCACCGCTCGAATAGCGTTCTTGCAAGGCTGAGAGCGGCTAACAAAACTCCTTTGCTCCTCAGGCGTCGTTGCAGCGGCTTGTCGTACACGTTGTACTGCCTGCAACGCAGCGCCTAGCCAGAACCGCTTCGCTGAGTTCTGCTGGCCGCTCTCAGGCAGATCGCGCGCTCTGCCGAAACCGCTGCCTGCCCGGCCTGGGCAAGGTTCACGACCCCATGGCCGCTGATGGCTGGGACTGGAAGGGTTACGGAATGTAGGTGGAATCCACATCCACGCACGCCCTGGATGCCCCCACAATCGCGCAGTCGAAAATCCGCCAAGGAGACAATTCGTGAAAATCAAAAGTCAAAAGGACTTCTTTGCCGGCCTCATGTTCATGGGTGTGGGCGTGGCGTTTGCGTGGGGAGCCACTACGTACAACGTCGGAAATGGGGCTCGCATGGGCCCGGGTTACTTCCCGCTACTGCTGGGGATCCTGCTGGCCATCATCGGCGGCGCGATCACCTTCAAGGCCACCACGGTCGAGACGCAGGATGGTGACAAGATCGGCAAGTGGGCCTGGAAGCCGCTGTTCTTCATCCTGGCTGCCAACTTTGCGTTCGGCATCCTGCTGGGCGGACTGCCCAGCCTGGGTGTGCCTGCCATGGGCCTCATCGTGGGCATCTATGCGCTGGTCTTCATTTCCAGCCTGGCTGGCCAGGAGTTCCACGCCAAATCGGTATTCCTTCTGGCCACGATCCTGGCCATAGGAAGTTATGTGGCATTCGTCTGGGCGCTCAAGCTGCAGTTCCCTGTGTGGCCGAGTTTCATCACGGGTTGAGCAGGAGCACCGACCATGGAATTATTTGACAACCTCGCGATGGGTTTTGGCGTGGCCTTCACGTTCCAGAACTTGATCTACTGCTTCATCGGCTGCCTGCTGGGTACGCTCATCGGTGTGCTGCCCGGCATCGGGCCGGTGGCCACCATCGCCATGCTGTTGCCGGCCACGTATGCACTGCCGCCCGTGGCCGCGCTGATCATGCTGGCGGGCATCTACTATGGTGCACAGTACGGCGGCTCCACCACCGCGATCCTGGTGAACCTGCCCGGCGAATCTTCGTCGGTGGTGACCGTGATCGACGGCTACCAAATGGCGCGCAAGGGCCGAGCTGGCCCTGCGCTGGCGGCGGCGGGCCTGGGCTCGTTCTTTGCCGGCTGCGTGGGTACGCTGATCCTGGCGGCCTTCGCACCTCCGTTGACCGAAGTGGCGTTCAAGTTCGGCCCTGCCGAGTACTTCTCGCTGATGGTGCTGGGCCTGATTGGCGCCGTGGTGCTGGCTTCGGGCTCGCTGCTCAAGGCCGTGGCCATGATCGTGCTGGGCCTGCTGATGGGCCTCGTGGGTACCGACGTGAACTCGGGTGTTGCGCGTTTCAGCTTCGACATTCCGGAGCTGACCGACGGCATCGGCTTTGTGACCATCGCCATGGGTGTGTTCGGCTACGGCGAAATCATCGCCAACCTCTCGCGCCCCGATGACGAGCGCGAAGTGTTCACTGCCAAGGTGGAAGGCCTGTTCCCCACCAAGGACGACTTCAAGCGCATGATTCCTGCCGTGCTGCGGGGTACGGCGCTGGGTGCCGCCCTCGGCATCCTGCCCGGTGGTGGTGCCTTGCTGGCCGCGTTTGCAGCCTACACGGTGGAGAAGAAGACCAAGCTCAAGCCCGGTGAAGTGCCGTTCGGCCAGGGCAACATCCGCGGTGTGGCGGCGCCCGAGTCGGCCAACAATGCCGGTTCGCAGACTTCCTTCATCCCGCTGCTGACGCTGGGTATCCCTCCCAACGCCGTGATGGCGCTGATGGTGGGTGCCATGACGATCCACAACATCCAGCCTGGTCCCCAGGTGATGACGAGCAATCCCGAGCTGTTCTGGGGCCTGATCGCCTCGATGTGGCTGGGCAATGCCATGCTGATCATCTTGAACCTGCCGCTGATCGGCATCTGGATCAAGCTGCTCACGGTGCCCTACCGCTGGCTGTTCCCGTCCATCGTGCTGTTCTGTGCCGTGGGTGTGTATTCGACCAACAACAACACCTGGGACATCTGGATGGTGGGTGCGTTTGGTCTGGTGGGCTACATCTTCCACAAGCTGGGCACCGAACCCGCACCTCTGCTGCTGGGCTTCATCCTCGGCCCGATGATGGAAGAAAACCTGCGCCGTGCGCTGCTGCTGTCGCGTGGCGACTGGAGCGTGTTTGTCACGCGTCCGCTGTCGGCGGGCCTGCTGGCTGCTGCGGCGCTGCTGCTCATCATCGTGCTGCTGCCTTCGGTGAAGAGCAAGCGCGAGGAAGCCTTCGTCGAAGACTGACGGCACGGCCTTTTCCATCCGACTTCAGAACAACGGCGCCTTCGGGCGCCGTTGTTTTTTGGCGATCTGCAGCCGCAGCACGTCCTCAGCGCCAGTACACAATGGCGGGCAAGAGGCCCGCATGTCCACTCCAGTCCACCTGCCGCAGCATCCCCACCGGGCGATGCTGCACAACGAAATCCACGCCCGTCCGCCTGAGGCCATGACGGCCCCGCTGGCCATCGCACACATCGTGATGCTGGCCGACGCCGCGGGGCGCGAAGCAAGCAGGGCCCACGTGACGGCCCTATTGCGCGACCATCACCTGGCACTGCCCGATGCGAACACCACCCACCTGCGCATGGACCTGGGGGCTTTCCGCATGCGGTGGGAACTGCACACCGAGTTTGTCTCGTGGACTTTCATGGTGCCTCTGGTGGCGGACGCCTTTGGCGAGCGGGAGCCCGCCAGCGCTGCCGACACCGTGCCGCGCGAGTGGCTGTCGGCCTTGCCCGGCCAGTGCCTGTGCAGCCTCAACCTGTGGGTGCTGCCCACGCACACCTTCGGTTCGGGTTCGCTGGTCAAGCATGTGCTGCACGAGGACACGCTGGTGGCCTCCACGGTGGCAGACGGGCATGGCGAGGTCTACACGGACTTTGCGATCCACGCCGATGGGTTTTCGCGCATGGTGCTGCTCGCGGGCGGCATGACGCAGCGCCGACTGGGCCGACTGGTGCAGCGCCTGCTGGAGATCGAGACCTACCGCATGGCGGCGTTGCTGGGCCTGCCGGCTGCGCGCGAGGCCGCGAGCGTGCTGGCCTTTGCCGAGCGGGAACTGGCCGAGCTGGCCAATGCCATCCGCACCGCCAACCGCGATGCCGAGCCCGTGCTGCTCGACCGCCTGACCCGCCTGGCGGGGCAGGTGGAGAGCCAGTACGCGGCCACGCACTCGCGCTTTTCTGCCAGCAGTGCGTATTTCGAGCTGCTGGACCGCCGCATCGAGGACATTGCCGAAACGCGTCTGGCAGGCATGCAGACCATCCGCGAATTCATGGACCGGCGCCTCACGCCCGCACGCAGCACCTGCGAGTGGGCAGCGCGGCGCCAGGATGCGCTGTCGCAACGCGTATCGCGCATGAGCAACTTGCTGCGCACGCGCGTGGAGATCGAGCAGCAGCAGAGCAGCCAGGCGCTGCTGACCACCATGAACCACCGGCAGGATTTGCAGCTGCAGATGCAGTCCACGGTGGAGGGGCTGTCGGTGGCGGCCATCACCTACTACATCGTGGGGCTGGTCAGCTACCTGGCCAAGGGAGCGCAAAAACTGGGCTGGCCGCTGTCGCCCGAGACCACGGCGGCCATCGCGATCCCCGTGGTGGCGCTGGGGGTATGGTGGTCGCTGCGCAGGCTGCACCACAAGGTCTTCCGCAAGCACGGCTGAACGCTGCCGCGAGGGGTGTTCGCGCAGAGGGCAGCGCTGCCGCGGGGTGCGGCCCATAATGCCCCGATGGACTTCAGCTATACCCCTTCTTATGCCAGCACGCGCTTGCCGGTGTTCGCCCGCAACGTGGTTTCCACCTCCCATCCGCTGGCTGCCCAGGCGGGCCTGCGCATGCTGCAGCAGGGCGGCAACGCCGTGGATGCTGCGGTGGCGGCGGCAGCGGCCATGACGATCTGCGAGCCCGTGAGCAACGGGCTGGGCAGCGATGCTTTTTGCATTTTGTGGGACGGGAAAGCCCTGCATGGGCTCAATGCCTCCGGCCGCGCCCCCGCTGCCTGGACGCCGTCTTACTTTCATAGCCGCTACGGCGAGGGGCAGGCCAGCCCGCCCAAGCGGGGCATCGATTCCGTCACCGTGCCGGGCGCCGTCAGCGCCTGGGTCGCCTTGTCGGAGCGGTTTGGCAAGCTGCCTTTTGCCGACCTGATGGAGCCCGCGGCCGAGATCGCCGAGCGCGGCTACCTGGTGCCAGTGGTGGTGCAGCAGAAGTGGGCGGCCGCGGTGCCCGAGCTGCACATGCAGCCCGGCTTTGCGCAGAGTTTCATGCCCTGGGGCCGCGCGCCGCAGGTGGGCGAGCTGTTCCAGTTTGCTGCAGCAGCGCGGGCGTTGCGGGCCATTGGCGCGACGCGCGGCCAGGCGTTCTATACGGGCGAGATTGCACAGGCGCTGGTGGCCTTTTCGCAGGCGCTGGGTGGGGGGCTGACCTTGGCGGACTTCGCGGCGCACCAGCCGGAGTGGGTGGCGCCCATCGCCCGCGACTACCGTGGCTACACGCTGCACGAGATTCCGCCCAACGGCCAGGGCATTGCTGCCCTGATCGCCCTGGGCATCCTGGAGCAGTTCGACTTGGCCGAGCTGGCGGTGGATGGCGCCCGTGCACAGCATCTGCAGATCGAGGCGATGAAGCTCGCGTTTGCCGATGTGTACCGCTATGTGGCCGAGCCATCGTCCATGGCGGTGACCCCCGCGCAAATGCTCGATGACGCGTACCTCGCCTCCCGTGCCAAACTCATCGACATGAACAAGGCGCAGGATTTTGGGGCAGGCAACCCGGCCAAGGGCGGCACCATTTATCTCACGGCGGCCGACGAGAACGGCATGATGGCGAGCTTCATCCAGAGCAACTACATGGGCTTCGGCTCGGGCTGTGTGGAGCCCACGTTCGGCATCAGCTTGCAGAACCGCGGCCAGGCGTTCAGCACCGACCCGGCGGGTGCCAACGCCGCCAACCTCGTGGCACCCGGCAAGCGGCCGTTCCACACCATCATCCCGGCCTTTCTCACGCAGGGCGGGCAGCCGGTGATGAGCTGTGGCGTCATGGGCGCGAACATGCAGCCGCAAGGCCACCTGCAAACCCTGGTGCGCATGCTCGACTACGGGCAGAACCCCCAGACCGCGTGCGACGCGCCGCGCTGGCGCTTCAACGAAGGCCTTTCCCTCAATGTCGAAGCCAGCATGGCCCCCGGCACCGTGCAGGGGTTGCAGGCCCTGGGACACCAGCTGGACGTGCTGCAGGACCCCTACCAGGACTTCGGCGCGGGCCAGTTCATTTGGCGCATGGGCGATCCCAAGGTGCAGGGCTACGTGGCAGCCAGCGATCCGCGCCGTGATGGGCTGGCGGCAGGGTACTGATGAAACTCCCCCTGAGTCGCCTTCGGCGCCTTCCCCCTCTCTCGCTGCGCGGGAGGGGGACGCCACCGGCGGCCTGGCGAAGCCAGATCCACGGTGGCACTGGCTTGGGCTACGCCACTTGCCAGCGACACGGGTCGTACGCACGCCATTGATGAGTGGAAAGCTATATTAAAAGTGCCTCCAGCCCAATCACCACAAGCGCAAGCAGCTAGAAAAAATGTAGCAACCGGCCTCGTTCTGGCGCTGCTGGGCTCCATCGCCTTCAGCGGCAAGGCCATCATCGTCAAGCTGGCGTACCGCTACGGCGTCGATGCGGTCACGCTCATCATGTACCGCATGCTGTTCGCGCTGCCCATCTTCGCCGTGATGGCATGGTGGGCCAGCCGGGGCCAGCCACCTTTGACTCGCAAGGACTGGCTGGGCGTGCTGGGCCTGGGGCTCACAGGCTACTACCTGGCGAGTTTCCTGGACTTCGCCGGGCTGGCCTACATCAGCGCAAGCCTGGAGCGCCTGATCCTGTACCTCAACCCGACGCTGGTGGTCGTGCTGGGCTGGGTGCTTTACCGGCGCAGCATCACGTGGGGGCAGGCGCTGGGCATGCTCATCAGCTACTGCGGCGTCGTGCTGGTGTTCGGGCATGAGGCCAATCTGCAGGGCGCCAACGCGGCCTGGGGCACCTTGCTGGTGTTCCTGAGCGCGGTGAGCTATGCCATTTACCTGGTCTACAGCGGCGAAATGGTGCGGCGCCTCGGCTCGCTGCGGCTCGTGGGCCTGGCCACCTCCGTGGCGTGCCTGCTGTGCCTGTTGCAGTTCGTGTTGCTCCGCCCCCTGAGCGCCGCGGTGGTGGCCCCTGAGGTGATCTGGCTGTCCATCCTGAACGCGACGCTGTGCACGGCGGCCCCGGTGCTCATGGTGATGATGGCCATTGAACGCGTGGGTGCGGGCACGACGGCGCAGACGGGCATGGTGGGGCCCTTGTCGACCATCCTCATGGGCGTGTGGATCCTGGGCGAGCCGTTCACGGTATGGGTGGCGGCAGGCACGGCGCTGGTGTTGGCGGGCATTTTCGTGTTCACGCAGATGGCGCGCCGTCAGGCACCGTAGCCCCGTCAAGTGACATCTGATACGGATCGTGCGCGGACTGGACCCACAGCAGCGACTACGCTGCGAACCACGCCGTGGCCAGCGAGGCGCAGCGCTGCGGCGTGCAGTGGCTCAGCTATGAATCCGTGCGAACGGCAGGGGAGCGCCGTGCCGTGGCCTTCGATGTGGACAGCCGTTACGAACCCGTGCAGGGCCTGGACCGCACCATCCAGCGTTGGGTCTGCAAGGCATCCCGTACCTCGGTGATGCTCGCCAAGGGCAAAGAGACCTTCGTCTGGGAGTGTTAGGAGCGGCTAACAAAGCTCTTCTGGCGTCGTTGCAGCGTCTTGCCGTACGACTTCTTGTACCGCCTGCGACGCGGCGCCTCGCCAGAACCACTTCGCTGAGTTTTGTTAGCGCCAAGTCCGCCGGTGAGGCGGCGTTGCTTAACCAGTCTTCTTGGTCGGCCGGGCCGCAGGCGCCGGTGCCGGCGTACTGGCAGGCGCGTTGCCGCCCACGCGCTGGGCAATCGAGGCGCGCGAGCCGCCCAGGCCATCGAACTGCCGGCCCATGGACTGCTCCAGGTAGTCCAGGCGTGCTTGTGCTGCGGGGTGGGTCGACATCGTCAGCGTGAACATGGGATTGTCGGGCGTGACGGTGCGCAGCTGCTGCAGCACCGAGACGAGGCCATACGGATCAAAACCCGCCTTGGCCGCCAGCGATACGCCGGTGCGGTCTGCCTCGAACTCGTCGGTCTGGCTCAGTCCCTTGGTATAGACCGTTCGGAACAGCGACAGCAGCTGGTCCTTGACGAGCTGCCCGGCCACGTTGCTGGTGCGGATCTGCGAGGCCAGCAGCTGCGTGCCGACGCCGGCCATGGCGCTTTGCCGGATGGCCTGCAGGTGATGCTTGGCAGTGACGTGCGTGATCTCGTGGGCCAGGATGCCCGCCAGCTCGGACTCGTCGGCACAGCGGTCGATGAGCCCCTTGGTCACGAACACGTAGCCGCCCGGCGCCGCGAAGGCGTTGTAGCCCGCGTCGTCGAGCACCACAAAGGTCCAGGGCAGGCCGGCCCGGGGAGATTGCAGGCTGATCCAGCGGCCCAGACGGTTCACGTAGCGCTGCAGTGCCATGTCCGGGTGGGCGGGCTTGGCGCCCAGCAGCAAGGCGGCCAACTGCCGGCCAATCTCGATTTCCTTGGGCTCGTCGATGTTCTCCATCGACTGCGTCAGCAGGCTGATCAGGTCGTCGCCCTGCGCCGCGGGAGCCGACCTGCCGCCCGTGATGGCAGAGCCCAGGCCGCCGCCCAGCGAGTTGAGAATGTTCATCATGCCCTGGCTGTGGGCGGCCAGCGGGGCCGCGGCGAGCACCGTGCACAAGGCTGCCGTCTGTGCGCGGCGTTTCCAGGTGGAAATCCGGTTCATGGGCATCTCCTCAGTTGGGGCTGTAGTTGGGGTCGGCGGGGTTGCCGGAATTGCTGCCGGAGCTGCGGTTCGAGGTGGGCAGTGCAGGCTGTGCCAGCGCGGGCACCTCGCGGGATTGCAGGGACGCGGAGCTGGCGAACTGGCGTGCCTGGTCGGCATTCACCCGCAGGCCTTCCACCCTCCCGACGGCCGCAGGGTCGGGCTGTGCATTGGCGATGTCTTCAGCACCCAGGCCGCGAATGCCCACCGTGGAGGTGGCGGTGGTGGTGGAGCCACCGGTGCCGCCAAACAATCCACCCAGGCCCCGCAGTCCGCTGGTCGCCGCGTTGTTGGAGGGGGTGGCCGCACCCGACTGCGGGCCCAGATCGAACATGTGCACCCAGCCGCTGGCGCCTTGCTGCGTGCTCACCTTGGTCCAGGGGCCCTTGCGCTCGTTGGTGCGCGTGACCACGGTGTTGGCTTCCAGCGGAGCCACGCTCGCGCCTCCGTCGCTGGGAGCATCGCGCAGCTGGGTGGCCCGCTTGATCACGGCCGCCTCCTGCGCATGCACGCTACCTGCCAGGGGCGCCAATGCGGCGCATGCCAGCCAGGTGGCCAGGGCTCCGCGGTGCAGCCAGTTCATGTTGCAGCTCTCCACTTATGATGATTCGATGATTTTGTGAGTGCTGCAGGTGGCAGCAGAACCGGAGATTGTTATGGATTTGGGTATCGCAGGCAAATGGGCGCTGGTGTGCGGCGCCAGCAAGGGGCTGGGCTATGGCTGTGCTCAAGCCCTGGTGCGCGAGGGCGTCAATGTGGTCATCAATGCCCGCAATGCGCAGGCGCTCGAACAGGCTGCTAGCAATTTGATAGCTGATGCCGCGCTTGCTGCAAGCGCGGGGGGGCAAAAAAATGTCCAACCCCAGGTCGTGGCGGTGGCCGTCGACATCACCACGGCCGAGGGGCGCGCGGCCGTGTTCTCGGTGCCGGGTGGGCCGGGGCGCGACTTCGACATCGTTGTGACGAACGCGGGTGGCCCGCCCACCGGAGATTTTCGCGACTGGGACCGCGATGCCTGGATCAAGGCGGTGGATGCCAACATGCTCACTCCCATCGAGCTGATCCGCGCCACGGTGGACGGCATGGCCGCACGGGGCTTCGGGCGCATCGTCAACATCACCTCCAGCGCCGTGAAGGCCCCCATCGACATCCTGGGCCTTTCCAACGGCGCGCGCAGCGGGCTGACCGGCTTTGTGGCAGGGGTTGCTCGCAGCAAGATTGCCGCGCAGGGCGTGACCATCAACAACTTGCTGCCGGGAAAGTTTGACACCGATCGGCTTGCGGCCACGGTGGTCGCCGCCGCCGGCAAGTCAGGCAAGTCGGTGGACGATGTCCGCCAGGCTCAGCAGGCCCAGATTCCGGCAGGCCGCTATGGCACCGCGCAGGAGTTCGGAGCGATCTGCGCCTTCCTGTGCAGCCAGCATGCCGCGTACATGACCGGACAGAACATCCTGGCCGATGGGGGTGCCTACCCAGGCACGTTCTGATCGGCGGCGGTGTGCCAGGGAGGATTGCGCCGTGGCTTATTGCACACAGTTTTCGCCTGCGAGGGGGGGAATATGGTGAAAAATGTGAACTGAGAGTTTGCGCGCCAGAAAAGGGAAGCGGGGCAAAGTGCGATCCGTAGCGAGGTCTCTTTCCCACCTCCCGCTTCGATGCCTTCCGCCGCAGGCTCCCCGCACCCATTTGAAAGTACCGGACATGAGACCGCATATTCATCCTGCAGACGGAGCTTCTGGTCCTTGTGGATTCCACGGGTTTTCGAGTTGTGCCGGGCGTGTGTCGGATGTGGCCGCCGGGCGCAGCCCTTTGCGCCCGGGTGGCAAGCTGCTGGGGACGCTCGGGCTGCTGAACATCGCGTGGCCCTGCACCCGGGTTCTGCCATGAGCCGCCTCCGCCATCGCATCGCGATCGCCTGTGCAGCCCTGGGCTTGCTGTGCGCGGGCGTGTCGCAGGCCGGAGGCCAAACCGCGACACCCAGTTCCGCGCCCGCCGCGGCGGCGGCGCCGTACAAGCTGCGCATCGTCGGCGGCTTGGCCGGCATCAACCAGTACACGCGCCAGGAAGAACCGTTCTGGAGCAAGGAACTGTTGCGCCTGAGCGGCGGGCGGTACGATGCCGAGATCGTGCCCTTCGACCGCGCAGGCGTGCCTGGCACCGAGATGCTTCGGCTCCTGCAACTGGGCGTTGTGCCGTTTGGCACCACGCTCATGAGCTCCTTCACGGCCCAGTACCCTGAATACACCGCCCCCGATCTGGCGGGCCTCAATCCCGACATCGCCACGCTCAAGTCCACCCTGGCCGCATTTCGCCCCTACCTGGAAAAGCGGATGCGCGAGCAGCATGGCGTGGAGCCGCTGGCCGTGTATGTGTACCCGGCCCAGGTGGTCTTCTGCAAGAAGCCACTGCGTGGCCTGGCCGACTTGGCAGGGCGCCGCACCCGCGTGTCTTCGTCCACCCAGGCGGACTTTGTCGCCGCACTGGGCGGTGTGGCCGTGCTAACGGGGTTTGCCCAGATCGTGCCCAGCCTCACCGATGGCAACACCGAGTGCGCGATCACTGGCACCATGTCGGGCAACACACTGGGCTTGCCCGGCATCACCACCCACGTACATGCCATGCCGATCACCTGGGGCTTGGCGATTTTCGGGGCCAACCGTGCGGCGTGGGAGGCTCTGCCGCCCGATCTCCGGGCGCTGCTGCGCCGGGAATTGCCTCGGCTGGAGGCCGCTATCTGGGACGAGTCCGAGCGCGAGACCTCCGATGGCATGGCCTGCAACCGGGGTCTGCCTACTTGCCAGGGCGGTCGCAAGGGCAAGATGGTGATGGTGCCAATCTCTGCCCAGGATGAGCGCAGCCGTCAGGAGATCCTGGCCTCCACGGTGTTGCCGCGCTGGGTTCAGCGCTGCGGAGTGCGGTGTGCCCAAGTCTGGAACCAGACCATCGGCCCCGTCCGAGGCGTGTCTGCGAGCGCAGCCAAATGAGGGATTCCCCGACGCCACGACGCATCAGGGCTTTTGTGTGGGCAGCGACCATGGTGTTCATGGGCGCTGTGGTGCTGGTGTCCGTGGCGCTGGTCATGAATGCGCGCCGGGTCGCGCTGGATGATTACGAAGCCCAGGCCAGCCGCTTCGTCGCGGGCGCCGAATCGGCGCTCAACCGTTCCCTGCTGGCCGTGGATGTGCTGCTGGCCAGCATGGATGAGTTGCTGGGCCTGTCGGTGGCGGTGAACGACTGGGTGGATGCGGCCCCGGCCAGCGAGCGCCTGCGCAGCTCGGCCCGGCAGAACCTGATGGTGCGCTACGTGGCATTGCTCAATGCCCAGGGCCAGACCCTGGCGTCGTCGGACGCTTCGGGTGGCGCCCTGGCAGTGCAGCTGCCCCCAGGCTTTCTCGCGTCGGTGCTGGAGCAGTCCGTCTCCACGCTCATGGTGAGCCCGCCGGTCGTGAGTTTCACCACGGCCGAACGCGTGCTGTACTTTGCGCGCCACCTGCGCATGGCCGACAGCACCCGGGTGGTGGCGGTGGCCGAAGTGCCAGTGGGGGCGCTCAGCTCGGTGCTGGTTCAGGGCGTGGACATCAGCGGCCTGCAGGTCACGCTGGAGCGGGCCGGCGGCGAACTGCTGCTGAGCGTGCCCCACCGCGAAGAGCCGGCTGCCCCCTTGTTGAAGCCCCCCTTGCACGAGGTGACTTCCGCTGGGCACGAATGGCGCGCCGCTGCCCGGCTCAGTGGTGACCCCGCGCTGGTCGTGTACCGGCCCGTGCTGTACCAGGACCTGCGCATCTCCGCGAGCATTCCATTGCGCGACGCACTGGCGGGCTGGCGCGAGCAGCGCACGGCCATCGGGCTCACGGGATTGCTGTTCGTGGCAATGATCGCGGCCGCCGGCGTTCTGGCGCTGCGCTATCTGGACCGCCTCTCGCTCGCGCGCATCGCGATCGCGCAGTCCAAGGCCACGCTCGACCAGGCACTGGAATCGATGGTGAGCGGCTTCCTGCTGCTGGACGGGGAGCAACGCGTCGTGCAGTGGAACAGCCGGTTCGAGGAGATCTTTCCGTGGCTTCGCGGCGTGATCGCCCCCATGCTGCCGTTTCGCCGCGTGATGGAGGAAACCTCGCGGCATCACCTGCCGCGCGCCAGCGAGGAGGAGCGCATGCGCTGGGTGGAGCTGCGGCTGCTCAAGCAGAAGCAGCACCAGGAGCCGCATGAGCAGGTGCTGCCCAATGGCCGCACCATCCAGATCACCGAGCGGCCCACGCCCGAAGGCGGGCTGGTCATCACCTACCACGATGTGACGGCCCTGCGCCGCGCCAGCGCCGAGATCGAGAGCCTGGCGTTCTACGACCCACTGACCAACCTGCCCAACCGGCGCCTGCTCATGGACCGCATGCAACAGGTGGTGGCGGCCAGTGTGCGCAGCGGGCAGTATGGCGCGCTGCTGTTCCTGGACCTCGACCATTTCAAGACGCTGAACGATACCCAGGGCCACGAGGTGGGCGACATGCTGCTGCGCCAGGTGGCCGATCGCCTGAAGACCTGCGTGCGCCGTGAGGACACCGTGGCGCGGCTGGGGGGGGACGAGTTCGTGGTGATGCTGCATGAGCTGTCGACCCGCAGCGAAGAGGCGGCCGCGTATGCGCGGCGCGTGGGCGAGAAGATCCTGCGCGCACTCAACGTGCCATATTCGCTGGGTGCGCTCAGCTACCACAGCACCCCCAGCATTGGCGCGACGCTGATGGGCGGGCCGCTGCAGCCCGGTGGCGTGGATCCACTCAAGCAGGCTGACATCGCCATGTACCAGGTCAAGTCGCAGGGGCGCAATGCGCTTTGCTTCTTCGACCCGGAGATGCAGATCGCCATCAGTGCCCGGGCCCAGCTGGAGACCGATCTGCAGACGGCCCTCGCGGCGCGGCAGTTCGTGCTGTACTACCAGCCCCAGTTCCACCTGGACGGGCGCATGGTGGGTGCGGAAGCCCTGATCCGCTGGGTCCACCCCGAGCGCGGGCTGATTGCGCCCGGCGCCTTCATTGGCGTGGCGGAAGAGAGCGAACTGATCGTCCCCATGGGCCACTGGGTGCTGCGCACGGCCTGCGAGCAACTGGCGGCCTGGCAGAGCGACCCGCGATGCAGCCACCTCCAGCTGTCGGTCAACGTGAGCGCGCGGCAGTTCCGCCAACGCGATTTTGTGGCCCGCGTGGTCGAGGTGCTGCGCGAGACCGGCGTGCGGCCGCACTTGCTCAAGCTGGAGTTGACCGAGTCGCTGGTGCTCGACGATGTGGAGGACACCGTCGCCAAGATGGGCCTGCTCAAGACCAAGGGCGTGCGGTTTTCCGTGGACGACTTCGGAACCGGGTATTCGTCGCTGGCCTACCTCACGCGGCTGCCGCTGGATCAGCTCAAGATTGACCAGTCCTTCGTGCACAACCTGGCCGTGCGCCACACGGACGACGTGATCGTGCAGACCATCATCGGCATGGCGCGCAACCTGGAGCTCGACGTGATCGCCGAGGGTGTGGAAACCCTCACCCAGAAAAACCTGCTGGCGGAATATGGCTGCCAGCTCTTCCAGGGCTACCTCATGGGCATGCCCGGTCCGGTGGAAGAGCTGGAAGCGCTGCTGCACAACGGCGCGGTGGTGGCGCCGCCTCCCGGCGCTCCGGCGGGGGCTGCGTCGACAGCGCCAGACGCTGCGGCCTGAGCAAGGGCCAGAAAAGCGAGCTTCCTTCCTGCGCGCTTCTTGCAAGGGGTTGCTACTTGCGCGATGACACCACAATGCCGCCCACAATGAGCGCAAAGGCCAGGCCGTGGAACAGCTGCGGCGTCTCGCCCAGGAACGCGGCCGACAGGATGCCGGCAAACAGCGGTGTCAGGTTGACAAAAAAACCGGCCACCGCCGGCCCTGCACGCTGCACACCCACACCCCAGCACCGGTAGGCCAGCACGGCCGGCCCCACGGCGATAAATGCCAATGCGGCCGCCAGCGGCCAGCCCCATGCGATGTGGGTGCGGCCGGTGGCCCACTCGGCACCGGCAAAGCTGCCCGACCAGGCCAGGCCGAACACCATCTGCGCCATCAGGAATGCGGCCCAATCGCCGCGGATGTTGGAGGGCTCGCTCGTGCGGGACAGCAGCCAGCTGTAGAACGCCCATGAGATGGTGGCCAGCAGCATGAACAGATCGCCCGGCACCAGACGGAAGGCCAGCAGCTGCGCCCATTCGCCCCGGCTGAGCACCAGCAGCACGCCGCACATCGACAGCAGCGCGCCCAGCAGCTGCCGCCGCGTCACGGCCGCGCCAAAGAACAGCGCGCCCACGGCCAGCATCCACACCGGCATGCTGGAGCCCACCAGCGTCACGTTGATGGGCGTGGAGGTCTGCAGCGCCATGTACTGCAGCGCGTTGTAGGCGCCGATGCCCAGGAGCCCCAGCAGTGCATAGCGGCGCCAGTGCGGCCACAGCGGGCTGTCTTTGCGCAGCACTTGGTGCGCCAGCGGCAGCAGGATGAAGAACGCCAGCACCCAGCGGATGAAGTTCAGCGTGATGGGAGGAATCAGATCGTGGACCAGGCGCCCGGTGACGGCATTGCCGGCCCACAGCAGGGGCGGAACCACCAGCAGCACGGCCGTGCCGGGTGTGAGTTTTTGAGTCATGGGGCTGCACTGTAACGGTGCGCGCGTTGCGCTGCAGCAAACTGCGGGAACGCCCTTGAAGGAGACCGGGCAGATGGGTGCGGCGGTAGGCGCCATCTGCCGATTCGTGGCAGGATGGCCGCCGTTTTGGTGTGTGTCGGCCCGGCCGGTACCTCGTTCCCCCCATTCGTCCGCCTTCCATTTTCCGTTCGTCCGTTCGCCACAGGAGCCCCCATGAGCCTTGCCGTCCAGATCCGCCAGCACGGTGGACCCGAAGAACTCCACCTCGTCGATGTTGCCGTCGGCGAGCCCGGTCCGGGCGAGGTGCGCATCCGCCACCACGCCATCGGCCTGAACTTCATCGACGTGTATCACCGCACCGGCCTGTACCCGCTGGGCATGCCAGCCACCATCGGCATGGAGGGCGCGGGCGTGATCGAAGCCGTGGGCGAAGGTGTCACGCACCTGCAGGTGGGCGACCGGGCTGCCTATGCCAGCAACCCGCCCGGCGCGTACAGCGAAGCGCGCGTGATGCCCGCCAAGTGCGTGTGCAAGCTGCCCGACGCGATCAGTTTCGAGACCGGCGCAGCCATGATGCTCAAGGGCCTGACGGCGCAGTACCTGCTCAAGAAAACGCTGCCCGTGGAGGGCCTGCAACCTGGCGACTATGTGCTCTTCCACGCGGCGGCGGGTGGCGTGGGGCTGATTGCCACGCAGTGGGCCAAGGCCCTGGGCCTGCAGCTGATCGCCACTGCCGGCTCCGACGCCAAATGCCAGCTCGCGCTGGCCAACGGCGCTGCCCATGCCATCAACTATCAGCAGGAAGACTTCGCGGCCCGGGTCAAGGAGATCACTGGCGGCAAGGGGGTGAAAGTGGTGTACGACTCGGTGGGCAAGGACACCTGGGACAAGTCGCTCGAGTGCCTTCGCCCCTTTGGCTTGATGGCCAGCTTTGGCAACGCCTCGGGTCCCGTGCCACCGTTCGCACCCGGCAGCCTGGGCGCCAAGGGCTCGCTTTACGTCACGCGCCAGACGCTGTTCACCCACATCGCCACGCGCGAGTCCACCCAGGCCATGGCCGACGACCTGTTCGCCGTGATGGCCAGCGGCCAGGTCAAGATCCACATCGACCAGCGTTACCCGCTGGCCGAGGTGCAGCAGGCGCATCGCGACCTGGAGGCACGCAAGACCACAGGCTCCACGATCCTCACGCTGTCGTGACTGCCGCGCTGCAAGCCTGGCTGCAGGCGGCGCGCCAGCGCGCGCAGCAACCGCCAGCCCAGCCGCGCCTGCCCCTGTGGGTGGCCGGGCAGCCGGTTGGATCGGTGGCGGAGGGAGTTTTGAATGAAATTGGCCTCCAGCGCTTGAAGGACAAGCGCTATAAGCTATCAAAACAGGAGCATTCTGGCGGGATAGCCTGGCACCTGGATGTGCCTGTGGCGGCAGCCACTGACGCCCTCAATACCCTGGCTGCCGCGTTGCGCGATGCCGACCTTTGCGGCCCCTGGCGGAGCGAGCAGTTGGCGGTGTGCAACCCGGCGGGAGAGCGTGTGGCCACGGTGGAGCGCGGTGCCGTGCGTGTGCTGGGCATCTCCACTTTGGCCGTGCACCTGGTCGGCCAGGCGGTGGATGGGCGCATGTGGGTGCAAAGGCGCGCCCTCACCAAGCCCAACGACCCCGGGCTGTGGGACACGCTGATGGGCGGCATGATCGCCGCCACCGATTCGCTGCAGCAGGCCCTGGTGCGCGAAACCTGGGAAGAGGCCGGCCTGCGCGTGGCCGACCTGCACCAGGTCTCGCATGGCGGCCACGTGCTTTTCAGCCGCCCCAGCAGCGAAGCCAGCGGCACAGGCCACATGGTGGAACGCATCGACTGGTTCCGCGCCACGGTCCCCCAAGGCCTGACGCCAGCCAACCAGGACGGCGAGGTGGACGAGTTCGCGCTACGCACCCCTGAAGAGCTGTACGCCCAGGTGGCAGACGGCCGTTTCACGCTGGAAGCCGCGCTGGTGATGGCCGCGCACTGGGGGCTGTAGCTGATCGCGCCGGCAGCGCTGCAGTGGGCTGCAGACGCCTTATGGTCCAACGTCCGGAGCGGGCGGATCCCAGTCCCGGCGTCGCAGGCGCACAGCGCAGCTTTAAGCCTGCTCGTTCAGCGCACGCAGCCGACTGGGCGCCAGCGCCCCGGCCGATTCGAGGATAGGGTAAGCGACCGAGCACAGCAGCGAGTTGATGCGCTTGAGCTCGCTGATCAGGTCAATGTGCAGGGAACTGGTCTCGATGCTCTGCACCGTGTTGTCCGACAGCCGCGCGAGGTGGGTGGCCGAGTACGCGTGCTCCAGGTCGCGGAAACGCGCTTTTTCTTCCAACAGCTTTTGCGCATCGCGCACGCTGCCGTTGAGGAACACGCTCATCGCCAGCCGCAGGTTGTCGATCAGGCGGGCGTGCAGTTCGTTGATCTCTTCCATACCCGCTTCGGAGAACTGGCGTCCCTTCTTGATCTTCTTGTCCTCGATGTCGATGAGCACGCGCTCGATGATGTCGCCGATCTGCTCCATGTTGATCGTGAAGCTGATGATGTCGGCCCAGCGGCGGCCCTCGCGTTCGTCCAGGGCCTCGCGCGAGATCTTGGTCATGTAGTACTTGATGGCCGAGTACAGGCCGTCCACCTCGTCGTCGAGCTTGCGCAGGTCCTGCGCGAGCTGCAGGTCGTCGGTGCGGATCACCTTGTGCAGGCCCAGCAGCATGGACTCGACCACGTCGGCCTGGTGCAGCGCCTCGCGGGCGGCGCAGGAGATGGCCAGCGAGGGCGTGGCCAGGGCCGAAGGGTCCAGATGCTGCGGACGCGTGCCCGCCGCCTGCGCCTTTTCGTGGGGCAGCAGGCGCTGCACCGCGCGCGCCACCGTGCCGGTCAGACCGATGCAGATGATGCCGACCACGACGTTGAACGCCAGATGGAACAGCACCACCAGCGTCGCAATGTCGGGCACATAAGGGCGCACGTGCTTCAGCCAGAGGCCGGCGACCGGGGTCATGATGACGACGCCGATGATCTTGAAAAAGAGGTTGCCCAGTGGTACCTGGCGGGTCTGCACGTTGGCCTTCAGCGTGGTCAGCACGGCGAGCACTCCGCTGCCCAGGTTGGCGCCCAGCACGAGGCCGAGGGCCACATCGGGCGGAATGCCGCCCGAGCCTGCCAGCGCGGCGGTGAGCAGCACGGTGGCGAGGCTCGAATAGGCGACGATCGCCAGGACCGAGCCGGTGAAAATTTCGAGCAGCAGGTCGCTGGTCAGCGCCCCCAGCAGGGTGCGCACGGTGGGCGACTGGGTGAGCACCGTGGTGGATTCGGTGATGAGCCGCAGTGCCAGCAGCATCAGGCCGAGCCCGATGAGCACGCGGCCCACGCGGCCCACGGCCGTGTCCTTGCGTGAAATGAAGAGCACGACGCCCGCGAAGATAAACAGTGGGGAGAGCCATGAAAGGTCCATCGAGAACACCACGGCCATGACGCTGGTGCCCACGTCCGCCCCCAGCATCACGGCCAGCGCAGCCGGCAGCCCGACCAGCCCCTGGCCCACGAAGGACGACACGATGAGTGCCGTTGCCGTGCTGGACTGCACCACCGCCGTCACTCCCAAGCCGGACAGCACGGCGGTGAAGCGGTTGCTGACGCTGCGCGCAATCAGCTGGCGCAAATTGGCGCCAAATACGCGCAGGATGCCGGTGCGCACCAGGTGCGTGCCCCAGATCAGCAGTGAGACAGCTGCCAGCAGATTCAAAAGATGCTTCATGAAAACCGTCGATTCTTCTTCTTGGAACGCGCGGACCGCGGCGCTGCGCTTTCAGGCGGTGGATGGCGCCATCATGCACCCGCAACGCGGACACTCGCTACGGGGCCCGTGCCGGAAGATGGCTCCGATGTGCCATGCTGCACGGTGGCCGCATCTGGCGATGTGCGGGCCGGGAACGGCACCCACCACTTGTCACAAATCTGACATATGAGGATACCCGGGATTGCCGGCGCCCGGTGTAGGCAGATGCAGGCAACCGCGCCGGTGGACGGGATTTGGTGGCGCCCCATGAAAAAGGCCCGCGCAGGGCGGGCCAGTCAGCTCTGGAGCGCCGTGTCAGCGCTCGCGGCGTACGCGCAGGAACTCATCCAGGATCAGGCAGGCTGCGCCCACGCTGATGGCCATGTCGGCCACATTGAATGCCGGGAAGTGGCCGCCCGGGAAGATGCCCGAGAGAAACGTCCAGTGGAAGTCGAGGAAGTCCACCACGTAGCCGTGCATCAACCGGTCCACCACATTGCCCACGGCCCCGCCCAGAATGCTCGACAGCGCGAAGCCGAAGAGCTTCTGGCCCGGGTGCGCCCGCAGCTGCCACACGATGAACACCGTGGCCGCGAGGCCGATGCCGGTGAACAGCCACCGCTGCCAGCCCCCCGCGTCCTGCAGGAACGAGAACGCCGCCCCCGTGTTGTGCGCCCGCACGATGTTGAAGAAGCTGGTGATCACCGTGCCATCGCCCAGCTTGTAGTGCTCCAGGATGAGCGACTTGGTGACCTGGTCGGCCACCAGCAGCAGCACGGCCCAGGCCAGCCAGGGCCACATGCTTGCGCCGGATCGCCCGGCCAGCGACGACCGCGCCATCAGGCGTGCGCGCGGCTCTCGCCGCTGCCGTAGAGGTTGCTGGTGCAGCGGCCGCACAGGGTGGGGTGCGCGGCATCGTGTCCCACATCGCTGCGGTAGTGCCAGCAGCGGTCGCATTTCTGGTCGGAACTGGCCTTGACGCTGATCTGGAGAGCGCTACCAGCTACCAATTCAATAGCAGATGTGATGAACACGAATTTCAGGTCGTCGCCCAGGCTGGTCAGCAACGCATGGTCCTCAGGGGCTGCGGTCAGCACGACATTGGCCTGCAGCGAAGACCCCACCTGACCGGCGGCGCGCAGGGCCTCGATCTCCTTGTTCACCGCGTCGCGGATCTCGCGCAGGCGGGCCCACTTGGCCAGCAGGCCCTCATCGGCGTGGGCGATGGTGCCGTAGGTTTCCAGGAAGATGGAGTCGGAGCTGCCGAACACCTTCCACGCCTCTTCGGCCGTGAACGACAGGAACGGCGCCATCCAGCGCAGCATGGCGTGCGTGATCTGGTAGAGCGCGGTCTGCGCGCTGCGGCGCGCCAGGCTCTTGGGCGCGGTGGTGTACAGGCGATCCTTGAGCACGTCCAGGTAGAAGCCGCCCAGGTCTTCCGAGCAGTACAGCTGCAGCTTGGCGACCACAGGGTGGAACTCATACACCTTGTAGTGCGCCAGCACCTCGGCCTGGAACTCGGCCGCGCGCGTGAGCGCGTAGCGGTCGATCTCCAGCATCTGGTCGAAAGGCACGGCGTCCTGGGCGGGGTCGAAGTCGCTCACGTTGGCCAGCAGGAAGCGCAGCGTATTGCGGATGCGGCGGTAGGCGTCCACCACGCGCGCGAGGATCTTCTCGTCACCGGCGATGTCGCCCGAGTAGTCGCTCGCGGCCACCCACAGGCGGATGATCTCGGCGCCCAGTTTTTTGTTGATCTCCTGCGGATCGATGCCGTTGCCCAGCGACTTGCTCATCTTGCGGCCCTGGCTGTCCACAGTGAAGCCGTGGGTCAGCAGGCCGCGATAGGGCGCGCGGCCTTCGAGGGCCGAGGCCAGCAGCAGCGAGCTGTGGAACCAGCCGCGGTGCTGGTCATGGCCTTCGAGGTACAGGTCGGCCTCGGGGCCGGTGTCGTGGTGCACGTTGGGGTGCGTGCCGCGCAGCACGTGGCTGAAGGTCGAGCCGGAATCGAACCACACCTCCAGGATGTCGGTGCTCTTGGTGTAGTGCGGCGCGTCTTCGGCGCCCAGGATTTCTTCCACCGTCACGCGGCTCCAGGCCTCGATGCCGCCCTTTTCCACGATGTCCGCCGCCTGGTCCATGATTTCCATGGTGCGCGGGTGCAGTTCGCCCGAATCCTTGTGCAAAAAGAACGGGATGGGCACGCCCCAGCTGCGCTGGCGCGAGATGCACCAGTCCGGCCGCCCGGCGATCATGTCGTGCAGGCGGGCCTTGCCGTTCTCGGGGTAGAAGCTGGTGTGCTCGATCGCATCGAGCGCGATCTGACGCAGCGTCTTGGCGGGCTTCATGCCTGGCTTTGTGAACACGCCTTCGCCTTCGTCCATGCGGATGAACCACTGCGCGGCGGCGCGGTAGATCACCGGCGTCTTGTGGCGCCAGCAGTGGGGGTAGCTGTGCGTGATGTCCTTGGTGGTCATCAGGCGGCCCGCGTTGCGCAGGGCTTCGATGATGACGGGCACCGCCTTCCAGATGTGCTGGCCGCCAAACAGCGGGAAGTCGGCCGCATAGGTGCCGTTGCCCTGCACGGGGTTCAGGATCTCGTCGAGCGCCATGCCATGCGCGCGGCAGGAGTTGAAGTCTTCCAGGCCGTAGGCGGGCGAGGAGTGCACGATACCCGTGCCGTCGTCGGCCGTGGCGTAGTCGGCCAGGTACACCGGCGACAGGCGGCGGTAGCCAAAGCTGCCGTCTTCGCCCGCCACGTCGTACAGCGGGTGCTCAAATTCCAGGCCGCCCAGCTTCTCACCGGCGGTGGTGGCGATCACCGTGCCGGTGAGGCCGTAGCGCTCCAGGCACTGCTCCACCAGCGCTTCTGCCAGCACCAGGTAGCCCTTGGGCGTGTCCACCAGCGCGTACATCAGCGTGGGGTTCAGGTTCAGCGCCTGGTTGGCGGGGATGGTCCAGGCCGTGGTGGTCCAGATGACGATGAAGGCGTCCTTGGCCAGGGCAGGTGCGCCGAAGGCTGCGGCCAGCTTGGCGGGCTCGTGCGCCTTGAACGCCACATCCAGCGTGGTGCTCTTCTTGTCCTGGTATTCGATCTCGAACTCGGCCAGCGACGAGCCGCAGTCGAAGCACCAGTACACGGGCTTCAGGCCGCGGTATACGAAGCCCCGCTCCATCACACGCTTGAACGCGCGGATCTCGCCCGCCTCGTTGGCGGGGTTCATGGTCTTGTAGGGGTTGTCCCATTCGCCCAGCACACCCAGGCGCTTGAAATCGTCCATCTGCTGCGCGATCTGCTCGGTGGCATAGGCGCGGCTCTTGGCCTGCATGTCGTCGCGGCTGAGGTTACGGCCGTGCTTCTTCTCGATGGCGTTCTCGATGGGCAGGCCGTGGCAGTCCCAGCCGGGCACGTACAGCGCGTCGAAGCCTTCGAGCTGGCGCGCCTTGGTGATCATGTCCTTCAGGATCTTGTTGACCGCGTGGCCCATGTGGATCTGGCCGTTGGCATAGGGAGGGCCGTCGTGCAGGATGAACTTGGGGGCGCCGCAGCGGGCATCGCGCAGGCGCTTGTACAGGCCCTTGTCTTCCCATTCCTTCACCCATCCCGGCTCGCGCTTGGGCAGGTCGCCGCGCATGGGGAAGGAGGTATCGGGCAGGTTCAGCGTGCTGCGGTAGTCAGCGGCTGCGGTGGTAGATGCGGTGCTGGCGTTGTCGTCGGACATGGGGAGCCTTAAAACAGGGCATTCCGGGGCAGGGCCCGGAGCAAGAACGGGATGGAGCGCGAAGGAGAGCGGGCCCGTCAGGCGGGCGCTGCGAGAAGCAGCTCCCTCAAATTCGGTCGCGGGTGGTCTGGCGACGGGTTTCGGTGTGGTTGGGCGCAAGCACCGAGGCAAAGTAGGCACGCGCTTCGGCGCAATCCTTGGAGATGCCGGCTGTCAGGGCGTCCAGGCCATGGCGGGTTGGCTGATCTTGCAGTGTGTGCAGTGGTTCCACGCAGAGATTTTACTGTAACGTCTTCGAGAGCCCTTCATCCCGGGCCACCAGGGCGGCGGCAAGCGCCACGGGGTAGTTCAGCAGATGCGATCCCGCCATCAGCGCCTGTCTCAGCACCGGTTGCAGGGTGGGCTCTCCACCGTCCATTCGCAAGAGGCTCAGCGAACCCTGGGCGCCATGGCTCAGCCACAGGCTGCGGCCGTCGCCTGCCAGTGCGGCGCCTCGCACGTTGTCGACCGGGGTGACGAGGGATAGCGACTGGTCATCCAGGCGCCAGAAGGTCAGCAAACCAGGGGTCGGGTGCGTCACCACGGCCAAGCCCTCGCGGGGAAGCACTGCGATGCTCAGGGCCTCTCCCAGCAGGCGAGGGGCGAGGTCCTGCACGGACGGCAGGCCCCGCAAGGTGGTTTCGCTTCGCTGGCACCAGCTGACACTTCCCGCGTGGTCCACGCCCAGCCCGAGCCTGGGGGCGGAAGTGATCACTGCGGTGTTGTCAGAGACCGGCGCCATGTGCCCGGTGTTGAAAGCCGAGCCCGACATCTCATGGCGATCCAGCAGTCGGCGCGTTTTCACATCGATGTAGCTGACGCAGGGGGCCGGATCTTCTCCTGCGGCGCCGCCGCCGTTGGTCACGGCCAGCACCCGCCCACCTTCCACCAGATGACAGTCGTGCGGACGGGCTCCGAAACTCGGGAAGTCGCCGAGGTAACGCAGGGTGCTGGCGTCACGCATGCCGATGAAGCCCCGCCCCTGCGCGTCGGACTCTGTGCTGAGCAGCAGTCCCCCGTCATCGGCGAGCACGCCATGACCATAGAACTGCCTCTGCTCGAAAGGAGCGATGGTTTGCACAAACCGTTGTTGCTCCAGGTCGAAAACCCCGGCCCCGGGGCCGTGCTTTTCAAAAAAGAATGCCCGGGTCTTCTGGCGGACGTCCAGGGCCCAGCCATGGGGAAAGAATGGGGACTCGATCAGGCGTGCGCCTTGCACTTGCAGGCTGGCGTAGGCCAAGGCGGTTTTGTGAGGGGCTCCAGCACGCTCCTGGTAGCGGCACCCGGCAAACAACTGGTCGCCTTGCATGGCGGGCGACATTGCGGCCGCTGAGGTAGGGGTGCTGCGGGATGCCATGGAGACTGGGAGAAGGGTGCAACCCATTGCGTGGGCAAGAAGGCTGCGCCGGTTGATTTGGGGTCGGACAGGGGGTTGAATCAGGTGGCGCATTCACGGGCTTTCGACCAAAGGACCTCTCCGGATGAACCTTCCGCCTCGGGACGCTGTTTGTCAACCCGGGGCTTGGGTGTTGTCTATCCCCAGCGGCGGGTTTCGCCGAGTCTCAAAATGCTGGCGGGCCTGGATGCAATCCCGGGCAATCCCCTCCTTCAGCGCATCCAGGCTCGGGTACTTGAGTTCATCGTGCAGCTTGTGGAGTAGTTCCACATGGACGATCTTGCCGTAGGCATCGTCTGCGCCCAGGTGTTCGGGCCAGTCCAGACAGTGGGTCTCCAGGAGCACCCGCCCTCCATTCACATCGTCGGGGTCCAGGGAGGGCCGCACGCCCAGGTTGGCCACTCCGGGTAGCGGACGGTCCGTGAGGCCTTGCACGCTGACGGCAAAAATGCCACTGGCGGCGGGTTTCCAATGGCTGAACCGCATGTTCAGCGTGCGAAATCCCAACTCGCGCCCCAGCTTGCGGCCGTGCACCACATGCCCGCTGATCGTGTACGGCCGCCCCAGCAACCTCGCTGCGGCCTCCATGTCGCCGGCTGCCAGGGCCTGGCGGACGGCGGAGCTGGATACGCGCAGTCCGTGCACCTCGTAGCTGTTCATGCGGGCCACATCAAAGCCCTTTGCCTGCCCAGCGGCGTCCAGCATGGCGTAGTCGCCTGCGCGCTGGCGGCCAAAGCGGAAGTCATCGCCCACCAGCACGTAGCGGGCTCCCAAGCCCTGGATCAGCACCTCCTGGATAAACGCTTCCGGGGATTGGGCGGCCAGCTTGGCATCAAAAGGCAGCACCACCGTTTGCTGCACGCCGCAGCGCCGCAGTTCGGTCAGCTTGTCTCGCAAGGTTCCGATGCGTGCGGGTGCCAGTTCGGGCTTGTGCAGGGCGCCGGCGAAGTAATCGCGCGGATGCGGCTCGAATGTCAGCACGCAGCTCTCCACGCCCCGATGCGCGGCCTCGCTGTTCAGCAGCGCCAGCATGGCTTGGTGCCCCCGATGCACACCATCGAAATTACCGATGGTCAGCGCACAGGCATCCGCAATGCCAGGGTGGTGAAATCCGCGAAAGATCTTCATCGGTTTGTTATCTTTTTGATAGCACCATGCGCAGGTCCATCAAGCGCAGGACGCCAATTTGTCATGAAAACGGAGTATATTGTGATCTACGGATGGCCCTGCGCAGGGCTGCCCGCGAGACTCCGCGTTCCGAATCCTTGTGTACTTTGTGTTCCAGGAGGCGTGTTTTGAAGGTCTTGAAGCTGTCAGCCCAGGGGCTGCCCCAATCGTGGATATCACTGGAGCAAGCGGTCATCCATTACGCCGCTGGCGAGGTGCGCTGGGAGTCTGGCGGCCAGATCGCGCGTTTTCGCGGGGGGCACAACGCCGTCACGGGCGAGCAGTCGGTCATTGCCATCAACAGCATCATTGGCACCAAGGGGGTGCCCAGCATCAACCCCTTCGACCTCAAGCCCAGCCTCACCAACAGCAAGCTCTTTGCCCGCGACCGCAATGTGTGCGCCTACTGCGGCGGGCAATTCCATGAAGAGCACCTCACGCGCGAGCACATCGTGCCCTTTGCGCGCAACGGACAGGACCACTGGATGAATGTCGTTACCGCCTGCCGCCCGTGCAACCACCGAAAGGGCCCGCGCACACCCGAGCAGGCCCACATGCCGCTGCTGTATGCCCCCTACGTGCCCAGCCTGTGGGAGGACTTCATCCTGCGCAACCGGCGCATCCTGGCCGATCAAATGGAGTTCCTGATAGCCCACGTCCCCAAGTCGTCCCGGCTTCTTGTGTAGGGGAGCGGCCAGTACGAGCCCGCTGCTGGCGCTGCTGCTCGGTCTTGCCATACGGGAGTCTGGGCACTGCGCCGCCTTGACCGCTCTGCCTGGTGCTTGGCGCGGAGCACGGCTACCTGACCCCGCCCGTCCATTCAATATGTCAACTCCAGAAACACCAAGTGGCCGCTCGCTGCAGGCCATGTTTGCCCCACCACGCGCTCTCCATTGAATTCACCCGCAATGCTGCGCACGCCGCCCGATGGTTTGACCTTGGCCGAGGCCACGCCCGCGCCGGGGGGCACACCGGCCGGTGCAGCACCATCGAGCAGCATCTGGTCGCGCGCCGGGTCCAGGTAGCCGCGGGGGCGGGTCAGCGTGACCACGCTCTCGGCGCCTTTGTCGGCATCGGCCATGCGCTCTGCGCGCAGGTGGACGATGTTGCTGCTGCGCGGGAAGCCGCTGCGGTAGATGTGGGTGGTGGCATAACCCGGCGCGGTGATCACGAACTCGACGGGCGAGCCGGCGGGCACCGTCAGCGGACCCCATTGGCCATCCGCACCCACGGTCTTGCGCAGCAGGGCGCCGCCGGTGCGGGCGCCGGTGGCGGGGTCAGTGGCATACACCTCCAGCTGAGCTCCCCTCAGGGGCAGGTTGTTGCTGAAATTGCCGGTCTGGGGGGCTGCTGGGTCCACGCCCAGGCCGGTGACCTTGCCGTTCAGCACCACCTGCGTTTCTGCCGCGATGGTGGTGAGCTGCGGCGCCTTGCCTGTGATGAAGCGGTAGGCGGCTTCGAACGCGGCGGGCGAGTACGAGGTTTCGCGGTGGTCGATGCGCGGGATCACGATGTTGGTGGCGCCCTTGAGCTCAGGGCCTGCGGCGGTCACGTTCGTGGGTTTGCCCTTCTGGCCGATCCACACGCCATCGGGCTGGGCGAACTTGTCGTTGTTGTCCGAGCGGATGGTCATCCACTTCACCGGGCCGCTCACCTCGTCGCCCGCGGCGTTCTTCGGTGCGTTCAGGGCCATGAGGAACGGGCCAGTGCCCGAAAACTCGTTGCCTTCGCGGAAACCAGGAATCGCCCACACGCCATGGTTGGGCGTGCCGCCCAGGATGGCATGGCTCACGGTGCGGTCGCCACCGCCGTTGTAGATGTAGTTGCGAATGGCGTTGCCCCCGCGCGAGTTGCCCACCAGCACGACCTGGCTGGCGCCCGTGGACTTCAGAACCTTGTCTACCTCGGCCTTCAGGTAGGCCATGTGCTCAGCCGCGGAAGTGCGGCCCGGCTGGGCCTTGGCATCGTCGTCGCGCGAGAGCGGATAGGGCACGTCGATGGCATGCAGGCGCTCGCGGGGCCAGCCGTTCGATTCAAACCGCCACGCGGTGGTCTGCCACAGCGCGGCGGTGTCGCCGTTGCCATGCACGAAGACGATGGGGGGTGTCTCTGCGAGGCTGGGGCTCTTGGTGGCGCAGCCGGCCAGGGTCAGCGCCAGTACCGATGTCGCGGCTGCGAGCACGAATCGGCGGGTGAGAAGAGCGGTGGGGTTCATGGGAGCTCCGGAAAGTAAAAATGCCCGTGGACAGGGAAATCCACGAGCATCGTTGGCGGGCATGACGCGCCTGCGTCAGATCAGGTCAGGTGACTCAGGCAAAGACGCCCGCGGTGTCCTGCATGCGGGCTGAAACCTCGCCCAAGTGGTGCAGCGTGTCGCCGTAGGTCATCTCCAGCTGCGTGAGCTTCTTGAAGTAATGGCTCACGATGTACTCGTCGGTCACGCCGATGCCGCCATGCATCTGCACCGCCTGCTGGCCCACAAAGCGCATGGACTGCCCCAGCTGCACCTTGGCACGCGCGATGGCGCGGCGGCGCTCATCGGCGGGGGCGCCGAGCTTGAGGCTGGCGTAATAGCTCATGGAGCGGGCCAGCTCCAGCTGCATCTTCATGTCGGCCGCGCGGTGGCGCAGCGCCTGGAAGCTGGCGATGGGCACGCCGAATTGCTTGCGCTGGTTGAGGTAGTCGAATGTGACGGCGGCGGTCTTGTCCATCACGCCCACGGCCTCGGCGCACAGGGCGGCGATGCCCACGTCCACGGCCAGCTCCAGCGCTGCCAGGCCGTCGGTGGTGACGAGGGTGGCGGGGGTGTTGGAGAGCTGCACTTCGGCGGCGCGGCTGCCATCCTGCGTGACGTAGCCTTGCGTGGTGACACCGCTGGCGGTGCGCTCCACCAGGAGGAGGGCGATCTTGCCGTCGAGCTGGGCAGGAACGAGGAAGGCGTCGGCCTGGTCGCCTGCGGGTACTACGCTTTTGATAGCTGTTACCGCATATCCAGACTGCGCCGGAACCGCTTTTGCCTCGCAAACGTTCAGGCGGTAGCGGGCCTTGCGCTCTTGCTGGGCCAGCACCACCAGGGCTTCGCCGCTGGCAATCTTGGGCAGCCACGCAGCCTGCACGTCTTGCGCGCCAAACTGGGAGAGCACGCTGCTGGCAATGAAGGCCTGGGCCAGGGGCTCCAGTACGATGCCGCGGCCCAGCTCTTCGGCCACCACCATGGCGTCAATGGCGCCCTGGCCCATGCCACCGTGTGCTTCGGGCACCGTCAGGGCCGTGAGGCCCAGCTCGGCCAGCTCGCCCCAGGCGGCGCGGTCAAAGCCGCCCGCAGCCACGGCCGCGCGGCGGCGTTCGAATGTGTAGCCCTTGTCCACCCACTTGCGCACGGCATCGCGCAGTTGTTCCTGGTCGTCAGAAAAATCGAAATCCATGTTCTTGTCTCCTGGAACTTGGGATCAGCCGAG
>Ga0307408_100000220_pt1 | contig 61009 bp, 42 predicted proteins | sample 322Cmetagenome_FD_202116 | JGI IMG/M metagenome (GOLD analysis project Ga0307408, IMG submission 202116) | Maize rhizosphere microbial communities from greenhouse at UC Davis, California, United States - 322HYB-C-3 | ecosystem: Host-associated > Plants > Roots > Rhizosphere > Soil | place... | reverse complement strand
TTCTGGTCTGCACGATAAGGAATTATCAAATAATATTGTGAGGTGTTATTACGATGAATCCGGTGTGTTGTGGATTTCATCAGGCTTTGAGGGCCTGGAAAAGGTTGTTTTGCAAGGCTCGGATTTTAAACAGTTTCTTCCAAAGCCAGGAAGCCCTTACCGGTCTGAAAATGAGGTGAGGGGTATATTTTCGGACAGTCGCGGCCGTTTGTGGCTGGGAACCAAAGACGGTATGTTGTATGTGTTTAAAAACGGTAAGCAGATTAACAATATCCTCCCGGATTTAACTCCTGGTACGGCGGGAATTTATGCGATTTATGAAGATAGAAAAGGTACTGTTTGGCTTGGTACCAAGGCCGGAGGTTTAATACAAGCCAAGCCGGTAACGAGCGATGCCTCCCAATATGCTACACTGCGTTATTTTGCAGATCAGAAGGTATCGGGTTTATCCGGTAGTACAGCAATATATTGTTTCCTCGAAGATAGCAAGGGGCGGCTTTGGGCTGGAGCTTTTGGTGAAGGGCTTATCCAGATAACTGAAAGTAATGGAAAAACCATATTTAAGACCACCTCTAATTGCTTTAAAAAATATCCCAGGGAAGAGTATGGGCGAATACGTCATTTAGCAGAAGATGCCAGGGGAAATATCTGGATTGCTACTAGTGCCGGATTGCTGGTGTTTAACCCGGATAGGGGAAAGCCCGAGAATTACGACTTTAAGATTTACCGGAAGGAAGCCGGAAACATACATAGTTTAGGCGGTAACGATGTGCATTATATTCATCGCGATGCGCAAAAGCAGATGTGGGTTTTAACATTTTCGGGTGGCCTGAACCTGGCCGAAGGAAATGATCCGCTTAAAGCGTTAACTTTCACTAATTACTCAACAATTAATGGTTTACCCAGCGATTGTTTGCTTAGTTGCGCCGAGGATCGTAAAGGAAACCTTTGGATTGCGGCCCAGAATGGAATATCAAGGTTTTCCATCAATAAACGAAAATTTCAGAATTACGGCTACCGCGATGGTATTCATGATGCTACCTTCTCAGAAACGTCATGTGCTACTTTGGCAGATGGCAGTCTCGTTTTCGGCACCACTCATGGCTATCTGGAGTTTAATCCGGCTACTGTGCATTCGCCCGAAATTAAGGCGAACCTGGTGTTTACCAATTTTCAGGTAAATAGCAAGGATGTAGTTCCTGGCGCAGAATCTCCTTTGAAAGCTGTGGTGAATAATGTAGACGATGTGGTTTTAGATTACGACCAGAATGTCATCAGCATTGATTTCGCTGTATTGGATTATTACTCTACTGATAAACAAAATTACGCATGCCGTTTAATCGGTTTCGACAATGAATGGCGTAACACGGAAGGCCAAAACAGGGCGATTTACACGAAGTTGCCTCCCGGCGATTATGTTTTTGAGGTGAAGAGCCTTAACGAAGAGCTTTATAAAAATAATCCCGAAAGATCACTTAAGATTACCATACTACCACCGCCCTGGAAAACATGGTGGGCTTATCTCATCTATTTATTTATCGCTGCTTTTTTGGTGTTGCTTATTCGGAAAACGCTTATCACCATGTTTAATTTGAGGCAGAGTATTGCGATAGAAAAAGGTATGGCAGATTTGAAACTTAGCTTTTTTACCCAGGTATCGCATGAGTTGCGTACTCCTCTTACACTTATCCTGAACCCGGCAGAGGAAGTGCTTCAAAAAGAAAGTTTGAGCAAAAGCGGCAGAGATTATATGGAGGTGGTGCTAAAAAATACCCGGCGAATGGTACGCATGGTAAATCAACTGCTGGATTTGAGAAAGGTGCAGAGTGGTAAGGCAACGCTTAGCTTACAAACGGTAGAACTGGTATCCTTTACCGAAAAAATAGCAGGGCATTTCAGCGAAACCATAAAGCAGAAAAATCTTGCCGTGAAAGTAAGTTCGGAGGAAGGGACGCTTTTGGCTGTATTGGATGCCGATAAAATGGAGATTGTTATTTACAATCTGCTTGCCAACGCTATTAAGTTTTCAGGTGAAGGCGGTTTTATCGAAGTAGATATCAAACTGGCAAAGGATAATAAGTTTGTTTTAGAAGTGCGGGATGAGGGACAAGGGGTTAACGAAAATGAGCTTCAGGACATCTTTAAACTGTATTACGAAGGAAACCAGGTAAATGGCAAAATGCAAAAAGGAACGGGCATAGGCTTGTCTCTTTCCAGGGAACTGGTAGAATTACATGGTGGAAAAATTTATGCAGAAAACCGCCAGCCACAAGGGCTCAGGGTAATTGTTGAAATGGAGAGGGGAGCGCCTGATGATGCTGTCGAATATGTTGATACAACGGCCGATTATACGGCATTAGTTACGTTGCAAAACGAAGAGTTAGTAACAAAAGATGAGATTGTAGATCAGGAATCACTTCCATTGATAGTTCTGGCGGAGGATAATGACGATCTAAGGAGTTTTCTTACCGCTAAGCTTAAAGAGAATTATAGGGTAGAAACAGCGTCTAATGGGGAGGAAGCCCTGGAAAAAGCTAACAGCTTACTGCCAGATCTGGTACTTTCGGATATTATGATGCCTAAGATGGATGGCATCCAACTGCTCGACTCCTTAAAGAACAATATAGCAACCAGCCATATTCCGGTGGTTCTGCTTACAGCAAAGCTATCGGTAGAAAGTCAGATTGAAGGTTTGCGTTATGGTGCCGATTATTACATCACCAAACCTTTCGAAATGGAGCTGCTTCAAATTGCAATAGCGAATTTGATAAAGCAAAGAAAAAAATGGTTTAAAGCTATTCAGGAAGGAGAGAAGCCGGAGGAGATTAACCAATTTGAAGCTGTAATTACGGAGCAGGATCAGAAGTTTTTGCAGCGTTTAATTCAGATTGTAGAGGAAAAACTTGAAGATCCGGAGTTTAACATCGATGAGGTGGCAGAATCGATCGGTATGAGCCGTTCCGCATTTTATAAGAAATTTAAAAGCTTAACCAATATTGCTCCTGTGGAATTTGTGAGGGAAACCCGTTTGAATAAAGCGAAAGCTTTGTTTGATTCCGGTGAAGCCAACGTGTCAATGGTTGCTTATTCGGTAGGTTTTAATAATCCCAAATACTTTAGTACCTGTTTTAAATCGCAGTTTAATTGTACGCCAACCGAGTATTTGAAAAGGCGATCAGATAAAGGGAATCAAATTTAAGAATAGCTATCTGAATACTTTTTTTTCGACCAGATAAAGCAAATTTTAAACCTTCAACGACGATTGGGGATTTAGCTTTGCAACTCTTTAAGTAATTATATTGGTAAAACAATAGTAGTAAGCTTATCTATAAAGCTTCAGTAATGGTCTGGGTGCATCTCATATGCGTCTCGACGAATTGGTTAACAACATCACATTGTTCCGCAAGGGCAGTGTGATTTTTTGTTTCACCGATAGGCTTGCAAGTGCCTCGTTCGAGTTCGGTGAGCCCATCCTTAGCTCTGTCATCTCTTTTTCAGGCTTCGCTTAAAACGCTTTGTGCCCGAGATTTTTCTGTGCGCTTTGCGTCTTCTCTTGGTTGAAACTGCCCCATTAAGATACCTTGTTATTCTCTAAATTGTTAGTTAGCTTTCTGGGATTGGGCGAATTCTATACAACCTACCCCTTAAAGCGCCTGGCTCTGTGATCTCTTTTTAAGCTTCGCTTAAAGCCTTTGTGTCAGAAATTCTCTGTGCCCTTTGCGGCTCCTCCGTGCTCTCTGTGTTAAAATTAACATGCTCTGGAAGCTGTTGTTTCTTTATTGTTAGCTCGTTTTCGAGATTGGTCGAATCGAACTCAGGTTATTGACCTAATGCAACTAGAACAAAAAAAGGCTGAACTCATTATGAGACAGCCTCTTCAATCGTGAATAAATCAATCGTAACTCTTACTGTTTTACAAACTTAGTGTTCAATGCTTTTGCACCATCGGAATACTTAATAATGTAAAGTCCGGCACTTAAACCAGATACATCTACTGTATTTTGGGTGTTATCAGCAGGAACGTTAATTACCTTTTGGCCGTTTAAATTAAAGATCCCAATACTGCTGTTATCAGTTGCCTTTGGATGTACAATGGTTATAGAGCTGCTTGCAACCGTAGGATATACAGAAAGACCGCTTTGAGATAAACCACTAACAAAAACGACATTGCTATAAGCATACTTTCCATCAAAATCAATAGCTTGAATTTTGTAGTAAGCATCACCGTTAAGGGAGGCATTATCAGTAAATGAATACCTGCTTAGCGACTGAGTATTACCGTTAGCTTTGATTTGTGCTAATGTTTTAAATGTTAAACCATCTTCACTTCTCTCTACAACGAAATATGATGTACTATTTTCAGACCTGGTTGTCCAGCTAAGGTCAATACCCCGACTGCTAGTTGTTGCCTTTAATTCTAAACCTGTTATTGGCAATACACCATTATTTAACCAACGCGGATCTCCGACAGGAGCGCCACCTACACCTGCGGTAGCAAAAGGAGAATCTTTTGGTAAAATGAAATTACCATTTGCAGCGTCCTGGTAAGGAATAGAAGAATATGCCGCTAATACACCTGATCCCAACGTCAAATTACTTGCCGTAACCGCAGTACCATTATTGGCACCATAACTAATTACGATGTTGTTTTCCTCTGTAGAGGTTCCCGGAGCAACGTTTCCTTTGTAAATAAGAATAGGCATGTTAGTTGCCGGGTCGGCATTAGCACCTGTATCAAAAATATTATTTCTAAAAAGATAAGTGTTGCCTGCAGGGTAAACGTTGTTTATACTCATCCAGCCATAGCCTTTGTCAAGGATGCATTTGTACATCGTGTTATTGATGAATGATGCAGAGATGTTAGCTGTAGCGTTAGCAAGAGTATTATTAGCCTTAAAAAAGTCGCCGCCCACCATGTTATAAAAAGTAGAATTAGTGACGCTTAGTGTTCCAACCGTTTGCGAAACATAAAGGAAACTTTCTTTCGTTGTGCCACATGCTGTTACCAAACATCTGTCAAATGAAATACTATTTATATTGCTGGCCGTAGCTTTGTTCGAATTGTAATAAAACGATCTTTTTACATTTTTAATAGTACACTTTACAAATTTCCAGGCATTCATGCTGATTGCTGCAGCACTGTTGTAAAAATAGTCGCCTCCTTGCCTATCAATCACCAGCCCGTCAAAAGTAAGCGATCCTCCCGCTCCTGCAGGTTCTGTTAGCTGAAAGTTTAAAACAGGCTGAGTGGCTGCACTCGGGTTCCCTTTTAAGGTAAGAGCTTTCGCACTTGGGAAAGCTACTGCTGTAGTATAAGTGCCTTCATCAAGTAAAATGACATCGCCATCGGCTGCATTTGCATATACATCAGCAAAAGTAGAGGTGTTGGCCGTCAAATTTGCGCCTTGCGAGCTAAATACGATAAGGAATAAAAAAGTAAACGATAACAGTTTTTTAAATGTGATATTCATAAAAAAAATTAAAGGGATGTTGTATCTGAAATCAGCAATTCTGATTATTTCAAATACGTTATTGTTGATAGTTAATGTTTTTAAGACACGTAAAAGGGTTTGGAAAATGCATGAACTTCTTCCTGAAGTCTTAAGCATGAAGAAATACTATGTAAAAGTTTTTGTCATAATTTATTAGGATTTGTTTTTAGTAATTGGTTGGATACCAGATACGAATCGGCTCTTTTCCTGATTATTTTGGCAACATTTTGTGTGTTGTTACTTCCGTAAAAGTAGCTTGATGCTATGGGGAGAGGGTTTAAAAACTGGTTCAAAAGGATGAAAAACTGATATTTTTTCAGAGTTTATCCTATACTATGAAGAGGCAATTGCACTCTTTAATTTTGGCCGTAGACCGTAAAGCTGGGCCATGTATAAAATGGATTTGTGAGCAATTGCAAGACCAGGCTGGGAGAGGGTATTGTTGGTAGGGATAGGTGTGATGAGATATAAAGTACAGCTTGTCTTCAGGATTCTTCACAATACCTAAATGTATACCAAAAAAAGTAAAAATTGAACGCTTGCGACCTTTGCCGATGCTTTCTTTGGTTATGATGAGGATAGAAAAGATTGCCATTGTATCGCATGACCAGGTACTTTATTTGAATGTTTACGATATTGTTTACTTCGAGTCGAAAAGGGACCTTGTTGAGGTTCATTTTATAGATGGATCAAGTATTAATATCTATAAACAGTTGTCGAAATTGCAGATGCTGTTGCCTCAATTCTTTGTGCGTGTAACACAGTGTGTCATTATTAATAAATTCTATCTCGGCTCTATAGACAAAAAAGAAAAAGTTATTCGGATGCAGGGTAACACAGCAATAAGCTACACCATGCCTTTGGGGAAATTAATACAACGTATCGGCCGCATTTCCAGCAGCGAAGCCAGCTTCCTGGCTCGTGTTGAACAGGAAAATGAGAATGAGCCATTGTTGGAAATTGCCTGATTAGAATAAGGTAAGATTTTTTGCAGGTATACCTTAATAATCTGCCTGCGGCACAAAATTTTTGAGGGTGATTCTTGTTTTTGAAACCTCTCTAAATACTTTCACATCTGAATGTCGCTTTTTTTCTGAGGAGCCTGATTCGCTGTGTGAAAGGTTCTCCTTATCGGGATTTTCGTAATTAGCACGCTAACTATCATAATGGAAATTGAAGCAGCCGACTTGCTGCTTCAGTTTTTAATCTTTTTTAGCCATTACCTATTGACATATAAAATGATCAAGGGTAATCCGTTAGAATTATGCACCCAAAGCAGCGTCATGGTGAGCTCCGTCGAATCATAAAGCGGGTTCAATACACAGATGACGTTACCCATCGCACGCCCTTCGACAATTGCCGCCTTCTGTGTTTGAAAAAAAAATGGAAAACTACCGGAAATCCAATCTTTACAGTTAAAGCTAAGCAACTACTGCTTCAGTCTGTTTAACCAATTGAATTTCCGCGTGAATCTTAATGTCGTCACCCACTACCACAGCGCCTGCTTCTGTAACTGCGTTCCAGGTTAAACCAAACTCCTTGCGACTAATTTTTCCATCAATGGTGAAACCCGCCTTTGTTTGTCCATAAGGGTCTACAACGGTGCCGCCAAATTCAACATCTACGGTCAGCGGTTTTGTTACGCCGCGGATGGTTAAATCTCCATGCAATTTAGCGTCATCTCCCGTCGCTTCATACTTGTTTCCAACAAAGCGAAGCTGAGCGTGCTCCTCGGCATTGAAGAAGTCTGCCGATTTTAAATGTGCGTCTCGCTGTCCATTATTTGTATCAATTGAGTTGATATCAGCAGAAAACTCAATTCTTTTTGCTGTGTTGAAGTCCTCTGTCTCAGTTTCCACTTCTAAATTAAATGTACGGAAGTGCCCGGTCACAGTAGTGATCATTAAGTGTTTAACCTTAAACTGCACTTCACTGTGCATCGGATCTAATTTCCATGTGGTTGCCATATTCAAAGTTTATTTTGTTCGTAAATGATAGCAAATAACCCTAATGAATGTTTTAGCGGAAATACTCGAAAATGAGATATCTTGTTCAGGATTCTGGTTTTCTAGAACGAAACCAGCGCTGATCAAATCTCGGGTTAAATCCTTTGCATTACAAACCTCGCTATTCGGTCGCAGCGAACCAGATTAAACTCAAATAGCTGATTTGACTTGTAGTAACTGCTCAGTTCTTCACGCAGCATTCCTTTTGCACGTGTAAGGCGAATTTTTACGTTTGATTCTCCCAGCTCAAGCACATCCATGGTTTCCTGGGTACTTAATTCCTGAATTTCTCGCATCACAAACACCAAACGATACTTCTCTGGTAAATTCGATACAGCTCTTTCAAGTATTAGCTTTAATTCTTTATTCATAACCGTTGTTAATGGCGTTTCGTTGTGCGATTCCTCAATGGTCTGCTGGGATAGCAGCTGGTCTGATTTTATTTTCTTTTTCTGACGCAAAAGACTCTCGTTAATGAGTATCCGTGTAAGCCAGGTAGCAAAAGAAGATTTGTTTTGAAAGCTTGATAAATGCCTGTATGCATTGATGTAAGCCGTTTGCATAGCGTCTTCTGCTTCCATGTCATCGTTAAGGATCGCCATACTGATTCTGTACAGCCGTGTATTATACTTGCGCATCAGGGTCTCGTACAGGTATTTCTCACCCTGCAAAATTCTGCTGACAATTTCGTCATCGCTTAAAATGCCTGTACTTGATGGATCTGTGAAACTCATTCAAATAAAATTAGATCTATATTAAAGAGTTTTGAAAGAAGGCTTAGGTTACAAAATTTTATTTCTTTCTGGAGTTTTGATATCATCCTTTGAAAAGGCCAATAAATAATTTTTGCTTAATTTTTTGTAACCCTTTTTCCTGAGCCTGCCTCCAATTGATAAACGAAGCAAACATGGAAACATCAATTGAGAAACTAAAATTAGTTAAAAGGCTTTTAACTATTACCTACGGATTAATTCCGATAGTTGCAGGCGCAGATAAATTCACTAACCTTCTTACCAACTGGGGGCAATATTTGCATCCCGGATTGAAGTCTCTCCTGCCTATTACTGAAGGCACTTTTATGGGCGTGGTAGGCGTAATAGAAATTATAGCAGGTATCCTGGTTTTCATTAATCCTGTTAAAGGAGCTTATCTGGTAAGCGTATGGCTGCTATTAATAGCATTAAGTTTGCTTGCAAGCGGAAATTACCTCGATGTTGCTGTTAGAGATATTGCAATGGCGATAGGCGCTTTCTCCCTGGCTCAACTTTCTTCAACCTCTAAAGGCAATTAAAAATGGAAGAAATATTGTTAAAGTTTTAGAAACAAGCATGATAACCCATAATGTTAAGCGCTTTGTAGTTGAAAGGCCGGAGGGCTATAATTTCGCATCAGGACAGGGCACTGAACACCACCCTGTATTCAAACTGCGAACACCATTTTGTTCCGATAAAGCTTATATTTCCTCGGAGCCAATTTTTTAGGACACGAAGAACATCTCCAATAATTTATCACCGTTTGGAGATCGTTCGGTTCAGGCATGCATAAACGCCTCTGATAAAGCCGGAGGCGTTTATGTTATATGTCCTTTGCTGAGGATCTTAGCCAAGTATATTGCTTTAATCTGTCGGAACTCTATCAATATTTTCTCAGTTGCTGTTCATCTGGTTACCCCATTTTATTAATGCAGGATATAACTGGCTAAGGTCTGTTTTATTTTCCTGTGCATTGTACAGGGAAGATAACTGCGCATAAAACTCGTTAAACAAGGGGAAGCCCCGCCATTTCATCAGCCCAACACGTTCTTTTTCAATGGAGGCCAGCTCCTGTTCGCTGTAATGCTCTTTAACGTATAACAGAAATACAGCGTGAGTGAAATATTCATTAAAATAGGCTGTGCCGTTTCCATAGCCTGCAGCTTGACTGTCTTTTTTTATCCAACGCTGATCTCCAAAAGTTTTATTAAGCTCGTTCTTGTAATTTTCGGATAGGGGGTTAATATAATTGTGATCTATCTCTGTAAAAACGATTCCTGAATATAAACCTTCCAACACTTTAAAGGAGTACTTACCCGTGTTAATCACGTTTGGCCCGCAAATAAACATGACACATTCGTTAGCTGTTTCACTGTTAATGTTTATCGTACTATGAAACCCATTTACCAAAGGGGATATCACAATTCTGTAGGTATGATAGCGGTCTGGAAATTTGCTTTCGCACCAGTTCCACATCTGTTTAACGGGCAGCTTTTTTTCAGCCTCGGTTAGCTCTTTTTGATAAAGATCTTTATGCGCGGAATAAAATTTTAGAAAATTGCTTTTTTGAGCAAAGTCTTCCCAAAGAGCCAGATCGTCCAGAATGGTATTCCCTTCCTCAAAATTGACGTAGGGGCCGGTCCTTGCTATTTTTCTTTTTTTGAAAGAATAATTATACGCCGATTCCCGGTACATCCGATATATTGAAGACCCTGGTTCATAGATTTTATTTGCCAGCGAAATTAATGGGTGATTTTTATAGCTCTGGAAGTAATTATTAATTTCTTTAAAGTAATCGGTATTAATGTTAAACGTTGATGCGTCTTTTTTGCCTTTTTCTGTAAGAGAAAAAACCACATTAACTAATTCATATGCAGCATTATTGTCGAATACAATTGAGCCGCTATTTGGCTTATACTTGTTTGCAAACGAAGGCTTAAACGGCGGTATATAGCAAATGTTAAGGATTTTTGATTCACCATTTTGTTGCAGTTTGATTGGAAAGAGAGTTTTAGTCGGTTTTGACGGACATGCCACCGTTAGCGTATTGTTACCGCTCTTTAACGATATCTGCACGGGTTTATCCGGTTCGAAATGAAAATTAAAGTTGTCCCCGTTGCCCCATTCACTAAACATAAAAGAACCTGCGGCCTTTGCTTGCGGGATTTCCCAAAGTATTGAGTCGCTTACAACCAGCGTTTGTATCTGCCGAACAGCTGTTTGGCCTTTAGATGCAAAAGATAGCAAGAGCAAAAAAGATAGGATTGTTGCAGGTTTCATAGGATAGGAGGTAAGTATAAAGCGAATATAAATAAAATAGGCCATCCTTTTGAGATGGCCTATTTTATTTGCTTTTAAGCGGACTATTGTTTTATGAACTTAACTGATTGAATTTGACTGCCGTTTTGGAGTTTAATGGTATAAAAACCAGGAATAAGACTAGAAAGATTTAGAGGAGTAGAGCTAGTACCTTCAACAAGATTTACTCGTACTTTAGCCTCTCCGCTTAGTGAAAAGACACTTAAACTAGCATTTTTCTCAGCCCTTAGGTGATTTACAGTTAAACTTCCTGAAGATGGATTTGGATAAACCAGTAATTCTGAAACTTTAGAACTAACAGCAGAGGAAACTGCACTGTATTTAAAGCTTCCATCCTGATCTGCAATTTTTAACCTGTAATAGTTTCTTCCTTCAGGGGCAAGCCAGTCAACGAAAGAATAGGTATTATTGGCCGATCCTGTTTTAGCTGATACGTTACCAATTGATTCAAATACGCCGTTCTTATTTTCGCGTTCTACAATGAATTCTTTTACATTGATCTCAGACTGAGTGCTCCATGCAAGATTTATCTCATTGGTAAAACCAGCCTGCGCTTTAAGTGAAATTGACTCAAGCGGAAGAGTGCTTAAATCTGCTACGGAAAACGTTCCTAAACTGGTAAGTCCGCTTAACGTAATCATAGAAGGTGAGGCTATAGTTCCAGAACCCGACACCGCTGCTTGTCCCATTTCAAACCATGAAGAACCTGAGTATTTTATAATTGCGCTTGGAGAACTACCAAGAGTACCCTGATCAGCGCTTGTCCATCCCAGTCCAACTGAAATTCCTGACGAAAGTGATCCAACAGCATCAATTGTCCACTGCTTATTTAAATGGCCAGTGGAGATCGTTCCGGATGTTGTATTGGTTAGACCAGAAACTGTTACAACCTTTGATGTGCCTGCATTATTAACAACTACCGGATTATAGGTGCTTGAACTTGTAGCTACCGGAAAAGTAATATTCGTATTCTGTGTAGCAGTACGCATCATCGAAGCACTGGTTCCGTTAAAGATAAATGGAGTTGTACCCATGGTGAAAGTCGTTGCCTTTGTAGCATCTATCACACCACCATCTTCTACATTAAACTTAACCGTTCCGGCAGCTGTACCCGTAGAACTCGTAGTACTTACTGCATTGAAACTGGTTCCGGTAATTAATTTACCAGTTGATTTAATATTAACTGTTACGGAAGAAGCACTATTATCAACCGGTCCGGTAGAGCTGGATTGTGCAGGAACGATATTGGTAGCAGTGGTAGTTGCACCTAAATCTAAGGTACCGTAGATATTATAAACGATTGTTCCTTGTTTGTTTACAACAGAACTTCCGCCATGAATACCGCCTGCAGCATTAGCAATTGTAACAGTTTTTCCTGCATTAATGGTTATCGTGCTGGATTCGGCATTGGTATTTGAAGCACTGTTATAATAAGCTGTAAAAGCAACATTATTATAATTAATACTCATGTCCTGATCAACCGTAAACACAAAAGCATTTGTATTTGGCGGAGCTGGTCTGAAGCGGGCAATGGATGTTGTTCCTGTTCCTGTTAATTTCAAAGAAGAACAAGTTGTGGCAGCCTCTATAAGAACTCCATCGAAAAATCCTGTAGTCGAGCCTAATGTTCCATTGTTCGCTATCACTGAAGCTCCTGAGGGTCTAATAGTAACCGTGCCGCCATTGGAAGCCGTTGCTATTGCATTTAAGGTTGCACCTGTGTTAATTTCTAAGTTTGTACAAGAAACTAGAGTGCTAAGCATCACCGTATGGCCGCTTTGTATAGTAGTATTGGTGGCGCTGCTGGTAGGAGCAACGTTAGATGCAACGGCTGTCCAACCTGTAGAAGTGTTGTATTTTTCCCAGATAGAGCTTGCATTTGCGGCAATTACAGCTGTTGGTGTACCCGTATAACCTGTTCCCTGGTTTGTGATTGTCAGCGCAGTTCCACTCGCAACTGTTCCGGTGGAAGTTATAGCCAGGGTTCCATAGGCACCATATCCGGCTGTACCGGTAAAATAAACGCCCACGGTTGTTGCTGACGTAATACCAGAAAATGATCCAGCGGAAGTGGTGCTTGCAGCAGTTACTTTTCCAGCTGAAACCGTTACAGATATGGTTGGTAAAGAAGTGTAAACGATATTTTGCCAGGTTCCCGACGCAGTTGAGCGAAAATCGCCTGCAAGGGGAACTGATGTATTAACGACCTCTGTTGCAGTTTTATAAGTGGTATAACCTGATTTTGAAGCCTGCAGGTAATAATAATAAGTTACTCCAGATGCCGGATTAGCTTGTGTGGTGCTAAAGGCTACCTGCGTAGTACCTGAAGAAGTAATTGATGATCCTACTTTTGAGAAGCTAACATTGTCGGTGCTTCGATAAAGGTCGAAAGTTACTCCGTCAATAGCCCAGCTTAAGTTCCAGGTAAGTGTGGTATTTGCAGACCCTCGTGAAGCAGTAAAATTAGATACGGCTAATTCAGGACTAAAAGGGGTACACATATCTGTACTTACTGTGCATGGATCCCATCCACCAAGAATATTAGAAACTGTATAATTCGCCGCTTCTACATCTGTCAATTGTTTTGACCAGGAAACTCTTGAAGAAAGATCTGTTGCTGCTCCGGCGAAGTCAACGCTTTTGTATTCAGCATAATTCACTTTTGTAACATCTGTACTCGTATCCCATATTTGCCATCCCACTGCCTTAACGGAAGTACTCATGGTGGTATTCATAAAAACAACATTGGCATTTGTGCCCCATGGACGACCTAACGTGTAAGTTGTAAGGCCCCGGTTAGGAGGGATAATACAATTTTTGAATACATAGCCATAAGACTGACCGGATGGCGTTTTTGCCGCAGTGATATATCCACCTGAACTACCGTCTACTCTGTCTCTTGCGTAAATAATACAATCCTCAAATAAAGCCATTGAAGACCCAAAAATGAAGTCAGTATTTCCGTCAATGTAACAGTTCTTAAAATATTGATGCTTCCCGTCGCCATCAGCTAACAGCGTATCCTGTCCACCAATAAAACGACAGTTCTTAAAAGCGCAACGATCTGCCGTAACGCTTAAAGCAACAGCCTGAGGACCGTCACCAGTATGGCCTGTAGTATTCTCAACGGTAACATTGATCAAAGAACAATCTGTAGCTGAAACTAATAGGGTATAGGAATCACTTGTTCCGTAGGTGCCAGACGGCGTTTTAGATTTTCCGGAGTAATCGCCCCAGCTAATAATTACAGAGGCAACACTCTCTCCTATCAATTGGATGTATTGCTTATTAACAACAACTTTCTCTGTATAGGTACCTGCCTTTATATAAATTTTATAAGGATTAGCAGCGGAGTAGCCCGAAGTTGAAGCAGCGTCTATTGCAGCCTGAACAGTCGTGTAGTCTCCTGATCCATCCTTAGCAACAGTCTTGGTGTACTGCGCTTGTGTGCTTAAAGAAAATGCGAGCGAAAAAAACAAAGAGAGCAGCACTTTGCTATACTGCTGTTTACATCGTTTTTTTACACTACATAAAAATAGTGTGTAGAAACTTTCCATATACTTATTTAAAATTGGTTAACGATTTCAGCTAACAACTGGCAGTTAGCAGCCCCCTCGCATGATTATAATAGGTATTTCAAAACTACTGAGTTTATGTAAAAAAAGGGTGACTTCAGGTGAGCTTTATTTGTGCAAACGATACCGGAAGCTGATTTCTTGCTTTTAAAGGATTGTTTTTGCTTTTAAGCTTCGGCATTTGTAGGGTGTAGAAGGATAGGGGATCGCAGATTTTCGTGATTGTTGATCATTTTTAACGATCAGTCTTGATGTAAGATATTTGACAAGATAGAATCAAAAATCGTAAACAATCGATAACCAGGTCTGGGTCTTAAATCGCTGAAATACGATTGAAAAAATGTGTATTGTGATTGTATGTCTCAGCGGGGCTGAACGTTTTGATCCAGCCCCATTGAGATAATTAACAAGCTCCTATCAATACAATAACTTCCCTAACTCTTCCTTGCTGATCATATCAACCGGATTAAAATCCTTTGTATTCATATAATTCACAATTGATTGGTAAAGCTGCCTTGCTTCTGGTTGATCCTGGATCTTATCTAGCTGCGACATGCACACCAGCACTTTGCCTTTACCTACTTTATATTCAAAAACGAGTCCTAGTTTGTGGTTTCTTTCCAGGTTATCTATTACTTGTACAATGGGTCTGTAGCTCTTCAATGTATTGTCCAGAATCAGGGGATTGCTGGCTTTTATAATGGAAAACCATTGCCAATTGGTATGAGAGTCTGTTGGAAATGAATTGAAAATTGGATGTTGAGGATTGGTTAAGATACCCAGCGTTCCTGGAGATACCGGCATTTTATTCGATTCGCTGATGGACTTAAACATCCCGTAATTCCAGAAATCAGGAGGAAAAAGTCCCTTTATTGTCTTGCCCTTCACATCATCAGCAGGGGGAAACAGCAATACTTTTGCTCCTTTCTCCAATTTGCTTGTTGTTGTTTTATCCAGCTTGTTTGCAACCAGGATGTCGGCAGAAACGGAAACTTTTTCTGTTTCAGGATAAACCCACAGCGGATAAGAGTTTACATAAGAACTTTGGCCTATGGAAACATTCAGCGTTAACTTTTCTGAGGTTGTAATACCGGAAAGAGGGAATTCAATTGTGCCCGCGAACCTAAGTCCGCCATTTTCTAAGGCTGAATTTGATAGCGAACCTTTGCCTAGTACAGTGCCCCTTTGGTCTTTAATTTCCCATTGCACCGGCGCGTTAATCTGGTGATTAGAATAATTTGCAACATTCACTTTCCCCGCAAAAGTTTCTTTGTTAGTCCATGTATATTTCGGAAACTCAACCAGTAGCACTACGTCATTGCAAGACTTTATCCAATCTTCTCTGCTCACCACATTCTTGCTGTCCATAAATGCATCTAAAATTCCTACAAGGGCAGTTCCCTGTCCGGGGAAGTCCTGTAAATCGAGTAACTGAAATCCGCCAAAGCCCTGCGTACGAAGCGCTGCTTCCATTTCAGCCTTGTAACAAAGCGCCGCCCAGGCACCTGAAGCTTTCTGAAAAGCTATATCCTGATCCAGCATTCCGGCCCGTTCCAAACGATTACGGAAAACCTCCAGATTACGGGCTTGCAGTACACCTGTATATTTCTTAATCTCATTATAATCGGGATATATCTGATATTGCCCGATCTCATGGCTAACTATTGGAATGTTAAACTGAGATACCGGAAAAGGAAACCGGATGTCTGTTGATGGCTTCCTGGAATTAAGTGTGGCGCCGTCTCTGGAATCAGCGAATGCGTGAGTAAGCCGGGTGTGCGTTAATGTGGTGTCTCCTTTTGAAGGCGTTCTTGCTCCTACAAAGAAATCGGAAGACTTTTTAGGCCAGTAATAACCAATATTTACGTTGGAACCGAGGGTATAAAGCAGACGGTTGTCGTATTCCTTTAAAGCCTCAATGTTTTTTTCCACCCGTGCGTGCCCACCCCATATCTCGTTTCCGTGCGAGAACATGACGAAAGAGGGATGATTGGCATAGTTCTTTAACATGGATAGACCTTCATCTCTCAACATGTTGGCAACCGAATCCGTGTTCAAGCCACCCCAGAAAGGCAATTCTGCCTGTATGTATATCCCTGCTTCATCGGCCGCGGCGAAAGCAGCTTCGGGAGGGCAATACGAATGGAAACGATAGTGATTAATACCATACGACTTTGCTATTTGAAATACCCTTAGCCAGCCTTCTTTCTCCATCGGCGGATGTCCGGTTAGTGGAAAAACGCAAGCCTCGTGCTTTCCTCTCAGAAAAGTTGTTCGGCCATTTATATTAAATTGAGTGCCCTTAGCGGTAAAGCTTCTCATTCCAAATGTTGCCGACCTGGAATCTTTCGTATTGCCGCTGGATATTACTGCGGTAAGTGTGTAAACAGGCTGCTGAAATTCGTCCCATAAACTACAGTCATTTCCCATGTTATAGGTTAAAGAGAGCACTGAATCCACGGAAGTGCTAACCTTTTGCGACTTTAATTTTTCAGTTTTGCCATTGATAGTTCTTTCAAGGAACAGCTCAATACTGGCATTCTTTAACTTTAATTGATTTTCAAGAGCTAACTTGATGTCTATTTTCCGAGCATCAATATTTGGATAAACCTGCAGGTTTTTAATATAGGTTTTAGGAGAGGCTTCCAGATGGATCTTTCCGATAATTCCATTCCAGTTGGTTTGAGTATCATCAGAATAGATATGGACATTTCCATAAGGAGTAAGTTGCAGCCGGTTATCCACTCGCACCGTAATAAAATGTTCTCCGGGCTTCAGGTAATTACTTACATCAAATTGCTGTGGCGTTTGAAGCAACTTTGAACCGCCAACCAAATTGCCATCAATCCAAACCGTCGTCAGCTTGCTGCGTTCCAGGAACAGTTCAATATGTTTCTTCTGAAAATCCCTGGGGATTGTTACCTTTTTACGATACCAGGCAGCTCCTTCGTACCTATATACCCGGCTTAAATGCATGGTGGTAGAGTCGCGGTTCAAAAAGCCTTTGTGATTTAAATCAGTAGTTCCCGGTAAGCTTACAGATTCTGAGAAGTCCTTTAAAAACCATTTTTCCCTTGAACCAGTATTTCCGGTATCCAATGCAAATTGCCATTTGCCCTGTAAGTCAATTTTTGAGCGTAAATTTAAGTCCTGCCCATCAGAAATATTGATAATAAACGCAGAAAGCAAGAGTGCTAAAGTGTGTTTCATTTAATAAGAAGGTTTTTATCTAACTGGTTGTTTAATACTTGCGAAAGTAACGTAAAAATCAGAATTAATTTATTGGGGGGCAAAGCGACTAATAATTTTCCTGCTCCTTTAAGGTGTAGAAAACGGCTATTTTAATAAGTTAGCAGCAAGAAGTGTTTCTATGACTAAAGATATTGCAAACTATAAGTTTAAAGCCGGTCTCCCGATAGAGTTTGAGATAGTGAGCTTGTCAAAGTTGTTTCAAAATAACAGGGAAATGCTTGTGCGTCCGCATCGTGCTGGCTTTTATCACATATTATGGTTAAAGAAAGGTTCCTCCGTTCATATTGTGGATTTTAACCCAATACTCCCGGTCGGTTTTTTTGATAAGAAGAACAAAACTTAGCGAAGCGATCTCTTGAACACCATTGAAGACGCTGACGTTTAACTCTATGGATAGTATGACATATTAGGGCTTGCAGAACAGCTCCAATAGCGGATGATTGATAATTCTATTGGTGTTTGGGATTCTTTTAGCTATTTACCCCCTTAATATGGTCTTTTTACCCCCTTTTTAAGGAATGAAAAATTCCGCAACTCGCCGAAAGTTACTTATTAAGAAAGTAATTTTATTGTATTGTCGTTTCGCTTGATAGAGATGTAATGTCAGATAAAAAATATGTAAATATTCTGGATTGTTGATAAATAATTTTAATTAATGCTATAGCTAAATTTAGAACTGATTTTTTTCCTCTATTAACTAATCAATTAACCTTATGAACCAAACCTTTTTTCCATCACTAAACATATGAAAATAGCCGTCATTGGAGCGGGACCAGCTGGACTAACAGCCGCTTACATTTTATCCAAAAATAATTACGAGGTTGATGTTTTTGAAGCAAATTCTCAGGTGGGGGGCCTTTCTGCTACTATCTCTTTATGGAACCAGAAAGTTGATTTAGGTCCTCATCGCTTTTTTTCAACTGATCCAAGGGTAAATGAGTTATGGTTTGAGCTGGTCAAAAATGATTATCGGTCTGTAAAACGTCTTACACGGATATATTATAAAAATAATTTCTTTGACTATCCTTTAACTTTCAAAAGTGTTTTAAGAAATGTTGGCATTAGAACAGCCCTTCTGTGTATTCTTAGTTATTTAAAACAAAAGGTACTGCCATCCAAAGAAGACGGATCTTTTGAGTCATGGGTATGCAGAAGGTTTGGCAGACGGCTTTTCTCCATTTTTTTTAAATCTTACAGTGAAAAGCTTTGGGGAATTCCTTGTTCTGATATCGACTCCGATTTTGCCGCACAAAGAATTCGTAAACTCTCGTTGTTTGAAGCGCTAAAGAATATTTTTTTTAAAGGAACAAAAAATAAACATAAAACGCTTATAGATCAATTTTTATATCCTAAAGGTGGAAGTGGAATGCTATATGAGAGGATGGCTGATGCTTTGAAATCGGCTGGTAATAACATTTATCTAAATACTCCTGTAAAAAGACTTATTAACGGCAGAGATAGAATAGAAGGAATAGAATTAAACAATGGTACAATTCTTCATTATGACCATGTTATTTCAACTATGCCTTTTACTAATTTGATAAGCGGACTAGCTAATATTCCCAGGGAGATAGCTGCATTGTCTGCCAAGCTGAAATTTCGAAATACTATCCTTGTTTATTTACTGGTGGAAGCTATTGATATATTTCCTGATAACTGGATTTATATTCACTCCTCAAATTTAAAGATGGGAAGAGTTACCAATTTTAGAAATTGGGTGCCCGAACTTTATGGAAATGAGAAAAATACGATCCTGGCTGTAGAATTCTGGTGTAATCCGTTGGATGGGTTTTCAAAATGGCCAGATGAGCAACTTATAAACCTTGCCAAAACTGAAATTGTGGAAGCGAAACTAGCTGATGAGCGAATTGTTAAGGATGGCCATGTTATTCGTATTAATAAATCCTATCCAGTTTACGAGAAGGGGTATAAGAGCTATTTAAATCCTCTTAATCAGTACCTTTCTCAGTTTAACAATCTCTCTGTTATTGGCAGGTACGGCTCATTCAAATATAATAACCAGGATCATAGCATCTTAATGGGGCTAATGTCTGCAGAAAATATAATGAATCATACAAAACATAACCTTTCTCTCATTAATAGCGATTTTGACACTTATCAAGAAGATGGCTATATCCAGCAACCTTCAACCTCTAAGTTATAATATGCAAGTTTCTAATGTGATTTTAAAAGCTGTAAGAAGCACACCTCGGGGCAAAGCAATTTTAATAGCCATTTCCTCAATAATATTATGTTCGATGGCCTATTATAACACTTTTCCCTATGTTTATAATACCGACACCGCTGCTTATATGGAGGCCGCATACACGGGCAAGGCTGGTGATGATCGGCCCATTCTCTACGGGCTCTTTATCTTCTTAACCAGTGCAAATTATTCTTTATGGTTAGTGATATTTTCGCAAGCAATTCTTGTAAGTTACAGTCTTCTTGTCGTATTTAAAACGTTTGTCTCTAAATCCTCCCTGCAATGGATGGCGAATACCTACGGTTTATTTTTCTTAAGCTATGTTGTATTTGTTAGCTTTTTGATGAGCGCTTCATTTCAGGTAAGCTGGCTGATGCCTGATGTTTTCACTGCAATATCATTTCTGTGCCTCATATCAATACTTTTTTTAAAGGATATTAAATCGTTCGATTTTATTGCATCAGCCTTGATATGGGTTCTCAGCCTGGCAATGCATAACTCCAATAGTTACATCTGTTTGCTAGTCCTAACATTAATTCTTTTTATGCTAGCAATCCTTAGGTTTCGAAAAAGAAGCCAGCCCTTTCATCCAGGTAGAGTATTCTTAGCAATTAGCTTAATCGTTCTTAGTAACCTTTTTCTTGCCAGTATTCATTATATCTATGGAAAAAGCTTTAAAGGAACCAGAGGAGGCATTGTGTTTTTTATGGGCAATCTTGTAGATATGAAGGTTATTAAGCCTTATCTGGACGAGAACTGCGGTAGTAAGAATTATCAGTTTTGTAAATATAAAGACAATATTTCTCCCAACTTTCTGTGGGATGAAAAAAGCCCCTTATATAAAACAGGAGGCTGGATTAAAAATGAAGATGAGTATAAAGAAATTATTAAAGATATACTTACCACACCAAAGTACCTAAGAGAGGTTGTTGCGAAAAGCCTGCTCCTGTCATTGAAGCAATTCTTTTTATTTGAAACCGGGGAAGCACCTGTTCCATGGAATAAAGTTCATGGAGTGATGTTTCGCTTTCACAAAAATGAAACAGATTTCTTAAAATATTATAACGCAAGACAGAATCAGGGAACCTTAGACTTTAACCTAATCAACTTTGCACAAAGAGTGATTGTAGCTACACTTTTAATGGTTTATGGATACATGATAATTCGAAAGAAAGGTACTCCTGCAACCCGTATCCTTATTTGCTTCGTTCTGCTTTCATTGCTTGTTAATGCAAGTTTTTGTGCCACTTTCTCCGGGGCTTTCCCAAGGTACCAAAGCAGGGTAATATGGTTGCTTCCACTGCCTTTATTTATATTTTTTATAGAACGCTGCGACCGCATGATCATACCTCTTCCAACTATGAACGAAGATGGTATTTAACTCCTGACTATTACAATTAATTAACTTAATAAGTATATATGAACAAAATCAACTCTTTACCTAATCTCAAATTTAGAAAGGCGCGTTTATTGAGCCTCTTTCTTTTATCTATTTCTTTAGGAGCCGTCTCCTGTAAAAAGGATCTGTTAGATGAGCCTAAACCTTATAAGGCACTAAAGGAAAATGAAAAAATAACGTCAAGTGATATGGCTGAATGGTATTCGGGCCTGTCATTTAATCCAACAGAGGGGAAAGTACTTTCGGGTGGTAAAAAATCTAAGATAAGACATCCTTTTCCGATCCCGTTGAAATGGGAGAAAGGCGAACAAAAGATAATAAATGGGAAGCATGTGATAAGAATCCCTATTGACTCCAACTCCTGTATGGTGTTTACTAAAGAAAAAAATGGTGAGCCATTAAATCCTAAAATTTACTTATGGCAAAAGGATGATGATGGCAATACTGATTATACCGGGAAGGTTTTGTGTTTCGATTTTAAAGATAATAGCTTAAGCGGTCAACAATTTAGAAACGGTAAAGGGAGTAAAATTGTCAAATTTGAGAAAAAGCTAAATGAGGATGCTGTAAAAGCTTTGAGTAAAGCTGGAGGTAAGACTAGTAGTATAATTGGAGATATCCTCCACGGACTTGGAAATCTTTTAGGGGCATTAGCCTGTACTATAAGCGGAGGTACATGGGACAACGGCCCCGGCGGTTCCATTTGGAATAATACATACGGAAGCTTTTCATATGCTTGTCCGAATGTAGGAGCTTTCTGGACAATAGATTGGAATTCGACCTCTTCAACATCTTCAGGTTCAATTAGTGACTCCTATTTTTTAGATATAAAGCTACGGTTTGAAAATGCAGGAAGTGGTTCTTCTGGAAGTGGCTCTTGGGTAAACGGTACCTGGAGTAGCGGTTGGGGTAGTAGTAATGGCTGGAGCAGCGGCGGCTGGAGCAGTGGTTCGGGTAGCAGTAGTGGAGGAAATGGCGGCTCTATAAATGTTAACGATTTTTTCTGGGTTCAAAGTTCAACTACTCCGGAAGTTATTTTACAAACCCGGCTCGGCTTAGATACGGAGGAATATGTGTGGCTTCAAGCACATGCTACATTTAGAGATGATTTACTAACTTATATATATAATTCCCCCCTAACTTCTCAGGAAACTAATGAAATTGCTCTTAGCCATTTGGAAGAGTTGATGAATAATCCTGCGTATTACCAATTTGTGAATACCTATATGCAAGAAGCTTCTACGTCAGCCTCGGTAAATATCAACAACAGTAGTCAAAAGATGTGGTGGCAGAATGATTATTGGTTAGACACGAAAAACTTCTTTAATATTGATTTATATACAACGAAATTGACTGCAGCAGAAAAGGCTTTACTCAAGCAATATCCGATACTTGGTTTCTCACTTTCTGCTAACGTTAACACTGCGAAAGCGGAAACAGGCAGGCTATTTGGAGATCCAAATACTCTCAATAATAATGGTGACGCTTTCAGACATGCATTTTTAAGTGCCTTAAATGAACGGGTTTGTGGTAATGATGAATATGGCGTATCAATAGCAAAATTATTCGGAGATGCCCACGAATCAGAGGTTCCTCAACAGCTTTTTTTGGAGAAGGAAATGGACTTATTTAATAATGCCGTAGGCAGGACTCAGGGATATGGAAATAATGAAGAAATATCATATAGGGTATATACTAAGATGAAAAATGGAGAATTACGTAGGTTGTATCCGCTTTTGGAGCCTAATGAATATAATCTGGATTTGACTAAAAATCCTAACTATGATCCTAGTTTTTATGGAGGTGGTGATCTCAATAAAGCAACACATGGTATTACAATGATGACTAAATTAGTTCCCACGTATTAAATGTGTCTAGTTATTGACAGTATTTTATCTATATACTGGCCTCAACTATAATCTTATAAATATTAAAATTATGAAGGAAATCCTCATTAGCATATGCTTACTGCCCTTATTATCATGCGTACCTATTGGAAAAATCGAAGTCAATATTGTAAATGAGTCTGATGTAAAATTAGATAGTGTAATTTTTAATTTTAATACGTATCGATATGTTGCTACCAATATTAAAGCCAATAGCAGGACAACGGTATATATAAACAAAGACTCGATTACATATTTTACACCAGGAGCTCCTATGGTAAAAGCCCTTGTTGTTTTTGACTTAACGCCGGGTAAAAACAAGTTAGACAAATATATTTATGACGAAGATGCTATTGATTTTAAGAGTACTTATTCTTTAATAGCAAGAAAAGGCCCCTTGGTTGAGCTGATTGAGGATTAATGGTTTACTAAATATATTTTTTGATAAACTAATTAGCTCGAATTCATTAATGGTAAGGGGAGAAATGTGTTTGTGCATCTATCCTCTTATCATTAATCGGCTTCCTTGGCTAAATTAATTAATATTATCATCCATTACGAATCACTTTACTAGTGTTATACGTGATTCGTATAATTCTATTCACCATGAAAATACTCGCCCTTTTATTTGTCGCGATGCTTTCGAGTTCCTGCTTTAGCCCTGTGGATGAAACAGTCTATAAACCAATAACATCAAAACCCAATATTCAACAGCTGGCAGGCAAATGGAAAGCAGATTCGGGCAGTTACGTATTAATTAAGAAAAAGAAAGTATATAAAATTGATTCGTTATACCTTGTCCTCCATGAGGATAGTACTTTTGAAGTTGTTAATCTGCCAGATTGTGTTGCTGATGGTTTAGGCAACCCAGTTAAAGGTAAATTGCATAATACGTCAGGTAGCTGGGAAATTGAGAATACGAGAAGTAATAGAAAATCTTGGAATGTTGGCTTAAACTTTTCACATAGTGAATTATATAAGAATGGCCTAAGGACGGAGTATGCTCTTTATATGAAGGACTCTAAGTTCGTATTGATATGTTTTGTGGGCGATCCGGATCAGGGAGAGCAGTTGTTATTTGTAAAGGAATAAACAAAGTAATTTACATTTCAAGAGGTTTTTCATTTCTCTCATTTTGGCGCAAGTATGGGCATTGATTGGGGTGGTACTATAACTGAACTTTGGAGCCGATCTTAAGCTGTAACCCTAAATTTAATTAATATCGAACAATTACGAATCTCTTTATCATGAAAATACTATCCCTTTTACTATTCACCATGCTGTTAAGTGCATGCTACTTTTTTGGCCCAGTTGATGAAACCGTATATAAACAGCCATCTACCCAACCAACAATACGACAGCTTGCAGGCAAGTGGAAAGCAGATTCAGCCAGTTACAGATTCATCGAAGAAAAGAAGGTCTATAAAAAAGATTCTCTATATCTGGTACTTCATGATGATAGCACTTTTGAAGCTGTAAATTTTCCGGATTTTGTCAGTAAAGATGATGACTCTGTCGTAAATGGCAAGTTATATAATTCTTCTGGCAAATGGGGGATTTACAATTACAACAATCAGTTAACCCTGGATCTAAATTTTAATCTTGATAAACTTTTTAAAAAGCCCAATTTTCAAACATTTCAAATTTATTCGAGAAAAGATTCGGCATTGGTGCTGTGGCTATGGATCGGTGATCCAGATTCTGGAAAACGCTTATTGTTTGTAAAAGAATAGTTAATAAGGTCCTGGTGATCTTTTTAAAGAGCCCAGTTCAGAACCTATTCAAATTTACTCCAGAGCTAAAGATTCCAAATTGGTGCTTTGGCTCTGGTTGGTAATCCCGATGAGGGCAATTGCTTATTGTTTGTGAAAGAATAGGACAAACTACGCATATGATAGCCATTGAAAGTTCTGGCTAATAAATTAAGTTTAAATACAGCCACTCACGGCATCACATCTTCAACCTTGCAAACACCAACCAATAGATAATCAAATGAAAATTGCAATATTCGTCTTTTTGTTCTTCGCACTGTCTTGTAATAGGGATAATAAAATACATATCTTATTTGAAAATTCCAGTGACCAGCATTTGGACAGTACAATTATTTATTTTAATGATTATCCGTTTACCATAAAAAATATTAAGCCACATAGTAGTCTAGATACGAGCATTTTAAGGAGTTATATCAATCATAATACTCATGACGTGAACATACGAGTTGGTATTTTTAATAATAAAAGAATCCAGTTCGAAGGTGGAACCTATTATAATGATTTGAGTGGATCTTTTGATGATCAATACGAAATTATTGTAAATAGAAATAAGAAAGTCGTGATTAATACAAAGAAATAAGTCCTTTTGATTGCATGTAATTAATTGATAAATCAATTAGCTCGGATTCATTAATGGTAAGGGGAGAAATGTGTTTGTGCATCTATCCTCTTATCATTAATCAGCTTCCTTGGCTAAATTTAATTTAAAAGTTATTCGTACAAATCTCTTTATCATGAAAATACTATCCCTTTTACTATTCGCCATGCTGTTAAGTGCATGCTACTTTTTTGGCCCAGTTGATGAAACCCAGTATAAACAACCAGGTTTTGTTCCAACTGTCCAACAGTTGGCAGGCAAATGGAAAGCAGATCCTGGCAGCTATAAATTAATTAAAGCGAAGAAGGTATATAAAATTGATTCACTATATATGGTGCTCCATAATGATAGTACTTTTGAAGCTGTAAATTTTCCGGATTTCGTTAATAATAATACCGAGCTCCCTGTAAATGGGGAGTTGTATAATGCTTCTGGTAAATGGAGAATTGATAACTATGACAATAGACCATCAATTGATCTCAGTTTTTCTACTAGTGCTTTCTTTAAAGTTCCAACATCAAGATCTATTCAAATTTATTCCAGAGTTAAAGATTCCAAATTGGTGCTTTGGCTCTGGGTTGGTGATCCGGATGAGGGCAATTGCTTATTGTTTGTGAAAGAATAGGACAAACTACGCATACGATACGCCATCAAAGTTTTGGCTAATAAATTAAGTTTAACCATTGAACAGCAGACCTGGTTAGAGCAACATATCCTTAATTTTTAAATTAAAAGGAACCTTCGGTTGAGCTGCTTGAGGATTAAAGGTTTGCTAAAATAGTAGAAGCTCTGTTGAGGATGCCGGGTAACCTAAGCAGAGCTTTTACTTTACTCTCTAATATATGTATAGAGGTCTGTTTGTCATCGCATTAGCTTTTGTTATAACTGCAATATTTTCAAATTGTAAGGAATGCTGCAAGGCTAATCAGGAACTCAGCAATAGAGATACTATTTCTTTATTTGAATTAGCTATTAATTTTCCAGAGTTCACAAATTACGTTTCGTTTGCTAAGGTTGACACTATTTATATTATTAAAAATGGAGTATTGAACAGGGAATTTGACCTGAACATAAAAAACAAAAAAGTATTATTTATTAAAAAACCTGATGGCTACCCTAAATATGGGGAATTTGATTTTAATAAATATCAGATATCAATGGAACAAGTTTACATAAAGGACAATAAAGCCCGCTGTTTGATTCTGATAAAAAATATAGGTGTTGTAGGTGAGTTTAAATTTATTAAGAATTTAAACGTTTGGACAGTTGAATCATATAATAAAATTATGATATAAATAATAGTATAACATTTACTTTTCACCTGTACCCGCACTTTTGGATATGGAAACTTTGTTATTCAATGATTAAATTAAAAAGAACCTTAAAACTTTGTATAGCAGGAATGCTTCTCCTAATCGGAAATAACCAACCTATTAGGGCACAAGAGAAAAAATGCTTTGCAATAAAATATTTAGATTTTTTCGAATTATCAGATACCGAAGAAGTTCGGTGGCATGATCGCGACTTGGATACGATGTTGAAGACAACCTTCTTTGACAAAAGTGTCGCCCCAAAATCAGCGAAGACAAATTTTCTCATACCACTGCTTGTATTGCAATTGAAGGAATTTCACCCAGCTTGTAATTCCAATACAGATACAATCCGTTACAATAAACTCCTGGCCATCTATGCGAAAATCAGGGATATTGAAATGGCCTTTTTAAAACGCAAAAATAGAAAGGAGCAATTGGAGTTTATTAGAAATGATTTCTACAGCCAAGTGCTTGATAATAGTTCACTTCCTTATATGGTATTTACAACCGATGATGGCCCTCTATATGGAAAAACCGAAATATCTATTCCAGCTTCTGAGGTTAAACAGACTATTTATACAGATTTCGGCACGCTTTCGTCATTAATTATTGAGAACACCCCTTACTTAATTGCAAAAAATAAGAATAGCAAAACGTTATGGATTCGTCAGCTTACGAACGAGGGAGGAAGACCATTAAAGAATCTAATACTTCCAGAGAATTCCGCAACAAAAAGCTCGCGGGCCTATGTATTTAACCTATTTGCAGAAAATGAAGCATTAACACTGTATTTGGAGTTAGATGGGAGATTTATGTATTACTTTCATTCTTGGTGAATATTTTTTCGTTCTTTCATTCTGTAGATCCCGGTAGGAATGTTTGACGTTTTTATACTTAACTTTAAAATGTATATCGATTCATATAAATGGTATTGAAAAAAATACGCCCCATGACATAAACATAATATATCTATTTCTCTCACCTCTCTAATCTCTCCTTTTGCAACTGTCCGGAATACTGAAAAATCTTTTCAACTACATGCCCCCCCCCTAAAATTCCTCATTCAGCAGGATATTGGCAAAGGAAAAAACAACAAATTAATCTTTGAAAAAAAATTAACCATTAATACGGGGAGTGGTTCGATAAATACTCCCTATGAGGAAATAAATTCTCAAAGTAACTTCAATAAATCTTCTGTTTTCCTTGCAATAGCAAATTTGCTCTCTAAAAGAACGAACGATTTCGATTGTATCACCTTATTATTAGTCTGTTTGTTAATCTTTCGTTATTTAATCGTCTTTAAAAGATATAATTTATTTTTTATGGCATTTTAATTGATATTTGTGGCGTGCGCCTCCAATTACTTTAATTAATTATCTTTTTTCTTTCATTTAATTTTTTTTACCAATAACCTTTAACTTAATTAAATAACTTAATTAAATCTTTATGAGTAAATCCTTATTCTCATTTCTACTCTTTTACCTTTCATGGTCCACCACATTCTCCCAAACCGCAGAGCGAGTCACGATTACATCGATTACTCCCAGTGAGAATACCGGGCAGGACTATACCCCCTGGTTAAATGATGATTTAACAAGCCTGGTCCAGCCTAAATGGGGAACTAATATTAAGTACATAGACGTCACCTTAACACTAAGTAAGAAGGTAAAATTATCAAAGCTAACGCTTTACGATGGCCAGGGTTCTTTTCCAGAGCAGCCAGATTCGATCTACGCTTTAAATGGTTCTCAGAAAACATTAATAGGGATATTTAATGGTAATACTTATAATCAATTTATAGACATCAATGTAGATTCTTCCATTGTTGCTACGGCCATTGTAATTCATAAGTACGGAAATAATATCCCTCAGAAAGTTAAAGTTTACGGGTATGAAATTAAAACCCTTGAGCGAATTAACATTTCATCGATTACTCCAAGCGAGAATACAGGGCAGGACTATACACCCTGGTTAAATGATGATTTAACAAGCCAGGTTCAGCCTAAATGGGGAACTAATATTAAGTACATTGATGTTACTTTAAACTTAAGTAAGAAAGTAACATTATCTAAGCTTACATTCTACGACGGTCAGGGTTCTTTTCCAGAACAGCCAGATTCCATCTATGCCTTAAATGGTTCTCAAAAAACATTCATCGGAATATTTAATGGCACTACTTATAATCAATTTGTAGACCTTAATGTAAGTTCTTCCATAGTTGCTACGGCCATTGTAATTCATAAATACGGAAATAACATTCCTCAGAAAGTTAAGATATATGGGTATGATACCGGAGAAACGGTGCGTGCAAGCTCTACCATCAATTTTGCTGCATTACCGGCAAAAACGGCAGGAGGGGCAGCATTTAGCCTCGTTGCTACCAGTACAAACAACGAGGTGCCTGTGGTTTTCCAATCGTCCGACCCAAGTGTGGTAAGTGTATCTAACTCTACCGGAACCTGGATGGCAACCATCCTTAAAGTGGGCACGGTAAACATCACTGCATCTCAGGCAGGGAATGCTAATTTTAATCCTGCTACTAACGTTGAAAGAACATTAATTGTTAACCCGGCAGCTCCGGTTGCGGTTGGTCAACGGATTTCCATTGCAGCGATTACACCGAGTGAAGATACCGGACAGGATTATACACCCTGGTTAAATGATGATTTAACGAGTTTGGTTCAGCCTAAATGGGCAAATAATGATAAGTACATAGACGTTACCTTAACCTTAAGTAAGAAAGTAAAATTAACTAAGCTAACGCTCTACGACGGTCAGAGTTCTTTTCCAGAGCAGCCCGATTCTATCTACGCCTTAAATGGTTCTCAGAAAACACTCATCGGAACGTTTAATGGTAATACCTACAATCAATTTGTAGACATCAATGTAGATTCCTCCATTGTTGCCACGGCCATCGTAATTCATAAGTACGGAAATAATATTCCTCAAAAAATTAAGGTCTACGGGTTTGAGGTTAAAACCCTCGAGCGAATCAACATCGCTTCGATTTTTCCAAGTGAAGATACCGGGCAGGATTATACACCCTGGTTAAATGATGATTTAACAAGTTTGGTTCAGCCTAAATGGGTAAATAATAATAAGTACATAGACGTTACCTTAACCTTAAGTAAGAAAGTAAATCTATCTAAACTTAAGCTCTACGACGGTCAGGGTTCTTTTCCCGAGCAGCCAGATTCTATCTACGCCTTAAATGGTTCTCAGAAAACATTAATCGGAACGTTTAATGGTAATACCTACAATCAATTTGTAGACATCGACGTAGATTCCTCTATTGTTGCTACAGCTATTGTAATTCATAAATACGCAAATAACTTCCCTCAGAAAGTTCAAATATATGGTTACGCTATATCAGAGATAGTGCTGGCAAATTCCATCATTGACTTTGCTGCTTTGCCGGCTAAAATTACTACTGATGTTCCGTTTAACCTTGTTGCAAGCAGTACGAATAATGAGGTGCCTGTAGTTTTTCAGTCGTCGGATCCAGCTGTTGTAAGTGTTTCTAATTCTACAGGAACCTGGAAAGCAACCATTCATAAGGAAGGAACGATAACCATTACGGCCAGTCAGGGAGGTAATTCTAATTTTTCTCCGGCTATAAGTGTACAAAGAGCGCTAAGCATCAGTAAACCTGTTATTTTAAACCGAATCTCGATCGCTGCAATTATTCCAGCTGAAGATACGGGCCAGGATTATTCGCCATGGTTAAATGATGATTTAGATAGCCTGGTACAACCTAAATGGGGGAAAAATGAAAAATATATCGATGTAACCTTACTTTTAGACAGTACGTCGAAAATATCCAAAATATCGTTTTTTGACGGACCTGGTTTGTTTACTGAAATGCCAGATTCCATTTATGCACTTCATGACACTCAAAAAACCTTTTTAGGAACATTTAATGGAAGCTCATACATGGGATATGTTGATCTCAATATAAACCCATCTATAATTGCAAACGGTATTGTCATAAGGAAATATGGAAACAATCTTCCTCAGAAAATTAAAGTTTTTGGAGAGACACTTCCAGCCTCAGATACACTTAAGCTAAATTCAATAGTTAGTTTTGCCGCAATATCTGCCAAATCTACTATCGATACACCTTTTGAGTTAGCTGCAACAAGTTCTAATAATCAGGAGCCTATTGTACTTCAATCATCAGACCCTTCGATTTTAACAGTTTCAAATTCAACAGGTATTTGGAAAGCAACTATATTGAAAGAGGGTTCTGTTAACATAACTGCCAGTCAAAGTGGCAACAATGCCTTCTTTACAGCAGTGCCCGTAATGCGTAATCTCGTAATTACGAAATCAACAACAGCTCCGCCACCCGTTGTAATAACAGCGCCTAAAATTCCAATTGATTGGAAAAGATGGTATCATATGAACAATGGAATCCATTTCGATGAATTGACGGATGGTATGGCAAGTACTGAAATTAATACCCATGGAATTGGCACAATCCTGCCGGTCTATGAATCTTATTATCCGCTGCAGCCTGGAGAGGAGATAGCTATAAAAGCTATCAAGTTTTTTGATGGCTTCGGCAGCGAAAGCGACTCTACTAAATATTTCAAGCTTTCAGTAATCAATGAGGCCTGGGAGCGGATTCCATTAGCAACATTTAATGGAAGCCAGTATATGAGCTGGGTAGGCCCTTATCCAAATCGTTCAAATACATTTTATCTTGATACTGTAATTACCAACGCAAGATATCTTTTAATTACTGCTGGTGGTAAATTCCCTACAGAAATGGAGCTTTACGGTACATATAAAGCCGGAACAGGACCAACGGAAGCAGTTAAGAAATCTGTTAAGCTGCGAGATATGTTTGCAGTAAATGCTTTTGAGTGGGATTTTGAAGATCCGTTAACTATCCAGATCAATCCAAATAAACTTAAGGCAATAAAAAGCTTTACGGGAATCAGGCATTATCTGGACTGGAAACAATTAGAATGGGAAGAAGGGCGGTACACCTATAACCCGACCAGAAACGGTGGCTGGGATTATGATTTAATGTACGAAGCCTGCAAAGCAAATAATATTGACGTGTTAGCCTGCATCAAAGAAATTCCTGCCTGGATGGTGCAAACCTATCCGTCGGACATGCAGAGTTATGGAAATGAAAATGTTCCTGTAAAATATGGAAATGATATTAATATCCCGGCTTCTTATATCGAGCAGGCAAAAATGGGCTTCCAGTTTGCTGCACGATATGGAAATAATAGAAATGTAAGTCCATCTCTTATAAGTGTTAACTCTACTCCAAGATGGAACTTTGATCCTGTAAATGCTGCTAAAATAGGAATGGGGCTTATAAAATATATTGAATGTGATAACGAACGGGATAAGACCTGGCGTGGGGTAAAAGCATACCAGACCGGCAGACAGCATGCAGCCAATCTTTCAGCATTTTATGACGGGCATAAAAACACAATGGGACCTGGTGTAGGGGTTAAAAATGCAGATCCCGATATGAAGGTAGTTATGTCTGGCCTTGCAACAGACCGTACAGATTATATACAGGGTATGGTAGACTGGTGTAAGGAGTTTAGAGGATATAATGCTGATAGTACAGTAAATATTTGCTGGGACGTGATCAATTACCATGCTTATTCGAATGACGCAGCGTCTTCTCAGAGTGGCGGGAATGCCAGGGGAGCAGCACCCGAAATTGGTCAGCTACATAAAGTAGCACAAAACTTCAGACAAAAATCCCATGAGTTTTCAAACGACGTAGAGGTGTGGGTTACGGAAACAGGCTATGACCTTAACCAGGGTAGTGATTTAAGAGCAATACCAATTGGTAGCAAGTCTGCCGAATTGGTTCAGGCAGACTGGATTCTAAGAACATCATTACTTTATGCCCGTGAAGGGGTTAGCAGGTGTTTCTTTTATCAAACGTATGACCAGTATTCCAGTAGTGGCACGCGTTTCAATTCATCGGGATTATTGAATGGAAACGATAATACAAGGAAAGCTGCTGCTGATTATTTATTCCAGGTAAATAAGTTGTTCGGAGAATACAAGCATAAAGAAACGTTACACGCGGATCCTTATGTAGACCGCTATGAGTTAAATGGTAAATCTATGTATGCCTTGGTTGTGCCGGATGAGGTTGATCGTAAGGTAAATTACTCCTTAAACCTGGCAGGATCAGATTCGGCCTATGTTTATACTCCGAAAGCAAAAAGCGATACCATGACTGTAGAAAAAATTAAACTTACAGATGGACAGTTGCCTTTGCTGGTTACAGAAACCCCTGTTTTTGTGGTCGGTATCGAAGCGCCGCGGGAACATAACCATTTTACATGGACGGGAGCAGTTAGTACAGCTACAGACGAAAAAGGGAACTGGATAAATACAATAAGCGGTTCAACCACACAGTTGCCTGACGAAAAAAGCAGTATTAAAATTCCTGGTGGTTTAAGCAGATACCCAGTAATGAGTTCGGTTTATGCACTGCACGATATTACCATTGAACAGGGTGGTAGCCTGAATCTTAACGGATATAATCTGACCCTTCCTGGAAACCTGCTGAATAATGGTAGTATCTTAGATAATAATAATCCATTGTCTTCCATTACCTTCAACGGAAGTGATACTACACAAACCTATACCGGAAACCAGGTTCAGAGCAGTGCGAAAGTTGGTAGACTACTTATTGAGAATCCATATGGAGTAAGTCTTAATGGAGATTCGGTGGATGTTTATGATTATGTGAAAGTTAGTAAAGGCAACCTTGCATCCAACGGCTTTTTAAATTTAAAAGCTACGGGAACAAGTTTTGCGAGCATTCTGTCCCTGCCAGCAGGATCTTTAGTTACGGGAGATGTAAATGTTGAAGTTTATTTTACCGGAGGAAATTCTTCATATCGTGACTACAGAATGATTGCAACACCTGTTAATGATTCGCTGATTGTTGGGCCAAAATCACTCGAACAATTGAAAAAGCATATTGTCATTACAGGACAAGGGGGCGTAACAAACGGTTTTGATCCCGGAGATTTGTCACAGCCATATGCCACAACCTTATCGAGGTATTATGAGCCTGCCACGAATGCGCAACCTTCATTAATAACTATCAACTCCATTTATGAAACTTTGAGTCCCGGAAAAGGAATGCTTCTTTTCTACCGGGGAGACAGAACTGGCTATACACCAGAAACGGCTAGTTCATCAAATAAAGTAAATTCTCCATTTGCTGTTCCTGAGAATACGATAGTTAAGTATAGCGGCCCAATTAATTCGGGTAATATTCAAGTTCCTTTATCCTTTACTTATTATGGAGGGGAAGAAAACTATAACGGATACAATATGGTGGGTAACCCATATCCATGCGCTATCAATTGGAAAAAGCTTATTAAGAATAATTTGAAAGACTTTATTTCAATAATTAAACCTGGAGGTGGATCTGCTACCTATTCAAATGGTGTTACAAGTAATGCCGGTCAGATAAATCTTCAGTACATTCAGCCAGGCCAGGCATTTTATATTCAGGCCAATAGTCAGACCTCTTCTTTAACTTTTACAGAAGCGTCTAAAGTTAGCGGAATTTCATTTGTTGGCAGACTTATGAATACTTCCAAAGATGAAATTGCGCTTGAAGATGTTACATCTCCTGCTATTAAATCAGACAGCCAGCCGAAATTATTACGGTTGAATTTGAGTGATGGCGCTATTTCTGAAGAGACTGTAATTGCAATGAACAAGACGAACAGTGCGCTGTATAAAAGCACAGATGGAGATGCAGGTTACCTGGGAATGAATTCTGTTTATCTGAGTTCATTAACCGCTGATGGCAAAAACATGACGATCAACTTCATGCCAGAGCCTGATAAGAGCGGAGACGTTAAACTGAATGTTAATGCAGAAAAGTCTGGAACAGTTAGTTTAGATTTTACTGAAGTGCCTGCTTACGATCAATATACATTGATACTAAGAGATAAGTATTTGGGTACTAATATGAAGCTGGTTTCAGGTAGTCATTATGAGTTTAGTATTGATAAAAGCAATAGCAGCACTTATGGTGCATCACGTTTTGTAATTTCATCAGAACCTGTTACCGAATCAAATACTTTAAAAGTAAAAGACGGAACAGTTTCTAATGTTAGTATTTATCCAAATCCTACCGATGATAAGATCACAGTTGAGGTTGATGCCCAGTTTTCAAAAACCCAAATCCTGGTTTATGATTTAGGAGGAAAGCTGTTGAAAACGAAAATCACTACTAGTGTGAAAACCATAGTAGATGTTAACGAGCTGGCGTCAAATACTTACTTAATACTTGTTAAAGATCTGACAACGAATACGATCATTTCAAGAGCTAAATTTGTTAAGAATTAGTATTTAACTAAGGTTTTAAATCAGAACGCCCGGTTTCTTCATAGAGCCGGGCGTTTTTGTTTATAGGAGGGATTGCAATCTACTGTAAAAGCTAAAGCTTTTTGCGTGAAAGAGCCTTTTCTCTCCATTTGGCTAGCCGTAAATCTAGGCGATTGCTTTGATGTTGTCTTTTGAAATAAGAGACATGTGTTATAGCAGCCAAGGCGCTTAACGTCCCTCAGGAGGGGTAGGAATATGCGATATTATTCTTAAGCGCATTAACCACCTCCGCCTATCAGCACCTCCGCCATCGAAGGACAGTTTTGCTCAAAGCTGCTGCTATCATAAAGTGCCATTTTTGATGATCATCCTAAGGATACACTAAGTATTAAAATTCCAAACTCTCCCTGGCCTCTGTGCCTCCTCCGTGCCCCTCTGTGGTTAAAAAAACAAATCACAGGCTATTCACCTAAACCTTTATGAATGGAGATAGAATGTACTATAACTGCGGCATGAGTCCACATTTTTCTAAGAATAGGTGCAGTTAGCGTACAATTATTTAAGATTCAACAAACGCTCATAAGCAATCAGACATATCGCTGTCCCAGGCCATTTTAGAATCAAATGTGAAAAAATGTTAATTGCGCATTGCCGGTGTTGATAAAAGAGAGGGTATGATTAACTTTAATTCAAACGTAATAACTTATCCGCTTTTATACTCCCTCTGTCAGGGATGTATCTATTTCTTTTATATTCGTTATGATTTGCTGAATAAAGTAATGACTGAAAATACTTACAACTATCGCGAACAAATACTTTCCATTTTTTTGGATCTGGATCAAGCCGTTTGCAATCTCTTTCACATGGGATTCAATATAGGGCTGGAGGAGGAGTGGCAGGATTTAAAGGAAGCGATCCTGGGGCCAGATGCTATACCCGTTCCGATGGATCTTGAATATTTGCAGGCCATCAATCATCCAGCTATAGCCGGGATCATTGAAATGATTAAAATCCTCGCAGAAGCGAGAAACAGCCTGGAAAATATCAATTTGCTTACTGAGGACGAACTTAGTTCTCCTCAACAGCTTTTGGAAGATAATAAGGAAACAGAGGGATTAAAAGAGGAGATTAATAGGTCTAACTACCTGGATCATTGGATAGAAGGGCTTTATATGGATTTTATGATTTTGTTTGAAGGTATCTGGGAGCTGGAACATCAGGCCAAGTTTCCCGAAAAAATGTATGATGCCTTTAACGAAATGTATTTTGAAGGAACGCAGCCTTTTGAATGCAGTGATCAGAATACATCCTTAGTATTGGATGCCTTGCAACGTGCCATGGCCGTGAATCGCCTGACGGAGTTTTATGTGATTAAAAAGGAATTTGATGGGAATGACCCCATTTAATATGCTATGAGGAAGTAAAATCCTGAGTAAACATTTTTAATCAAAGAAGATTTTAATCTGGAGATATACAGGAAAGAAATATTATGAGAAAGCTTATCGTCATATCAATGATTTCATTAGATGGAGTAATGCAGGCTCCCGGAGGTCCTGAAGAAGACCGGTCGGGCGGATTCGAATACGGTGGCTGGGTTGCACCTTACGGTGATGAGGTTTACGGTGAGGTTATGAAAAAACTCATGAAACCTTCAGATCTTCTTTTAGGAAGGAATACGTTTGAGATATGGGAGAACTACTGGCCGGTACACGAAAGCGGATGGCGAGGTATCAATGATGTCACAAAGCACGTTTTTTCTAACACCCGAAATAAATCTGACTGGCAAAACACCGTATTTCTCAGTTCTCTTTCTGAAATCAAAGAATTAAAAGATTCGGATGGTTCTGATATCCAGGTTTGGGGAAGCTCTGAACTTATACAACTACTGCTTAAAAATGACCTCGTTGATGAACTCTGGCTTAAAATCCATCCTCTCACTCTTGGTAAAGGAAAGAAACTGTTTGATGAAGGCCCCATTCCGGCAGCTTTTACTTTAATGGAGAGTACCGTTACGCCTAAAGGGGTTGTTATTTTGAGTTATAAACGGGCGGGTAAGGTTGAAACGGGTACTGTTGGGGAGTAGCGGGGCTGGAGAGAGTACTATGTCGGGCTGCTAAGGTATATACCAGTATTATCTTCATAAGTATTCGGATCCTGTAAGATTTTATTTTATAATAGCTAAACTATGTCCGTTTATAAGAGACAGATGGGAGAAGAGTATAATCAACTTCATCCGGAGATTCAGAAACGATTCGATTTTTCAACCGGGAATAGCGTAGCCTTCATTGGGCGAGGCGTAATGGAAAAGATCTGGAATGGAAACAAACTTGCCGTAGCGGTATTAAAGGTCCTTTCGAAAAGTAATATCTTGTTTCCTCGAGTTGGTGACAATATCGAATATGAAATTCATAACTATCCATATAAAGATGAAATAGGAAGAGAAGCGCATTCAATGAACAGAGTCTTTTTCTTTCCCGATCTGGAGCAGCGATTTGATGGAACAGCATTGTTTAGTGAAAAAAAGAACCAGATTGTTGAATACCTGGGCCTTGACCATAGAATGCTTTTTGAAATGGGACTAAGTGCTGATAAAAATGGAGCCATCAGGTTCTCGTCCGGAAAACAGTTTGTGTTTTTGCTCGGATTGAAGCTTCCGGTGCCTTCATTTGTGCGAGGCGATATTGAGCTTTTAGAATGGTATGACGATAGCAAAAAGCGCTTTTATCTTGATTTAACAGTTAAGAGCAAGCTCTTTGGTAAGCTTTTCGGTTTTTGGGGCTGGTTCGAGGGAGAGTATCTGGATTACAAGGGTAAGGATTTACCCGGCAGATTTAAACCAACACGACTGGAACGAAAGGAATAGTGACCTCTGTGGCTACAAATTGTTAACCGCAACCATAAGAAACCTTCTTAATGAGTGAAATTGACGAAATTTTATCGAGGTATAATTGGCCATTACAAGACCATACCCTCAATCTTGACTGTAAAGAGATTGAGAGTCTGATTGGATTTGAATTGCCAGAGGATTACTGAGAATTTCTAAGCAAATATGCTACTTACGAAACTCAAGGCGGAAAGGAATGGTTCAAGCTGTGGGACTTTAACAATTTGTTAGAATGGAATAACGATTACGAAATTATTGACAGTCTTAACGATACTATTGGGATAGGCGACAACGGAGGAGGTGAATTTATTGCGCTTGAAAAGTTGCCAAACGGAAATATTAGAATAATACTGAGCCCATTTACGGACTTAGACAAAGAAAACCATATAGAAATTGGTAACTCATTCACCGATTTCATAAGGAGGATGAATAACGATGAAAAATGGTTTAAAGACAACGACACAAAATAAGAATGGCAGCTGTTAACACCGGCTAAAAATTATGCTTATATTTTATATTAAATGCTAATAGCATTATAACTTTAAGTAATCACCGATCAGTTAATTTGATTTGACTCTGGCTGCCTGTATTGCAATCTTTGATACATACAAAAACCAAGTCGTATGTTAATTATTAGAATATTACACAGGCTTTTAAATATAGTTAAAGGCAATAGCTATAGGAACACTTCTGGCCCGGAAGGCAGGGAAATAAAATATGAAAGAGAAGTGACTGCAAAAGAGCTAAAAACGACTTTCGAATTTGAGTACACTGATGAGTCTTTCCCTCTCTTTATCTGATTGTTTAGGTTTTGATCTGATGGGGTTTATTCCTTAGGATGTATTACAAGTTTGACATCAGAGAGGGCAGTGGTTTGAAGGTACTTCCCGAAGAGTATAGCTTGTTGGAGCTGTTAGTTTTTTATAATCAGGGGCTTCTGTAGCTAAATGGCGTGATTGCAATTTTGTCGGAGTGCCAGGTATTTCCATTTTGGAAACAAGTGTAGGAACGTAATGCAATTACAGATAATGTTGCAATGCAAAGGAATTATGCAATTTGAATTTAAGAGCTGCAGTATCCTAGGATTCCTCGAATACTGTTGGGGCTTATTTTTTTAATTATATGTTTATTTTAAGCTAGATATTCTTTAATTTACACAATAATACTTCTTGCATTATGTGTCAACCTTTAACTATTCACAATCCAAAGCTTAGAGTACATGGCTTTGATTTTAAGATGATTGTCTATCAGTTGCTATTACTAGCTCAAGTTTCTTTGATTATAAAACGTATCAGTTATGGGGAGTGATAAAGAAACCCAGATTGTACTTGCGTTTAAAGCTATTCAGAAACTTAGCAGGGGGTGCACCATGAAAGAGCTAGCTGCTTCTCTTGAAGTTTCAAGCAAGTCGGCATACCGGTATGTGGAAAATCTGAAGTCTGTTGGTTTCGAAATTTGCGATACTGGTCAACACCGCTATAAAATTGAAAATCCGCGAAAGCAGATCAGCTTTAGTCTCGATTTCAGTCTGGAAGAAACTGATTTTATATTAAAACATTTACCAGAAAACTTAGACCTGTTGCCTGGTATAAGACAGAAGCTTATCCTTCATTCCGATTTACTTTCTGTACCCAATCGCATTCTTGAAGTCGAACAGGGGATGAACATTGCACTTTTGCAAGAGGCCATTCGAAGGCGAAAACGGGCAAAGGTTTTGGGTTATGCATCTGCAAATTCCAATGAAATACAGGATCTGGTGATAGAGCCGGTTATGATGCTTGATTTTTACCGTCGTTTATATGCTGTAGATATTGCAAAAAGGAAACTGGTACAATTAAAAACGGAGCGGATTGAGCGTGTGGTGGTCTCTGACCAGGATCAGTTCAATCCAATGGAACCGGAAGGCATTCAGGTAGATGCTTTCTGGTGGGTTAAAGGAAGCGAGACGTATAACGTACGTCTGAAATTTAGCCTTTCTGCATATCATATTATTGCTGAAGAGTATCCGCGTATCAAACAACACTGTTTGCCGCTTAATGATAATAGGTATTTGTTCAGTGCAGAGGTGGCTGATTTGAAACCTATTACATCTCTTGTTTTGCGCCTTCCCGAAGAAATTGAGGTGCTCGGACCTCCTGAATTGGAATCAGCAATTGTAGAACGAATTAAACAGCATACTTTTTTTAGAAAATATTTCAGGGCATTGTCACATGCTGACAATGAGGTGGTTTAGGTTTGCTTCCAATGGCAGACCAGTTACTTGATTTTAAATTGTTTACTTCCAAAACAGCTTATACACAATGAGAATTCATATTCGATTATCAAAAAATCGCGAAACTGTTCCTTTTAATTATCAGGAAAAGCAGGTTAGTCAGCTTCACACCTGGATTGGGCGGGATAATGATCTGCATGGAAAATTGTCACTATATTCTTTTTCATGGTTGAAGAAAGGAGACTTGATACCTAAAAGAGGATGGAATTTTCCTTATGGAACGGAATACTTTATCAGTAGTCATCAGCCGGATATAATTAAAAAGATTATTGAGCGAATTCAGCAGGATAATTATTTCGGCTACGGAATGGAGGTGAACTCACTTAGCCTGCAGCAGGATCCTTATTTTGAAGAGAAACAGCGGTTTCTGGTAGGAAGTCCGGTATTTATCAAACGCAAAGAGGCAGAGCGGTTTCAATTCTACTTTCCGGGAGAGGAACGATCGGATTCTTTTCTTACAGAAACGCTGCAAACAAAGCTGGTAGAAGCGGGCTTGCCGCCAGAGGGAGTAAAGGTTGAGTTTGATAAGAATTACAAAAATCCTACTCAAAACGGAGTAAGTTATAAAGGGATCTTCAATAAAGGTTCGATTTGTCCTGTCATTGTTTCCGGTAGCTCAGAGCAGGTTGCTTTTGCCTGGAATGTAGGGGTAGGGAATTCTACGGGAATTGGATTCGGAGCTTTGATTTAAACCTTATTTACTAATGGAAAAGTATTTTGTAGTAACCTATTCTGGTCAGTTCGGTTTTATTAAGCCCTGGACTGCAGTACGTGATAGTGAAACATTTTCGCAACAGTTTCTTACGCCTTCAATTTTAGAAGGAATCGAAAAAAAGCTTTTTCCGGAACTTTTGGGAAGTGAAGGGATTTTTAAGGTACAACGCCATCGCTTATCGTATGCTCAAATCAGTTCTCAGCAAGAGGTTATTCAAACACGGGGATGGAATACTACCCGGCAAGGAAAACAAACTTTATTCGACAGACCTAAAGCAATTATTCTAAGAGGCGTATTGCTGAATCCCGTTTTGCATCTCGCTTTTAAAGATCAGCGTGATGCAATTGCCGCTTACAGCCAGCATATATGTTTAGCCCGAAACGAAGACCTTCTTTTTCCTGAGTCAATTACGGAAATTGAGGGATCGCATTTTGATAGCGATGAAGAAAATTTCGCAGGTTACGAACTCATATTCGAACAGAATGAGAAGTCTTTTATTGTTGGCTATCACAGGCAAACAGGTAAGGCAATGTATGGGTGGTTAAAAACTATTGGCACACCTGTAAAGAATTTCTGATGGACAAGTTGTTTGCTAAATCAGGTCCCGAATGGACAACGCTAAAAGAACATACAAGGCATGTGGAGGAGTCTGTGCTCGTCTTCGCCCGACATCTTGGAATGGATGAAGAGATTGCAAGAAATGGAGCAATCCTTCACGATCTTGGAAAAGCGCATCCTTTATTTCAGGCGCAATTACAAAACACAGGTAGTCGTAATAAAATCTACAGGCACGAAATAGGATCACTTTTTTTTCTTTCAGTTTTCCCTAAAGAACAATGGGATAGCCTTATTGAAATGGTGGTGGCTCATCATAAATCAGTTTTCGGAGATGTTGGTGAAAAAGGACTTCTTGATCTCGAAAGGGGATACGACTATATTGATAATCATTTAGGTGATTGGGATACGTGGAGTGTGAAGGCTATTGAACTTTTGAACATATTCGGGATAAAGGTCGCGCCAATAAGCAAAACCGACGCAGCTGATAATCTGGATTATGCTATCAGTTATTGCAAGCGAAAAGTTAAGCAAAAAGGGCTTTCCGAATGGCGGGGTTTACTAATGGGGGCAGATCATTATGCTTCTGCATTAATTAATGAGGCAGAGAACTATTTGGGCCGATTGTTTAAAATTCCTAACCTGTCTTATTTTAACAGAAAAAGTGATCTGTATCCACTTTCGCTGTTGGAGAATTATAACTCAGAAAAGAAGCATACCATAGTTGTGGCCTGTACAGGTGCGGGAAAAACGGACTATTTATTTAAAAGATGCCGTGGAAGGGTGTTTTATACCTTGCCCTATCAGGCATCGATAAATGCAATGTTTAAACGTGTTGCTCATGCATTGGAACCTGATAATCCTGATTTAGATATAAGACTCTTGCATGCCGCATCTACTGTAATACGGAGAGGTAAGGAAGATGAGGAAGTTGTATTGCAATCGCTATTTGGTTCCTCTGTTAAAGTCCTTACACCACATCAGCTTGCTGCAATAGCTTTCGGGATGAAAGGGTATGAAGCCATGTTACTTGATTTGAAAGGTTGCGACATCATTCTTGACGAGATTCATACTTATTCAGGTATATCACAGGCGATAGTTCTTAAACTTATAGAGATTCTGATTAAGTTGAATTGTCGCATTCATATCGGGACAGCAACGATGCCTTCAATTTTGTATCAGAAAATTGTTTCGCTATTAGGAAATGATGTCTTAGAAACCAGTTTGCCTGATGAAGAACTGGATAAATTTGACCGTCATCGTACACATAAGTTAGAAGCATTTGATGATGCAAAAACTATTATAAGCGATGCGGTAGCGAAGAATGAAAAGGTTCTTCTGGTATTGAATAAAGTTGCTAATGCGCAAGATATATTCGAATGGGTGCGGGATGCCTATAGTCATATTCCTACTCTATTGTTGCATAGTAAGTTTAGAAGATGCGACAGGAATGATAAAGAAAAGCGCCTTTTAGGTTTAGATGAGGCGGGTTTTCCAACCTTTGAATTTAATACTTCTAATCAGGCTTGCATAGTGGTTTCTACTCAAATTGTAGAGGTAAGCCTTGATATCAGTTTTGATCTGATGGTTACAGAAACGGCACCTCTCGATGCTCTTGTGCAGCGTTTTGGAAGGATCAATCGCAAACGGGACGAACACACTATAGGGCGGATTAAAGATGTGTATATCATTGCTCCGCCTGATGACCTTAAAGATAATCGACCCTATAGCCTTGAGGCTTTGAAGCGTACTTACGATGTCATTGAAGATGGAAAAGTACTCCGTGAACGGGATTTACAGGATAAAATTGATGAGGTATTTACCGATATTAATTTCTTAGAGATAGAAGAACACGCCGTTTTCAAGAGTGACGGTAAAGTTTCGATCAACCAGCTCACTCATAGCCGAAAAGCGATATTAATGCAATTATTGGAGATCGATACGGTAGCATGTATTAGGCAGGAAGATCAGCTTGAATATGAGGAGGGTGATTTTGAAAGGCGTTTAGAATTGGAAATCCCTGTACAATATTATGCAGTGAAGGATATGGAGCAACTTAAGAGGATAGGGAATCAGCCGTATATTGTACCTGATGAAGCATATAGTCTCGATGCGGGGCTTGATCTAAGTAAAATAAAAGGGGAATATCTGGACCGTAAATATCAATTTTTATGATTACTACCGTAGTAGGCAGAACTTTTCTGCAGGCATACAATCAGAAATATCAATGTAATAAAACACCTAAACAGTTTTTTGAAGAAGTGTATTTTGATCTTTTCTATAATCACCCGAAGTATATGCAATGGGTGACGAATTCACCATTCGTGCAAATGAAGGCAGGGCAGAAGCCTGAAACTCTCGACTTAAATGAGCGTAGGGAAAAGCTACTGAACCTGTATGAAAAAGTAGAAACGCTTGAACCAGATGCAAGTTTTGCATTGGGATTTCCTGCCTCTGAAACAAAGGAATATGCATCTACATCAGGCTTAGTAAGTGATCTTGAGATACCTGTAACCGATGAAGACATTTATCTGTCATGGATTGGCAGTGGTTTAGGAATAGGAGTTGCCGGAGGTTTCTCAATATTATTCAACGATTCGGAAATTACTTTACAAACCTTCGAAGGCTGGAAAGTTTATCGCAAATATCTTGCTGATGAGACGCTCGCAAAGCTTCGAGGAAATCAGATCAATACATGGAACGGACAATGGTTAGCTTATTCTTTGGATCCGGATCGTTTTAATGAAGAGTTTGATTTTACAGAATTAAGTAATGCTGGGGTGTTCGCTGTCGATTCTACACTGGCGGAAGTAAATACAGTCAAATGGTCTGAACTCTTTTTCAGTCTTTCTCAACTTTACCCTGACAAGGAAATAACAGGATACGTGTATGGATTTGGTCAGACAAACAAGACTATTGGTTTTATTCCTTTTTTTCTCAAATCTGGTAAAAAACTAATAGACGTTTACAAGAAATTATTTGGGAACACGAATACAGACAAAAGAAAATTTGAAGCATTGTTTGGGATGCATATAAAACGTGCTTGTGAATTGGGAAGTATAGGTTTACAAGCCCTGAGACCCGATGGTATCACAAAATACATGCAGGATGAAAAGAACTTATCCTTCAAAAAAGAAGATGAAATATTGAATTATTACGCATATAAAACCTGGTTAATAACTATGCTTACAAAGAATAAAGAAGAAGTTACAGATTATACTTCAAAACTGGCACAACTCATTCTTAAATACAGGAACGGAGCTAAAGGAACCGAACGAACAAATTTGATTAATAAAGAATTGTTTGCTGCAAAAAGTAAACGAAGCTTTATTGATGCTTTGGTAACAATTGTAAAGGAGTTGGATGGTGGAGATCGAGAAACAGTTAAGCAATTGAGAGACGACGTTCACCTGATGACCAATGAAGAATTTGGTTATTTCAGTACGTTATTGAAATTTGATTACGCATATCAGGAAAAGAATTCATAAACATAAATCTTAAATCATGAGTATTATTTATATCAGAACCTTAAAAAGAGCCGATCATACCGTGTTCTGCGTAGCGGATGGGCAAAAACAATATTGGGATCCTCAATTTAGAAAACAGGTTCCTTTTTCAAGTGGTCAGCAGGTAAAACGGTCCTTAATCGACTCACTTTGTGAAACTATTAATCAGGTGCCTTCGCCGACTACTTTTTTGTTTGATGTAACCAAGCAAAAAGAACTAAAGGAAGGTGAAGTTTACGGTACTTGTGATCCCACTTATGCGGATCAATTATTTGGAGGCTGGATGAAAGCGGCGAAAGGAGGTAAAGACCGAACCCTAAAACGTAGAAGTCCACTTTCAATTTCGGCCATGAGGGCATTGCATCCTTTGCTGGCCGGTACGTATACTGAGAACGCTTCGTTTGACCGGAGTGACCGGCCTAATAACAAAGTTATTGTTCGCGATGAAAAGAATAATGAGCTATCAGAAGATGAGATTGTTTCTTTTCTTGAAGGGAAGGATAGGAGTTTAAGCCGTAAGTGGATTCCGGAAAATCGACGAGCGTCAGGTTTTTTCGTTTCTGATATTGCTATTGACTTGCGTCGTTTATTCTCCGTTTCGTTGAATTCATTTGAACCGGAATTGGCGGAACACACTATCGAAAAGTTAAAATCAGAAGGTTGGATTGAGTCTACGAATGTGTTCGGCCCTTGCCTGGTAGCTCCTAAGAACTTAAGGGAAGAATGGATTAAAGGTTTGGCGAAAGCGATTGTTAATTGGAAAATAACATCAAATCAGGCACGTACCTTTAGTTTGATGGATACACTTGCTGTTGCCATAAGCGATAATGCAAACCTGATTGCCGGAAGTATTCGGGCTAAGTTGTCGGAAGAAGATTCAGATCGCGCAAACCCGATTGTAGACGAGTCAATTGCTGGTGTTGATACTTTTATCACCCTTCAGGCGGGGGCATTTTTACATACCAAAGGAGAAACTGTTGATGCCCTTCAACGAGCGGAAAAACAATTAGAAGATATTTTGCTCGCTTATAACTATGAAAGCCAGTTAAGTGCTTAGTTAATTTTTATTAAAGCCCTGGTTATTTCGCCGGGGCTTTCTAATTTAAACCTATATGCACATCATCGCCACCCACATCAACTATTATCAGGTTTGTAAACGTAAACTCTGGTTGTTTGCTAACGGCATTCAAATGGAGCATAATTCAGAGTTGGTTGCGGAAGGGAAACTCATTGGAGAAACGACCTATACCGGACGGGCGGAAAAATATACCGAGGTTGAAATAGATGGAGTTAAAATAGATTTTTATGATGCCCGAAATAAAGTAGTTCATGAGGTGAAGAAAAGTGATAAGATTGAACAAGCTCATGTCTGGCAGGTAAAATACTATCTGTATAAACTGGTGCAGCACGGTATTACAGATGCTACCGGAATGATTGACTATCCAAAACTGCGCCAGCGGGAAGCAGTCGAATTAAAGGAGGAAGATATTCTGCTGATTGCACAATGGGAAAATGAGATTCCCGCACTAATTTATAATGATAAATGTCCTGACGTGATTCGAAAGCCAGTATGCAAGAACTGCAGTTATAATGATTTCTGTTATATTGATGAAAGTGAATAAGGGATATATCGGAGATAACCGTCTTTTGCTTTAACCTTTTAAAATGAAGAAAACCTATTACCTGTTCAATCCGGGCCGCTTAAGCCGGAAAGATAATACGCTGAAGTTTGTACCAACAGACGAAGAGGGAAGGGAGGGCACCCCTCGCTATATTCCTGTTGAAGGCATTGCTGATCTCTTTTGCTTCGGAAACCTTGATGCTAATAGTGCTTTGTATAATTTCCTTGGAAAGCTGGGGATTGCAGTACACTTTTTTGACTTTTATGAGCACTATACCGGTAGCTTTTGTCCGAAGGAATACTTGCTGGCTGGTAAAATGCAGATTAACCAAACACAACATTACCTCGGAGCATCCAAACGAATGGTGCTCGCCCGTAAGTTTGTGAGTGGTGCCGCTTTTAACATGGTGAAAACGCTTCGTTACTATCATAACAGGGAAAAGGATGTGGGCGGTGTGATTGACCGGATAGAAGAACTTGTGCCCCAAATTGATGCGGCTTCTAAAGTCGACGAGCTGATGGGAATAGAAGGGAATATCAGACAACGCTATTATGGAGCCTTTGATGTGATTGTCCGTGACTTTAATATGGAAGGTCGTTTGAAGCAGCCCCCTGGCAACGAATTAAACGCCATGATTTCCTTTGGAAACATGATGTGCTATGCTTTATGTTTAAGTCAGCTTTACCATACGCAGCTAAATCCGACAATTAGTTTTTTGCATGAACCTGGCTACAGAAGGTTTTCACTCGCTCTGGATCTTTCGGAGATCTTTAAGCCCGTCCTTGTGGACCGTACAATTTTCAGGCTGCTTAATAAAAGGGAAATACAGGATAAGGATTTTGATAATCGTCTTAATGGTTTTTTGCTGAAAGAATCCGGACGAAAAACGTTTGTAAAAGCATGGGAAGAACGGGTGAACGAAACATTCAAGCATCCGGTATTGAACAGAAGTGTCAGCTACAAGCATCTTGTTAAATTGGAGTGTTATAAATTGAGCAAACACTTGTTAGGGCTGGATGAGTATAAACCATATAAAGTGCGTTGGTAGATATGTATGTAATATTGGTATATGACATTGGCGAAAAACGGGTTCAGAAGATGCTTAAGCTCTGTCGGCAGTATTTAAACTGGATTCAGAATTCTGTTTTTGAAGGTGAGATAACTCCTGTGAAACTGAAAGAGTTTTTAGCAAAAGCCGAAAAGATAATTAATCAGGAAACTGACAGTATTATTATCTTTAAAAATCGTGATGCCAAATGGCTTGAAAAAGAGGTGATAGGAGCGGAGAAAAACGACCTTGATACCTTCCTTTAGTTGTCGGTGAGGATAACTAAGCCGCTCTTTGACATTATGGACTTTTAAAAATTTACTCTTTCCTTCATTTGAACACACTTGAAGAGGGTTGTCGATCCCCCACTAAAAATCATTTATTCCCGATCGACTAATTTTTAATAAATTTGTACGATAGCAAAACCTCGCTAACACATACGTCTGCGAGGTTTTTTGGTCTGTTTTGTGACGGACCGTAATTGCACCTTACTGGAATTGAAATAATAGCCGGAGATATGCCGCTTGGCGTAGGTGCTAACCGTAATTGCACCTTACTGGAATTGAAATTCCGGTAACGACACGTTTGCGTTACCTAGGATATTTCACCGTAATTGCACCTTACTGGAATTGAAATACGAAAGTTAATCTAAAAGCAGCATCTGAATCAACACCGTAATTGCACCTTACTGGAATTGAAATAAAAGTAAATTGTATTCCATTATATCCGGCGATCCACCGTAATTGCACCTTACTGGAATTGAAATTTATATCCGGCGATCCGGCAAGGTTTAACGTGAAAACCGTAATTGCACCTTACTGGAATTGAAATCCCTGAAATAAAGGCGGGTTTTTAGGGTGCAAAAAACCGTAATTGCACCTTACTGGAATTGAAATCATTCACGAAGAAATCAACCGGGTTAACAAGAACTAACCGTAATTGCACCTTACTGGAATTGAAATCTTGTAACAAATGCGCCTTCTGATACCTACCCAAACCGTAATTGCACCTTACTGGAATTGAAATTGGGTATGATAACTACGGAAGAGGTTCAGGATATCCCACCGTAATTGCACCTTACTGGAATTGAAATTGGTTGACATTGCAGGAGAAAAGACAGCTCTTTAATACCGTAATTGCACCTTACTGGAATTGAAATGATAAGAGCGGAACCATTGCTATGGATGAAGATATAACCGTAATTGCACCTTACTGGAATTGAAATTGTAGTATCATCTGCAAATACTCATCCTGCTCAATAACCGTAATTGCACCTTACTGGAATTGAAATTCGTTTCGCGGTAGTTCGCAGCCAGTTCCGTAAATAACCGTAATTGCACCTTACTGGAATTGAAATTTCTAATATTTTGATATTATCGATATAGCCGTAGACCGTAATTGCACCTTACTGGAATTGAAATACAGAAATTCATTGTAGGAGATCATGCCGGTATTATACCGTAATTGCACCTTACTGGAATTGAAATATCAGCAACAGCTCGAAGCTTATACTGAGCAGGCCACCGTAATTGCACCTTACTGGAATTGAAATCCAAATCCGTTTGGTTCAGCTGAAACCCGATAAAAAACCGTAATTGCACCTTACTGGAATTGAAATATTAATGTTCATGGTAGTTTTGCGCGTACCGTTTTACCGTAATTGCACCTTACTGGAATTGAAATATATTTAACACCTTGTCTTGCCTATAACGCACAACACCGTAATTGCACCTTACTGGAATTGAAATTCTTAATAAATGACTTTGCAAGAGCTAAAGAAACAACCGTAATTGCACCTTACTGGAATTGAAATTTTTTGTTTAAGTATATCAATACAGTGCCATTTTCAACCGTAATTGCACCTTACTGGAATTGAAATAAGCAAGGTATAGAGAAGCCTGCTCGGTCCAGCCTGACCGTAATTGCACCTTACTGGAATTGAAATTCATCTGAGTTCTGGGTTCATGAAATGGTATTGCTACCGTAATTGCACCTTACTGGAATTGAAATTCGAATAAGAAGTAACACTCTTATTGAAGTACAACACCGTAATTGCACCTTACTGGAATTGAAATGACTTATATGTCTTCGGTAAAACCAAAAATCAAAAAACCGTAATTGCACCTTACTGGAATTGAAATGAGGCGCTTGCTGAACTTGATACACTGCATCGTGAAACCGTAATTGCACCTTACTGGAATTGAAATTACAGCAGAATACTCTTTACCATCTGGAGCTATAAAACCGTAATTGCACCTTACTGGAATTGAAATAAGATACCCACAATACATAGCCTATTTTAAAGCAAACCGTAATTGCACCTTACTGGAATTGAAATACGTATTTAAATCCTCTTGATTGAAGTTCATCTGTACCGTAATTGCACCTTACTGGAATTGAAATATGATCATCTACGTCTAAAATCACCTTGAAGCCTACCGTAATTGCACCTTACTGGAATTGAAATATGCCTAATCCAATTAAATACCCCTTTGCTTTCTTACCGTAATTGCACCTTACTGGAATTGAAATATGTGAAATGCATCATTTGTAGACCCGGCTACGCTACCGTAATTGCACCTTACTGGAATTGAAATGTGTATGATACGGGTATTATGGATGATTGTATCAAACCGTAATTGCACCTTACTGGAATTGAAATTACCAATCTCTCGTCGGTCTGGTGTGATTGCGTTTCACCGTAATTGCACCTTACTGGAATTGAAATTTAAGAGTGTTAATAATAATTCCTTTCTGGTCATCTACCGTAATTGCACCTTACTGGAATTGAAATTCGGCATGGGAGCCATTGAGATATTCCAAACCAGACCGTAATTGCACCTTACTGGAATTGAAATAAGCAGAACCCAATGCCTTTAATACCCCTATGTTACACCGTAATTGCACCTTACTGGAATTGAAATTCATGGCGAAGAAGTGACATTTAAAATCACCCATACCCTAATTGCACCTTACTGGAATTGAAATCTCCCTTATTGTAACTAAACGACACGGTGGTAAATAACCGTAATTGCACCTTACTGGAATTGAAATTAGGTGCAGTTGTTTTCCACACAACTGGATATTACACCGTAATTGCACCTTACTGGAATTGAAATGAAAGTGTAACTATTGAAATGGAAAACGAATTCACCACCGTAATTGCACCTTACTGGAATTGAAATCATTCTTTCATTTGCAGGCAATTTCTTAGGATCAGCACCGTAATTGCACCTTACTGGAATTGAAATAAGGTAAATCTGGTTGAATTAAGGACACTAAACTGCACCGTAATTGCACCTTACTGGAATTGAAATCAGTTACAATAGGCAACATGCCGGTTACCTGTTATGACCGTAATTGCACCTTACTGGAATTGAAATATATCAATCCGACCTAATTAACAGGGCCGCAAACCACCGTAATTGCACCTTACTGGAATTGAAATTTTACGGATACCTCCCACTGATAAGTTCCAAATGGTAACCGTAATTGCACCTTACTGGAATTGAAATTTTAACCCGGCTGAATAGTTTATTTATCGCGCCTACCGTAATTGCACCTTACTGGAATTGAAATGCGTAATCCTGCGCATGGACAGTGATAGTAATGGCAACCGTAATTGCACCTTACTGGAATTGAAATACCTTAGCGGTAAGCATATTCACATGGTCATGCCGACCGTAATTGCACCTTACTGGAATTGAAATATATGAAAGGCATCATTTGTAGACCCGGCTACGCACCGTAATTGCACCTTACTGGAATTGAAATCCTGTAGCGCCCGAGTATGGCACCACGTTTCCGGACCGTAATTGCACCTTACTGGAATTGAAATAATACCAAGCCTATGCGGTTCGCCCTGGTCGTTGGACCGTAATTGCACCTTACTGGAATTGAAATAATGCAGGCGACCCCCCGCTGATACTTACATTCGCATACCGTAATTGCACCTTACTGGAATTGAAATTGACTTAACACCTAATTCACAGGCACCGGTAACAGTACCGTAATTGCACCTTACTGGAATTGAAATTGCACTAAGTTGAGCAAAGAGCACGGCGCCAGAAAACCGTAATTGCACCTTACTGGAATTGAAATTCATATCAAACCACGACACCTCTGGAAGGGAGACAAACCGTAATTGCACCTTACTGGAATTGAAATGTTACTTCTGGTACGTTGGCAAATGTGATTGGTGTACCGTAATTGCACCTTACTGGAATTGAAATTATCCTACACGGGAGAAAAGGGGTTATCTAATTCAAACCGTAATTGCACCTTACTGGAATTGAAATGGAATAGCGGGAAAAGAGCAGCGTTTTTAATCAAACCACCGTAATTGCACCTTACTGGAATTGAAATGCGAGTAAAGAGCATTGGATTTACGAAACGTTTTTTACCGTAATTGCACCTTACTGGAATTGAAATTAGACATTTAAATAGATTACAACCTTGCCATTTGTAACCGTAATTGCACCTTACTGGAATTGAAATGCGACAATTGCTTGTCTTCAATCTTACCTTCCGTACCGTAATTGCACCTTACTGGAATTGAAATTTGAATGCCCCCATGCTTCGTATTTAATTTTAGAGACCGTAATTGCACCTTACTGGAATTGAAATATTGGAGAAGTAGCGCATACAATGAGTAGGTTTTGGAACCGTAATTGCACCTTACTGGAATTGAAATTGAACATTTCAACCTTAACAACGCCAGGAAGGTGAACCGTAATTGCACCTTACTGGAATTGAAATGGGACTTCCGTAGGTAATAAATCACAACTAATAGCAACCGTAATTGCACCTTACTGGAATTGAAATTTTCATCATTGAAGCAAATTACGATGAAGAAAAAGTACCGTAATTGCACCTTACTGGAATTGAAATTGTCTGACTACGATGTGGTTAAGGAAAACCTTAAAAAACCGTAATTGCACCTTACTGGAATTGAAATGATGTTCAATAGCCCTATTTGACTTAATAAGCAAAACCGTAATTGCACCTTACTGGAATTGAAATTATTTCCCAACTGGAGAAAAAGGTTTGGAGCAATAAACCGTAATTGCACCTTACTGGAATTGAAATTATTTGAAACGGATGCAGTTTTCCAATCGGGGGGAAACCGTAATTGCACCTTACTGGAATTGAAATCAGAGCGCTGCTCAATAGACGCCTTATCCAGCACGCACCGTAATTGCACCTTACTGGAATTGAAATTGGTGATACGCCTGTCCTCAATATTATCTGCAGCAATACCGTAATTGCACCTTACTGGAATTGAAATAAGAAGAACGAACCGAGATAACGGCTTTTAAGTGTGACCGTAATTGCACCTTACTGGAATTGAAATATTGATGATACTCTCTATGAGGTATTGCTCGCCAAAACCGTAATTGCACCTTACTGGAATTGAAATTCGCTACGGGACTGCGATAAATCATTTAGAAAATTAACCGTAATTGCACCTTATTGAAATGCATTACACCAAGCATGGTTTCGCCTACATCGGCAACCGTAATTGCACCTTACTGGAATTGAAATGTTATGGAAGTTCTGAAATATTGGTAAGTGAAAATAAACCGTAATTGCACCTTACTGGAATTGAAATTACAACACAAAAAAGCTGGGTGAAGAGCTGGAAAGCACCGTAATTGCACCTTACTGGAATTGAAATAGCCGTAAGAGAGAGATAGTTCAATCCAGGCACATACCGTAATTGCACCTTACTGGAATTGAAATTACTAACACACCAATCAAGGACAATAGCCTCTTACACCGTAATTGCACCTTACTGGAATTGAAATTCGTAATCAGTTTGAATGAAGTTTGACCCAGAAAGACCGTAATTGCACCTTACTGGAATTGAAATTTCAAACAGGTATAGGAATTGCCGCAATCAAAACAGACCGTAATTGCACCTTACTGGAATTGAAATTTGTTTCATTTGAAACTCCCTGGCGAACTGTTCTTACCGTAATTGCACCTTACTGGAATTGAAATTTGAAAGCTACGACAAGGTTCAGGAAGAAGCGAAAAAACTGTAATTGCACCTTACTGGAATTGAAATCCATGAACAACCGCACATGCAACGTTCGCTGTAGCATACTGTAATTGCACCTTACTGGAATTGAAATACAAAACGTACAATCATTACCTGCAAGCCCTTCATAACTGTAATTGCACCTTACTGGAATTGAAATACTATGTACCAAAATATCTTATTAAAGTGGTCTTCAACTGTAATTGCACCTTACTGGAATTGAAATGGCAGAGGCTACCAGGAGCGAGAGGGCGGAGAAGCACTGTAATTGCACCTTACTGGAATTGAAATATAACATGCCGGAACGTGTTTCACTAATGGGACTACCCACCGTAATTGCACCTTACCGGAATAGAAATTTTTTATAATTCATAAAGACTTGCGTAATGTCAGACCGTCTTACTGGAATTGAAATGAAGATTTGGGGAGCCAACAAAGGAAGTTGACGTTAGAACCATAATTGCACCTTGCTGGAATGAAGTAAATCTAAAATACAGAAGTCTGCTATAACTTACCACCCTTCAAAATTTCCACTTTCTCTTTTTCACTTTGAAGAAGCCGCTCCAAAAGGGCTACTTTTTCATCGTAAAGCTGGACAATTTTTTCAATGGGGTTGAAATTGGGATAATAGTTAAATAAAGCAGCATTGTCATTATTGGTTACGGTATTGCCGAAAATGTTGAATACCGCTTCTTCACTAAATCTTTTAATACCTTCTGCAGTCACCCCTAATACCCTGGCCACCTTTTCTAATACCTCATCCTCAATGGTTTCACTCTGTTCCAGCTTAGAAACAGCCTGTTGAGAAATACCAAGCTCAATCGCCAATGCCTCCTGTTTTAGGTTGCGAAGTTCACGTAAGCGGGCTATCTTTTTGCCGATATGGCTGGGTTTGAAAGAGGTTTCCATACGTCGAAGTTATAAAAAAATGAGTGTTTAAGAAACAACTAAATCCGGTAAGATACCCGTATTCATTAGAAAAATGTCTTTTGCTTAAGTTTTTGATATTTAGGTAAGCCTCCCGCGGTCCCTTTATCATGGAAATTTTCAGGTATTTTTTATAGGTTTAACTTTCTTCCAATAAGGATGATATCCTTACAATGCTGTTTTAAAAAATGATAAGAGAATCTGTTATGCATATTATATCATGATAAAGGATAAGCTTTTTGTATTAAAGGTTTGGTTGTCAACCATTATTTCCGGGTCGGTATTGTTTGCCATTTATGATACCTTACAATCATTAAGTCACATCAATGAGCTGTTAGAGCAAAGTCTTGTGCTTGTGCTAATCAATGCATTAATTGGTTTACCTGGGTTGTTGGTTTATTATGTCGTTTTTTTATGGATTAACAATTCTGCAAGAACTGCTACAATGCTTAAAGTCCGACTTATTGCATCAGGATTTCTTATATTTTTAATTACATGGTCTGCCCCCAATTTATTATATGGTAGAAATAGCTTTTTTACTACAAAAAGTATCTTTATTTATAGCGACTTTTTGATTTGTATTATAGCAGTAACATGCATTTTGGGGAAGACCGAAAAAGCATCCGTAATAAAAAAAGAATGAGAGTAACATTAGTCTGGATAGTTGTTTCATTTGTTCTCATTACGCTCAGTACTATGGATAAAGAGGCCATGGTCGACGGAATAAGCAGCTATGGATTTCCTCAAACCTTTTATTCCTATACGGGAGGTAAGGCAGAGCCTAAAGTTTATGCGACGTTGGGATTTAACCCTTTGGCATTTATTGTTGATGTGGTTTTTGCTGCTTTATTGGCGGTAATGGTAAATTATTCCAGAAAATATTTATTTACTAAAAGCAAAGGTTAAACCGGAAAACCGTAGCTTAAGGTCCCCTTGCATATCTCTGCAAACCTCCTATATTCGTTAGTAGATTAAACCAATCACATTCATGGATTTAAAACAAAAGCTGCCCGTAACATATTTGCTTTTTACATCAAGGGGCAGGCTTTCGCGTTCCACTTTCTGGACAGCTTTAATATTCAGTCTTTCGGCATTCTACGTATTATCTAATCTGTTTTTATGGTTGGGGGCTTCGTTCCTGGCTTACCTTTTATACCCGGCACTGTTCTGGGTTTTGGTTTGTATCTTAACCAAACGCTTGCACGATAGCGGGAGATCGGGTAAGCAAGTGTTGTGGTTGCTGTTGCCGGTTTTCGGTCCGCTCTATGTGTTTTACCTCAGCGGGTTCAGGCGCGGAGAACTCCTTAAGAATAGATTTGGTTCTGTTCCCGGTTCAAAAGCCGATTACGCGAAGAACGACGACGGAGAAGAGCTTACGGAATATCCTAAAACCTCCGGGCGGATTATTAACGACGTAACCAAACTTAACCCGATACTGGTTAAAGAAGTGATCAGACCAGAATCCATTGAAGAATTATGTGCCGCAATAAAGAATACAGAAAACGCCGTTAGTTTAGGTGGTGGACGTTTTAGTATGGGCGGACAAACAGCAAGTACACAGAGTGTACATATTGATCTCAGAAAACTAAACCGGGTGATTGAGTTTAAGCCGGAGAACAAGTTTATCAAGGTTGAAGCCGGAATAAGATGGTGTGATATTCAGCAGCTGATAGATCCACACCATCTCAGTGTAAAGATCATGCAAACCTATGCCAACTTTACGGTAGGCGGAGCATCAAGTGTAAATGCTCACGGTAGATATATGGGGCAGGGGCCTGCTGTGCTTTCGGTACGTGAGATACAAGTGGTTTTAGCCGACGGATCGTTGCTGGAGGCAAGTAAAGAACAAAACCAGGAAATATTTTATGCGGCAATAGGCGGTTATGGCGCCATCGGTATTATAGCGACGGCCACACTTAATCTTGCGGAGAATGTGCCGGTTAAACGTATCCATCAGAAACTGTCGCGAACAGACTATGGCACTTATTTTCAAAATCATGTAAGGAATAACAGGACTGCTGTATTTCATAATGGAGACATTTATCCACCGGATTATAAACGCATGAGGGCCGTAAGCTGGGTTGAAACAGATGAAAAGCCAACGGTTAAAACACGGCTGATGCCTCTTAAAGATTCGTACCCGATAGAACGATATTTTTTATGGGCTTTTACTTCAACGCCATGGGGGAAATGGAGAAGGGAGTTTTTGATTGATCCCATCCTGTATTTGCAGAAGAAAATTCACTGGCGGAATTATGAAGCCGGTTATGATGTTGCCGAACTCGAACCTAAATCCCGTAAGGACAGTACCTACGTGTTATTAGAATATTTTGTCCCGATAGCTTCCTTTCAACAATTTGCAGATAGAATGGCTGAGATTTTTACACGCTTCAATGTAAATGTGCTGAATGTTTCCGTGCGTCATGCTCTGGCCGACCCAGGTACCTATCTGGCCTGGGCAAGGGAAGAGGTATTCGCTTTTGTGGTTTATTATAAGCAAGACACCAGTGCGGTAGACAAAAATAAAGTTGCTGTGTGGACCAGGGAACTGGCAGATGCGGTTATCGCCGTAAATGGCGCCTATTATTTGCCTTACCAGATACATCCAACAATTGAACAATTCCATAAAGCTTACCCCAATGCCCACAAGTTATTCAAGTTAAAACGAAAGCTTGATCCCGGGTATAAATTCAGGAATTCCTTATGGGATAGCTATTACACACCATCATTATCAGAAAATTATGAATATTAATACTTCAGAATTTAAAGCTGTGTTTACAGATACTCGTCAGAGCGATAACTTTTTCCGCTTTCTGCAGGTCATCTTTCATCTTTACCCTGAGGATAAGTTTCATTACCTCATCAAGGAGAAAACGATGGAGTTAAATACCGACGAGGAAATTTATAAGCAGGTACAAGCTGAGCTTCCGAAAATAAAAACCTTCTTGTCTGAATTTACCTATGCCTTGCCTGCACTGAAAAAGCAGAAGAAAGAGATCGCCCGCCAAACCTTACTGTTACTGGGTGATACCAAGCGGATTAATGGTTATATGGAAATCGGTTCCACCGGCAGGTACATTTCTGAATTGAGAAAGCATGCAGAAGTAAACGCACCCGTTTTGTTGCTGAATGATATCGCGCCATCAAATTCCCCCGCTGATATTATGGAAAGGGGGCAGCTAAGAAAGTTGGGAAGCTTTGTAGATATTCGGAATTACGAGCCATTAAACATCGCTGAGGTTGCCAATGAAAGTCTGGATGTAATTACCTGCTATATTGGTTTACACCATTGTCCGGAACAGAAATTAGCTCCATTTATCACATCCTTATATAATGCCTTGCGTCCGGGCGGGAAATTTATTATTCGCGATCACGATGTAAGAAATGAGGAGATGGCCACCTTTGTTTCGCTTGTGCATACGGTGTTTAACCTGGGCCTGAACGAAAGCTGGGAGTTTGAGAAGAAGGATTATAAAAACTTTAAATCGGCTGAAGAGTGGAGCAGGATTATTTCGCAATGCGGATTCAGAGATGCTGGTCAGCGTATTCTACAGGATAAAGATCCATCCGATAATACCTTAATGTTATTTACCAAATAATATGAAACGGCTACGTATCCTCACTGTCGTTAGCCTTTTGCTGGCCGTTCTGGTTTACCAGCTAAAGCACCCGGAACCAGCTACTACTGCCGCAGGGAAGGGACTTCTGTTACCTAAAAAATGGTTAAAAGAAGGTTCGTCGAAGCAAACTCCTGCAAAGGATATCCGACCCGCCGATCAGACATTTCTTACTTACCCCGAATGGTTTTTAGTGTTCTCTCCGGCAGAGCAGGCGGAATATTTCAAGGGACATACATCTACTACATTTCCTTATTTTATCCATACGCTGCAGCTTTGGCAAGGCTATCATACGGTATACGAGCAGATCAGGAACAACTTTCAGTTCAATACCGGTTATCATGTAATGATTTGGGTGATCGGTGTAAGTACAACCGTTGAATACGGGATTAAAACCATTTACGAAAGCATTATAGGAGGACTTACTAATACGGCTCCAGGTGTGAAGCTTACCGAAGAGGATCGTTTTAACGCCAGCTATATGGCAGATTATGTTTCATTTATAGAGAAGCTGCCTTGGTATGAGTTCGATTTTATGACCCAGTTAAAGAAACTCTGGTCTGAAACACCCATACAGAGCGAACACGTTCTGAGGAAACTGGAGCGCAGGTATTATCTAACTACCGAATTGCTGGTAAAAGCTGGTTACGGCTGGCTGATTAAACAGGGCACCAAATCGGCCTATGAGGAAGCGCTTTTAACAACCGCTGTAATTCAGGATGAACCTTTTCAAAAAACGTATGCTCCTAAAGGTGTTGAATTTGGCTCAGTTAGCGCCGAAGGAGTGCTCTATACTTACCCTCGTTACGCTGATTTTAAAAACGCATCCACAATGGCAGCAGAAAAGGGTGTGAAGTTTAAATACATTGCAGGGAATGCCGGGACAATCATGCTTAGTTACTTAAGTGATAATCCGGTTAAGTTGCCTGATACAGTTTGCAGGTTCTTATTTAGTCAGCCATTGCCTACCCGACCAGGAAAAAAGCGGTTTGTGCTAGCTACCAGGGTTTCGCAATTGCATATAGTTTTGTTAGAACTAAAGAAGGGCGGCCTTGATCTGGAGCATGTGTATGATTATTAGGGAGGCCTGAGATGTGGCTCGCAGAGACGCTAAGGCGCAGTTGAATGCAAAACGCTTTAAAATGGAGGCGCAGAAAATGGGCTGTTTGAGATGGTGGCTCGCAGAGACGCTAAGACGCAATTGAATGTAAAACGCTTTAGAATGGAGACGCTAAAAATGTATGCTCTTTGCGATCTTAAATAAGCACCATACAAGAACTGCGTCTCTGCGCCTCTGCGTGAGATATTAAAAAATTTGCTCATTCTCTGCGATCTTAAAATAAGCATCATGCAAGAACTGCGTCTCTGCGCCTTTGCGTGAGATATTAAAAAATTTGCTCCATTCTCTGCGATCTTAAAATAAGCACCATACGAGAACTGCGTCTGTGTGAAATATTAAAACTTCCCATTTCGGTCTTCTGAAAAAAATGCACACTATGTGGTTTTTCCCTTTGGTGAAACGATTTAGCATGCATTTAATACGTTTTTTCTAAGGAATGCAAGTCTTTCAATTTGGGAGAATGAGGTGTTATGGTTACTGTTTTTCAATTATCTGGTTGATATGTTGTGAATTTTTGCACGTTTTGGCCGTCGTAGAATAAAATTTGCAAAAAAGTTGATGAGTGGCTAAATCGGTTTAGTTTTGTTATTTTTGGTTCACCAATTAATCCTTACCGGTAATCAATACTTAAATGGAAAGAACTTTTACTCTCTCATCTTTGAAGCTTGCATTTACTGCATTTGCTTTAATTTTTATTCAAACCTTGTCTGCGCAAACCAACGGCGATTTTCGTTCGAAAAACAGTGGAGGCTGGCATGGAAACGCAATCGGAACATTGGTTATATCTGGTGGAGTAGTTACGGGAGTGACCATTAGCAGTGGAGGTTCTGGTTATACTGCAGCGCCTACAATGACTATCAATAACGGCGGAAGTAATTTTACCGGAACAGCCTCAATTTCCAATGGGGCAGTAAGCGGAGTTAGCGTAACCACCGGTGGAACAAGCTACAGCACCAGTAGCGCAGTTTTATTTTCAGTGCCAGCTACACAGTATGGCAACTGGGAATCCTGGAATGGATCTGCCTGGATTGATGCAACCGCATTGCCAACAAGTACAAACAATGTTACAATTCGGGCCGGCCATATCGTAACTATAAGTAACGCCACCGCGAATTGTAAAAACCTTATCATCGAAGAAGGCGCAACCCTTAATTCGCCCAACGTGGCTTTGGGCAATGTTCAGACCCTAATTGTAAAAGGAGATATAACTAATAATGGCGTGTTAGGTACAACAGGAGCACTTCTTACCAAAGGCGAAGGTCTAAGAGTGTACCTGGATGCTTCGCCTACAGTTAATATTTCGGGAACAGGCATCACTAAAATTGGAGGACTATCTGTGAATCCAAATAATGCCAATGCTCAGGATATTTTTATCAATCAAAACATGGAACTAAGAAGGAGTTCTTCCGGTAATAGTACTGCGATTCAACTTCAGAATGGTACGAATGGTTCGGCTGCAAAATCCTTAACTGTCAGTGCCGGTGTAACCGTGAAATTGAACGGAGGAAGTCCAAACGGAAGTGCATTCCACGTAAATCAGGGAAGTGCAGTTACTGTGCCTACTGCCACAAACGGTAACATGACTTATAATATCGAAGGCGAGCTGGATTGCTCTACAACTCAGTTCAACCTGGTAACCACCAGCAGTACATCATCCGCTGGGCAGATACTTGCCGTAAATGTAAAGAACGGCGGAACGTTAAAATTAGGCAGTCAGGTGCGTTTATATCAAACACAAGCCGGCCAGAAAGTTTACCTCAGCGTAGAAAACGGCGGAACGCTTGATG
>Ga0307408_100000219_pt1 | contig 61012 bp, 54 predicted proteins | sample 322Cmetagenome_FD_202116 | JGI IMG/M metagenome (GOLD analysis project Ga0307408, IMG submission 202116) | Maize rhizosphere microbial communities from greenhouse at UC Davis, California, United States - 322HYB-C-3 | ecosystem: Host-associated > Plants > Roots > Rhizosphere > Soil | place... | reverse complement strand
AGTTGGTCCCACTCCTTCCCATCCCGAACAGGACAGTGAAACGACTTTGCGCCGATGATAGTGCGGGTTCCCGTGTGAAAGTAGGTCATCGTCAGGCTCTTACAGCCCAAACCGCCCTTCTGCTCTTCCGAGTAGAAGGGCGTTTTGCTTTGCGGGGAACTTCAGGATCAGACTCACGGGTATTTGGGCTGCAGGGGGGGCGAGCCTGCTATTCCTGACCTTCAGTTTGTCGGACGTTCGCCAAAATGCGCAGCTCCACGGGTGTCGAGCGCATCACCGGTCCGGTGAACTGTGCAACCGCCTTCTCAATCTGGCGCGTCGGAAGCACGGATTGCCAAGACCTTCTGCAAACCCTCGTTGAACAGCTTGCTCTTTCGATGCATCCATCGGTTTAGATCAAATTCGATCTTGTGGTTCGTACTGGGCCGATATAGGCAACGGGAGAGCAGCCGCGCAGACCGCCCCCTGGAGAACTGAGGTCAGATTGACGGAGAGTCAACGGATCGCCAACGACGGTAATCGAAATCGAAGCACACCGGCAAAGTCCGTCACCCGTTCCAATTGCCCACTGAACCACAGGTAGTGCAAATGGGCCAGCGCTTCGCCCATGGCAAACGTCATCTGGTGAGTATCTAGCGAGCGCTGGAAGAGGATCGGCAGGACATCGGCGGCGCTGAGGGCTCCGTTCTGCGCCTCCTGCAAGATGTCTGCCAGCCGCTCCTGGTGGTGCTGCTGGAGTTGCGTGATGCGCGTGGCCAGACCAAAGAACGGTTTGCCATGGGATGGCAGCACCAGCGTTTGTTCGGACAGTTCCAGATACCTCAACAATGAATTCAAGAACAGATGCAGGGGGTTCGCCTCGGGCTCGCTGGCGTGGACGCTGACGTTTGTGGAGATGCGGGGAAGAACCATGTCGCCACTGAGCAAAGCACCCAACTCCTCGCAGTAAAGGGCAATGTGCTCCGGTGCGTGGCCGTAGCCGGCGATGCAACGCCAAGCCCGGCCACCGATGTTGAGCGTGTCGCCGTCCATAAGCCTGCGAAAGCGCTGTGGTATCGCGGGGACGAGAGTAGGGAAATACGAAGCTCTTCCACGGACATGGGACAGGAAGGCCTTGTCTTGCGCGCCGTGCAGCGCGTAGAAGTCGGCGCCCGCCTCTCCTCCAAAGCCTTGCGGGTCATAGACTGCCACACGGGCGACGTTGTAATCGGTTGCGCTGATCCACAGCCGGACATTCCAGCGCGCGCACAGCCAGTGCGCCAGGCCGATGTGGTCGGGATGCATGTGCGTGACAATGACCCGTAGAACGGGCAGGCCCTCAAGACTGGAGGCGAAAACCTGTTCCCATTGTGTTCGGCTGGATGGGCTGTCAATGCAGCAGTCCACTACGGTCCATCCTTCGACCATGGCGCCACTGGCGTCGGGTTGGCAGTCACGCAGCAGCCACAGATTGATGTGATCCAACGCAAAGGGCAGGCCCATCCGGATCCATCGGACGCCGGGCGCGACCTCGATGGTCCTGCCTTCGGCGGGCAGGGCATCGCCCAGCGGATAGCGGATCTGGTGTTCGTGTGGATTCATGGCAACAGGTGGGATGGGTTAGCATTGACGTTAACGTAAACGTCATGCACCCAATGCATTGTAGGGAGTCACGGGCCAACGGCTGTCTCGTGCGTGAAACCCGCTTTGCTGTGTGCAGCAAGCACCCCCATGGCCAATACTTACACCATCAGCGATCTTGCCAAAGAGTTTGATCTCACCACCCGCGCGATCCGCTTTTACGAAGACATGGGCCTATTGCAACCTGAGCGCACTGGCGCCGCAGGAAGAAATCGGGTCTACAGCGCCCGCGATCGCACTCGGCTGCGATTGACGCTGCGGGCCAAACGCCTGGGCCTTTCCCTGACCGAGGCCAAAGAAATCATCGACCTTTACGACAGCCCCCGCGACACCGGCGTGCAACTGCGCAGGTTTCTGGACGTGCTGGTCGTTCACCGCAAGCAGCTCGAAGAGCAGATGGCGGAGTTGCAGGCCAACCTGGAAGAAGTGCGCGAGCATGAAAAAGAAGCACGTACTCTGCTGGCAAAGGTAGAAACAGAAAATTGATTCATAATTGACGTTTACGTAAACGTAAACTTAGGAGGCCGTCTTGGATCTGCCCGTCTATGAGCCGCGCTGCACCGACTATGCGGGCCGTGTGCGCGACAGCTTTGCGCGCCAGGGCGCCATGCAGACATTGGGTGCGTCGCTCGGCCTTGTGGCTCCCGGAGCGGTGGACATCGAACTTTCCTGGGCCCCGGCCTTGACCCAGCAGCACGGTTTCCTGCACGCGGGAATGGTGGCTACGGCGCTGGACTCGGCATGTGGCTATGCGGGTTTCACCCTGATGGACGCCGACGCTGCCGTGCTGACCATCGAGTTCAAGATCAACCTGCTGGCCCCGGCGCAGGGGCAGCGCTTCCGCATGCAAGGCCGCGTGATCAAACCTGGAAGGACGATCACAGTCTGCGAGGGCCAAGCTTTTGCCCTCAGCGACTCAGGCGCCGAAAAACTGATTGCCACGATGGGCTGCACCCTGATGGCGGTTACCGGGCGCGACCACATCCACGGGTAGCCAATCCATCGCAGCTTCCCATTTTTCGTTTCTTCGCCATCCTTTCCAAGCATCCCAGCGTTCCCCCGAACCGACCCCCCTGATTTAAGGAGACATACCATGAGCCTGCCCTCCAACCTGCCCGGACTGAACTTTCAACTGGGCGAAGACGTCGACGCGCTTCGCGATGCCGTTCGCGACTTTGCCCAAGCGGAGATCGCTCCGCGCGCCGCCGAGATCGACCGCAGCGACCAGTTCCCCATGGACCTGTGGCGCAAGATGGGTGACCTAGGCGTGCTTGGCATCACGGTCCCAGAGCAGTATGGTGGTGCCGCCATGGGCTACCTGGCGCACATGGTGGCGATGGAGGAAATCTCGCGCGCCAGCGCGTCAGTAGGCCTGTCCTACGGCGCGCACAGCAACCTCTGCGTGAACCAGATCAACCGCAACGGCAACGAGGCGCAGAAGGCCAAGTACCTGCCCAAGCTCATCAGCGGCGAACATGTGGGCGCGTTGGCGATGAGCGAGCCCGGCGCGGGGTCGGACGTAATCAGCATGAAGCTCAAGGCCGAGGACAAGGGCGGCTACTACCTGCTCAATGGCAGCAAGATGTGGATCACCAATGGCCCCGATGCGGACACCCTGGTGGTGTACGCCAAGACCGAGCCGGAAATGGGTGCGCGCGGCGTGACCGCCTTCCTCATCGAGAAAGGCATGAAGGGATTCTCCATTGCGCAGAAGCTCGACAAGCTGGGCATGCGCGGCAGCCACACGGGCGAGCTGGTGTTTCAGGACGTGGAGGTGCCCGCCGAGAACGTGCTGGGCGTTGTCAACGGCGGTGCCAAGGTGCTGATGAGTGGCCTGGACTACGAGCGTGCCGTGCTGACCGGCGGTCCCCTGGGCATCATGCAATCGGTCATGGACAACGTGATCCCGTACATTCACGACCGCAAGCAGTTCGGCCAGAGCATCGGTGAGTTCCAGCTCATCCAGGGCAAAGTCGCCGACATGTACACCGTGCTGCAGGCGGGCCGTTCGTTTGCATACACTGTGGCCAAGAATCTCGACATGTTGGGCACCGAGCACGTTCGCCAGGTGCGCAAGGACTGCGCCAGCGTTATCCTGTGGTGTGCCGAGAAGGCGACCTGGATGGCAGGCGAGGGCGTGCAGATCTACGGCGGCAACGGCTACATCAATGAGTACCCGCTCGGCCGCCTGTGGCGCGACGCCAAGCTCTACGAAATCGGGGCGGGCACCAGCGAAATCCGCCGCATGCTGATTGGCCGAGAACTGTTTGCCGAGACCTGCTGAGCATCCCTTCCGAACCACCACCCTCCCAAAGGCTGACATGCCCACCTCCATTGAAGACCTGTTTGTTCACAACCGCGCCTGGGCTGCCCAGATGGAGCGCGAGCGGCCAGGCTTCTTCACGGCCCTTCTGGCCCAGCAGAAGCCCAAGTACATGTGGATCGGTTGTTCGGATAGCCGGGTGCCGGCCAACCAGATCACGGGGTTGGAGCCTGGCGAAGTCTTCGTGCACCGCAATGTGGCGAATGTGGTGGTTCCCACCGATCTCAACTGTCTCTCGACCATCCAGTACGCGGTGGACCAGCTGCGCGTTGAGCACCTCATGGTCGTGGGCCACTACGGCTGCGGCGGCGTGCTGGCAGCGCTTGAAGGCATCCGTGTGGGCCTGGCGGACAACTGGATTCGCCACGTGACGGACGTGCGCGACCGCCACCGCGATCTGATTGCCTCGATCGCCCCAGAATGGCGTCACGACGCGCTCTGCGAGTTGAACGCGATCGAGCAAGTGGTCAATGTGGCCCAGAGCACCGTCATGCTCGATGCCTGGGGGCGGGGACAGAAGGTCACACTGCACGGCTGGTGCTACGGCCTCAAAGACGGCCTCATCAACGATCTGCACATGACCGTGGACAGCACCGAAGGCCTGGAGTCGCTCTACAAGGCGGCCATTGCCGGTGTTGCGGCGGTGAAGCGGCAGTAGAACGGCAAGCCATCCGCGCTCGCTCCCCGCAACGGCCTAAGGCTCGCCATGTTTCCGCAGCGCCTTGATGCTCCACAGGCCTACGGCATTGCCAAGGCCATGATGGACGGGTTCAACCGGCACTATCGGCTGTTCCGCACCGAATCCGCGCGCGCCAAGCACCGCTTTGAGACCGCCGACTGGCACGGCCAGCAGCGGGCGCAGCGCGAGCGCATCGAGTTCTACGACCTGCGCGTGAAGGAGTGCGTGCGCAGGCTCGAGAAGGAGTTTGGCGCGGGCTCGCAGCCGATGGACGTGTGGCACCAGGTCAAGCTGCACTACATCGGCCTGCTGGTCAATCACCATCAGCCTGAGCTGGCAGAGACCTTCTTCAACTCGGTCACCACCAAGATCCTGCACCGCACGCACTTCCACAACGATTTTATCTTTGTGCGGCCGGCGGTCAGCACCGAATACATCGAGAACGCAGAGCCCGCGGCGCGACCGACCTACCGCGCTTACTACCCTACACGCGACAACCTGCAGGACGTTTTGCGCCACATCGTCGAGAACTTTGAGCTCCAACGCGAATTCGCCAATCTGGCGGGGGACACGGCGAGCGTGGCCGCCGCCATGCGCCACCGGCTCGACAAGGTGCGGCTGCGGGCCAACTTCCAGATCCAGGTGCTCACCAGCCTGTTCTTTCGCAACAAGGGCGCGTACCTAGTGGGCAAGATCATCAACGGTTTCAGCGAGATTCCTTTTGCGCTGCCCATCCTGCACGACGCCAACGGCAAGCTGTTCATCGACGCCGTGCTGTTTGGCGAAGACGACATGCAGATGCTGTTCAGCTTCGCGCGGGCGTACTTCATGGTCGACATGGAGATCCCCAGCGCCTATGTTCAGTTCTTGCGCAGCCTGATGCCCCGGAAGCCGCGTGCCGAAATCTACAACGCGCTCGGGCTGGCCAAGCAGGGCAAGACCCTGTTTTACCGGGATTTCCTCTATCACCTGCGGCACTCCAGCGACAAGTTCCGCATCGCGCCAGGCATCAAGGGCATGGTGATGCTGGTGTTCGACCTGCCGAGCTTCCCCTTCGTGTTCAAGCTCATCAAGGACTACTTTCCGCACCAGAAGGAAACCACGCGCGAGCAGATCCAGGCCAAGTACCTCCTGGTCAAGCAGCACGACCGCGTGGGCCGAATGGCCGACACGCTGGAGTACAGCGAGGTGGCCTTCCCGCGCGACAGGTTCGATGATGCGCTCATCGCCGAAATCGAGAAGTTCGCCCCCAGCCAACTGGAGATCAGCGACCGCGATGGCGACGGCCAGACCGAAGTGATCATCAAGCACCTGTACATCGAACGGCGCATGATTCCGCTGAACATCTACTTGCAGGAGGCGTTCGACACAGGCCTTTCGGACCCGCGCGCGCGCCAGCAGATGGAGCACAGCGTCATCGAATACGGCAACGCCATCAAGGACCTCGTGGCCGCCAACATCTTCCCGGGCGACATGCTCTGGAAAAACTTCGGCATCACGCGCAATGGCAAGGTCGTGTTCTACGACTACGACGAGATCGAGTACCTCACCGACTGCAACTTCCGCCGCGTGCCCGCTCCGCGCAACGAAGAGGAAGAGATGAGCGGCGAGGTCTGGTACAGCGTGGGTCCGCGCGATGTGTTTCCCGAAACCTTCGGCCCCTTCCTGCTCGGCAACGACGCCGTGCGCGAAGTGTTCATGCGCCACCACGCCGATCTGCTCGACCCGAGCTTCTGGCAATCGCACAAGGAGCGCATCCAGGCCGGCCACATGTTCGACGTATTTCCCTACGACCCCGAGCGGCGCTTGCCCCACGCGGCCGCGCCGCCCGGGGTAGGTGCCAGCTAGCGCAGTTTTCATCGGCCCATCTGCCCCTGACTTTCATCACTTGTGTTGACCCGATCACTTTCAAGGAGCCCTTTCATGTCTTCCCAGATCCAAGACCCTGTCGTTATCGTCGGCGCTGCGCGCACCCCCATGGGTTCGCTGCAGGGCGACTTCTCCAACCTGGCTGCCCACGACCTGGGCGGCGCTGCCATCCGGGCCGCAATCGAGCGCGCGGGTGTGTCGCCCAATGCCGTGGGCGAGGTGCTGTTTGGCAACTGCCTGATGGCGGGCCAGGGCCAGGCGCCCGCGCGGCAGGCCGCGTTCAAGGGCGGCCTGCCCAAGGAGGCAGGCGCCGTCACCCTCAGCAAGATGTGCGGCTCTGGCATGAAGGCCGCCATGATGGCGCACGACATGCTGCTGGCCGGCACGCACGACGTGATGGTGGCCGGCGGCATGGAGAGCATGACCAACGCACCCTACCTGCTGCAAAAAGGCCGTGGCGGCTACCGGCTGGGCCACGACCGCATCTTCGACCACATGATGCTCGACGGCCTGGAGGACGCTTACGAGCCCGGCCGTTCCATGGGCACCTTTGGTGAAGACTGCGCCGCCAAGTACCAGTTCACGCGCGAGCAGCAGGACGCCTTTGCCACCGCCAGCGTGCAGCGCGCCAAGGCGGCCACCGAGTCCGGCGCCTTCGCGGCCGAGATCGTGCCTGTCGCCGTCAAGACCCGCGCGGGCGAGTCCGTCGTCTCCGTGGACGAAGGTCCCGGCAAGGTCAAGCTCGAAAAGATCGCCACGCTCAAGCCCGCGTTCAAGAAGGACGGCACCATCACCGCCGCGTCGAGCTCCAGCATCAACGACGGCGCCGCCGCACTGGTGATGATGCGCGAGTCCACCGCCAAGAAGCTCGGCTGCAAGCCCCTGGCCCGCATCGTGAGCCACGCCACGCACGCGCAGGAGCCCGAGTGGTTTGCCACCGCCCCGCTGGGTGCCACGCAAAAGGCACTGGCCAAGGCCGGCTGGCAGGTGGGCGACGTGCAGCTGTGGGAGATCAACGAAGCCTTTGCCGTGGTGCCCATGGCGCTGATGAAGGAGCTGAACCTCTCGCACGACAAGGTCAACGTGAACGGTGGTGCCTGCGCCCTGGGCCACCCCATCGGCGCCAGCGGCGCGCGCATCATGGTCACGCTGATGTATGCCCTCAAGGCCCGTGGCCTGACCAAGGGCCTGGCCACGCTGTGCATCGGCGGCGGCGAAGCGACGGCGGTGGCGCTGGAAGTGCTGTAACTGCGGTGATGCCGAAGGGGCGGCTGTCCCGGCCCTGCCGGTCCGCCCCCATCGCCGTGCACGGCTAGGGCCTTGCAATGTGTGAACTGCTCGTGTTTTTATAGCTTCCTGCGCTTGCTGCAGAAGCGCGGGGTCTATATTTAACTAATGATGAACTCCATCCTCATCATCGGCGCATCGCGAGGCATCGGCCTGGAACTGGTGCGCCAATACACCGAAGCTGGCCGCCGCGTGATCGCCACCGTGCGCGACGGCGCGGGCCGCGAGCGCGTGCAGGAGCTGGGCGCCGAAGCGCTGACGGTGGACGTGGCCAACCCCGCCAGCGTGAGCGGCCTGGCCTGGCAGCTGGATGGCGAAAAGATAGACATCGCCTGGTATGTGGCGGGCGTGATCCGCCGACCTGACGCACGCACGCCGCCCACGCAGCAGGACTTCGATGCCGTCATGCACACCAACGTGCTGGGCGCCATGCAGACCATTCCCCAGGTCGCACCGCTGGTGGCGGACGCGGGAGGCGTGTTCGCGTTCCTGTCTTCATCCATGTCGCAGATTGGCAGCGTGCCGGGCAGTGACGCGTGGCTGTACCGCACCAGCAAGGCAGCGCTGAACATGGCCGTGGCCGCCGCGCAGCACAGCTATCCTGGCGCCACGCTGGTCTCCATCGACCCCGGCTGGGTGCAGACCGACATGGGCGGCGGCGGGGCTCCACTGACGGTGAAAGACAGCGTGCGCGGGCTGCGCAGCACGGTGGCTGGCGTGACGCCCGCCGACAAGGGCCGCCTGCTGCACTACGACGGCCGCCGCGCAACGCACTGGTAGCCGGGTTCTGGGCGGGAGCAGGTCCATGCAAGATTTGGACTGGCGCCCCGGGTAGCAGGCTCGCAGAATGGCGCTGCGCTGTCAGCCCCATCCTGGCTGGCGGCGCGCGGGCCGAAGAGAGGGCTCGCCACTGCAACCCACCGGGAGTTTCACATGTGCAATTGCCTTTCCACCCCTGCGGCGCCTGCGCCGTCCCGCCGCCGCCTGCTGGGCGGGGCCGCAGCCCTGGCCGCCCTCGCTTCCAGCGCGCGCGTGCTGGCGGCCGACACCCCTTTGCCCGACAACCGCATTGGCCCCGATGCCGCGCTGGCGCGGCTGGTGCAGGGCAACGCACGCTATGTGGCAGGCCGCTCCACGCAGCGCGACTTCTCGGTGGGGCGCGTGGCCCGTACCACCGGGCAGCGGCCGTTCGCGGCCATCCTGAGCTGCGCGGATTCGCGCATCGCGCCCGAGCTGGCGTTTGACCAGGGACCGGGCGACCTGTTCGTGGTGCGCCTGGCGGGCAACTTCGTCAACGAAGACGCGTTGGCCAGCATGGAATACGCCATTCAGTTCCTTCAAGTGCCCCTCATCCTGGTGCTGGGCCACAGCAACTGCGGCGCCGTGTCGGCTGCCATCAAGGTGGTGCAAGAGGGCATCCAGCTGCCCGGCCACCTGCCGAGCCTGGTCAACGCGATCCGCCCCGCCGTCGAGGCTGCGCAGCGCCGCCAGCCCGCCAACTTGCTGACCGCGGCCACCGAGCAGAACGTGCGCCTCAACGTCGCCCGGCTGACAACGGCCGAGCCGATCCTGGCCGGGCGCATGGGCAGCGGTGCCGTGCGCGCGGTGGGTGGGGTGTACGACCTGGCCAGCGGCAAAGTCGCGCTGGTGTAGCGCCTCGGCATCCTCTTGCTGGCGGCAGGGTACGCAAGAGCACGTAGGCCGCGGCCGCGAGGGCGGACCCGCAGCTCACGCGGGCAAAATTGCATGTTGACTTGCGGGCAGGTGCCGACCTTGGGGCGCCCAACCGCCCCGACGATCCTGAAGGAGACAACATGCTGCTGACCCAAGACCAGGAAATGATCCGCGACGCGGTGCGCGACTTTGCGCAGACCGAGCTCTGGCCCCACGCTGCGCGCTGGGATAAGGAACACCACTTCCCCAAGGAGGCCCACCAGGGCCTGGCCGCGCTGGGCGCCTACGGCATCTGCGTGCCCGAGGAGTTCGGCGGGGCGAACCTCGACTACGTCACGCTCGCGCTGGTGCTTGAAGAAATCGCCGCCGGTGACGGCGGCACCAGCACCGCCATCAGCGTGACCAACTGCCCCGTCAACGCCATCCTCCTGCGCTATGGCAACGCGCAGCAAAAGCGCGACTGGCTCACGCCGCTGGCGCGTGGCGAGATGCTGGGCGCGTTCTGCCTGACCGAGCCGCATGTGGGCTCGGACGCCTCCGCACTGCGCACCACGGCCGTCAAGCAAGGCGGTGAATACGTGATCAACGGCGTCAAGCAGTTCATCACCAGCGGCCAAAACGGCCATGTGGCCATCGTCATTGCCGTCACGGACAAGGGTGCGGGCAAAAAGGGCATGAGCGCCTTTCTGGTGCCCACCAACACGCCGGGCTACGTGGTGGCGCGGCTGGAAGACAAGCTTGGCCAGCACAGCAGCGACACCGCGCAGATCAACTTCGACAACTGTCGCATCCCGGCCGAGAACCTCATCGGCGCCGAAGGCGAGGGCTACAAGATCGCGCTGGGTGCGCTCGAAGGCGGGCGCATTGGCATTGCCGCGCAAAGCGTGGGCATGGCGAGGAGCGCGTTCGACGCGGCGCTGGCGTATTCCAAGGAGCGCGAGAGCTTCGGCACTGCCATCTTCAACCACCAGGCCGTGGGCTTTCGCCTGGCCGAATGCGCCACGCAGATCGAGGCGGCGCGCCAACTCATCTGGCACGCCGCGGCATTGCGTGATGCGGGCAAGCCGTGCTTGAAGGAAGCCGCCATGGCCAAGCTGTTTGCCAGCGAGATGGCCGAGCGCGTGTGCAGCGCCGCCATTCAGACGCTGGGCGGCTACGGCGTGGTGAACGACTTCCCGGTGGAGCGCATCTACCGCGACGTGCGCGTGTGCCAGATCTATGAGGGCACGAGCGACGTGCAGAAGATCATCATCCAGCGCGCGCTGGCGTAGGTTGGCAGCGCTCCATACAACGCGGTTGCTATATTAATGATAGCTGATGGCGCTTGATGGATAGGCAATGGAGCCTGTTTTGATGCTTGATCGTGCGGGCGCGGCGCTTGGCGCCGCCTCGGCCGCAGGGCGCCCCGCTCAGGCCGCGCCGGGCTTTTTGCGTGCCGCGCTGCGTGCTGCGCGGGGGCGGGAGTTTGGCGCGGCAGGCGCGGGCCGCGGCTGCACCCGCGTCAGGTGGCTGGCCACCATGCCCGCCACGGTGCGCGCAACCGCCTTCACGTCCAACGGCTCGTCAAAGATCAGCTCCACCGTCGCATAGATCAGCTCCACCACGATGCGGCTGACCAGCTGCAGCTCGGCGGCGTCGGCGTCGGGCAGCGCCTGGGCGAGCAGGCGCGCCTGTTCCTGCGTGACGGCGGCGTGCGATGCCAGCCGCACCTCCTGCAGCGCGGGCACCGCGCGCAGCGCCCGCATGATCCACACCCCACCCACGGTCTGTACCGTGGCCTCGTAGGTGTCCAGGATCAGCCCCTCCAGCGCGCGCTCCAGGCTCTCCACACCCCCTGCAAATACCTCCAGCGTGATCCAGCGGTCGACGCGCGCGTTCTGCGCCTGCATCAGGCGCTGCCCCAGCTCGGACAGCAGCGCGTATTTGTTGGGGAAGTAGCGGTACAGCGCTGGCGGCGTGAGCCCCGCGCGCTCGCACACCAGGTTGGTGGACAGCCGCTCGATGCCCACGTCGGCCAGCGTCTGGGCCGTCACTTCCAGGATGCGTTCATAGGTCTCGGCGGCACGCTGCTGTGCGGGCTGCTTCTTGGTGGCCAGGGAGGGCGGGGCGCGTCGGGTGGCGGGCATCTGGAGGCTTGGGGATGGCATCAGGGATTGTCCCAGGTAATTTTTTTGTCCAAAAAGATAGTCATCACTATAAACTAGTCATAACTACTTAATTGATTTGTGTCCTGGCTCAAGAAAGGCGCACCCGATGAAGACTTCGATGACGTGCTTGCTGGCCCTCGTGGGCGTTGCCCTGGTGACGGCGGCCCAGGCGGCCGGGCCTGACGACGCCAAGGGCCTGTGGATGACGGCCGAGCGCGATGCGGTGATCCGCTTTGCGCCCTGCGCCGACGCCCCGGCCGCGCTGTGCGGAACCATCGTGTGGGACAAGGACGCGGGCACGCCCGCCAGCACCTGCAACGTGCGCATCGCGCAGCTGGGCCGGTATGCGGACGACGCCTGGCGCGACGGCTGGGTGTTCGATCCGCGCGAGAACAAGAAATACAAGGGCGCCGTGCGCGCCAAAGGGGACGAGCTGCGCATCCGCGCCTTCGTCGGGGTGGAGGTCCTGGGGCAGACCGAGCAGCTCCAGCGCGTGGCCGTCCTGCCGCCCAAGCCCGTGTGCGAGCCCGGCTCCTGAACTGCGCGCCCGGTTTGCCGCCCGCGATGCCATCACCCACCCGTTCCGTCCTACCCATCAAGGAGCCCACCATGACACCGATCCGCCTTGTTCCCGCAGCCCTTGTCGCCGCGTTGGCCGCCACCACAACCCTGCCGGCCCATGCGCAGGAAACCGCCAGCTATGCCGTGACCACCGACGTGAAGCTCACCACCGACCAGCGCAGCCGGGGTGTGTCCGACTCGTTCAACCGCCCTGGCGCCAAGGTCAGCGTGCAGGTGGCGCATGAAAGCGGCCTGGTCGGCCTGGCCGAGTTCGCGACCGTCAGCCGCAAGCAGTTCCTGGACGGCGCGGGCCTGGGCATCACGCTGGCCGGCGGCTACCGGTTTGGTGACCCCGAGGGCTGGCACTACGGCCTGGGGCTGGCCACCGAGCTGTTCCCGGGCGCGAAGTTCCAGGCGCCCCACAGCTTCAACATGGAAACCGGCGAGCCCGGAGACTGGCGCAGCACCCGCTACCACAGCGCCTTCGCCGTGGCCGAGATCGGCTACGGCAACCTGGAGGCACGGGTGATGAACGTGATCTCCAAGACCTACCGCGGCGCCAACACCGGCGGCGTGTGCGGCACCATGCTGTCGCTGATGGCTGACCTCACGCCCGCGCTCGCGTGCTATGCGCGCGGCGATCACAACTCGCGCGGCAGCTGGCTGTTCGATGTGGGCTACAAGCACGCGCTCAACCCCACCACCACGCTCCACCTGCACGCGGGCTATCAGCGTATCGCCAACTTCAAGGAGGCGAACTTCTCGGACTATTCCGTGGGCATCACGCACAAGCGCTGGGGCTTCCTCTGGGGCGCCGAATGGATGACCACCCGCACCCGGGTGCGCGAGCTCTATGTCGCCATGGACGGCACCCGCCCCCGCGCTACGGACAACAGCCGCGTGGTTCTCTCGGTCTCGCGCAGCTTCTGACAGGAACTTGGCCATGATCGACTCGCGCCTCGTGCTGGCGGTGGACCTGGGCACCTCGGGCTGCAAATGCGCCCTGGTCGGCCTGGACGGCACCGTGCACGCCTGGGCTTTCCGCCCCGTGCGCCTGCAGGTGCAAGGCGCGCTGGCCGAGCAGGCCCCGGAAGACTGGTGGCAGGCCTTCCTCCACAGCGCGCAGGAGATCCTGGGCGCGGAGCACGGCCTGCGCCAGCGTGTGGTGGCCGTGTGCTGCTCCACCCAGACCGAAGGCACGGTGTGCGTGGACCGCGATGGCCATGCCATCGGCCCGGCACTGACCTGGCTGGACTCGCGCGGCGCGGCAGCCATCGCACGCCGCGTGCGCGGCCGGGGTCTGAACATCGAAGGCTACGCGCCGCTCAAGCTCTGGCGCTGGCTGCGGCTCACGGGAGGGGCGCCCTCGCTGTCGGGGCGCGACTCGGCAGGGCACATGGCCTACCTGCGCGACGAGGAGCCCGCGCGCTACGAGCGCACGCACAAGTTCCTCAACGTGCTGGATTACCTCAACCTGCGTCTGTCCGGCCGCTTCTGCGCCACGCAGGATTCCGCGGTCACCTCCTGGATCACCGACAACCGCGACCCGCACCGGGTGCGCTACGACGCAGGCCTCATCCGACTGCTGGGGCTGGATGCCGCCAAGCTGCCCGAGATCGTGCATTCCACCGACGTGCTGGGCCCCTTGCTGCCGCAGGTGGCGCAGGCGCTGGGCCTGGGCGCGAAGACCGTGGTCGTCGCCGGCGCGGTGGACACCTCCGCCGTGGCCGTGGGCGCGGCCGTGGCCGACTTTGAAAGCCACCTGTACCTGGGCACCTCGTCGTGGCTGGGCGCGCACGTGCCCTTCATGAAGACCGACGTGCGCCACAAGATCGCCGCCATTCCCAGTGCCGTCGATGGCCGCTACCTGGCCATGGCGCTGCAGTCCACGGCCGGGGCCAATCTGTCGTTCCTGCGTGACCGCATCCTCTACCACCCGGACGAGCTGGCGAGCGACGAGGAACACCCCGCCGTTTACGAAGTGCTCAACCGCATTGCCGCGCGCGTGCCGCCGGGCGCACGGGGCCTGATCTACACGCCCTGGCTGCTGGGCGAGCGCACGCCGGTGGACGACCCGCGCCTGCGCGCCGGCCTGCTCAACATGTCGCTGGAGCACACGCGCGAAGACATCTTCCGCGCGTTTCTGGAGGGCGTGGCGCTCAACACCCGCTGGATGCTGGAGCCCTTTGCGCGCCTGCTGGGGCGCGACGCCGGCACCATCAACGCCGTGGGCGGCGGCGCCCAGTCGGACGTGTGGTGCCAGATCATTGCCGACGTCACGGGCCAGCCCGTGCGCCAGCTGCAGAGCCCCATCCAGACCAACGCCATCGGCGCCACCTTCATCGCCGGCGTGGGCCTGGGTGCCTATGCCTTTGCCGACCTGGCCCACCTGCGACGCGAGCGCGCCGTGTACGAACCCCGCAGCGCGCTGCGCCGCCTGTATGGCGACCAGTTCGAAACCTTCAAGGAAGTGCGCACGCGCCTGGCGCCGCTGTATCACCGCATTAACGCACCCAGTGCCCCGCAAGGAGCCGCCGCATGAACCACACCCCTGCCACCTTGAGCATCCGCCAGAGCGTGGTCGAACTGTGCCAGGAGCTGTCGCTCCGCGGCCACTTCTCGGGCACGGGCGGCAACATCGCGCTGCGCATCGACGCCGAGCACATCGCCATCACGCCTTCCGCTACTGACTACCTCACCATGGTGGCCGACGACATCTGCGTGCTGCGTCTTTCGGACTTGCAGCAGGTGGCTGGCGCACGCGCCCCGTCGGTCGAAAGCGGCCTGCACGCCAAGGTGCTGCGCGCCCGGCCCGACGCGAACGCCAGCATCCACACCCACCAGCCCGTGGCCAGCGCCTGCGCGCTGCTGGGCCGGCCGCTGGCGGTGCCGCCCGGGCACATGCAGACCACGCTGGGGCGCAGCATTCCCGTGGTGGGCTATGCGCCCTCGGGCAGCGGCTGGCTGTCGTCCAGGCTGGCCCGCGCGCTGCGCGCGGACACCAACGCCTACCTCATGTTCAACCACGGCGTGCTGTGCTGCGGCCCCACCACCTGGGCGGCCGTGCAGGCGGTGGAAGACCTGGAAGCGCTGTGCCAGCAGCAGCTCTTGCACGCGATGGCCGAGCGAGCCCGGCGCGAGCCCGACCTGCAGGCCGCGCTGCAACGGGTCACCGATGCCCTCAACGCCTGATCCCCTCCTTTCACACCCTTGCCATCCCTCCGCACCATGAGCAACCTCGCCCCCATCCACACCGCGGCATCGGCCGCCGCCACGGCTCCGCGCCCCGCCATCTCCGCCTGGCCCAACGTGGACGATCTGTACCGCCGCTTTGCCGATCTGGTGAAGCAGCCCATGCGCCCCATCCGCGCCGACAAGATGCCGCAGGTGATGCGCTACTTCGACGAGCGCTGCCAAGGCTCCAAACGCTTGTCTGAGCGCGCCAAGGCCGTGATCCCTGGCGGCGTGCAGCACAACCTGGCCTTCAACCATCCGTTCCCGCTCGCCATCACGCAAGCCGATGGCGCGCACATGACCGACGTGGACGGCAACCGCTACATCGACTTCCTGCAGGCCGGCGGCCCCACGCTGCTGGGCTCCAACCATCCGGCCGTGCGCCAGAAGGTGAACGAGGTGCTGGATTCTTGCGGCCCCGTCACCGGCCTGCTGCACGAATACGAGGTCAAGCTGGCCGAGCTGGTGTGCCAGAGCATGCCCGGCGTGGACATGGTGCGCCTGCTGGGCTCGGGCACCGAGGCCGTGATGGGCGCGGTGCGCCTGGCGCGGGCCTACACCGGCAAGAAGCGCATCATCAAGGTGGGCGGCGCCTACCACGGCTGGAGCGACCAGCTGGTCTACGGCATGCGCCTGCCCAAGACCGGCCGCATGGAGGCCGTGGGCATCCCGCGCGGCGCCACCGGCAACACGCAGGAATGCAACCCCAACGATCTGGACGCACTGCGCAGCCAGCTGCGCTGGAACCGCCTGCGCGGCGGCACCGCAGCTGTGCTGGTGGAGCCCCTGGGTCCCGAGAGCGGCACCCGCCCCGTGCACCCCGACTACAACCGCCAGGTGCGGGCGCTGTGCGATGAGTTCGGCGCACTGCTGATCTTTGATGAGGTGGTCACGGGCTTCCGCATCGGCATGGGCGGCGCGCAGGCCTACTTCGGCGTCAAGCCCGACCTTACCGTGCTGGGCAAGTGCCTTACCGGCGGCTACCCCATGGCCGGCGCCATCGGCGGCCGCAAGGACATCATGATGATGCTGGTGGGTGGCATCGGTGCCACCACCAAGCGAGCGTTCGTGGGTGGCACGCTCTCGGCCAACCCGCTGTCGTGCGTGGCGGGCTACTACGCGCTGCTGGAGGCCCAGCGCACCGATGCCGCGGGCGTGGCCGGCCGTGCGGGCGACCGCTTGCGCCAGGGGCTCGAAGGCATCATCCACCGCCTGGGCCTGCCGTACGTGACCTACAACCTGGGCTCCATCGTGCACCTGCAGACCTCGGGCGTGCTGCTCTTGGACACCAGCAGCCTGTGGAAGCTCTTCAAGGTGAAGGACGAGGCCAAGCGCCGCAAGCACATGATGGAAGAGATGGGCGCGGCCTACACCGCCCACGGCCTCATCACCCTGGCCGGCAGCCGCATCTACACCAGCTTGGCCGACACCGACGCCGTGATCGACGACGCGCTCAATCGTTTTGAAGACGTCTTCAAGCTGGTGTGACCCCCATGAACACCGAAGACCAACTGCGCGCCGAGTGGCGCGCCCTGCGCGACCGCCTGCAGGCCAAGCAGCTGCTGCGGGGCGAGGGTGCCAGCCTCTCGCTGCGCATTCCCGGCAGCGATGCCATGTGGTTCGGCCGCGCCACCGACGCGGCGCCACAGCGCCTGCCATTGCGCGGCGCCCCGAAGCAAGCCGAGGTGCATGCCGCGGCCTATGCGCAGCGCGACGATGTGGCGGCCGTGGCCTGGGGCGGCGGCGCGTTCGGCCCCTGCCTGGCGGACTTTGGCGGTGCCATGCCCCAGGTGTTTGATGAACAGGCGCGCCATCTGGGCCCGATGCGTCCGGGCGGCACGGCGGCGGCTGCGCTGCAAGGCCGCGGCAATGTGGCGCTGGTGGCCGGGCGCCCCCTCTGCCTGGGCATGACCGCCATGCGCCTTGCGCTCAATGCCGAGTTGTTTGAAAAATGCGCCAAGGCCTATGTGCTGGCCGTGGCGGGCGGCGGGCGCGTGCACCCCCTGCCATGGATCGTGCGCCTGGTGGCCAACCGCCGGCTGGGCAAAGACCAGCAGCGCGCCGCAGCCCGGCTGCAGCAGGGGCTGCTTCCCGAGGAAAGCAAGGGCTACTGAGCGACCCATCTCACACAACGAGGGATCCCATGAGTACGCACCACACCGAATCCATCCCCGCACCGCAGGTGGTCGCCGCGCTGGCCATCGGCACCATCGCCGTGCTCATGGTGGGCATCCAGCCCATCGTGCTGGGCGAACTGGTGGACGCGCACCAGGTCAGCCTGGAGGGCGTGGGCATCGTGGCCATGGCCGAGATCATCCTGCTCGGTCTGGGCGTGGTGCTGGGCGATGCGCTCTTGCCCGTGGGCCAGTTGCGCTGGATCACCATCGCCGCCGCCCTGGCGGCAGCGGGCCTGGACGGGCTCACGCTGCAAGCCAAAGGCGATGGCGCCATGACGGCGGTGCGCGCGGCGGCGGGGCTGGCCGAAGGCGTGCTGGTGTGGGGCACCACCGGCGTCATCGTCCGCACGGCCAACCCGGCGCGCGTGGGCGGCATCTTCTTTGTGCTCCAGACGCTGGCCCAGGCGCTCGTCGGCCTGCTGCTGGCCAACGCCATCATCCCGCGGTGGGGCTGGCAGGGGGCTTTCACGGCCCTGGGCATGCTGGCACTGTCGTGCTGCGCGCTGGCCTTCGTGCAGCCTGCGCGTCTGGCACCGCTGGCGCCGCCTGCGGTGTCGGGGTTCCGCTGGTCGGTGCGCACGGCGCAGCCCCTGGCCGTGGCGTTTCTGCAGCTGGCCACGCTGGGTTCGTTCTGGGCATACCTGGAGCCCCTGGGCAAGGCCGCCGGGTTTGACGGTCGCGGTGCGCAGACCCTGATTGCCGCCGTGTTGGCGACGCAGGTGGTGGCCGGCAGCATGGCTACCTTCGCGGTCCGCCGCCTGCCCGTGGTGCCCACGCTGGCGGCGTGTTCGCTGGTGCTGGCGGCGGTTACCGCCACCGTCTACGAACTGCCCCCGGGCAGCACGCGGGACTTCGCGCTGGCCTGCCTGCTGTTCGGCTTTGTGTGGCTCTTCATGCTGCCGTTCCAGATCGGGCTTGCCTTCCGTGCCGACGCGAGCGGGCGTCTCGCCAGCCTGGTGCCTGCTGCCCAGCTTCTGGGCAGCGCGTTCGGTCCGCTCATGGCGTCGTTCATCGTGGAGGGCGAGAACGCCAGCGCCGTGCCGTTGCTCAGCGCCGGCTTTGCTCTCGCTGCAGGCGTGCTCGTGGTGTTGGGACGCGTGCGGCACGCCGCGCCCGCCGCAGGGGCGTTGCCATGAAGGCCGTTTCGCCGCCTCCGGCGCTCCGCTAGTCCTCCGACGTCTGTTCCACCTGCGCATGCCTGGCGCGCCCCGGCGTGGGGGCGTGCGCATCTCCCAAGGACCCTGAACCATGGATTTCAAGAACCAAGTGGTGCTCATCGTGGGCGCGTCATCGGGCATGGGCCGCGCGCTCGCGCTGCGCCTGGCGGCCGAAGGGGCGCACGTGGTGGCCACCGCGCGCCGCCAGGACAAGCTGGATAGCCTGGCGGCCGAGATCGCGCAGGCCGGCGGCCGGTGCCTGGCCATCGCCGCCGACGCGCAAGACCCCGCCGCGGCAGAGCAGCTGGTGCAGCAGGCAGTGCAGCAGCTCGGCCGCATCGACCTGGTGCTGCTCAACGCCGGGGGTGCACCCGCGCTGGACATGCGCGCCCTGGAGGCGCGAGAGGTCACGGCCTACATGCGCTCGAACTATGACGTGGCGGTGAACGTGCTTTTCCCCGTGCTGCACCAGATGGTGCGCCAGGGGGGCGGGCTGGTGGCGCAGACCAACTCGCTCGCGGGCTGGCTGGGCGTGCCGCTGCAGGGGCCGTACTCTGCGGCCAAGGGCGCGCTCAGGCTGCTCATCGACACCTGCCGGGTGGAGTTCGGGCCGCTGGGCATCCGTTTTGTGTCGCTGTACCCCGGCTTTGTGACCACCGAGGCCGTGGCGGGCGATGGCATGCCCGCGCCCATGGCCCTGTCGGAGGCGCAGGCGGTGGAGCACATGCTGCGCGCGCTGCGCCGCGAGCCGCTGGACTACCTCTTCCCCTGGCGCATGGCGTGGCTGGTGCGGCTGTCGCTGCTGCTGCCCAAGCGCTGGACCACGCGCATCCTGCGCAGCGAGGTGCCTCCTTTGCCCGCCACCGCGCGGCCCGCCGCGTGAAAGCCTCGGCCATGACCACAACGATGCCCGTCGAGGACACCGGCCCACGGGTGCTCCAGCGCCTGTTTGACAGCCAAGCCACCACCGCGCTGGCCCTGCGCAGCTCCACCGCGCGCGAGCGCGTGGCCAAGCTCCAGCGGCTGCGCGACGCCCTGCTGGAGCGGCGCGAGGCGCTGTATCTCGCCTTTGCCGCCGACCTGCGCAAGCCCCCGCTGGAGGTGGACCTGACCGAGCTGCTGCCCGTGGTGGACGAGGCGCGCCACGCCATCGCACACCTGGCCGGCTGGATGAAGCCGCGCCGCGTGCGGCCCACGCTGACCACGCTGGGCACGCGCGCCCGGGTGCTGTACCAGCCGCGCGGGCGCTGCCTCATCATCGGCCCGTGGAACTACCCGGTGAACACCTTGCTGGGGCCGCTGGTGTCGGCCCTTGCGGCGGGCAATGCGGTGATCCTCAAGCCCTCGGAGTTCACGCCCCATGTCAACGCCGTGGTGGCCGAGCTGGTGGCCGCACTGTTCGACCCCGCCGAGGTGGCGCTGGTGCCCGGCGGCGTGGCCACCGCGCAGCACCTGCTGGCGCAGCCGTTCGACCACGTGTTCTTCACCGGCTCGCCCGCCGTGGGCAAGATCGTGATGGGCGCCGCCGCGCAGCACCTCACTTCCGTCACGCTGGAGCTGGGCGGCAAGTCCCCGGTGATCGTGGACGCCTCGGCCGACCTGCGCCGCGCGGCCGAGCTGGTGCTGTGGGGCAAGTTCACCAACGGTGGCCAGACCTGCGTGGCGCCCGACCATGTGTACGTGCACCGCAGCGTGCAGGCCCGCTTTGTGCAGCTGTGCCAGCAGATCCTGGCCGAGCGCTACGGCGCCACCGACGCGGCCGTGCGGGCCAGCCCCGACCTGGCGCGCATGGTCACGCGCCGCCATGCCGAGCGCCTGGGCGCGCTGATCGACGATGCGCTGGCGCGCGGCGCCACCTTGCTTGCGGGCGGCGCGCACCACGCGGACGAACGCTATGTGGCCCCCACGCTGCTGGGCAATGTGCCCGCCGACGCGCGCATCAGCGGCGAAGAGATCTTTGGCCCGGTGCTGCCCATCGAGCCGTATGACGAGCTGCAGCACGTGATCGACCGCATCAACGCCCAACCCAAGCCGCTGGCGCTGTACCTCTTCAGCCGCCACCGGCCCACGCAGGCGCGGGTCACGGCGCAGACCAGCTCGGGTGGCATCTGCCTCAACCACTGCGTGCAGCAGTACGCGCACGGCGGGCTGCCGTTTGGCGGCGTCAACCAGTCGGGCATCGGCAACGCGCATGGCCTCTACGGGTTCAAGGCGTTTTCGCATGAGCGCGCCAGCCTGGCCGCCGGGCCGTTCACGGTGGTGCGGCTGTTCTTTGCGCCCTACACCGCGCTGCGGCAGCGGCTCAGCGCCACCCTGGTGAAGGCACTGCGCTGGATGTGAACGTGGACAAGCGACAACAACGAGGAGACAAAACCTATGAAACCCAACCTGAAATCCTGGTGCACCGCCGCCATGCTCGCGGCGGCAGGCATGGCCGGCCCGGCATGGGCGCAAGAGGGCGCCGACGAATTTGTGGGCTACTGGAAGACGGCAGAGGGCGACGGCATCGTGCAGCTCAAGCGTTGCCCGCTGTTCAAGAACGCGCCACCCACCGCGCTGTGCGGCGTGGTGGTGTGGGATGCAGAGGTGAGCAATCCCACGCGCAAATCCGCGCTGGACTGCAACCGCAAGGTGTTCGAAGCCTCCAAGTTCGACGGCACGGCTTGGTCCGAAGGCTGGGCCTTTGACACCCGCAAGCGCAAGTTCTACAGCGCCAAGCTGCGCCTCAAGGGCGGCTACCTGCACATGCGCGCCTACGTGGGCAGCGAAGTGAATGGCGAGACCGAAATCTTCTCCCGCGTGGCCGAGGTGCCGCCCGGCTGCGAAGCCCGGGCGGCCGACGCCACCTCGGTGCGCGGCGTGGGCGTGGAAGGCGCGGCGCAGCCCGCGGCCGATGCACCGAAGCTTCCCTCCGCCAAGCCATGAGACAGCCTGCCCCCTTTCCGTTCCAACGCCCTATGTCCCGCTTACTACGCCCTTTATGGGCCTGCTGCGCCGCCCTGGTTGGCTGCAACGCCGGCACCCCACCAGCACCCACCGATGCCGACGTGCGCGCGGCCGAAACCAAGCGTCCCCAGGATGCGCAGCTGGCCGCCAAGTACGAGCGCTCATGCCTGCTGTGCCATGGCGTGCGCAGTGGCGCGCCCCTGGTCGGCCATGAGCCCACCTGGAAGCCGCGAACGGCGCAGGGGCAGGACAAGTTGCTGACCCATGTGCGCGAGGGCTTCAACGCCATGCCCGCCATGGGGCTGTGCACCGACTGCAGCGACGCCGAGCTGCGCCAACTCATCGACTTTGTCATCGTGGGGCACTGATGAACATCCCATCCAATCACCACACCGCTGAACCCGTCACCCGCCGCCGCGCCCTGGCCACCAGCGCCTCTGCCGTGGTGGCGGGCCTGCTGGCCCAGCCGCTGCTCGCGGGCAGCGCCCCGGCGCAAGCCGCGCCCGCCGCCAGCGCTGCGCCATCCACAGCGCCCCCGCCCTGGCAGAACTGGTCGGGCGTGCAACGTGCGCAGCCCAGCGCGCGCCCCATGCCCGCCAGCGAGGCCGAGCTGGCCGCGCTGCTCGCGCGCACGCGCGGCGAGGTGCGGGTGGCAGGGGCGGGGCATTCGTTCTCTGCGCTGGTGCCCACGCCGGGCACCCTGGTGTCGCTGGACAGGCTCTCCGGCATCGTGCGCATCGACAGAGCCGCCATGACCGCCACCGTGCACGCCGGCACGCGCCTCGGCACCCTGGCACGGGCGCTGGATGCCGAGGGCCTCGCGCTACCCAACCTGCCGGACATCGACGCGCAGACCCTGGCCGGCGCCATTGCCACCGGCACGCACGGCACGGGGGCTCAATTGCCCGCTGTGCACGATGGCGTGGTGGGCGCACGGCTGGTCCGCTCTGACGGGCAGGTGGTGGAGCTGGCCAGCCCGCGCGATGCGGATGCGCTGGCTGCCGTCCGCGTCTCGCTGGGTAGCCTGGGTGTGGTGTCGCAGCTCACGCTGCGCGTGGTGCCCGCATTCAACCTGCGGCGCAAGGTGTGGCTGCAGCCCATCGACGACCTGCTGCGCGATGCGCCGGCCCTGGCTGCCAAGCACCGTCACTTCGAGATGTTTGTGCTGCCTTTCACCGGCTACGCGGCCGGCGTGATGCACGAGGTGTACGAGGGCAATGACATGCTGCTGCCCAGCTCCGCCGAGGACACCATGCTGGCCGACCTGCGCCGCCTGCGCGACTGGCTGGGCCGCTTTCCAGCGCTGCGCACCTGGGCCGCGCAACGCTTCATCGACCCGCAGCAGACGGAAGAAGCCCGCGAGCGCGCCCACCGCTTGCTCTCCACCGTGCGCTCGTCGCGCTTCAACGAGACGGAGTGGCATGTGCCGGCCGAAAACGGCATCGCCTGCCTGCGCCAGGTGATCGACGCCATCCACCAGCACAACGAAGCCTTCTACCCCATCGAGTTCCGCTGGGTGCGGGGCGATGGCGCGTGGCTCAGTCCCTTCCATGGCCGCGACAGCTGCTCCATTGCGCTGCACGCCGCGGCGGGCGAGTCATACCACTACATCGTGCAGATCGGCGCCCGCATCTGCCAGGCCCACGGCGGTCGCCCGCACTGGGGCAAGATGCACCCGCTGGCGGCGCCCGCGCTGGCGCCGCTGTATCCGCGCTGGCGCGATTTTCTGGCGCTGCGCCAGTCGTTCGATCCGCAGGGGCGCATGCTCAATGCCCACCTGCGGTCGCTGTTCGGCATCACCTGAGGGAGTGCAGGATGAAACAACGGCAAGGACTCAACCGCCGCCGCGTGGTGGCGGCGGGGGCGCTCGCGGCATCGGGCGCCGCGCTGCTGGCGGCGCGCCCGGCCGACCAGGGCGCGCCCCATGCCGGCGAGTTCGCAGCCATCGCCCGGGCACTGAAGGCCGCTGGCCTGGCCGCCCAGCCCACGCTGGTGGTGGACCGGGCGCGGCTGCGCGCTAACGCGGCCAAAGTGCAGGCGCATGCGCAAGACCACCGGCTCGCGCTGCGGCTGGTCAACAAGTCCCTGCCCAGCTTGCGCTTGCTGGACGAGGTCGGTGCCGCCGCGCCGGGCGCGCGCCAGATGGTTTTCAGCCTGCCTTATCTCGCGCTGGTCGCCCGGGAACGTCCTCAGACCGACGTGCTGCTGGGCAAGCCCCTGCCAGCAGCGGCGGCAGCGGCCTTTCTGGCCGCACCGCCCGCGTCCGGTTTTGATCCCACACGCCAGCTGCAGTGGCTGGTGGACAGCCCGTATCGCCTGGCGCAGTACCGCGACTTGGCGCGTGGGCGCCGCCAGCCCTTGCGCATCAACATCGAGATCGACGTGGGCCTGCACCGCGGCGGCGTGGCCGACGAAGAAACGCTGCGTTCCATGCTGCAGATGGTGCGGGAGGAGCCGCTGCTGCGCTTCGCGGGCTTCATGGGCTACGACGCGCACACGCAGAAGATCCCCGACATTGCCGGTGCGCGCGAGCGGGCCCACCGCGAGGCGCTGGCCACCTACCAGCGCTTGGTGGACGTGCTGCGCGGCAGCCCCTTGATGCCGCAGGCCGGGCCGCTCACCTTCAACACGGCCGGCTCGCCCACCTTCCGCCTGCACGACGGCAGCGGCGCCGCCAACGAAGTGGCCGTGGGCTCGGCCATGGTGCTGCCATCCGACTTTGACACCCCCCTTTTGGCCGACCTGGAGCCCGCCGCATGGATCGCCACGCCGGTGCTCAAGGTCAGTGATTTCGCCGCGCCCGAGGGTGTGGGCGCGCTGGGCCGGCTGGCGCGCGCATGGGACATCAACCACCGCACCGCGCATTTCATTCACGGCGGCCACTGGCTCGCGGACCCGGTGTCGCCGCCGGGGCTTTCCACCAGCGTGCTCATGGGGCTGTCGTCCAACCAGCAACTGCTGGTCGGCTCCGGCACGCAGGTCCTGCGGCCAGACGACATGGTGTTCTTCCGCCCTCGCCAGAGCGAGGCCGTGCTGCAGCAGTTTGGCGACATCGCGGTGTACGCGGGGGGGCGCATCGTGGACCAGTGGCCGGTGTTCCCGGCGCGGGGGTGAGGGGCCGGGAACGCTGCCTGCTATTCAGCGGGCGCTCTCGCGCCGCTTCAGCACCACCGTGATCTGGCCGTTCGTCTCGATGGTCGCGCGTTCCACCTCGTGCAGCTCCAGGCATCCACCGGCCCGCAGCGCGGCCTGCAGGTCGCTGGTGGACAGCAGCTCCTGGCGCATGAGCGCACTGTCCAGCTGACCGTCCTGCACCAGCACCTGCGGCCTGCCATCCACCAGCCGTTCCACGCGGGGGAAGCGGAAGGTGAGCCAGGCCAGCGCCACGTGGCAGATGATCAGCGTGGTCGCCGAGATGAGGCCGCCGATGAGCGAGTTGTCGCCCGCGTTCATCGAGTTCTGCACCGCATTCGACAGGATGAGCAGCAGCACCAGGTCGAACGGCGCGAACTGGCCCGTCTGGCGCTTGCCTGTCAGGCGCAAAAAGACCAGCAGGAAAACGTAGACCACCGCTCCCCGCACAACGAACTCCCACCACGGCACGCTGGTTGTCCACATCGCTCGACTCCTTCTGTTCTGTATGGGCTGCGGGCACGATGGTAATCAGCGGCGCCGGCCTGCGCCTGTGGGCGAAAATAGCGCCCCGCCTTCGCGGTGGCGGCCATCCTGGCCGCGCCGCTTGCCACGGTCCGAAACCCCTACCGAGAGACTGATACCCCTCATGCAACGCCGCCAGTTCCACCATGCCACCGCGGGAACGCTTGCCAGCGCCCTGCTGCTGCCCTTGCTGGCGGCCATCCCCCGGCAGGCCCAGGCCCTGTCGCTGGCGGACCTGTCGAGGGCCGATGCCGCAAGCGGTGTCAAGGCGGCGCTGGGGCAGGGCGCCCAGGTGGCGGTGGCGCTGCTGGGGCGGCCGGACGGCTTCCTGGGCAACCCCCAGGTGCGCATCGGCCTGCCGGGCTATCTGGACGATGCCGCCAAGGTCATGAAGTCGCTGGGGCAGGGGCGGCGCGTGGACGAACTCGTCACCGCTATCAACCGCGCCGCGGAAGCCGCTGTGCCCCTGGGCAAGGACCTGCTGGTGCGTGCCGTGCAGAACATGACGGTGGTGGATGCCAAGAACATCCTCACAGGCGGCAGCACCTCGGTCACCGCGTTCTTTGCCGAGAAGACGCGCGCGCCGCTGTCTGAGCGCTTCCGGCCCGTGGTGCACCAGTCCATCGAAAAGGTTGGCCTGGCGCAGAAGTACAACGCCTTCGCCGGCAAGGCTGCCAGCTTCGGCCTGTTGCGCCCCGAAGAGGCCGACCTGGGCCAGTACGTCACCGGCAAGACGCTGGATGGCCTGTATTTCATGATCGGGGAGGAAGAGCGGCGCATCCGCCAGAACCCCGCAGGCGCAGGCAGTGCCATCGTCCGCAAGGTCTTCGGCGTCTTGAAATGAAGCACCCCCTGAGTCGCCTTCGGCGCCTTCCCTCTCTCTCGCTGCGCGGGAGGGAGACGCACCCTGTGGCCTGGCAAAGCCAGTTCCACGGGTGCACTGGCGTTGAGCCGCGCGAGTCTCGATCAATGATTGCGCGTGAGTCTTGCGCGGGTCCTCACTGCATCTGCCCATGAACAGCATCGCTCCCTGCCCCTGCGGCCGGCTCAACGCGCGCCAAAAGACCCTGGCCTACGCCGACTGCTGCGGCCGTTACCTGGACCACTGGGACGCCACGCCCGCACCGGATGCCGAAAGCCTCATGCGATCGCGCTACACGGCGTTTGTGGCCGAGCGGGCCGAGTACCTGCAGGCCACCTGGCATTCCACCACCCGCCCCGCCGCGCTGGAGTTCGATGCGGGCGCCAAATGGCTGGGCCTGACGGTGCGCAGCCATCGCACCACGGGTGCCGACCGGGCCGAGGTGACCTTCGTCGCACGCTACCGCGTGGGTGGCCGCGCCGTGCGGCTGGAAGAGACCAGCCGCTTTGTGCGCGAAGGCGGGCGCTGGTTCTACGTGGATGGCGACCTGACACCGTAGTTTTAGATGAAATTGACCCCTGGGAACGTCCTGCATGACTCCCTGCGGTCCGTGAAAGCACGGCCTCGGGCGGTCCGCTGCGTTGCTTTTCTTGCCCATAGCCGGGCTATTGGCAAGAAAAGACGCCTTGCGGCCCATCCCGATCCGCGCTACCTCGGACTCGCGAGGCTTATGCAGGACATCCCTAGCGCTTGCTAGACAAACGCAACAAGCTATGAAATTTGAAGCAATCTTGTTTGACTGCGACGGTGTGTTGGTGGACAGCGAGCCCATTACCAACGGCGTGCTGCGCGACATGCTCGAAGAAGCCGGCTGGGCGCTGACCGCCGACGAATGCATGCGCCTCTTCGTGGGCAAGATGGTGCGCAGCGAGGCGGCCCGTATCGAGGCCCACACCGGCCGCCCGCTCACCGACGCGTGGATGAATGCTTTCTACGCCCGGCGCAACACCGCGCTGGCCGAGCGCCTCACGGCCATCGACCACATCCATCCCACCATCGAGCGCGTGCATGCTCACCACGGCGGGCGCATCGCCTGTGCCTCAGGTGCCGACCGGTTCAAGGTCGAAATGCAGTTGGCCAAGGTGGGCCTGGCCCCCTTCTTTGACGGCCGTGTTTTCAGCGGCCACGAAATGCCCGCCACCAAGCCCGCGCCCGATGTGTACTTGGCCGCCGCCGCCGCGCTGCAAGCACCCCCCACCCGCTGTGCCGTGGTGGAAGATACGGTGACGGGCGTGACGGCTGGCGTGGCCGCTGGCGCCACGGTGTTCGCCTATGCACCGTTGGACGACGGCGGCGCACTGCGGGCTGCAGGCGCGTCGCACGTTTTCCGCAGCATGGCCGAGCTGCCGGCGCTGCTGGGCTGCTAGCAGCGCGCGGTTCTCCATCAGCGCGAGAAGGCAGTGCGCTTTTTGCAATGCCGCTTCACCAATGCGGCCTTGCGGGCCCATCGGTGTAGTCCTGCGCCTTCATGCATTTGGGAACTTGCGGCGGCCCGCGTGGCCGCCACGGCTTTACGGTGAAACCTTTCCAACCCGCCGGCACCGCGCCGCTTTCAGCTGCGTAGCCTGCATATCCCGAAAGGAACCACCATGAGCGATCGCAACGATGCAATGACCCACTCCAGCAACATGGAGCCCGAAACAAAGACGGGCACCGGCGCCGTCCTCGGCGGCGCAGTGGGCGGCGTGGCCGGTGGTGCCACGGCTGGCGCCCTGGCGGGCGGTGTGACGGGTCCCGTGGGCGCGGCCATCGGTGCCGCGGTAGGTGCGGTGGCAGGGGCGGTGATGGGCCGCAATGTCAAGGTGGACCCCGCAGCCGAAGACGCCTACTGGCGCGAGAACTACACATCGCGCCCCTATGCCAACACGGGCGCCACCTACGACGACTACCAGCCAGCCTACCGCTATGGCCTGGATTCGTACTCGCGCTATCCCAACCGCTCCTTCGATGACGTAGAGCCCGAGTTGAGCCGGGATTGGGGCACGGCCCGTGGGCGCTCTTCATTGGAATGGGAAAACGCCAAGCACGCCTCGCGCGACGCGTGGCAACGCGTGAGCAACGCTGCCGAGCGCGCCATTCCGGGCGATTCGGACCGCGACGGCCGCTAAGGACCCTGTGCACGCATCAAGCACAAGGTGTGCGATGCGGGTCATCACGCACCGCTAAGCGCATTGCGCCGCGCAGCCGTGGCTGTCGCGAGTGTTGCTTGCGCAGCGCAGGGCCCGGGCCCGCAGAGGCACACCGCACGGGGATGCGTGCAGACGCTTCTTGAGCCGGGACATTCCGGCAGCCACCGCCGCGGTGCTGCCGCATATTTTTTTCACCCGGGGCTGTGCCGGTGCAGCCCCTACCGGGAGCAAAACCATGCCAGAGAAATCCAGTGATCCTCATCCCCTGAGCAACCTGGCGTACGACTGGATCACGCTGATGCAGAACAAGGCCCAGGCCCTGCTGGCCTACGATCAGTACATTCAGGACGCCGAAGCGGCCGGCTCCGCCGAATGCGCTGCGTTCTTCCGCAAGGTGCACGATGCCGACAAGGCACAGCTGGCCGAGGCAAAGCAGCATCTGATTGCGGTCCTGCAGGGCACGATGGGCGGCGATAAGAACGCGTCTTGAGGGAGTGCACGCCGAGCGCTCGGACGCGCGCCCGTTCAAGGCCGCGTGTCTGGTGCCGGCGTCAAGGGAACATCCTGATCCTCAGCCGCTTCTGACTGCACCGCCATGGCCCGCTGGTACGCGGGCCGCTGCTGCAGCCGGTGCCAATAAAGTTGCGTGGCCGGGCCAAACTGCGGCACCAGCCCCAGGTGCTGCGCCAGCAGCAGCGCATACCCCACCGCCACATCCGCCGCCGTGAACCGGCCCGCGCACAGGTATTCGCTGTGCGCCACCGCCGTCTCCACCGCCCTCAGCCGCGCCAGGAACCAGCGCGTGTAGTCCTCCACCACCTGCGGTTGCTGACGCTCTGCAGGCTCAAAGCGGCCGTAGCGCAGCACCAGCGTCTGCGGGAAGGTCAGCGTGGCATCGCTCATGTGCAGCCAGTTCAGGTACGCGCCATACGCCGGGTGCGTGGGCGCCACATCCAGCCCCGCGTCGGGGTGCGTGGCCGCGAGGTACTGGCACATGGCCGCGGATTCGGTCATGCGCACATCGCCTTGCACCAGCAGCGGCACCGTGCCCAGCGGGTTCTCGTCCAGAAACCACCGCGCCTTGGTGCGCGGAGGGAAGGGCAGCATGTGGAGTTGGTAGGGGAGTTGCAGCTCTTCGAGCATCCACAGGGGGCGGAAGGAGCGGGCGCTGATGCAGTGGTGGAGGTGGAGCATGGGCAATTTCGCTACTCAACAAATCGCATGAACACGGATGTGCTTCAGCTTACGTCGCGCCAACCACAGGCTCAAACAAACTCATCCCGCCCAGCAACACGCGCCAGCACCCTCAGATCCTCTCCCACACGCTCGACGGACCGAAAACGCAACGCCTGCGCTTGCGATAGCTCGGACAGCGGGCTTGCCATCAACATCCCCCGCCCTGCGCACAGCAGCTTGGGCGCGAGGTACACGAGCAGTTCGTCCACCAGCCCTTGCTCGATCAATGCTCCGTTGAGCGTGCCGCCGGCCTCCACATGCAGCTCGTTGATTTCCTTTTGCGCGAGGTCCCGCAGCACACTCGCCAAGTCCACCCTTCCTTCTGGGTTGGGTAGCAAGGTCACGATCGCTCCGCGCGCTTCCAGTGCCTGGCGCTGGGGTGGGTTGTTGATGGCGGAGTAGAGGTATACCGAGCGCTCGGGATGAAAAAGCGCAGCATCCGCAGGCAGCTGCAACCGGCTGTCCACCACCACCACGTGGGGTTGGCGGGGTGTTGCCACCTCGCGCACATCCAGCCGAGGGTTGTCCGCGAGCACCGTTCCAATCCCGGTCAGGATGGCAGATGCCTTCGCGCGCCAGTGATGCCCGTCCGCGCGGGCCTGCGGGCCGGTGATCCATTGGCTGGCGCCGTTGTTCAGGGCCGTGATGCCATCCAGGGAGGCGGCCACCTTCATTCGGACCCACGGTGTCTTGCGCACCATGCGGCTGAAAAAGCCGAGGTTGAGTTCGCGGGATTCCTCGCGGCCAAGGCCCACATCGACAGCCACTCCCGCTGCGCGCAACCGGGAAAAACCGCGTCCGGCGACCAGGGGATTAGGGTCCGGCAATGACGCGACCACGCGCGCCACGCCGGCATCCACCAACGCATCACAGCAAGGGCCGGTACGGCCATGGTGCGAGCAAGGCTCCAGCGTCACATAGGCCGTGCTGCCGGCCACCGAGTGCCCCTGCTGCTGGGCATCCCGCAAGGCCATTACTTCGGCGTGCGGGCCGCCGGCACGTTGGGTGGAGCCGCGGCCGATCACTTTGCCTTCCCGTCCGACCAGCACACAACCGACGCGCGGATTCGGCGACGTGCGATACAGGCCCTCGCGCGCCAGGCGGAGCGCCTCGTCCATCAGGCCGGACTCGGAAGAAAGATCGTAGTTCACCATGGGCCAATAATGCACGAACTGCGGGGGCTATTGGCAAGCTTTGCGGCCGTGTTCACAGACTTGCGTGGCGCGCGCGTCTTTCGTCGACGTGGCGTGTTCGCTGTCCGCAATGGCCCGGCAGGTTCCCCGGCTTGCTGGTTATGGACTTTTGCCCGTGAAAGGTAGCGCGCTCTCCAGCTTTCCCTTGCGAAACTCCGCCGGCGACTGCCCCGTCCACCCCCGAAACGCCCGGATAAAACTCTTCTCGTTCTCAAACCCCGCCGCCTCCGCCACCTGCTTGATGGGCCGTTGCGTGCGGTGCAGCAGCTCCACCGCGCGGGTGCGGCGCACGTCATCCTTCAGCCCCTGCAGCGTGGCGCCTTCTTCCTTCAGCTGCCGGTGCAGGGTGCGCGGCGACACATGCAGCAGCGCGGCCAGGGATTCGGCGCTGTGCTGGGGCAGGGCGTGGGCGGGCTGGCCGGGCGGGGGCGCGGCCAGCAACTGGCGCACGCGCTGCACCAGCAGGCGGTCGCGGCGGTAGTGCAGCACCGTCAGGGGCAGGGCGTGCTGCAGCATCTGGCGCAGGGCCTGTTCGTCGCGGCGCAGGGGCAGGTGCAGGTAGCGGGCGTCGAAGTGGATGGCGGTGCGCGGCGCTTGGAAGGTGACGGGGCCCCGGAACAGCACGGCGTAGGCATCGGCATGTGGCGGCGGGTCAAACGCAAACTCGGCCGCGATGAGCGGGATGCGCGAGTCCACCATCCAGCAGGCCAGGCCGTGGGCATTGCGCAGCACCGACACCAGGCAGAACTCGCGCAGCGCGCCCAGGTCGCGCGCCTCGGTGATGGCCAGGGTGGCGGTGTCGCCCTCGGTGGTCAGGTGCAGGGCAATGTCGTCCGTCAGCAGCCCGTGGTGGCGGCACCAGCGGGCCAGGGCCACCCGCAGCGTGGGCGAGCTGATGCTGGCGCGCGCCAGCATGCCGTAGCTACCCCAGGGCAGGCGGCGGGTGAACCAGCCCAGGGCTTCGTCGTCCAGTTCCTGCATGGCGGCGTCGGAGATGCGCTCCATCTGCCAGGCGGTGATGCGGGCGCTGTCGTCCTGCAGCAGCTGCGGCGCAATCTGTGCCTGGGCCAGGGCGCGCTCGGGGCTCAGGCCGCGCCGCTCGTACGCCAGGACAATGGCGCGTACGAACGCGATGGGCGTGGCCGCCGGAGCGTTGGCGGGTGGGGGCAGGCGAGGGGCGGTGGGGGCAGCGGGTTTCACGCCGCAAAGTGTGCCAGCCGTGGCACGATTTGCAACCATTGTGGCAACCCGGCCAGGGCAGGCGCTTCTATGCTTACGGATCGCCCGCCTGCATCTTCTTGCGGCGCAGGGCCGGATGACAGAGCCAAGGAGACAACCCCCGTGACGAGCAGCGCAGCCGCAACGACGCAGAACTCCGCACCGCTGGTGGACAGCTATGCCCGTGGCGCCACCGACGTTCCCCTGATCGAGCAGACCATCGGCGCCTTCTTTGCCGACATGGTGGCCCGCCAGCCCGAGCGCGAGGCGCTGGTGAGCATGCACCAGGGCCGCCGCTACACCTACGCCCAGCTGCAGGCCGAGGCCCACCGCCTGGCCAGCGCGTTGCTGGGCATGGGGCTCACCCCCGGCGACCGCGTGGGCATCTGGTCGCACAACAACGCCGAATGGGTGCTGATGCAGCTGGCTACTGCGCAGGTGGGCCTGGTGTTGGTCAACATCAACCCGGCCTACCGCACGGCCGAGGTGGAATACGCGCTGAACAAGGTGGGCTGCAAGCTGCTGGTGAGCATGGCGCGTTTCAAGACCAGCGACTACCTGGGCATGCTGCGTGAGCTGGCGCCCGAGTGGCAAGGCCAGCAGCCGGGCCACCTGCATGCGGCCAAGCTGCCGCAGCTGAAGACGGTGGTGTGGATCGATGACGAAGCAGGGCAGGCCGCCGACGAGCCCGGTCTCCTGCGCTTTACCGAGCTGATTGCACGCGGCAACGCGGCCGACCCGCGCCTGGCGCAGGTCGCGGCGGGCCTCCAGGCCACCGACCCCATCAACATCCAGTTCACCAGCGGCACCACGGGCTTTCCCAAGGGCGCCACGCTCACGCACCGCAACATCCTCAACAACGGCTTCTTCATCGGCGAATGCATGAAGCTCACGCCCGAAGACCGGCTGTGCATTCCCGTGCCGCTGTACCACTGCTTTGGCATGGTGCTGGGCAACCTGGCCTGCTTCACGCACGGTGCGACCATCGTCTACCCCAACGACGGGTTTGACCCGCTCACGGTGCTGCAGACGGTGCAGGACGAACGCTGCACCGGCCTGCACGGCGTGCCGACCATGTTCATCGCCGAGCTGGACCACCCGCGTTTTGCCGAGTTCAACCTCAGCACCCTGCGCACCGGCATCATGGCCGGATCGCCGTGCCCCACCGAGGTGATGAAGCGCGTGGTGCAGATGAACCTGCGCGAGATCACCATCGCCTACGGCATGACCGAGACCAGCCCCGTGAGCTGCCAAAGCAGCACCGACACGCCGCTTTCCAAGCGCGTATCGACCGTGGGCCAGGTGCAGCCGCACCTGGAGATCAAGATCGTCGACCCCGACACCGGTGCGGTGGTGCCCATCGGCCAGCGCGGCGAGTTCTGCACCAAGGGCTATTCGGTGATGCACGGCTATTGGGGCGACGAGGCCAAGACCCGCGAGGCGATTGATGAAGGCGGCTGGATGCATACCGGCGACCTGGCCACCATGGACGCCGAGGGCTACGTGAACATCGTCGGCCGGATCAAGGACATGGTGATCCGCGGCGGCGAAAACATCTACCCGCGCGAGATCGAAGAATTCTTGTACCGCCACCCCATGGTGCAGGACGTGCAGGTGGTGGGCGTGCCCGACCAGAAGTACGGCGAGGAACTCTGCGCCTGGATCATCGCCAAGCCCGGCACGCAGCCCAGCGAGGACGACATTCGCGCCTTCTGCAAAGGCCAGATCGCGCACTACAAGGTGCCGCGCTACATCCGCTTCGTCACCAGCTTCCCGATGACGGTGACGGGCAAGATCCAGAAGTTCAAGATCCGCGATGAGATGAAGGACCAGCTGGGTCTGGAAGAACAAAAGACTGCTTGAAGAGCAAACGTATGACCATTCTCGACACCCAACTCAACCCCCGCTCCGCGGACTTCCAGGCCAATGCTGCTGCCATGCGCACCGTGGTGGACGACCTGCGCGCCCAGCTGGACAAGGTCGCCCAGGGCGGCGGCGAGGCAGCCCGCGCCAAGCACACCGCACGCGGCAAGCTGCTGCCGCGCGAGCGCGTGGCCAACCTGCTGGACCCTGGCACGCCCTTCCTGGAGCTGGCTCCGCTGGCGGCGCTGAACATGTACAACAACGATGCGCCGGGCGCGGGCCTGATCGCCGGCATCGGCCGCGTGAGCGGCGTGGACTGCATGATCGTGTGCAACGACGCCACGGTGAAGGGCGGCACCTACTATCCCATGACGGTGAAGAAGCACCTGCGCGCCCAAGAGGTGGCCGCGCAGAACCGCCTGCCCTGCATCTACCTGGTGGACTCGGGCGGCGCCAACCTGCCCAACCAGGACGACGTGTTCCCCGACCGCGACCACTTTGGCCGCATCTTCTACAACCAGGCCAACATGAGCGCGCAGGGGATCGCGCAGATCGCGGTGGTCATGGGCAGCTGCACGGCCGGTGGCGCCTATGTGCCCGCCATGAGCGACGAGTCCATCATCGTCAAGAACCAGGGCACCATCTTCCTGGGCGGCCCGCCGCTGGTCAAAGCCGCCACGGGCGAGGTGGTGAGCGCGGAAGATTTAGGGGGCGGCGACGTGCACACGCGCCTCTCGGGTGTGGCCGACCACCTGGCGCAGAACGACCTCCATGCGCTGCAGCTGGCGCGCACGGCAGTGCGCAATTTGAATAAAAACAAGACCCCGGCGCTGGCAGATCAAGCGCCAGTAGCTCCTAAATTTGAAGCAGAAGAGCTGTACGGCGTGATCCCCTTGGACACGCGCAAGCCCTTTGACGTGCGTGAGATCATTGCCCGCGTGGTCGATGGCAGCGAGTTCGACGAGTTCAAGGCCCGCTTTGGCAGCACCCTGGTGTGCGGCTTTGCGCGCATCGAAGGCATGCACGTCGGCATCATCGCCAACAACGGCATCCTGTTTTCCGAAAGCGCGCAAAAGGGCGCGCACTTCATCGAGCTGTGCTGCCAGCGCAAGATTCCGCTGGTGTTCCTGCAGAACATCACCGGCTTCATGGTGGGCCGCAAGTACGAAAACGAGGGCATCGCCCGCCACGGCGCCAAGCTGGTCACGGCCGTGGCGACGGCGAGTGTTCCGAAGTTCACCATCATCATCGGCGGCAGCTTTGGCGCGGGCAACTACGGCATGTGCGGCCGGGCGTACAGCCCCCGCTTTCTCTGGATGTGGCCCAACGCGCGCATCAGCGTGATGGGCGGCGAGCAGGCCGCCAGCGTGCTGGCCACCGTCAAGCGCGACGGCATCGAGGCCAAGGGCGGCCAGTGGAGCATGGAGGAAGAAGAAGCCTTCAAGGCCCCCATCCGCCGCCAGTACGAAGAGCAGGGCCACCCCTACTACGCCACCGCGCGGCTGTGGGACGACGGCGTGATCGACCCGGCTGATACCCGCCGCGTGCTGGCGCTGGGCCTGTCGGCCACGCGCAATGCGCCGATCGAAGACACCAAGTTCGGCATCTTCCGGATGTGAGGTCGCCCATGGACGCCGCGGCCCACTTCACCGTGCTTGCGCGCTACAACGTGTGGGCCACGGCCCGTCTGCTCGATGCCGTGCGGGCGCTGCCGGAAGATAACTACCGGCGCGATGTGGGCCTGTTCTTCCACAGCATCCACGGCACGCTGAACCACCTGCTGGTGGGCGAGCACCTGCTGTGGTTCGTCCGGTTTGCCGAAGGCCGCTCGCCCACGGTGGCGCTGAACGCCGAGGTGGAGCCCGACCGAGCACGGCTGGATGCCCGGCTGCGGGAAGGGGCGGCCCGCTGGGCGCCGTTGATAGCGTCGTTCTCGCCCGGCCGGTGGGACGGCACGCTCGACTACACCACCATGCGCGGCACAGCCGCATCGCTGCCGTTTGCAGCCACGCTGGCCCATGTGTTCAACCACGGTACACACCACCGGGGGCAGATCACGGCCGCCTTGACGGCCCTGGGCCAGCCCAGCCCCGAGCTGGACCTTGTCTACTTTTTGCAAAACCCTTCCCAGCCATGAGCAGCCTGAACCTGACGATCACCCAATCCGGCGCGGTGGCGCGCATTACGCTGACGCAGCCCGAGGTGCGCAACGCCTTCAGCGACGAAGTCATCGCCGAGATCACCGCCGCCTTCACGGACGTGGGCAGCCGCCCCGACGTGCGCGCCATCGTGCTAGCGGCAGAAGGCCCGGCCTTTTGCGCGGGCGCCAACCTCAACTGGATGCGCCGCATGGCCGACTACACGCGCGAGGAGAACATCGCCGACGCAGGCAAGTTGGCCGAGATGCTGCGCGTGATCTACGAATGCCCCAAGCCCACCATCGCGCGCGTGCAGGGCGATGTGTATGCCGGCGGCATGGGCCTGGTGGCCGCGTGCGACATGGCGGTGGCCGTGGACACGGCGGGCTTTTGCCTGAGCGAGGTGAAGCTCGGCCTCATCCCCGCCACCATCAGCCCCTACGTGATCCGCGCCATGGGGCCGCGCGCCGCGCACCGCTACTTCCTCACGGCCGAGCGCTTTGATGCGTTTGATGCGCTGCGCATCGGTTTTGTGCACGCCGTGGTGGCGGCCGACCAGCTCGACGCCAAGGTGGACGAGTTGCTCAAGGCGCTCACCAGCGCCAGCCCCAACGCCGTGCGCGCCTGCAAGAAGCTGGTGCTTCAAGTCGCCGAGCGTGAGATCAACGCGGGCCTGATTGCCGCCACCGTGCAGGGCATTGCCGACATCCGCGCCAGCGACGAGGGCAAGGAAGGCGTGCAGTCGTTCCTGAACAAGCGCAAGCCCAACTGGTTGGGCTGACCGGTAACCGCAGACCATGGACACCCTCTGGTTCAACATCGTGCAGTGGCTCCACACGCTGGGGCTGCATGTGGATGGTGGCACCGCGCGCGCCGTGGGCGATGCTGCGGCCACGGCGACCGCCAAGCTCGACATGCCCAGCCTGCTGGCTTTGGCCGCCGCGCTGGGCTGGGCCAGCGGCTTTCGTTTGTATGCCGTGGTGTTCCTAGTAGGGATGATGGGCGTGTTGGGCTGGATGCCTTTGCCACCGGGCCTGGCCGTGTTGCAGCACCCACTGGTGTTGCTGGTCAGCGGCTTCATGCTGCTGGTGGAGTTTTTTGCCGACAAGGTGCCGTGGGTGGACAGCGCGTGGGATGCCGTGCACGCCTTCATCCGCGTGCCTGCGGGCGCGGCCCTGGCGTACGGAGTGTTTGGCGCAGATAACGCCACGATGGCCGTGGTGGCAGGGTTGCTGGGGGGCTCGCTCTCTGCGACGGCCCTGGCCACCAAGATGACCACGCGGGCCGCCGTGAATACCTCGCCCGAGCCGTTTTCCAACTGGGGGCTGTCGCTCTTTGAAGACGGCCTGGTGGTCGCTGTGGTGTGGCTAGCCACCCAGTACCCGGTGGCGTTTGGTGTGGCGCTGGTGGTGATGGTGGCCGTGTCGGTGCTGCTGCTGGTGGTGCTGTTCAAGTTTCTGCGCGCCGTGGTGCGGCGCCTGTCTTCTTTCATTTCTGGTTCTGCCAAGGTGGCTTAAATGTTCAAAAAGATTCTGATTGCAAACCGAGGCGAGATCGCCTGCCGTGTCGCCGCCACGGCCCAGCGCCTGGGCGTGAAGACCGTTGCCGTGTATTCCGACGCCGACGCCAACGCCAAACATGTCGGCGTGTGCGACGAGGCCGTGCACATCGGCGGCAGTGCGCCCAAGGACAGCTACCTGCGCTGGGAACGCATCATCGAGGCCGCCAAGGCCACGGGCGCGCAGGCCATCCACCCCGGCTACGGCTTTTTGAGCGAGAACGAAGACTTCGCCCAGGCCTGCGCAGCGGCAGGCTTGGTCTTCATCGGCCCGCCCGCCTCAGCCATCAAGGACATGGGCCTGAAGGCCGAGTCCAAGCAGCTCATGGAAAAGGCCGGTGTGCCCCTGGTGCCCGGCTACCACGGCAGCAATCAGGACCCGGCCCTGCTGCAGCGCGAGGCCGACCGCATTGGCTACCCCGTGCTCATCAAGGCCAGCGCGGGTGGCGGCGGCAAGGGCATGCGGGCGGTGGACAAGAGCGAAGACTTCGCCGCCGCGCTCGAGTCGTGCAAGCGCGAGGCCATCAACAGCTTTGGCGACGATGCAGTGCTGGTCGAAAAGTACGTGCAGCGCCCCCGCCACATCGAGATCCAGGTGTTTGGCGACACGCACGGCAACTGCGTCTACCTGTTCGAGCGCGACTGCTCCGTGCAGCGCCGCCACCAGAAGGTGCTGGAAGAGGCCCCGGCCCCCGGCATGACGCCCGCACTGCGCGCGCAGATGGGCGAGGCCGCCGTGGCCGCCGCCAAGGCCGTGAACTACGTGGGCGCGGGCACGGTGGAATTCATCGTGGAGCAGCCGGGCGGCTACGAGCGGCCCGACCAGATGAAGTTCTACTTCATGGAGATGAACACCCGCCTGCAGGTGGAGCACCCCGTGACCGAGGCCATCACCGGCCTGGACCTGGTGGAGTGGCAGCTGCGTGTGGCCTCGGGCGAACCGCTGCCCCTGCAGCAGCAAGACCTGCGCATCCAAGGCCATGCCATTGAGGCCCGCATCTGTGCCGAGAACCCCGACAACAACTTCCTGCCCGCCACGGGCGCGCTCAATGTGTATGCACTGCCCGAGTGCGTGACGTTTGAAAGAGGTACGGTGCGTGTGGACTCCGGCGTGCGCCAGGGCGATGCGATCAGCCCGTTCTACGACTCCATGGTGGCCAAGCTCATCGTGCACGGCGATACGCGCGAGCAGGCGCTGGCACGGCTGGACGAGGCCCTGGCGCAGACGCACATCGTGGGCCTGGCGACCAACGTGCAGTTCCTGCGCCGCGTGGCGAAGACGGATGCGTTTGCACAAGCCAAGCTCGACACCGCGCTGATCCCGCGCGAGCAGGCCGTGCTGTTCCACCAGGAACCCGTGGGCCTGCCGCTGGCCGCCGCCGCTGCGGTGGCCCAGACCCTGTTGCGCGAGCGCGCCAGCGAAGGCGCAGACCCGTTCAGCCGCCGCGATGGCTTCCATTCGCATGGGGTAAACCGCCGCCGCTTCGAGTTTGAATTTGGCGGCGAGCATGCCAAGGCCTGGCTCACCTATGAGCGCGGTGGCAGCCTGCATCTGGCCGTGGGTGAGGGCGAAACCGCCGTGGCCGGGCCACTGGTGTTTGCCCCGCAGGCCGATGGCATCGAGCTGCAGTTTGCCGGCCAACGCACCCGCGCTGCCGTGTATGCCCAGGGCGAGGTGGACCATGTCTTTACCCCGCAGGGCGCTACGCAGATCACCGCCATCGACCTGCTCGCCCATGCGGGCGAGGTGGCGGCGGAAGGCGGGCGCCTGACGGCCCCCATGCCCGGCAAGGTGGTGTCGTTTGCCGTGAAGGCGGGCGATGCGGTCACCAAGGGTCAACCCCTGGCGGTGATGGAGGCCATGAAGATGGAGCACACCATTGCCGCCCCCGCCGACGGCGTGGTGCAGGAGCTGCTGTACGCGCCCGGCGACCAGGTGGCCGAAGGGGCCGAGCTGCTCAAGCTGGTGGCGTCCGAGAAGGCCTGAAGCTGCACATCCGGTGGTGGTGATATGCCCCTTTCCGTTCGGGCTGAACCTGTCGAAGCCAGGGCGCATGGTCAGCGGCTCTTCGACAAGCTCAGGGCGAACCGGGGGATCTACGGCGTGACAGCGCAGGCCGACCATTCCCGCTACCCTTGCCTGCCATGAACATCACCTTTTGCTGTACCGACACCAAGGCCGAGCCCTGGCTCCAGGGTTTGGCCGCCGCGCTGCCCGGCGCCGACATCGCCGTGTGGCAGCCCGGCGCACCGCAGGCCGACTACGCCGTGGTCTGGGCGCCGCCCCAGCAGTTCATGGACGAGCAGCCGGGCCTGAAAGCCCTGTTCAACATCGGCGCGGGCGTGGACGCGCTGCTCAAGCTGCGCCTGCCGCCCCAGGCGTTAGTGGTGCGCCTGGATGATGCGGGCATGGCCGTGCAGATGGCCGAGTACGTGTGCCACGCGGTCATCCGCCACTTCCGCGAGTTCGATGCTTACGAGGCTGACATGGCAGCGGGACGCTGGGGCTACCGCAAGCCGCGCCTGCGCAGCGACTTCCCCATCGGCGTGATGGGCCTGGGCGTGCTGGGCGAGCGCGTGGCGAAGGCGCTGGCGCAGTTCGACTTCCCCATCAACGGCTGGAGCCGCAGCCCCAAGGCCATCGAGGGCGTGCGGGCCTTCAGCGGCACAGAGCAGTTCAACGACTTCCTGGCGGCCAGCCGTGTGCTGGTGAACCTGCTTCCGCTCACGCCCGAGACGGCCGATGTCATCAACGCGGACACACTGGCGCACCTGCAGCCGGGGGCCTACATCATCAACGTGGCGCGCGGTGCCCACCTGGTGGAAGACGACCTGCTCGCTGCCATTGAGCGCGGCCATGTGGCCGGCGCCACGCTGGACGTGTTCCGCACCGAGCCGCTGCCCGCCGGCCACCCGTTCTGGAACCACCCGCGCATCACCATCACCCCCCACACCTCGGCGCGCACGCTGCGCGATGAAAGCATCGCCCAGATCGCACGCAAGATGGCAGCGCTGCAGCGGGGCGACACCGTGGCCGGCGTGGTGGACGCCGGGCGCGGCTACTGAATGAATGAAGGCGCGGGCCCCACACGCAGCACGGACAATGGCAGGCTTATGACCACCTCCAGCACCTCTACCGTCCGGCGTTTCTTTGGCCTTTTGGGCTGGATCCTTCTGGTTCCCAGCGCGCTCACTGCGCTGGGCGCGGCGTGGATGCTGGCCTCGGGCCTGGGCATGCTGGGTGGCACGCACACGGCCACGGGCCGCGTGGTGGCGCACCAGGACGTGACCCTCGGCTCGCAGGGCCGCCGCAGCCTGGCCCGGCAAAGCATTGTCGAGTTCGCCACGGGCGACGGGCGCACGCAGCGCTTTACCGACGGCGTGGCACGCCAAGGCCACGCGATGCACAAGATCGGCGAGACCGTCACGGTGCGCTATGACGCCCAGGATCCCTCGCGGGCCGAGATCGGCAGTTCCACCACGGTCAAGGTGCTGGGCGGCGGCGTGCTGCTGCTGTTCAGCGGCATCGGCGTGCTCGTGGGCTGGCTGCTGCTGCGCTTGCGGCCCAGGTCCATCGCCATCGCGGCCCACGCCACCCTGGATTGACGGGGCGCTGGCCGTCTTCCTTTTTGTTTGATGAAAGCACCCCCCATGAGCAGCAGCATTCCTTCCCGCGTGAACCTCATCGATGTCGGCCCCCGTGACGGCCTGCAGAACGAAAAGACCCCCGTGCCCGCCGCCGTGAAGATCGAGCTGGTGCACCGCCTGCAGCAGGCTGGCCTGCGCGAGATCGAAGTCACCAGCTACGTGAGCCCGAAGTGGGTGCCGCAGATGGCCGACAACCACGAAGTCATGGCTGGCATTGCGCGCGCCAGCGGCGTGGCGTATTCGGTGCTCACGCCCAACCTCAAGGGGTATGAGGCGGCGGTGCTCGACCGGCCCGACGAAATCGTGGTCTTCGGCTCGGCCAGCGAGGCCTTCAGCCAGCGCAACATCAACTGCAGCATTGCAGAGAGCATCGAGCGCTTTGCGCCCGTGGTGGAGGCGGCGCTGGCCGCCGGCATCCGCGTGCGCGGCGCCATGAGCTGCACCGTGGGCTGCCCCTACGAGGGCGACATTGCCCCCGAGCGCGTGGCCTACCTGGCAGGCCTGCTCAAGGGCATTGGCGTGCAACGCGTGGACGTGGCCGACACCATTGGCGTGGGCACGCCGCGCAAGGTGCAGCGCGCCATCGAGGCCACGCTGCAGCACTTCGGCATCGACGAAGTGTCGGGCCACTTCCACGACACCTATGGCCAGGCGCTGTCGAACACGCTGGCGGCGCTGGAGATGGGGGTGTGGAACTACCAGTCGTCTGTCGCCGGGCTGGGCGGCTGCCCCTATGCCAAGGGCGCCACCGGCAATGTGGCCACGGAGGACGTGGTGTACATGCTGCAGGGCATGGGCATCGAGACGGGCATCGACCTCGACAAGCTGATTGACGCGGGCGCGTACATCAGCGACTTTCTGGGCCGCAAACCCAACTCGCGCGCAGCGAACGCCCTGCTCACCAAGCGAATGGGGTGAGGCATCTCTGGAGGCGTTCGGCGTCTTCTCCCCCGTCTTTCGGCGGGGCCACGTCCCTTGTTGGGAGCCGTGGGTCCGCAGAGGTTATTGGCGGTGTGGAAAATGGGTGGAACGACTTTGATCCCGGAGTGAGCAACGATGTGTGGAGCTGAAGTGAAAAACCTGCCCGAAGGCGTGCAGCGCGTGGCCGCGGCGCTGGAATCCCTGGGCCACCCCCACCGCCCGCAGATGCTGGACGACGCCGCGCGCACCGCGCAGCAGGCGGCCGATGCGCTGGGTATTGCCGTGGGGCAGATCGCCAAGAGCATCATCTTCCGCCGCAAGAGCGACGACGCGGCGGTGCTGGTGGTCACCTCGGGTGACCGTCGCGTGGACGAGAAGAAGGTGGAGGCCCATGTGGGCGGCAAGATCGGCCGCGCCGATGCGGAGTTTGTGAAGAGCCGGACCGGGTTCTCCATTGGCGGCGTCTCGCCCGTGGCGCATGCCACACCGCCCGTCACGCTGATCGACCAGGACCTGCTGCGCTTTGACGTGGTGTGGGCGGCGGCGGGGCACCCGCACGGCGTGTTTGCGCTGCACCCGAGCGACCTGCAGCGCCTGACCGGCGCGCCGGTGGTGGACGTGGTGCAGGCCATGGCGGCCGAGGCGCCGGGAGCCTCCGCACCATGAATGCTACTGAATCCATAGCTGCTCGCGCTCATCTGATGAGCGATGCGGGCTATTTTGATCCGCAGTCTGACGAGGTGGTGCCCTCGCCGTGCATCTCGGTCTGCCGCCTCTCGGATGACCGCAGCGGCTGCGTGGGCTGCTTTCGCACGCTGGAGGAGATCCGGGCCTGGTCCGGCGCGGACAGCGCGCAGCGGCGCGCCATCTGGGTGCAGCTGCTGGGGCGCGCCGGTGTCCCGCTGCCTGCACCGCTGACCGATATGGCAGCCCATCCGGAGCCCCAGCCATGAAGCACATCACCTTCTACCTGGACTTCGTATCGCCGTATGCCTGGCTGGCTTTCGAGCGCCTGCCGGAGGCCTTGGCGGGCTTGAGCTACAGCGTGGCCTACCGGCCCGTGCTGCTGGGAGCGCTGCTGCAGCAGCACGCCAACCCCGGCCCGGCGGGCATCGCACCCAAGCGCGACTGGACCTACCGCCACGTGACCTGGCTGGGCCATGCACAGGGCACGCCACTGCAGATGCCGCTGCGCCACCCGTTCAACCCCTTGCCGCTGCTGCGCCAGGCGCTGGCATGCAGCGACGACGGTTTTGTCAACCGCTTCGTGGCCGGCACGGTGCTGCGCCATGTATGGCAAGGCGGGTGCGATGCGCTGGACCCTGAGCGCCTGGCTGCTCTCGTGGCCGAGCTGGCCGAGCAGATCCGGCCCGGGCAGGACGTGAACAGCGCCGAGCCCAAGGCCCTGCTGCGCGCCAACACCGAGGCCGCGCAGGCCGCGGGGGTGTTTGGCGTACCCTCCTTCGTGGTGGATGGCAAGGTCTTCTGGGGGCTGGACGCCCTGCCCATGCTGCGCGCCTATCTGGAGGGCGATGCCTGGTTCGACGGGCCGGACTGGGACGCCGCCCCGCGCACGCCGTCGGGGCTGCCGCCCGTGGCTCGTTGACTCGTTCGGTCAGCCCTTTAAAAACCGTTCACTGAGCGCAGTCGAAGTGCCGCGCGAGGCGCAGGCAGGCTCAGCCCAACGGTTTTGCAGTGTGGAAAATACCGCGGCCGAAAAAAAGAGCCCGGCGACCGGACCGCCTGCGCCTTTGTTGCGCTGGCGCAAGGACTCCCGCAGCGCACCCGTAGCAATGCAAGCGCCCCGCAAGGGGCAGGTGGTGCAATGGCCTCGCCGCCACCGAGGTCCGCATGCCCAACGCCTTCTCCTTTGCCCATTCGCCCTTCGACTGCCTGGAGCCCGACGAGCAGCGCATGGTGCGCGACCACGTCGACATCGGCTACTACGCGCCCGGCCAGGTGCTGCTGGAGCGCGGCGCGGCGCCGTCGCACCTGTTCGTGGTCGTCAAGGGCCATGTGGTGCAAGAAGACCAGGGCGATGCGGTCGTCACCTACGGCCCCGACGATTGCTTTGACGGCCGCAGCCTGGTCGCAGGCCGCGCCAGCAGCCGCTTCGTGGCCACCGAAGAGGTCATCACCTACGAGCTGGCCCGCGCCACGGTGCTGGAGCTGATCGCGCGCAACGCCACGTTCGGTGCGCTGCTGTTTTCGGACCTGGGCCACAAGCTCAGCGTGCTGGCCGAGCGCCAGCACCCGCGCGATGTACCGTCGCTCAGCCTGTCGCGCGTGGCCGATGCCTTCCTGCGGCCAGTGCACGAGGTGCCCGCCACGCTGGACGTGCTCAGCGCCGTGCGCCACATGCACCGCGAGCACACCGCCAGCGTGCTCGTGCGCGACGATGCCGCCACCCCGCCGCGCCGCGGCATCTTCAGCCGCACGCTGCTCGAGCGCGCCATCCTGTCGGGCAGGCCCCTGGACGAGATGCCCGTGGGCGACTGGGCGCGCTTCCCGGTGATCGAGGTGCGTGCCGGCGATGCCGTGGGCGACGCCATGGCGCTGATGCTGCGCCACCGCATTCACCGCCTGGTGGTGGTGGATGGCGAGCGCACGCTGGGCATGCTGGAGTCGCTGGACCTGCTGAGCTATGTGTCCAACCCCTCGCACCTGGTGGCGCTGCAGATCGACAACGCCACCTCGCTGGATGCGCTGGCCGATGCTGCGGCGCAGATCGACCGCGTGGTCACCGTGCTGTTCCGCAGCGGCACGCGGGTGGGGCTGGTGGCGCACCTGGTGCAGCAGCTCAATGCGCGCCTGTTCCTGCGGGCCTGGCAGCTGATCGCGCCACCGGACCTGGTGGCGAACAGCTGCCTGTTCGTGATGGGCAGCGAAGGCCGGGGCGAGCAACTGCTCAAGACCGACCAGGACAACGGCCTGATCCTGCGTGATGGATACACGCCGCCACACGATCTGGCCGAAATTTGCGAACGTTTCTCGCAGGCGCTGGGCCGCTTCGGCTACCCGCCGTGCCCCGGCGGCATCATGCTCAGCCAGCCGCCGTGGCGGCGCACCGGCAGCGAATGGGCGCGCCAGCTACAGGACTGGGTGTGGCGGCCCGAGGGCGAGGCGCTGATGCACCTGGCGATCTTCCTGGACGCACACGCCGTGGCGGGCGACGCCGCGCTGCTGGACGAGGCGCGGTCCCATCTGCTGTCGCTGGCCACCGACCATGAAGGCCTGCAGAGCCGCTTTGCGGCCGCCATCGACGCATTTGGTCATGTCAGCAGCCCCAGCTGGTGGAGCCGGCTGCTGACCCCCGGCGCCGCGCCCGAGCCCTGGCACATCAAGAAGGAAGGGCTGTTCCCGCTGGTGCACGGCGTGCGCAGCCTGGCACTGGCCCACCGGGTGACCGTCACCGCCACCACCGACCGCATCGAGGCGCTGGTGGCCCTGGGCGCCTTGAGCCCCGGCGAAGGGGAGGACCTGGCCGAGGCTCTGCAAGTGCTGATGGCCCTGCGGCTGAAGGCGGGGCTGGCGGAGCGCGAGCAGCAGCGCCCCGTCACCGGCACGGTGGCGCCCGACCAGCTGGGGAGCCTGGACCGGGATCTGCTCAAGGACGCGCTCGGCGTGGTCAAGCGCTTTCAGCAGATGCTGCGCACGCGCTTTCATCTGGGGATGCTCTAAATGGCGCTGCACAGCCCCTGGTCCGCTGCGCGCCGCCGCTGGCTGCAGCACCGTCTGCGCCGGCCCGAGTACGCGTTTCTTCTGGAGCCGGGGCCGCCCGATGAGTGGGTGGCACTGGACTGCGAGACCACGGGGCTCAACGTGCGCACGGACGAAGTCGTCTCCATTGGCGCCGTGCGTGTGTGCGGCCAGCGCATCGTGGCCAGCGAGCGGCTGGAACTGCTGGTGCGGCCCGCCGGGCCCGTGCCCGCGCAGAGCGTGCGCATCCACCGCCTGCGCGCCCAGGACGTGGCGCAGGCCCGGCCGCTGGAGGCACTGCTGCCCCAGCTGCTGCGCTTCATCGGCGGGCGTCCGCTGGTGGGCTATTACCTGGAGTTCGACGTGGCCATGCTCAACCGAACCGTGCGTCCCTGGCTGGGCATCGGGCTGCCGCAGCCATGCATCGAGGTGTCGGCGCTGTACTACGACTACCAGTTCCGCCAGCTGCCGCCCTACCAGCAGCATGCCAATGCCGACATCGACCTGCGCCTGGCCACCCTGGTGCGCGAGCTGGGCCTGCCCCCGCGAGAGGCGCACGATGCGGTCAACGACGCGGTGACTGCTGCGCTGGCGTTCATCAAGCTGCGGCGGCTGCTGGGCGGGGCGTGAGGCCACCTTCTGTGTCCTATGTGCTATTTAATTTATAGTTATTTGCGCTTATCCATCAAGCGCTAGAGCAGATTATGTGGCGTAGCAGTATTTTGCCCGCCCTTCAACCGTTCTGGCTGAGCCTGTCGAAGCCAGGGCACTGTGCCTGAGCAGCCCTTCGACAAGCTCAGGGCGAACGGAGGTGAGGGCGCACACGCCTGGCGCGAACGGCCCAGCCTCGCTCACAGCACCTTCACCGCCAGCTTGAAGTCCGGATCTTCATCAAAGGGCTTGATCTGAAAACCCAGGTGGCGCATGAGTTTGAGCATGTTGCTGTTGTGGGCCAGCACCAGCCCCTCGATCTGCGACAGGCCCTTGTTGCGCGCGAACTCGGTGATGGCGGCCATGAGCCGCGAGCCCAGGCCCTGGCCCGCGAATTCGTCGGCCACCAGCAGCGAGAACTCGCAAGTTCGGAGGTCCGGGTTGGTCACGTAGCGCGAAACGCCGATGATGCGCTCGGTGTCGATGAACTCGCCGTCGGCCCCCAGCTTGCGTTCGCGGTGCACGGCCACCAGGGCCATCTCGCGGTCATAGTCGATGAGGGTGAAGCGCGCCAGCATGCGCGAGGGCAGCTCGGGCATGGACGAGGCGAACCGGAAGTAGCGGCTTTCGGACGACAGGCCCTTGACCAGCGCCTGCAGCATCGACGCATCGTCCGGCCTCACCGGGCGCACGGTGTACAGGCCGCCGCCGCGCATGGGCCATTCCTGCTCGAAGTGCGAGGGGTAGGGCAGGATGGCCAGGTGCCCGTAGTGCTGCCCGTGCGCGGCGGTGGGCTGCACCACGATGCGCGCATCCACCGCCAGCGCGCCGGACTCGTCCAGGATGATGGGGTTGATGTCCATCTCGCGCAGCTGGGGCAGTTCGCACACCATTTCGGATACGCGCAGCAGCACGTGTTCGAGCGCCGCCATGTCCACGGGCGGGGCGCCGCGCCACTCGCCCAGCGTAGCAGCCACGCGCGCACGCTGCACCAGCCCGCGCGCCAGGAACTGGTTGAGCGGCGGCAGGTCCATGCTGCGGTCGCCGATCAGCTCGATCATCGTGCCGCCCGCGCCAAACGTGATCACCGGGCCGAACAGGTCGTCCGTCACCAAGCCGATGTACAGCTCGCGCCCGCGCCGCTGGGCAGACATGTTCTGCACCGTGACGCCGTTGATGTGGGCCTCCGGCCGCAGCTGCGCCACGCGCTTGACCATGTCGTTGTAGGTGTCGCGCACCTGCGTGGCGTTGGCGATATTGAGCGCCACGCCCTGCACGTCGGACTTGTGCGGAATGTCGGGCGAATCGATCTTGAGTGCGGCCGGGTAGCCCAGCTGCGTGGCGATCATCATGGCCTCGTGCGCGTTGCGCGCCAGGATGGTCTTGGTGACGGGGATGTGGAACGCCGCCAGCAGCGCCTTGGATTCCAGCTCGGTGAGCACATAGCGGCGCTCGGCCAGCACGCTCTCGATGAGCAGGCGTGCGCCCTCCACATCCGGCTTGGCCAGGTCGTGCGCCAGCGGGGGCGGCGTCTGCTGCAGCAGCAACTGGTTCTCGTGGTGGTTCGCGATGTTGGAGAACGCGTCCACACCCGCTTCGGGCGTGCGGAAGGTGGGGATGGAGGCCGCGTTCAGCACCGCGCGTGCCTCGTTCACGGTGGTGTCGCCCATCCAGCAGGTGAAGAGCGGCTTGCTGACCGACAGGTGCGTCTGCACCAGCGCCTGCGCCACGCGGGTGGGGTCCGCGCCGAGCTTGGGCGAATAGATCACCAGAATGCCGTCGATGCCTGGTGTGCCGCTCGCGGCCTCGATGGCGGCGGTGAAGTGCTCCGGCGTGGCGTCTTCCGACAGGTCGATCAGGTCCTTGAGCGAGGCCTGCGGCGAAAGCTTCGGCGCGAGCGCGGTGGCCGCGGCGTGGTCCAGCTTGCCCAGGTGCAGCCGCAGCTCGTTGGCCCAGTCGGCCGCCAGCACGCCGGGCCCGCCCCCGTTGGTGATGACGGCCAGGTTGCGCCCCGAGGGCTGGTAGCGGGAGGCCAGGCAGCGCACGGCCGAGAACAGCTGCGAGAACGTGCGCACGCGCACCGCGCCAGCGCGGCGCAGTGCGGCGTCGAACACATCGTCGCTGCCCACGATGGCGCCGGAATGCGTGAGCGCCGCCTCGTTGCCTGCGGGCTTTCGGCCGGCCTTGAGCACGATCACCGGCTTGGCACTGGCGGCCGCGCGCAGCGCGCTCATGAAGCGGCGCGCGTTGCGGATGCCTTCCATGTAGATCACGATGCTGTGCGTGTGCGCGTCCGCTGCCAGAAAGTCCAGCGCATCTGCCAGGTCCAGCGCCGTGTTCGGCCCCAGGGACACCACGGCCGAAAACCCCACCCCGCTGCGCTGCGCCCAGTCCAGGGTGGACGCCGTGAGCGCGCCCGACTGCGACAGCAGCCCCAGCGGCCCGGCCTTGGCCAGCGCGCCGATGGTGCTGGCATTGAGGTGGTGGTGGGGCCGCTGGAAGCCGCTGCAGTTGGGACCCAGCAGGTGCAGCTGGTGCCGCTGGGCCGTGGCGTGCAGCCGGCCCGCGTCCTGCGCGTTCAGGCCTGAGGAAACCACCAGCGCCGCCCGGCAGCGGATGCGGCCGGCCACCTCCAGCGCGTTGTCCATCTCGTCCACCGTGGGCAGCGCGATCACGGCCAGCTCGGCGCGCGAGCGGGCCAGGTCGGCCAGCGTGCCGCTCATGCGAATGTCGACAAAGCGCAGCTCGCCACCGTAGCCGCAGCTGCGCAGCTGGTCGGCCAGATTCCGGGCGGGGCCGGGCTCCAGCGCGTCGGGGTCCAGGCCGCCAGCGAACACGACGATGGAGGCCGGGTTGAAAAGGGGCTGCAGGAAGTGCTTGTCCATGGTGGTGGCAATAGGGTTGGGTGTCAGTCCGCGCCGATCAGGACCTTGACGTGCGCGGCGGCGCTGCGCGCCAGGGGGCTCATCACGTAGCCGCCCTCCAGGCACGAGACGACGCGCCCCTGCGCATGCCGGCGGGCCAGGTCCAGCAGGCGCTGCGTGACCCATTCGTAGTCGGCGTCCAGCAGGCCCAGGTTTCCCATGTCATCCTCGCGGTGAGCGTCAAAGCCGGCGGAGATGTAGATCAGCTGCGGCCGGAAGGCTTCGAGTGCCGGCATCCACGTGGCATCCACCAGTGCGCGGAACTCGGCGCTGCCGGTGCGGCTGTCCATGCCCACGTGAACCATGTTGCTGCCGCCGGGCTGCTCGCCAGGCCCCAGTGGGTACAGGCCCTTTTCATAAATCGAACACATTAGCACCCGCTCGTCGCCAGCCAGGATGTCGGCGCTGCCGTTGCCGTGGTGCACGTCGAAGTCGATCAGCGCGACGCGTTCCAGGCCGTGTACGTCCAGCGCATGGCGAATGCCCACGGCCACGTTGTTGAAAAAGCAAAAGCCCATGCAGGCGCCGCGTTCGGCATGGTGTCCCGGCGGGCGGATGTTGCAGAACGCCGTGGCCACCTCGCCGCGCAGCACCAGATCGGTGGCCAGCACGGCGGCTCCGGCGGCGCGCAGGGCCGCCGGCACGGTGTGGGGATTCATCAGCGTGTCCGGGTCCAGCCGCTCATAGCCCTCGGCGGGCGCGCGGGCCAGCAGCTCGTTCACGTACAAGGCCGAGTGCGCGCGCGTCAGCTGCTCCACGCTGGCCTGCGGTGCGTCGTACGGCACCATGAAGTCGCTGTAGCCCTTGCTGAGCAGCATGTCGGAGATGGCGTGAAGGCGTTCAGGGCACTCGGGGTGGCCGGGCCCCATGTCGTGCTGGAGGCAGTCCGGATGGGAAATGTAGGCGCAGAGCATGGCGGCTGAAGGGGATAGGGTGGGTTGAACCGCCATGCCTGCGATGGGCTCCACTGTAGGCGCGGACGGTGAAGGCGTCTTGATATGGGTCAACGGAGGCCTGGGAGTCTGCGCGGCAGAAGAAGCATCGGCTGCGCAGACTCCTGGCGAGAAAAAGCCGGGCAAGGGGCCCGGCTCTGAGGAAGTGCGTGCCCCGCAGGGCACGAAGCAGCGGGCGGTCCCTCAGTGTCCCGAGGCCCCGGCGGCGCCCAGGCCGGTTTCCGAACGCACTTGCTGTGCTGGGAACGCGGCGCGTTCGCGCTGCGCGCTGGCGCTGCGGTCCAGCAGCGAGAAGATCCAGATGCCCGCGAAGCCGATGGTCATGGAGAACAGGGCGGGCGAGGTGTAGGGGAACAGCGCGCTGCCCTTGGGGTTGCCCAGCACGGCTTCCCACACCGAGGGCGACACAACCGTAAGGCCCACCGAAGACACCAGGCCCAGGAAGCCGCCGATCACGGCGCCCTTGGTGGTGCAGTCCTTCCACAGCACGCTCATGAACAGCACGGGGAAGTTGGCCGAGGCGGCGATCGCGAAGGCGAGCGACACCATGAACGCGATGTTCTGCTTTTCGAACACGATGCCCAGCACCACGGCGATCACGCCCAGGCTCAGGGTGGTGATGCGCGAGACCTTGAGCTCCGATGCGCTGTCTGCCTTGCCCTTCTTGAACACCGTGGCGTACAGATCGTGCGATACGGCCGAGGCGCCGGACAGCGTGAGGCCCGCCACCACCGCCAGGATGGTCGCAAAGGCCACGGCCGAAATGAAGCCGTAGAACACGTCGCCGCCCACCGACTTGGCCACCAGCACGGCCGCCATGTTGGCGGTGCCCGCGCCGCCCTTGATCACGCCATTGGCGGTGTCGGAGAACTCGGGGTTGGTGAGCACCAGGGTGATGGCGCCAAAGCCGATGATGAAGATCAGCACGTAGAAATAGCCGATCCAGGTCGTGGCCCAGAACACGCTCTTGCGGGCTTCCTTGGCGTCGGGCACCGTGAAGAAGCGCATCAGGATGTGGGGCAGGCCGGCGGTGCCGAACATGAGTGCCATGCCGAAGCTGATGGCCGAGATCGGGTCCTTGATGAAACCGCCCGGCCCCATGATGGCCAGGCCGATGGCGTTGGCCTCTTCGGCCGTCTTGCCCTGGTTGCTGGCGATGGCGCTCTTCACGGCCACGCCCTTGGCAAACAGCGCTTCGGGGCTGAAGCCGAACTGCGCCAGCACCATGAAGGCCATGAAGCTCACGCCCGCGAGCAGCAGCACGGCCTTGATGATCTGCACCCAGGTGGTGGCCGTCATGCCACCGAACAGCACGTAGATCATCATCAGCGCGCCCACCAGCACCACGGCGATCCAGTAGTCCAGGCCGAACAGCAGCTTAATCAGCTGGCCCGCGCCCACCATCTGCGCGATCAGGTAAAAGGCCACGACCACCAGCGTGCCGCTGGCCGCGAAGGCGCGAATGGGAGTCTGCTGGAAGCGGTAACCCGCCACGTCGGCAAACGTGAACTTGCCCAGGTTGCGCAGGCGCTCGGCCATCAGGAAGGTGATGACGGGCCAGCCCACCAGAAAGCCGATGGAGTAGATCAGCCCGTCATAGCCCGAGGCCATGACGGCCGCCGAAATGCCCAGGAACGAGGCGGCCGACATGTAGTCGCCCGCGATCGCCAGACCATTCTGGAAGCCCGTGATGCCGCCGCCGGCGGTGTAGAAGTCCGCGGCCGAGCGCGTCTTGGCCGCCGCCCACTTGGTGATCCACAGCGTGCCCGCCACGAAGAGGGCGAACATGACGATGGCCGTCCAGTTGGTGGCCTGCTTGGCGGCTTCGCCCACATCGCCGCCAGCGGCATGGGCCGCGGCCGCGCAGCAGCCGGCTGCCGCGAGACCCCAGCGGGCGCGGCGCGAAAGGTTCGGAGTGTTCATTTTTGGGCGTCCCGAAGGATGTCTTGGGTCAATGCGTCGTAGCGGCTATTGGCGCGCCGCACGTAGATGCCGGTGATCACGATGGTGAAGACGATCACGAACATGCCCAGGGGAATGCCCAGGGTGGTGACCCCGCCGCCGATGGGCTGGGCCAGGAACGGCTTGTTGAAAGCGATGAGTGCGATGTAGCCGTAATAGACGAACAACATCAGGGCGGTGAGAGTCCAGCCGAAGCGGTTGCGTTCTTGCCGGAGTTCGCGGTAGCGCGGGTGGCTCTGGATGCGTGTTGCCACGGGATCCGTCATGGTGATCTCCTTGAGTTATCGGAATGCGTCTCTCGCGAGCCCGGCCGGGGTGATGCACGAAACGGAGCGAATTCTGGGAACGGGCCCTGACCCCCTTCTTACGGCAGTGCAACATGAAATTCCTAGGGTTTGTCCTGTGCAGGGTTTCCCTAGCCGCGGCGTTGGTACTAACCCTTGGAAAACGCGGGTTTCGACGCCATGAAGGGGGGGCGAAATGCCGGCGTTTCTCACATCGAGAAAAAAAATCCCCGGGTTTGTCCCAGGCAAATTTGCCAGGCAAGTAACCGAGCGAAATAGCTGATTTTTCCTGTCAGTTTTCGGTCAGATGCCAAACGGATATTCCGCTCCAGCACCCCAGCGTGCCCTGCCGGTGGCCCCGTGGCTTCCGGTCTTGATCAACAACACTGGAGACAACCAACATGGCAACCGTTCATCCCGCACCGCGGCCGATGTCGCCCGAAGAGAGGAAAGTCATCTTCGCGTCGTCGCTCGGCACCGTTTTCGAGTGGTACGACTTCTACCTGTATGGTTCGCTCGCAGCCATCATCGCCAAGCAGTTCTTCAGCGGACTGGACGCCGGCTCGGCCTTCATCTTCGCGCTGCTGGCGTTCGCCGCGGGCTTCATCGTGCGGCCCTTCGGCGCCATCTTCTTCGGCCGCCTGGGGGACATGATCGGCCGCAAGTACACTTTCCTGGTCACCATCCTGATCATGGGCTTGTCCACGTTCATCGTGGGTATCCTGCCGACCTATGCCTCCATCGGCGTGGCGGCGCCCGTCATCCTGATCATCCTGCGCCTGCTGCAAGGCCTGGCGCTGGGCGGTGAATACGGCGGTGCTGCCACCTACGTGGCCGAACACGCTCCGCACGGCAAGCGCGGCGCCTACACGGCCTGGATCCAGACCACCGCCACGCTGGGCCTGTTCCTGTCGCTGATGGTGATCCTGGGCACCCGCACGGTGCTGGGCGAGGAAGCCTTTGGCGACTGGGGCTGGCGCATTCCGTTCATCGTGTCGATCCTGCTGCTGGCCATCTCGGTCTGGATCCGTCTGTCGATGAACGAATCGCCCGCGTTCCAGAAGATGAAGGCCGAGGGCAAGACCTCCAAGGCCCCGCTGACCGAGTCCTTCGGCCAGTGGAAGAACCTCAAGATCGTGATCCTGGCCCTGATCGGCCTGACCGCCGGCCAAGCCGTGGTGTGGTACTCCGGCCAGTTCTATGCGCTGTTCTTCCTGACGCAGGCGCTCAAGGTGGACGGCGCGACCGCCAACATCTTCGTGGCCGTTTCCCTGCTGATCGGCACTCCCTTCTTCATCGTGTTCGGCGCCCTGTCCGACAAGATCGGCCGCAAGCCCATCATCCTGGCAGGCTGCCTGCTGGCCGCTCTGACGTACTTCCCGGTGTTCGGTGCGCTCACCAAGGCGGCCAACCCCGCGCTGGCTGAAGCCCAGGCCAAGAACCAGGTGATCATCACGGCCGACCCCAAGGAGTGCTCGTTCCAGTTCAACCCCACCGGCACGACCAAGTTCACCAGCTCTTGCGACATTGCCAAGCAGGTGCTGGCTGGCGCTTCGGTGAGCTACGACAACGCCACGGCCGCTGCCGGAACGCCCGCCACCATCAAGATCGGCGAGACCGTCATCACCTCTTACACCAGCAAGGGCCTGGCCGCTGATGAAGCCAAGAAGAAGGACACCGAGTTCAAGAAGGCCGTGGCCGATGCGCTGAAGGCCGCAGGCTATCCCACCAAGGCAGACCCTGCCCGCATCGACAAGGTCATGGTCACCGTGATCCTGACGTACCTGGTGCTGCTGGTGACCATGGTGTATGGCCCCATCGCCGCCATGCTGGTGGAAATGTTCCCCACCCGCATCCGCTACACGTCCATGTCCCTGCCATACCACATCGGCAACGGCTGGTTCGGAGGCCTGCTGCCCACCACGGCATTCGCCATCGTGGCCCAGACCGGCAACATGTACAACGGCCTGTGGTACCCCATCATCATTGCCGGCGCGACGGTGGTGATCGGTGGCCTGTTCATCAAGGAAACCAAGGACGTGGACATCTACGCCAACGACTGATGACGGATGGATCGATGGATGCACTGATCCATTGATCGCCTTCGACCGGTTTGCAAGGCCCGTTCCGCAAGGGGCGGGCCTTGTGTTCCATCAAGGGGCTTGTCTGCCGATCCAGTAGACATACAACGCCTGGCCCAGGCCCCTTGATTGAACAAACCATCCCAAGGAGATATTGATATGTGGAAGATTGTTGTTGGCTTCGTTCTGTTTGCCGCGCTGTCGATGTACGTGATCATCACGGCGGGTGACAAGGCCGACATGGGCGGTGAAAAGCACGGCGCGGATGCCGTGCACGCACCCGAGCCTGCCGCGAGCGCGCCCGCGGCGCCGGCATCTGCCCCCGCCTCGGCAGCCAGCGCGCAGTGATGCCTTCACACTGAGGGCAGGCGGGCCCGCACGGCCCGCACGCACAGCAAAAAGCCCAGGGTTTCTGCCCTGGGCTTTTTTTTGCTGGGGAACTGCGCAGGGCGCTCAGCGCCGGAACCGTCCGTCCGTGCCGATGATGGACAGGTCGGCAAAGTCGAGGCCGGTGTGGTCCTCGGGCGTGAAGGAGACCTCCAGGCCGCCGATGTCGAACTTGCGGATGGTCTCCAGCGCCGCGTGGATCTTGGCGCGGTCGGGCTTGGGACCGGCGCGCTTGAGGCCTTCCACCAGCACCTTGGCCGCGGCAAAGCCTTCGAGCATGGCGGGGCTCACCTCGGCGCCCTTGGCCTTGGCGAGTTCCTGAGCCTCCTTCACCATGGGGTAGTTGGCGCCGCGTTCGTTGGGGAACACCTGGGTCACGATCACCCCGCGCGCGTTGGCGCCCAGGCTCTTGATGAAGCCGCTGGAGGCGTTGTTGGAGAGCGTGACGACCTGGGCCGCGGAACCTGCGTTGCGCAGCGCGTTGGTGCCGTCCACCACCGAGGTGCCCGATGCGATCATCAGCACGGCCTGCGCGTCCGCCTTGGCAGCCTTGGCGGCGAGCGGGCCGAAGTCGGGCTTGGCACGCTCGAACTTTTCGAGCACCACGGGCTGCAGCTTGGCGGCCGTCAGGCCCTTTTGCGCGCCCACCAAACCGTCCGCGCCGAAGCTGTCGTCCGAATAGAACACGGCCACGCGGGTGATGCCCATCGAGGCCAGGTGGGTCATGGCCTTCTCGGCCTCGCGCTGATAGGTGGCGCGCACGTTGAAGATGTTCTTGCGCACCGGCTGGTGCAGGACCATGGCGCCGGTCGAGGGCGCGATCAGGGGCACGCCATGCTTGTCCAGCAGCGGGATGATGGCTTCCGTGTGGGGCGTGCCGCGCGTCAGGAACAGCGCCAGCACGTTCTTTTCCTCGATGAGCTGGCGGGCGTTTTCCGCTGCCGTCTTGGGGTCGAACTTGTCGTCCATCGAGATCAGCTCGATCTTCTGTCCGTTGACGCCGCCCTTGGCATTGACCATGTCAATGTAGAGCTTGGCGCCATCCGAGGTTTCCTGCACCCCGGCCGCCACCTGCCCCGAGAACCCCGCCGTCTGCCCGACGAGCAACTGGGCCTGTGTCGAGCCCATGCCCAATGTCAGTACCACGGCCGCTCCGATGGCGGACCAAGTGTTCTTCTTCATGAGTCGTCTCCTCGTAGTGTGCCCCGAGTCTATCGGCGGGGGGGAGGCGCACGTTATCACGGGGGTTGCGCTGCATCAATCCGGCCGTGTCCTCGGCCGGACAGGAGCCACACCGTGGCGTGGGGTCAAACATCTGCTGACAGTGCCTGTCAGCAGCGCGTTCCTAGAATGTTCGGCCTCATCCCACCAACGCCCCACCGAGCCCATCATCCATGACCCAGGGAACCATCCGCATTCGCGGCGCACGCCAGCACAACCTTCGCAACCTGGATCTGGACATCCGCACCGGCGAACTCACGGTGGTTACGGGACCGAGCGGCTCCGGCAAATCCAGCCTGGTGTTCGACACCCTGTATGCCGAGGGCCAGCGCCGCTATGTGGAGACCTTCAGCGCCTATGCGCGCCAGTTCCTGGACCGCATGGACAAGCCGGCCGTGGACAAGGTCGAAGGCGTGCCGCCGGCCATCGCTATCGACCAGACGAACCCGGTGCGCTCCAGCCGCTCCACCGTGGGCACGATGACGGAGCTGAACGACCATTTGAAACTGCTTTTTGCCCGTGCAGGCCAGCTGTTCGACAAGCAGACTGCGCAGCCCGTGCGCCATGACTCGCCAGAGACCATTTATGCCGAGCTGCAGCGGCGTAGTGCCGAGGCGAGCGACCCGCGTATCGTCCTGACCTTCCCGGTTGAACTACCGGGTGGCACGTCGGCCGAGCAGGTCGAGCAATGGCTGTCCGCCAGCGGCTTTACCAAGGTTCAGGCCGAGCGCGAAGTGGCCACGCCCACCGGCCCGCGCAAGGTGCTTGACGTGGTGGCCGACCGCTTCCGCCTGGGCAATGCCGAGAAGGCGCGGGTGATTGAGGCGATTGAGGTGGCGCTCAAGCGTGGCACGGGGCGTTTGAACGTGTACCGCCTTGTGGATGAGGGCGAGCCCGAGTTGTGGAGGTTCTCGACAGGTCTGCACTGCCCCGACAGCGACCTGCGCTACAGCGACCCCATCCCCTCGATGTTCTCGTTCAACTCCGCCGTGGGCGCGTGCGACAGCTGCCGGGGCTTTGGCCGCGTGATCGGCGTGGACTACGGCCTCGTCATCCCCAACGACAAGCTCACGCTGCGCGCAGGCGCCATCAAGACCATCCAGACCCCCGCGTGGAAGGAGGCGCAGGACGACCTCATGCGCCACGCCGAGACGGCGGGCATCCCGCGCGACACGCCCTGGTACAAGCTCACCGACGACCAGAAAAAATGGGTCATCCACGGCGCGCCGGGCTACAAGGAAGGGCAGTGGAGCAAGCAGTGGTACGGCATCAAGCGCTTCTTCGAGTACCTGGAGAGCAAGGCCTACAAGATGCACATCCGTGTGCTCTTGTCCAAGTACCGCAGCTACACGCCGTGCCCCACCTGCGCTGGTGCGCGCCTCAAGACCGAAAGCCTGCTGTGGCGCGTGGGCAGTAGGGCCGATGCGGACGCCGTGCTGGACCCTGCAAAACGTTTTATGCCCGAAGGCGTGCAATGGTCGCGTGACCAGCTCGAAGCCCTGCCCGGCCTGTGCCTGCACGACCTGATGCTGCTGCCCATCGACCGGCTGCGCCGCTTCTTCGACCGCATGGAGTTGCCCGAAGGCGACGCGGCCGCAGGCGGTGACGCGCAGGCCCTGAAGCTGCTGCACGAAGAGATCACCACGCGCCTCAAATACCTGTGCGACGTGGGTATTGGCTACCTCACGCTCGACCGGCAAAGCCGCACGCTCAGCGGCGGCGAGGTGCAGCGCATCAACCTCACCACCGCGCTGGGCACGAGCCTGGTCAACACGCTGTTTGTGCTGGATGAGCCCAGCATCGGCCTGCACCCGCGCGACATGCACCGCATCACCGAGGCCATGCTGCGCCTGCGCGATGTGGGCAACACCCTGGTGGTGGTGGAGCACGACCCGGCCGTGATGCTCGCGGCCGACCGCATGATCGACATGGGCCCCGGCCCTGGCCGCCTGGGCGGGCAGATCGTGTTCGATGGCACCACGGGCGAACTGCGCAAGGCCGACACCCTCACTGGTGCCTACCTGGGTGGGCGCAAGCACGTGGGCTTTGGCTTCAAGCGCATGGTGACGGAATCGACCCCGCGCCTCATCCTGGAAGGCGCGCGCGAGCACAACCTGCGCGATGTGACGGTGGAGTTCCCGCTGCAGCGCCTGGTCACCGTGACCGGCGTGAGCGGCTCGGGCAAATCGAGCCTGATCCAGGACGTGCTGGCCCCCGCGCTGCTGCGCCACTTCGGCAAGGCCACGGATGCACCGGGCGCGCACGACCGCCTGCTGGGCGCGGACCACCTGTCGGACGTGGTGTTCGTGGACCAGTCGCCCATTGGCAAGACAGCCCGCTCCAACCCCGTGAGCTATGTGGGAGCGTGGGATAGCATCCGCGAACTGTTTGCGGTGTCGCCCCTGGCCAAACAGCGCAGCTACACCGCCGCCAAGTTCAGCTTCAACAGCGGCGATGGGCGCTGCCCCACCTGCGGGGGCTCGGGCTTCGAACACGTGGAAATGCAGTTCCTGAGCGACGTGTACCTGCGCTGCCCGGATTGCGATGGCAAGCGCTACCGGCCCGAGATCCTGGAGATCACCATCGAGCGCGGGGGCAAGACGCTCAACGTGGCCGACGTGCTGGCCCTCACCGTGGCCGAGGCCGCCGCCGTGTTTGCCAACGACCGCGACGTGATCCGTGCGCTGCAGCCCATTGTGGACGTGGGCCTGGAATATGTGGCGCTGGGCCAGCCCGTGCCCACGCTCAGCGGCGGCGAGGCGCAGCGCTTGAAGCTCGCGGGCTTCCTGGCCGAAGCGGCGCGCAGCCAGGCCAAGTCGCGGCAGGCCGTGGCGCGCAAGGGCACGCTGTTTTTGTTCGACGAGCCCACCACGGGCCTGCACTTCGACGACATCGCCAAGCTCATGCGTGCGCTGCGCAAGCTCATCGACGCGGGGCACTCGCTCATCGTCATCGAGCACAACCTGGACGTGATCCGCGCGAGCGACTGGCTCATCGACCTGGGGCCCGAAGGCGGCGATGCGGGTGGCCTGATCGTGGCCGAGGGCACGCCCGAGGACGTGCGCGCACATGCCACCTCGCACACGGGCCAGGCGCTGCGCGACTACGAGCTGGCGCTGGGCGAGGGTGGCCATTCGGTGCACGAAAAAGCTGCTGCGCTACGAAAATCAGAGCGCCTTGCGCTGATGGATAGTGCGCCAGCGGCCAAAGATGCCATTGAGATCGTCAATGCCAAGGAACACAATCTCAAGAACCTGAGCGTCGACATCCCGCGCGGCAAGTTCAACGTGGTGACGGGTGTGAGCGGCTCGGGCAAGTCCACCCTCGCGTTCGACATCCTGTTCAACGAAGGCCAACGGCGTTATCTCGAATCGCTCAACGCCTATGCCCGCAGCATCGTGCAGCCGGCCGGGCGGCCCGAAGTGGATGCGGTGTACGGCATCCCGCCCACCGTGGCCATCGAGCAGCGCCTCTCGCGCGGCGGGCGCAAGTCCACCGTGGGCACCACGACCGAGGTGTGGCACTTCCTGCGCCTGTTGTATGTGAAGCTTGGCACCCAGCACTGCGTGCACGACGGCGCTGCCGTGCAGCCGCAAACGCCCGAGAGCATTGCCGCCCAGCTGCTCACGCAGTTCCGCGGCCAGCACATCGGCCTGCTGGCGCCGCTCGTGATGAACCGCAAGGGCGTGTACACCGAGCTGGCCGACTGGGCCCGCCCGCGCGGCTACACCCACCTGCGGGTGGACGGCAACTTCTTGCCCACCACCAACTTCCCGCGCATCGACCGCTTCAAGGAACACACCATCGAGCTGCCCGTGGCGAGCCTGGATGTGTCGCCCGAGAACGAGGCCCAGCTCCGCACCGCGCTGGCCGAAGCGCTCACGCACGGCAAGGGCGTGGTGCATGTCCTCTCAAGCATCGACACGCTGGCCGCTGCCATGGAAAGCGGTGCGCCCACCGCAGGCATTGGCCATTTGCATGCGTATTCGACCAAACGTGCCTGCCCCGTCTGCGCCACCAGCTATGCCGAGCTGGACCCGCGCCTTTTCTCCTACAACAGCAAGCACGGCTGGTGTCCCGACTGCGTGGGCACGGGCGTCAAGCTCACCAAGGACCAGCGCAAGGTGTTCGATGACTCCGTGCAGGACGCCAACGAGAAGGGCCGCGAGCAGACCTTTGCCGAGCCTGAGGTGGAAGACCTGCAGGACACCGTTTGCCCCACGTGCCACGGCACGCGCCTGAACGCCACGGCCCGCGCGGTGAAGTTCGCCGGCGTGGGTATCACCGACATTGCGGCGCTGTCCGTGACGGATGTGCGCCGCTGGGTCGAGACCCTGCGCGTCGAAGGCGGCATGACGGCGCGCGAGGCCGACATCGCCCGCGACCTGGTCCCCGAGATCCAGAGCCGGCTCGAATTCCTCGAAGAAGTGGGCCTCGGCTACCTCACGCTCGACCGAGGCGCGCCCACGCTCAGCGGTGGCGAGGCGCAACGCATCCGCCTGGCCGCGCAACTGGGCAGCAACCTGCAAGGCGTGTGCTACGTGCTCGACGAGCCCACCATCGGCTTGCATGCGCGCGACAACCAGATTTTGCTGAACGCCCTGCACAAGCTGGGCGACAAGGGCAACACGCTGGTGGTGGTGGAGCACGACGAGGACACCATCCGCCGCGCCGACCACATCATCGACATCGG
>Ga0307408_100000218_pt1 | contig 61214 bp, 49 predicted proteins | sample 322Cmetagenome_FD_202116 | JGI IMG/M metagenome (GOLD analysis project Ga0307408, IMG submission 202116) | Maize rhizosphere microbial communities from greenhouse at UC Davis, California, United States - 322HYB-C-3 | ecosystem: Host-associated > Plants > Roots > Rhizosphere > Soil | place... | reverse complement strand
GTTCGGGCGTATTCACTCTGTCGTGTGTGGCAGCGGAACGGAATTCGCCTTTAGCAGATTGGCTGACTATCCCGAAGAATATGTGAACAAGTACATAAATGATGACGCAATGGGATATTATCGGATATTCCGGGCAGTCATACCTCGGTTGAGAACGAGTGGTGGCGGATCGGTATCTGCGTGCACGACTGTAGCGACCCATCGGCATCTTTCTTATGACGGATTGTCCGCTTTTTCGAAGGGCGCCGTCTATCAACTCGTTCAAAATAGTGCCGCAGAGGAAGGCAAGCACAACATTCGATTCAACTCGGTGCAAATCGGATGCGTGACTTGGGAAACGCTCGAACAGATGCGCGCCATGGTTCCGGCGGAAAACCCGGCAGATCCGGAAACCAGCGAGGAATGCTGGACTGTGCTCATGAACGACTTGTTGGGACGCATGCGGCTTGGGCGAGTGGTCAATCCGCTCGAAGCCGGTGGCGTATGCTGTTTTCTGGCTTCCGACCAAGGAGCATTTCTGACGGGCCAACAATTGGCCCTTGATAGCGGTGCGTTATTGTAAGATCCCGATTTTGAAATCGCGTACGCGAGCAGATGCGGTCGATCTTCCGGGAAACGACATAGCTATCTGATCGAACGGCTTCAGGCAATATGGCAATTCCATATGTAGTTGCATCACGAAGCTCAAACTTGAGGCTTGCCTCATCTATCGTCCTGCTCATTCATAGGATCGGCGCCTGGAAGTAGCCTGGGCAACGAACCATCGGCTCCATTTTCCTGAGTGACATAATTCCGAGGGGATAACATGCAGGATAATCGTTTGCCGCGCGGCGCGCGGAAAGTCTCTTTTGCCAGTAGCGGGATCGAACTTCAGGGCTGGCTCCTGCAGGGCAAAGTCACAGAACGCGCGCCCTTGATAATCATGACTCATGGCTGGAGCGGCACGAAGGAGATGTCCCTCGATTGCTATGCCGAACATTTCGTCGCGCGCGGCCTGTCCGTAATGGCATATGATCATTTCGGTTTTGGCGAGAGCGGCGGTTTGCCACGTCAGGAAATCGATCCGATCGCACAGACAAGGGGATATCGCGACGCGATCAGCTTCGCGCAGACCCTGGACGAGGTGGACCCGGATGCCATCGGCATCTGGGGTACGAGCTATGCGGGCGGTCATGTGCTGACCGTGGCCGCCTTTGATAAAAGGGTTCGCTGCGTCGTGGCGCAATGTCCCACCATCAGCGGCTGGGACAACACGCAGATGCGTTTCTCCAAAGAGCAATGGGCGGACATGACGGCTGCGTTCAACCAGGATCGCCTGAAGCGCTTCCAGGGAGAACCTCCGGCCATGGTCCCGGTTATCCCCGACATGTCCAAGGCTGTCGTGGACCCGGATCGGACGCATTTCGGCAACAATGGTGCGGCCTGGTATATCAATCTTAAGGAGTCCAGCCGCGCGAACTGGCACAACGAAATCACGTTACGCTCGCTGGAGCTGTATTCCGAGTATGAACCTGGGGCCACCATCGAGCGGATCGCGCCGACCCCGTTGATGATGATCCTCGGCGAGAAGGACATGGTGACGCCGACAGCGAGTTGCGTGCAAGCATTCGAACGGGCCGGCGGCCCTAAGGAACTCGTGATGCTGCCCGGCGGACACTATGACCTGTATGTGGAAAATCGCGCTGCGGCCGCCAATGCCGCAGCGAACTGGTTCGAGGAACATCTTGCTCCATCGAAACGCTGAATGGTCGGGAGAGAATGCATGCTGTTAGCGGGCAAGACGGCTTTTTTGACGGGTTCGGCCACAGGCATAGGTAGGGCAGCTGCATGCGCCTTCGCCAAGGCGGGGGCGAACGTGGCAATGGGCGATCTCAACATGGACGAACTCTCGCTGACCCGGGATATGGTCGAGAATCTCGGAGCGAAGGCCGTCATGTTTCGCTGCGACGTAACCGACACAGCTTCGATAGAAAAAGCCGTGCAAACGACCATCGACGAATTCGGGGGCCTCGATTGCGCCCTCAACAACGCCGGCATGTTCGGTTCTTTCGCCAATATCCTCAAGACGCAGGAAGAACAGGCGCGGCGCTTGATGGAAGTGAACTATTGGGGCGTCTTCAATTGTATGCGCGCTCAAATTCCCGTGATGCTTGACAGGGGCGGCGGTACGATTGTCAACATGGCGTCTAGCCTTGGCCTGTATCCGGGCCCGCACAGCGCGTCTTATTCGGCCGCGAAACATGCGGTGGTCGGCCTGACCGGATCGGTAGCAAAGGAATATGCTGGGAAGGGCGTCCGCATCAATTCGGTATGTCCAGCATTTATCGATACCCCGATGACCCGTTCCCTGATCGAACAGGCGAAAGATCGCGGATCGGCGAAAGGCCCCAATGCCTTGGGTCGGTTCGGGCAAGCCGAAGAGATAGCCGAGGCCGTCCTGTGGCTGAGTTCGCCCGCCTCATCCTTCGTTATCGGGGTTAACCTTCCTGTCGACGGGGGCCGTTGAAGCTGTAGAGGGGAACAACACCTCCCCTCTACAGCTTTGCTCCGCCGTCAACGGGCAGAATCGCGCCGGTGATCCAACGCGACTCATCGGAGGCAAGGAATGCGATGACCGAGGCGATGTCATCGGGCTGGCCGATGCGCTTTAGCGCCTGGATGCGCTTCATGCTTTCCTGCGCTTCGGGGTGGCGTATGCCTCCGGTGAGATCAGTCGCGATCCCTCCCGGCGCTACCCCGTTTACCCGTATCGCGCGCGGCCCGAAATAGGCTGCCAGCGACACCACCAACGAACTGATGGCGCCTTTTGTCGCGCCATAGGAAGGGAAGCCAGCATCGCGCGTCGCCGTTATCGACGACAGCATCACGATGCTGCTGCCCTCGCGCAGTGCCGTATCGAGTTGCTGCACCAGAAAGAATGGCGCGCGCGCATTGATCGCCATCTGTCGGTCGAAGCCCTCAACCGTTTCATTGGACAGTTTTGACTCGTTCAGCAAACCCGCATTGCTAACGATGACATCGAGCGCGTCACCGGTCAGCCGCCGCACTTCGGCGGCAAGCCGATGCGGACCATCGGGTGTAGCGAGATCGGCGGCAACGATCTCCGCACTACCTCCGGCTTGCGCAATCTCCTGTTGCAGCGATTTCGCATGGCTCTCGCTGGAACCGTAATGCGCGATTACATGGGCGCCGCATCGCGCGAGTTCCAACGCGGTGGCGCGCCCGATGCCGCGCGATGCCCCCGTCACCATAGCGCTCTTGCCTACAAGATTTGCCAATTCATCCTCCCCCTCGGCCCGATCAAGCGTGATCGCTAGGTTACAGCGGTCGCTGCGTGTCAGCGCTTGACCGCTCCTCCCGACACTGGCCGCCTGATTTTGAACAGCCTGGTCGGCTCCGGAAGCTCGACCGGAATATCGACGCTGGATTGACCGCGACGGGACAGTTCCACCTCCAGCCGCGCGAGCAACGAACTCCTCACATCCTCGCTCGGCTGGAAGACTTCAGCCGGGTTTTTCATCATCGGCAGTTCGGGCAACGTCCGTTCGACCGTGAACTTCGTGAATTCGCCCTCAGGACCGACCTGGCCTACGAAGGTTTCAATTCCCTGGAAGGTCAGCGTCGCGCTCCCCGACAAGGGCCAAGGCAATCCCTTCGGCATCAGCAGGCGGAAGCCGCTATCGGTCACCTCGACTGATCGCGCGCGAACGGGCAGCGGATAGCCGTCCTGATCGCAGACTGTGAGATGGCCAGGCGCGGATCGGGCCATCGCGCTCTCGGCTTTGTCGGTCCAACTGCGTTCGGGCCATTTTGACGGCTTGCTCGCCGCACCGTCCGGCGCCGGATCGGAGAGCGGGAAATCAAATCCTTCGGGGCTAGTGAGTATGTTGGGCGCGGCTTCCATAGCGGCAAAATTCTCCCACCACATGATGCGCTCGGGCATGATCTCCACTATGATCCGCGTCCAGTACCAGATGGCCTGGCGTGCCACTTCCCATGGCAAGCCGAAGCTGATCCTGTCATACCCCGCCTCGGAAAGATATCGCCGCGCATTGGCGGAAAAGTCGGCGTCGCGCACAGCGGCGCGTCCCCGAATGGAGACCACCGGCTGATCGGGATTCCCTTCGATCAGCAACCCGACACGCGCGTTGCGACGCGCTCGCTCCGCTTTCGCCGGGTAGGCAAGGCCGGTCGCGAGATCAATCGTAGCCAGGTCGTCGCTGGGGAAATAATAGGTCGGTGTGTTGATGGGTACGTTCGCAGCGCTGACAGTGGCGAAGTCGACATAGGTCCCCTGCTCTACCACGGCGCGCACATGAGATGGCAATTGCGCTATCAACATCGACATATTTTCACTCTCCATAAATCGCGTATCATGTTGTCGGGAATGGTGTAGACCGGCGGCTCATCTAATGACAAGACACAGATATAGCGAATGCGTGGAGAGTTTCAGACCGCTTCGGTCATTTCAATCTGGCCATACAGTGTCGTGCGTTGCCTCAGCGGCCTTCCAGCCGAAGCCGCCACGACGTGCAGGTCCGCAACGCTGACTTCCTGACCGTGCGCCGCCCCCGCCGCGCGGGAAATGCTCTCGTTCATCAATACGCCTCCAAGGTCGTTGGCGCCCGCAGCCAGTACCGCCGCAGTACCGCCGAGGCCCAGCTTCACCCACGAACACTGGATCGAATCGATTCGCCCGGCGAGCGTGAGCCGCGCGACCGCGTGCATCATTACCGCCTCCCTCCAGCTTGGCCCCTTACGGCTTTGACCGCGCCGGTACATCGGCGCCTCCATGTGAATAAAGGGCAGCGGCACCATCTCCGTAAAGCCCCCTGTCTCGCACTGCTGACGCCGGATAGCCAAGAGGTGCCGTGCCCAATGCACGGGGCGTTCCACATGGCCGAACATGATGGTCGACGTCGTTGGCAGCCCCACCATGTGCGCGGCACCCACCACGTCGAGCCATCCTTTCGTGGTCAGCTTGTCCGGGCATATCTTTCGGCGGATGTCGTCGTCCAGAATTTCAGCCGCGGTTCCCGGCAGAGACCCGAGACCTTCGTCTTTGAGCTTTCGCAGATAATCGCCGATGCCCATGTCCAGCGTGCTTGCGCCGTGGGTCACCTCCAGAGGCGAAAAGGCGTGGACGTGCAATTGTGGGCACGCTCCTTTCACGGCGCGAACGATGCTGATGTAAGTGTCGCCAGTGAAGCTCGGGTGGATTCCCCCCTGAAGACATACCTCGGTCGCGCCCTTCGCGACTGCCTCACGAGCCCGCGTCGCGATCTCGTCGAGATCTAGGAGATAGGGCTTGTCCCGGAATCCGGCCTTGCTGGACGTCTTTGAAAAGGCGCAAAAGGAACAGGCATGTGTGCAGATATTGGTATAATTGATGTTGCGGTTGACCACATAGGTCACGGCATCGCCCGCAACCTTGCGCCGCACTGCGTCCGCGGCCTCGACCACGCATTGCGCAGCATTCTTTCGTGTCTCGAACAGGAAAACGACGTCAGCCTCGCTGAGTTCGCAGCCTTCCGCCGCACGATCGAGAATTCGGTGCAGACGCGGTGCCACGTTGCCGACATTTAATTGCCCCAAGGGCATTTCGGGCGTACCGGGAGCATCGTCGGCGGTGCCTGGACTCCATTTGCTGTCGCGCGCCAGCCCCTCGGCGTCGGCCAGCTTCCATATCTGTGGCTTCAGCTTTTCATGAATCCACGAGCCTGCTGCCGAGGCCGCAAAGCGCGGATGGAGGGTCAGGCGCTCCACCAGCGGCCTTCCGGCATGGGCGCAGATCGCCTCGAGCCGGGAAATCTCCGGCCAGGGCGCCTCGGGGTTCACATGATCGACGGTAACCGGCGAAATCCCCCCCCAATCATCAATGCCCGCATCCATGAGTTCGACAAGGCGTTCATCGTTGAGGTTGGGCGGCGCCTGGACCGAAACGTCGTCGGGCAGGACAATCCGCGCGGCAGCCAGCACGCGCAACAAGTCATCCTGTGCCACCTCTGGCCATCCGGCCATTTTCGTGCCCGGTTTGGGACAAAAATTCTGGACGATCACTTCCTGCAAATGGGCGTGGGCCAGGTGCACGTCCCGCAAGGCGAACAGCGCTTCGATCCGTTCGGCCGCGGTCTCGCCGATGCCGATTAGGATACCGCTCGTCATCGGCATCTTCGCCCTTCCTGCTTCTTCGAGCGAGGCGAGCCGCAGCGCCGGCGCCTTGTCGGGCGACCCGTGATGCGCCATGCCCGGTTCCAGCAATCGCTCGGACGTACTTTCCAGCATCAGGCCGGCTGAGGCTGTTACCGGACGCAACATCCGGTAATCCGCTTCGTCGAGCAGCCCCGCGTTCACATGCGGCAGCAACCCGGTATCGTTGAGGACAAGCTCGGCGCAGAAACGAACATAATCGATGGTTCGCGAAAACCCACGTCCCTTCAACCACTCTCGCGCGGCCGAATAGCGCCGCTCCGGGGCGTCACCGAGCGTGAACAGCGCTTCCTTGCACCCTGCCGAAACCCCGGCGCGAGCCACCTTCAGAACATCCTGCTCGCTCATAAAGGGTGCTTCGAGCCGTGAAGGCGTCGTGGCAAAAGTGCAATAATGACAGACATCGGCGCACAACCGGGTCAGCGGAATGAATACCTTGGGCGAAAAGGTCATTCGAGCCGGCCCACGCTCGTCGCGCCGCGCGCGCGCCTCAATCAGCAGAGTTTCAAGCGGCGCCTCAAGCAGGTGGTCAATCAGACCGCGGTCATACATCCGGTAACTCCACTCCGGCCGCCGCAAGCGTGTCGCGCGCCAGCCTCTCCTTATCCGATGCATCATGCATCACTGTTTTGGCGACGGTGACGGAAATGCCAGAAGCGCGCAAGTCTTGCACATCCGCCTCGTCGCATCGGTCGATCACTAAGTGATCGAGAAGGCCGGCATAGTGACGCGCGATCGCCAGATTGTCACATGATCGGCCAAGTTCATCGAGCAGTTTCGCCAAGGGACCCTTGAGAGCCTTTCCACCTACCAACGGGGATACCGCGATCAGGGGCACTCGACGATCCAGGAGCATTGGGCGTATGCCATCGACAGCGAGAATGGGGTCTACGCTGAGGAAAGGATTCGAAGGGCACAGGATGATGGCCGCGAGGTCGCTGCGGCGGAGTGCCCGTTCCAATCCGAGCGAAGGGGTCGCACCCGGCGTGCCAGCGAAACGGATCGCCCGCGCCGCAGGTTTGCATTGCTCGCGCACGAAATAATGCTGAAAATCGATCCAGCCCGCTTCGGCCTCGATCTGCGTGCGAACCGGCATGTCGCTCATGGGCACGATCGGGTGCGCGATGCCCAGCGCGCCTGCCAGTCGCTCGGTCACCTCCGAGAGCGTTTCACCGGTCCGGAGCCGCCGGCTGCGGGCGATGTGCATCGCCATATCCCGATCGCCCAGATTGAACCATTGAGCCTCGCCCAGCCTGCCGAGCATCTCCATCGCCCGCCAGCTTTCATCCCTCACGCCCCAGCCGCGTTCGGCATCGTTCAGTCCCGAGAGCGCATAGACGACCGAGTCTATGTCTGGGCATATCGTTAGTCCGAAATGTTCGAAATCGTCGCCGGTATTGACCGCGATCGTCAATCGGTCAGGCGGCAATATGGCCGCGAGGCCGGTTGCAAGCTTGGCCCCGCCGACACCGCCGGAAAGGGCAAGTACGTGGCCCATGCCGCGGGTCACCGGAACATATCCTCGGCAAGCGGCCGCACGGCGCTGGCGGCCCCCGGCCCGTTTTCCGCTGTCACCCATCTTCCTGCGCCCCGGACTATCGCGGCAGGCGTGCCCTCTGCGCCCTCGCCCATGGTCAAAACCGCGGCCGTGGCGATGGCGTCGGCAACCGCGACGATGGTCGCTTGCAAGGTACGGCCGAACAGGTCCCGGTCTTTCCCGCGTTTGTCGTCGATCACGGCAAGCCCGGCGCAGCCTATAGCCGTCCCCAACGTCCCCATCCGCCAGGCCCGGCCGAGACTGTCGGCGATTACAACGGCCGGCGCGCCCAGTTCCATCCGAATCGTCCGAGCGCTGACATCGCCATCGCGTGGCCAAAGCAGTACCGCATCGTCTTCGACATTCGAACCGTCTATTCCGGCATTCGCCAGCACATGTCCCGTGCTGTGCCGGACGATGATCGCTGCGGGCGAGGCACGAAGAACCTCGACGCTTTCATCGATAATCAACTGGCAAAACGCAGCTTTCCGTCCCGTTTTTTCAGCTAACCGCTCGGCGGCTGGTCCCGGTACAACATCGCCGAGCCGGACCAAGCGACCTTCGGCCTTGGATACGATTTTCTGGGCGACCACGACGATGTCGTCCCGCCGCAGGCTCTCTCCCTGGCGGTGCGCAGCCACGCGTACCTCGGCGGCCACCGACATTCCAGGCAGGAACATCGGCATTCCGCGCAGGGGAACGACACTCAATCCCGTTTCGACATCCGGATTACTCAAACTAAGCATATCCCTGTTGCCACCATAGCCGTTGGTGCTATCTACACTAGACTTGCATCTAGCAACAATATTCTTCGGGAGATGGGATATATGGCCTCCATTGCGGTCATCGGCGGTACCGGCAATCTGGGCAAGGGTATTACGCGCAGGCTGGCCAAGGCCGGGCATGGCGTCACCATCGGATCACGTAGCGCGGACAAGGCGCGAGATGTTGCGGCGGCAATAGGCCACGGCGTCGTAGGCGCATCCAACGAGGACGCCGCGTGCGGCAGAGACGTGGTCATCGTCACCGTGCCCTATCAAACCCAAGCGGGCACGCTTCGACAGATCGCTCCTCATATCGGTCCGGCGATCGTGGTCGATACGACGGTGCCGCTTGTTCCACCCAAGGTCATGCGGGTGCAACTGCCCGCAGCAGGCTGCGCAGCGTCGGAGGCTCGCACGCTGCTTGGTGCCGATGTGCGGTTTGTCACGGCTTTTCACAATGTGTCTGCCCATATACTAGATTCGGACGATAAGGTGGACTGCGACATTCTCGTCTTTTCGGACGATGTCGAAGCGCGGGGGACGGTGATCGGCTTGGTCAATGACATGTGCCTCCGCGGACTTTCTGGAGGGGCGCTAGTCAATTCCGCGGCGGCCGAGGCGCTGACATCGATCCTTATTTATATGAACAAGACCTACAAGGCAGACGGCGCGGGGATACGCTTTACCAACCTTGTCACGGCACCGCCCATCTGTTGAAAAGCTGGGTCTTGATACCGGCCAAAGCGCCGGACCTGGCAAAAACGCGCCTGAGCGGCGCGCTGACGGCGTCCGAACGCAAAAGGCTGTTTATGGCCATGCTCCACCATGTTGCCTCGGTCGCTGCGGCGGCGGAGCACATCGAGCGGGTGTGCATCCTTGGTCCTTCCCGCCTCGGATTGGCCGATCATTTTGTGCACATCGCCGACCCTGGTGGTGGCTTGAACGCGGCATTGCAGGCGACCTGTTCCAAACTTGAAACCGGACGCCTCATCATCGTCCACGCCGATTTACCCCATTTGACCGGACAAGACATTGCCTTGCTTGCAAATGTTCCGAAGTACATGATGGCGATCTCGCCCGACCGTCGCCGCACGGGCACCAACGCTCTGTCACTGCCGCTCCCGTCCGCGGGTCGTTTCACGTTCGCCTTTGGCAGCAACAGCTTCGCGCGTCATCGAGCCGAAGCCGACCGGGTTGGCGTACCGATCACTACGGTCCTTTCCCAAGGGCTATCGCTGGATATCGATGAACCCGACGATCTATCGAATATACCCGGTTTGTTGATCAATGACGCAGGCTGATCATGTATCCGATGACGCTATAGCAGCCTCGACCATCACCCGTGAAAAGATCGGCGGGACGAGGACCGCACGGGATGTCGTCGCGGCTTAGCGCCGACATAATTCGGCCGCCGCGAAGGGCCGGAGCAGTTGAGCACATCAGTAGATGAAACCGGTGTGGCTGTGTGGCGACCATAGCAGCGCAGGCAGTGGCCGTGGAAGCTGCCGATCGAGCTCACGCGCGCATGTGGCCCCGATCAGCCCGCACGACCCGCGCCCAGATCACACGGACCAGCGAAGATGAAGCGAGATTATGGAAAGACATGCCCATCGAAAAATGCGCCATCGCGAAGCCGGGGTGACGTCCGGTTTTACACTTCAAGCGCGGGCGGATCTCCATCCGCCTTTGGCGCGCTGGCCCGCTGCGGACGACGGCACGTGCCTTGATCGAAAGCTAAGCGATGATCTGCGGCCCGTCCTCCGGTTTGCCGTCGAAGCTGATGATACGGGCTTCATCCGGCGGCGGCAGCGCGTCCCATATCCGCCGAGCGCCGATAGCTGCGGTGACAGCATATTTTTCAATGCTTGCGCCCATTTTTTGTGCGCGTGGATAGAGCGAGAGGTCCGCGTTGGCCAATTCTCTCGTGGACGGCGTATCGACGAAACCAGGGCGAACCGCGACCAACCACGCATCTCTACTTTCGCGAATGATCTCCTCCTTGACCACTCGCACCCATCCCTCGATGGCGCACTTACATGCCGAATAGGAGCTTTGGCCGATCACGGGCCGGCCTGCGGAGCCCGACGACATGAGCATGAGCCCACCCCGGACATCGGCTGGCAGGTTTCTCAGGAAAAGGGATCCGAGCATGATCGGACCGACGCCATTCGCTACGAATGACGTCCGGTAGGAATCGAGATCCACCCTGGACAATATGCCCTGTCCGATATTGGCATGGCCGACCACCAGCAATGTTGCCCTGTCGACATCGCCCTTCGCGAAAACTTCGCCAAAACCGGCAGCGACGGCGCCCCAGGATTCGGGATCAGTCAGGTCGAAGGCGATGGTTTCATGCCGATCTGAAGGGACGCGATCAAGATTGATAACCCTTGCGCCACTTTCAGCTGCGAGATCCGCCAGCACAGCCCCCATGCCCTGGGTTGCGCCGCTAATCCAGACGATCGATTTGGTCATGAATATCCGTCCATTAAAAACTACCGAATGAGAACTTCGAGTCCCTTCAAATCAAGTCCCGCTTTGCGATAATGCGCTCTGGCCACCTCGAGCTTCGTGAAAACATCCTCATATCCGGCCGCAACACCCTGAGGATCCACATAGACATAGCCGCCCGTGACGTGAAAAAGCGTGATCATTTCGCCTGCATCTTCCGGAACGACAAGCGTGTGCGTCTCTCCGGGCGGCTCGAATGCATAGCTGCCCTGGGCCGCTTCCCAGTCATGCTCCAGATAGCGCCATCGTCCGCGCAAAGTGAACGCATGCACCGGGCCACTATGCCGATGTCGCGATAATATACCCGATCGGCGCACGCGCAAAAGATTGACATAGAAGCCTTGGCTCACGTTCAGCAGAAGCGGACGGAAATCGACTCCTTCAGCCTGAGGCACCCAAAGCTCCGGTTCGGATTCAAGGTCCAGCGCCAGTGGAAGCAGCAAGTCCGGACGCATCGCGAAGGGTTGCGGTTTGGCGTAAGGAATTTCTCCCGGTCCGGCTTGAACGGAGCCATCATGCTATGCGGTTCCTTGGGCGATGGCATCACATGAAGGGCGGCGAGGTAAGATCGGTGAAGCCGAATCTGGCGCCCAGCGTCGATGACGGCTCTAGCACAAATTGATGGTCGTTCGCCCATTCAACAGCAAAACCCTTGGCCTCCAGCCGCTTGCGCGCATGCGCAAGGTCGAGCACATGGAAATGGCTGGCGTGCAGCATGTCGACCCGGCATTTTTCAAGGTCCTGACGCGCGCCCCCCGCCGAAACCGGTTGGGCAAGCTCCACGATATTACCGATGCCGCCGCCAAAACCGACAAATGTGCTGCGAGTCCCGGCCGCCGGATTGTTGCCATGCCCAACGATTGCCGCGCCGATCACCCGCAGCCAGAAATCGACTGCATCATCCAGCTCGGCTACGACAAAGCTATTGTGCGTACTCCTCGTAATGCCAAGTCCGCCCGGCTCGGGACGGGTTATCGGCTCGCGTCGCGGCAGGAAGGGGTGGGGAATGCTAGGTTCGACGAACTCCAGTCCACCATGACTGTCCTTGAGCGCAGTGAAAAACACGCGCGATGTCCAGTCCGGCGGCATCGGCGGCCCCATCTCGCCTGTCGGGAAGGGACCATGGGCCGGAACTTCGCCATAGATCGACTTCAATTCGCTATCGAAGATCCGAACGCCAGCCATGCGCATTCGGTCCGCCAGCGATTGAACGCCTTTCACATGCCAGGCCAGCGAATGCCAGTGCTCCCCGATGCGCCCCAGAAAATGCTTCAGCGAGCCACGGCCTTCCTGCTGATTTGCCGGCATCATCGCTTCAACCCAGACGTCGCCAACCGGCACGAACACGGCGTTGCGACCCGCCCATACCCCGCCATCCCACGCCTTCGTGTCGAACAAGCGCGACAGTATGTCACGGGCTTCCTCGAAATCTTCACATACCAGTGTCGAGTGAAAAAGCGGAGATGCAATCCGAAACGATGGTCGGGCAACCACGCCTGAAGGTTGTGATGTCATAACAAGAAATCTCTTTTGTTCTCGCGAATGAGCAGCGCAGCCTTTACGTTAAAACTTAAAATATTCTGCCTATAGAATAAAGTAATCCTTCAACATTGCAACAAAAGAAAGGCATTCACCTTCCGAATTCTTCCGGATTCATGACACCAAGCCCTTGCAGCACAAAGCGGGTCAGATCGTCCGCGATTGATTGTGCGGACAAATCTCCCTTCGCGTTATACCATCTGTAGAGAGAGCCGCTCATGGTAAGGATCGCGAGGGAAACCAATTTAACGTCGATGTCCTGCGCGATCAGCTTTTCTTCTTTCGCCTTTCTGATCAGATCGCGAAGAAGAACGTCATGCTCATGCCGCATGTCCAAGATGACTTGTTGTCGTTCGGGAGACAATGCCTGGAAGTCGTGAATGAAGACCGCCGTCCGGTCGCGCACATGAAGGCTTCCTTCAATATTGCGGTGAATGTAGGTGTGCAGACGATGGAGGGTCGATGCAGTCGAACCCTGGATCTCCTCCACCAGCCCATGCCAGAAAATCATGTTCGACTGGATAACCTCAAACAGGAGGTCTTCTTTCGCGTCTATATAATAGTAGAGGCTGCCCTTCAACAGGCCTAGCTTGTCTGCAATGTCCTGGATTGAGGTATTCGCATATCCCTTCTCCGCGAATATATTTGCCGCAACCTCGATCAACTCATCGCGACGAATGCCTGGGCGAACGGTTCCCGCTGGCGCATCGTTTGACTGTTTACCCGCACTCTGCCTCACGATAGCGCCCCCAAAAATGCTCCCGATTATAGGGCCAAAGCTGGATAATCAAGCACGATGATCGACTTGCAACAGGAACGAGAGGATAGCATCGCTGAAGGCGTCGTTATGATCGCCGGCCACCATGTGACCAGCGCCAGCCACATCGACAAAGCTGGCCCGTGGCATCAAAGACCGAAAATGTTCGACTTCCTCGTCACCTACAAGGTCGCTTAGAGCGCCGCGCACCAGCAAAGTCGGTATGGTGAGCCGTTTCGCCGCACTTTCAAGGCGTGGCCGGGACACCCCAACCTGGACCCGTTTGGTCCCCATGAAAGCCGGATCCCAGTGCCAGTACAAACGTCCGTCGACCTCGCGCAGGTTGCGCCGCAAGCCCGAAACATCCTTCGGTCGCGGCCTGTTCGGATTATAGGCCGCCACGGCATCGGCGGCCTCCTCGACACTGCCAAATCCTTCGGCATTGGCGCCCATGAAAGCGGTGATCTTCTTCGCGCCCTCCATATCGACCTTTGGCGCGGTGTCGACGAGCACGAGCGCGCGTGCATCGGGGGCGTCCTCTTCCCCCAGCAAAGACAATGCCGTCACTCCTCCCAACGACGCGCCGACCAGCGCGGCTTTGGCCGGCAGGGTTTCCAGGATGGCGCGAACATCGCCGGCCAGTGCATCAAGCGAATAGTTTGCATCTGGCGCCCAGTCGCTCTCGCCATGGCCGCGCGCATCCGGCGCGATCACCAGATAGCCTTCCTCAGCAAGCCGGCCGACCACATTTTTCCAGCTCTTGCGGGTCTGCCCTCCACCATGCAGCAGCAATATGGGAGCGCCATCTTCGGGACCTGCTTCATCGGCGACCAGGTTCACACTTTTCGCTCCGACGAATTGACGCTTCCGCACTGTCCTATTCCTCCTGACCCGTCATTTCGGGTTCGCCGTTTCGTGCCACCATGCGGCGCCGATACATCCGATATGTTGCAGTGCGCCATGGATCCACTGCACAAATCGCGCCTTATCGTGCGACGGGTCCACAAAGAAAAACGGGAACGCGGCGCGTAATCCGAGCGGTTCGTACCGTCGTTCCCCTCATCGCTTACACCATGATCGCAGGTTGAGCGACGCCGCTTCGAACAGGTTCGGCCCAACGGCCAAGCGCATAATCTCCTGCGATCGTCGTCCGCTGCATTGACCGGGAAAGGTTCGCCGGCACACCCTTCGCGCTATGAAGCATACGCCAGTTGTCCCAGAGAACCATCTCGTTGGTCGTATTCCACTGGTGATAATAGGCGAACGCGTCGTCGATAGCATATTGGACGACCTCGGCCAAAAGTTCATCCCCTTCCGGACCCGGCATTCCATGAATGCCCATCGCGAAATATGGCGAAACATTCAGCACTTTGCGCCCGGTCCCCGGCTGCTCATACACCATAGGGTGAAGCGCATCGGGCCACTCCTTCCCCGCCTCCACTGCGCGAGCCGTTGCCGCGGAGAAATGCAGGAGCTTAAGCGCTGGCTCCCTGCCGAAGCGCTGGCAAGTGGCATCAAGGTCGAGACGATAGGCGACGTACAGCCCTTCAATCCGGCGCTTGAGGGCAGCGGGAAGCCTTTGATACGCTTCTATCTTGTCGATAAATCCGGTCTCTCCACCGACCGGAGGTATCTCGATCGGTTTCAGAATCCCGCCCCTGTTAATCCGATCGACATAGGCAAGATCAGAATGCCAGGGCAACCAGCCTCCTCGGGCTTCCCCCTTAACCTCGTATACCGTGCTTTCGGGAGGGGCATAGCGAATGGGGGTGATTTCGTCGCTGTCATGCTCATAGGCACTCTTGAGCGGGTGCTTTTCGAGATCGCCGAAGCAGCGGCTCAACTCCACATGCATGCGATCCGAGCCATCCACGTTTCGAAACACCAGCAGTCCGTGCTGTGTCCACAAGGAGCGCAGTTGTTCCGGGACGCCGGGAGACCCCAGATCCTCAAGACGCAAATCGTTCACAACAACCCCGAAACCCAGGTCGTCGGAAATCGACTGTACCGAAAGAACCGTCATCACCGCCTCCTATCATTATCGTCCCGACAGACCTGCGCATCGCAAGTTCATGGCACGTCTAAACGATTGTTTGGTGCAATCTGACATGGGCTATATGTGCAGACAACCCCAAAAGCGCCATCCGTTCGGCGGTGGAAAATGTGCCCAGGAGGGGCGCCCAAGCCAACAGTTAGCCGCGAATGCGCGGCCCCACACAGCCCCTTTCACGGCCCCAGCAACAGCGCTATCGCCTCGGCCGAGGGCGGCGGCGCAGACCAGACCGGCGGACGTTTCGCCTTGGCCGCGGCCGCGGCCTCGCTCACGTCGGCTGACGCTACCATGTCGCGGGTCAGCCGGTATAGATCATCCGTTCCTGGCCGCCTCTTCTCGTCGGACATCTCCCGAACCAGCGCCTTCGTGTAGGCGAGGCCCGATGGACTCGACGCCAGCAGACATGCGAGAACATCGGCCAGTTCTTGATCGAGGGCATCGGCCTCGGCGCATAAGGACACCAAGCCGATCTCGCACGCCGTTTTCGCCGAGATTCGCTGGCCGAGCAGCATCAGCCGCAACGCGGCGGACAGTCCGATACGCTGAACGATGGTAGTGGAAGCCAAAGTCGCGGCCATGCCGAGGCGGGCTTCGGGCAATATGAAGCCCGCTCCATCCTGGGCCACGATGATATCAGCTGCCGCCACGATGCCGACAGCCCCGCCAAAAACATCGCCATGCACGCGCGCGATCACGGGTTGCCGCGCGCCTATCATTAGGGCCTTGCATTCCATCAGCAATGCTTCCGGGCTACCGGGAGCGCCAATCTGAAAGCGCCGCTCCTCGGCGACATCCGCGCCGGCGGAAAATAGCCGCCCACGTGCCGCAAGTACCACGACGCGACAGTCGGCATCTGCCGTAACGCGTCTCAACCCGTCGGCAAGTTCAGCCAAAAGAGCGCAATTCAGCGCATTTCTTTTTTCAGGCCTGTTGATGACGAGACCGAATACCGCTGGTCCCAGATTCACAATGTCAACGAGCGGATCGACCATGAATAAGACTGGTTCCGATCTAAAAATGAACGATCAAATCAGCACAGGAAACAATATGCTCTATATCGACATGATATTTCTACGAAAAACTTCGCTCGTCAACGATGTTAAGCCCATAACCGTCAAGCGCCACATAGGATTGATGCGAATTTGTCAGCAGGATGACGTCATGAACACCAAGATCGGCCAATATCTGCGCGCCAATACCATAATCGCGCGCGTCCGACATATAATCTTGGCTCGCGCTGTCAAGCAACGTCAATGCCGTTGACGAATAGCCAGGCGGGCGCCGACGCAAAAGTACAACCACGCCATTACCATTTTCGGCAATAGCCTCCATCGATTTTTTCAGCAGCCCGGCGCGGTCCCCCTTGCTGGCCAGAGAATCGGCAAAGACGTCGAAACTGTGAATACGGACCATTGTCGGCCTATCACCATGGATTTCACCTTTGACGAGCGCGATGTTTTCCGAGTTGGCATCGTTGTTTCGAAAACCGATGACCTTCCACTCTCCGCCCCATTCACTCAGGAATGTCTGCTCTCGCGTTCTCACCAGATTATGGTCGTAACGCCGACGATAGGCGATGAGGTCACGGATCGTCCCGACCTTGAGATTGTGTTCCGCCGCGAACTCCAGGAGATCATTCAGCCGGGCCATCGTCCCGTCATCCTTCATGATCTCGCAGATCACACCGGAGGCATTAAGGCCAGCGAGCCGCGCAATATCGACTGCGGCCTCGGTATGGCCAGCGCGGACCAGCACACCACCCTGTCGGGCTATGAGCGGGAAGATGTGGCCTGGACTGACCAGCGCCTCCGGTCCTTTCGAGGCGTCGATTGCCACGACTATTGTCCTGGCGCGGTCCGCCGCCGAAATGCCCGTGGACACGCCTTCCCTAGCTTCGATGGAAATCGTGAACGCCGTCCCATGCTGCGATTTGTTATCGCTGCTCATAAGCGACAGGTTAAGCTGATCGGCGCGCTCCTGGGTCAACGAAAGGCAGATCAGTCCCCTGCCATGCCGCGCCATGAAGTTGATCGCATCAGGCGTCGCCATCTGGGCAGGAATGACGAGGTCGCCCTCGTTTTCGCGATCTTCATCGTCCACGAGAACGAACATGCGGCCGTTGCGGGCCTCGTCTATAATCTCCGTCACCGACGAGATCACTGCTTTGCGCTTAGTAGGGCGACTATCACTTTTGCCAGTTAACATGTCTATCACCTGAAAGCCGTATGGGGATGTAATGGATCGCTAGATATCGTCACGAAAGACCAATAAACAAGCTGAACCGTAGTGGATGAGGGGCTCGCGGCGCCCCCCCGGTGCGACGGACGAATGCCATTGGACATCGTTCAAACGCATGACCCCTGAAAAATCGCTGCGGGAGCGAAACTTCGGAAAGCGCCGACCCACATGACCACCGATGATCCAAGAGCCAGGTCGACTGGAATATGCGTCGGCCATGTGTCAGATTCCGGCTTCGTCCACAACATTATTACGCAGCGTGCCTATCCCCTCCACCACGCATTCCACAGTGTCGCCATCCCGCATGTAGAGCGGCGGCGTGCGTGCGTGCCCGATTCCGCTTGGGGTTCCGGTCAGTATGATGTCCCCGGGCATCAGACCCAATACCTGACTTAATTTGTGAACCAGGGTCGCGACATCGAATATCATGTTGTCGGTCGTGTCGGACTGAACGATTTCTCCGTTCAGACGCGTTTGCAGCGCCAGACCCCTAGCGCCTTGCGGAAGTTCGTCCGAGGTCACGAAAACAGGACCGAGCGGACAGGTCGCGTCGAAGTTCTTGCCGATGGTGAACTGGCTTGTGGCGAATTGATAATCGCGGACAGAGACATCGTTCGCGATTGTGTAGCCAGCCACATGGGTGAGCGCATCCGCCGGAGGAATGTACCGCCCCACCTTCCCGATCACGGCGACAAGTTCGACTTCATAGTCGTACGCCGCTGAAACCGGCGAGCGCAAGATCGGTGCTTCGGGATCGACCAGGGTCGACGCGAAGCGCGTGAACACCGTGGGAAAAGCCGTGGTCTGGAGCTGGGTCTCCTTGGCGTGTTCATCGTAATTCAAACCGACGCAGATGATCTTTCCCGGTCGGGGAAACGGGTTGAGCAGTTGCAGCGTATCGACATCGAGAAAGGGCCCGCCATAGGCATCGAGCAATCCGGAGATAGCCGCCAGCATGGCCGGCCCCTGTTCCAGAATCAGGGTAAGATCCTGCGGCAGGCTGGCATCAAGGGCGCCGAGATCGACCACTTGCTCCCCGGCATGAACGGCCAGGCGCGGCTGACCCGATGTCCGATAGCGAATAAAACGCATTAAGCCCTCTCTGTCTCACATATTGCTCGCCTGCGCCGTCGTGACGCGAGGCATATCGACCCGGCGGGCTCTCGCGCTGGCCCCTCCGGCCAGCGGTGCGCAGTTGCGGCCGTCCCCAAGCGGTCCTCGGCGGATTATCTCAGCCATTGAGGGAAATCCGGCGGTCAGCTTACCGCCCCTCCACATGTCCTCTGATGCGGCCTTTTTCGTCGATCCATCCCTTTTGTGTCGCGAAAGCGATCATCGCTTCGAAGCCCGACGACCATTGCGAATCTTCGGCAAGTCCACCCACCTGCTTCCTGATCCATGCCGGTTCGATAAAGGCATGATTTCCATCATGCGAGAAGTCCCCCACCTCGCCGAGACCGCCCTCGTCAGAAGGCTCCGTCTCGCGCGATCCGGCAACCAGGACCACGAACGACTTCAGATCCTCCGGCTCAGCGACATGCGGCCGGCCAGCGTCGAGGACGATTTTCATACCGACGCCGCCTCACCCGCCTGCATTTCTGTCAGCGCACGCGTTTCAAGCCCTTCCATCTTGCCGTCGGCGCGCCAGTCTTCGAAAATCTTGGTCAGGCCCAAGACGCCTCCGCCATACATCCCGTTGAGGACCATCTTGCGTGTCGCCCTGCCCTCTTCGTTCCAGAAACTGGGCGTGCACTCCATCCAGGCCTTGATTGCAGGCCCGGCCATCTGTTCGTGATGCTCGACCCAGGCATTCTCCGCGTCCGCGCTGACTTCGACAGATGCGAGGCCGCGGCGCTTTGCTTCCGCTATGATATAGGCGATCTGAATCGCCTGCTCATCCATCATGTGGGGGAAGTTCGGGCCCCAGGCCGATTGGGTCGTGCTGAGGATGAAATAGTTGGGAAAACCGTGCACATGGATACCGTGCATCGTTTTCGCGCCGTCCTTCCAATATTCGGTCTGCGCCAGCCCGTCGCGGCCATAGACCGGGAAGACCGCTCCGTTCACATAAGCGCCAAGCACGAAACCCGTGGCGAAGACGATGCAATCGACCTGATGCTCCTCGCCATCGAAGACGATGGAGTGAGCATTGATGCCGTCGACGCCCTTGCCGGCCGTATCGATCAATTCGACATTCGGCCGATTGAACGCTTCGAGATAGTGATCGTGAAAGCATGGCCGCTTGCACATACGGTTATACCAGGGCTTCAACGCCTCGGCCGTGTTCTTATCCTGGACGACATTGTCAATACGATGGCGCACCTCCTCCATATAGGTGTAGTCGGCCATCTGCATCAGCCGACCGAAGTTCGCAGGCCCGGCGTCCTTCGGCGCTTTGCTCATCACCGAATAAATCGTCTTCGTCCAACCATCGTCGACGAGATCCTCGGCCTCTGGGATACCGGACATGATCGACGTGTAGTTGAGCATCCGCCGCTTTTGCCAGCCCGGCGTCAGGGTCTTGACCCAGTCCTGATCGGTCGGTCGGTCGTTGCGGTAATAGATTGACGAAGGGGTCCGCTGAAACACATAGAGCTTCTTCGCAGCCGCGGCGAGATGCGGCACGCACTGTACCGCGGTCGCGCCGGTGCCGATGATGGCCACCGATTTGTCGGCCAGCTTGTCAAGCCCCCCGCCGGCATTGCCGCCTGTGTAGTTATAGTCCCAGCGGCTCGTGTGAAAGCTGTGACCCGCAAATGACTCTACGCCCGGAATGCCGGGCAGCTTGGGCTCCTGCAATGGCCCCGAAGCGGTGACGAGAAAGCGCGCCCACAGCTTGTCGCCACGGTCGGTGCTCACCAACCACCTCGCCTTGTCCTCCTGCCAGCGAGCCTCGGTGATCTCGGTCTGGAAAAGCGCTTTGTCGTACAGGCCAAAATGGCGGCCGATGCGGCGGGAATGCTCCAGCAGTTCGTCAGCCCGCCCATATTTCTCGATCGGCATGTAGCCGGTCTCTTCGAGCAGCGGCATATAATTGTAGGATTCGACGTCGCACGCGGCGCCTGGATAGCGGTTCCAATACCATGTGCCGCCGAAATCACCGCCCTTCTCTATAACGCGAACATCGGCGATCCCCGCCTGGCGCAGCCGCGCGCCGGTAAGAAGCCCGCCGAAGCCGCCGCCCAGCACGACGACATCAACGTCCTCGTCGATAGGGTCGCGCTCGATCCGATCCGAATAGGGGTCTTCGAGATAGTGGGCGAACTGGCCTTCGATCTTGATATACTGTTCGTTACCATCCGAACGAAGGCGACGATCTCTTTCCTCGCGATACTTTCGCTGCAGGAAATCGACGTCGAAATCCACTTTATCACCCTCGGGCATATCCGGCGCTTCCTCACATATTTGCATTCAAACAGAAGTTTGATTGGCAACCCTTTTGGTGGGTCATACATCTTGCCTCGATCATCGCGCAAGGCCATATTTCGGCAGTTTCGAACCCAAAACTACGAGGACTGGATGCCCATGACGCTTGACCCGCAGATGAAAATTTTCGTTGATCAACTGACGGCGGCGGGGATTCCACCCGATTTTCCCTCCATTGGCGCTGTCGCTGCTCAGGAACTCACCGCTTCCCGGCCGATGCCGGGCGAAGGTCCGCAAGTCGCCCGCGTGGAGGATCTGCAGATCCCGGGCCGCAGCGTGTCGATGCCGGCGCGCCTCTATGTCCCCGAAGAGCCTCCGTGCGGATTGCTGGTGTATCTGCATGGCGGTGGATGGGTGCTCGGCAATATTCCAAGCTATGATCCTCCTCTGCGTCACTTCGCCAACCGTTCCGGCTGCGCGATATTGTCGGTCGAATACCGGCTGGCGCCCCAGCATCCTTTTCCCGCCGCCGTCGAAGACAGCTACGATGCCGTCCGCTGGGCGGCGGAAAATCTCGCGGCGCTGAAACTCGACACCGACCTGCCGGTCGCCGTCGGCGGCGACAGCGCCGGGGGCAATCTGTCCGCAGTCGTGGCGCTGCTTGCCCGCGATCAGGGCGCCCCCGCTTTGGCGGCGCAGCTCTTGCTCTACCCCGCGACGGACGCTGATTTCACGACGCCGTCCTACCTCGCGCATACGTCCGGGCTACCGCTCACGTCGGGCTTCATGCACTGGTTCTGGGACCAGTATATCCCCGAGCCGGTCGAGCGGCTCCACCCTCATGCATCACCCCTGCGGGCCGAAGACCTGACCCGCCTCCCTCCTGCGCTTGTCGTTCTTGCCGGATATGATCCGCTGCTCAGCGAGGGAGAGAGCTATTCCGCGAAACTGATGTCAGCCGATGTTCCCGTCACCGAATTGCGGTACGATGGCCTCATCCACGGATTTTTCCAATTTTCCGAAATTCTTCCGGTAGCCGGCGACGCCCTGAACGAAATCGCCGATGCTTTCCGGACAATGCTCCTCAACGGACGATGACCCGTCCTTATCGCGCTTTATGCTTTTCGTCGACGATCCACCGGCACATCCGCCGCCACGGCTCGATCGCATCCTGCAATCCATGCGTGGCAGGCGCCAAGGCATAGCCGAGTGTGACGAGCCTTTGGGCACCTTGTAGGGCCAGACGATCGCGCAATTCTTCCTTGAGTGTTTCGGGATAGATGCCGATCGTCTGGGTATAGCTCGTCACGGCTCTTACGGGCGTATCGATTTCATCGAACGGGACGAGATTGACGACGCGATTGGCCAGAATGGGAGCGAAATCGACAGGCTCGTCCATTTGCGACACGATTACCGCGCCCGTGCGTCCGCCACCGATCACACTATACCAATCCTCACCACCCATCTTCAACGCATCCACCTCCTCCTCCAGCTTCGGATCGACACGGACCGCCGGACCGCTGATTTCGGCGGGCAGCGCCTGAATTTCTTCATACACCATCTGCGCAAGGCGATTGAGCGCCGCGACACCCTCCTCATCCGTGCCGCTCTCGACCCATACGACGCGCGCATTAACGCACGCCTCCTGATTTAGCCCCCCACCGTCTTTGGCAAGTTCGACAGCGACATCACGCATCGTTTCGTCATCGGCGAACGCCTCCTTGCCGATTATGGTCGAACTGAGTTTCGGGTCGAGCGCGACCAGTTCGACGCCCGGCTGGATAAATTTGGCGATATGCTTGATGGACGCCATACCGCCCCAGGCGATGATCTTTTCGACGTTGCGATAGCTGTAGAGCTTTTCCTCGATCGCTGCATCTCCGCCCTTCCAATATGCCACACTCAAATGGCGGGTCAGCGGATGGCTGGGCGCCATTTCCAGCATCGTCCGGGCGATCGCCGCAGCAGTCATCGGATCGTTGCTCGGCGTTTTGATGATCGCATCGCCGCGCGTTATCGCGTTGCGCGCAACGGTCATGGCTGAAACCCCCGGCGCATTGCCCGCCACGATATGCACACATCGCGCGCCAAATGCCCGGACGCGGACATCCAGATCACCCCGAAGCCGGCTTTCGACCCAGCCTTCCAGATGCGACAGCCCGATCGTCTGCTCGACTGTTTCCCGCAAGGCAGCCGGATCGAGCGAGCGCGACATATTGTTGTACATCGAACGCAGGATGCTTTCGCCCAGGCCGGAGGTATGACAGGATGCTCTGAAGGCCTCCTCCACCCACGGATTGCCGGCGATGGTCAGTCGCCCGCCCAACTCTCCTAGAAAATCGAAAATCTCGTCAAGAGAGAGTTCGTAGAGATCTGCCAGATCGCCGGGATTGGTCAGCGACAACTTGGCCACATGTCGACCGACATCGGGAGCGGTAAAGCTTATGCCGCCGCCGCGCCCCGAATGCAGGATGTCCTGGCTTTCGATTATCGTGCCGCGGATGATGAGCGGTACGCTGAACGATGCTCCGGCAGTGCCTGCCATGTCGATGCCAGCGTTTTCCATGTCAGCCATTCTCCCGGTCAGCGGCCAGGTCAGCCAGGAAGGCCATCGCATTTTCATGCGCCTCCGGCGCGCCCGCACAGGTAATCTTGTCGTCGCCGCCCTCTTTTTCACTGAAACGACGAACTGTATCGGCAATGTGCGGACTCGCCCGTCCGCAGGCGCATTGGCCAAAAGTCATCGTCACCTCGTCGCCGCTCAGAACGCCGCCCCAACGCTGCCGCACGCCAAGGTCGATCACGCCGAAGCGACCTGTGTGCGTGCCCTGTCGCGGGGACGGCGCACCGGTCACCGGATCAAGTACGAAGGCGAGCAGCCAGGGCGGAACATGATAATGCCCTGCCTCGCACATGCCCATGAGACTGGTGATCTCGCTCATCCCGTAGCCTTCATTGATGGTCGGGACGCCAAGAAACGCCTTGATATCGTCCCGATACCCTTCCGGGAACGACTTGCCCTTGGTTCCGCCCGCGCATTGAATGAGGCTGTCGGGCGCGAATATGCCATCCGGCAGGCCACGCTGGCGGCCGGCCTCCATCATCTCGTACAGCATCGCCCAATTGCCCGAGAGCATGACGCGTTTGCCTCTGAGCGTATCGAAAATACGGTCGAAAAATTTCGCCCTGCGTTCGGGCGCCGCTCTTTGCGCGGCGACGAAATCGTCGAGACGCGCGGCCAGCGAAGGAGACAGTTCGGCGCGCCCCAGTGCGCCGCGGTTCTCCGCCGCGGCGAGGCGGCCGCCCAGAGACAGCACATCGGCGTTCAAACGACCGGGGTCTTGGACGTAGAGCATCGACTCGTCGCCCTGGTAGACATCCCTGGCAAACGCCTCGAGCTTGGCCCCATATCCATTATACATGACGCGATGGCCGACAACGATCATCGGGATATTTTCGAGACCCTCGGGCTTGGGCTGTCCGAGTTGCTGCATCACGACCATTGCGGAACGCGTCTGAACATGCATATCATCTGGACCGATCGGCAGGAAGGAGAGCTTGCCGCTCGTGCCGGTAGAGTGAATTATGCGAAGCTTGGCATCGCGCAGCAGGGCGTCGAGCCAATCGTCGATCGAATCGAGGTCGTTTACCTGTACGGTGGAGAGATCGACGGTGGTCAGCTTGCCGAGCCATTGCGTCAGGCGATCGAAACGCCCCTTCTCGACCAGCGAGATAGGATAGCTTTTATAGACCGAATGCTTGAATAGCAATTTGGCCGCGTCATCCAGATTCTCGAGTTCGCTGATGTTCTGTTCTCTGGCCAAATTGGCCAGCACAGGGAGCTGATCCTTCAACATGGCAAAACGCCTGCGTACGGCGAGAAGCTGCATCGCTTCGACATCGCCCGGCGCAAATTCCAACGCGGCGTTTCGATCCAGATTCAGCAGTTCTTCGGGGCGCTCCGCGTACCGGTCGATGTCCAACGCTTCCAACACCTCAGCCTCAGCCATATCTTCTCCAATCTCGCCTTATTGTCCTGACCTCGAAATAAAGCACCGCGGCACCCGTTCTTCAAGCGATTCCCAGACAGCCGTTTGTTTGAAGATCAAGGCCACGCCGATTAAGGCGTGAAATTAGACGGCAGCCCGTCAACGTCGCCAGCTTCCCCGCTAATTCGCGGGCGTTTGCACATCCTGGAAAAATGCCTTGTGCTCGCGGATAAGGTCGGACAGCCAGTCGATAAAGGCGACCACCCGAGGGCTTTGACGCACATCCTCCCGCACAACCAGCCAAAAGCTCTGGGTCATGCAGACCTGGTCCGGGCACACTACGCGAGCGCCGGCTATCCTATTGGCGGCGTAAGGCGTCAGCATGGCGATACCTTTGCCTTCCGCGACCATATTTGCGATGACCGCCATGCTCGTCGTTCGAATGCCCGCGACAAGCCCAGGAAAAGGCTGCAGCGTATATTCCAGAGCCTGAAAGCTCGACGACATACCCCGAACATAGCCGATATAGCTATGGCCGGCCAGGTCATCCATCGAGTTGATGGGCGGATGACGATCCAGATAGGCTTCGCTGGCATAGAGGCGCAGGTTGGTTTCGACCAGCTTTCTGGCTGTGAGTGGGCCGCGCACAGGTCGTTCGATAAGGATCGCGACGTCCACCTCTCTTTTGAGCGGATCAGGCACCCAGCTCGGCGTGATGAGATCGACGGCGACGCGCGGGTGCGCTTTTTGAAAATCCGGCAGCAAAGGCGCCAAGAACCAGGTTGCGAGGGACTCTGGAGCGGCGATCCGGATTACGCCCGAAACAGAGTCGGGCGCGGAAACATCGATTCCTTCCAGAATCGCTGCCTCCACCTTCTCTATGCTACCGAGGAACTGGAAACCGTGCTCGGTGAGATGGTAGTAGCCTTGACGTTTTTCAAACAGCGTCGTCTGCAACGCTTCCGACAGCCGCGCCAGCCTGCGGATAAGTGTGGTGGGGTCTATATTCAGGGTTCCGGCCGCGGCGCCGATACTCGGATTACGAGCGAGGGCGAGAAAAACTCGCAGATCGTCCCAAACAAGCAATACGTCTACATCCCTGCTCTTCCGCATTGGCGTCAGCCGTTGCGGCGGCAACACAACACGCTCTATGGCTTAGAATTATCAACCGCGTCCGCTGTCGTCAACGACAGCGTCAAACACTCAGGCTAGCGTCTGCGTGTCATCCACGACAAGTTCGATCCCCGACACCGATCGTGCCTGTGCGGAAAGCAGAAAAAGTATGGCAGGATCAAGATCCTCAACGGGCATCGCCCGTTTACGCGGCCACTCGCCAATCTGCTTCTGGCCGGCGTCGCTCGCAAGATAATCGGCTATGATGTCCGTCGGCATGAAGCCGGGCAATATGGCATTCACATTAATCTCGTGACGCGCCCATTCGAGAGCCAACGTTTTGGACATCATGATCATGCCCGCCTTGCTCGCGCCATACGCAACGGCACCCCGTTCCGGTTTGCTTCCGGTCGTGGATGCAATGAAGATGACACGTCGCGGCTGCCCGGCTACGGGATCGCCCGATTTAATGAGGCGCGCGCCGGCCTCGCGGGCTGTCAGAAATGCCCCGCGCAAGTTCACGGCCATGACCTGATCAAACATCTCGACGGTGATCTTGGTCGCGGGCATCGCATGAGCGATCCCGGCGTTCACGATTGTGGAATCGACCAGACCGAACCGCTTTTCGGCGGCGTCGAAGGCAGCCGCTACCGACTCCGCGCTCGCCACGTCGCACTGCTGCGCGAGAGCGCTGCCCCCCTTTTCCTCGATTTCGGCGACCAATGTTTGAAGGTCCGCCATACGCCTAGCGCAGCATACAATATTCGCACCGCAGCCAGCCAGCATGGCGGCCATATGACGGCCCACGCCCGAGGATGCGCCCGTCAATAGGATGTTACGTCCAGTCAGATCGGTATTCATATCATACTCCATGCTCACGGCGACGCGTCCTATAAGGCACAGTCCCTAGGCCCTTCTCAAGCTGGCCTGAATGCTGATGGCGCCCCTGTCAGTGGCTGGAGGCAATCGCCTCGGACGGAGGCCTCGATTGACGCCATATATAGATTAGGAATTGCTTCAACCGTCAGTCATCCTTGCGGGCCAACTTGATCGGTGGCGCGGTTCGCCAATCGACGCCGCCGTCGGAAGGCAGGGCATAAGGCAAGCCGTCATGCTCCGTGCCGGCATGAACATGCGCCCAGTGCGCATGGTTGAGCTGGTGCAAGGTGAACGACGCCTGCAAAGCATTGTAGAAACCCATACAGTCAACCGTCTGATTGACCGACTCCTTGATCATCAGCGCCGCCATCGTCGGGACATTTGCGACACGGCGCGCGAAGACCAAGGTCTTCTCCGACAGATTGTCAGCGGGATAGACTTTTGAAACCATGCCAAGACGCCAGGCCTCGTCGGCGTCGATCGCGTCTCCGGTCAGCATCAGCTCTTTTGTCTTGCGAGGACCAAATTCCCACGGATGCGCAAAATACTCCATGCCACACATCCCAATTCTCGCACCTACGACATCGCAAAAAAGAGTATCCTCGGCCGCGACGATCAGATCGCAGCACCATGCCAGCATCAAGCCGGCCGACAGCACCTGCCCGTGGACTTGCGCAATGGTGATTTTGCGCAGGTTCCGCCAGCGCAGCGTGTTCTGGAAGAAATAATGCCATTCCTGAAGCACGCGCTTTTCCGTCGCGGTACGGCTGCCGCCATTTGTCCGGGCGCTCTCAAGCTGCTCGTCTCCGGGACGAACGTCGGCCATCTGCTGTTTGGAGCCCATGTCGTGGCCCGACGAGAATATTTTTCCGGCAGCGGCAAGGATCACAACGCGGACGGCATCGTCCTTCTCCGCCTTTTCAAACGCATCGTTCAACTCGATGAGAAGACCCCGATTTTGCGCGTTGCGGGCATCCGGCCGATTGAGCGTGATACGTATGATCGCGCCGTCATCAAAAGCCTCTACGAGGAGATACTTATAAGACATTCAGACCTCTCCATGAATTTGCAAATCGCTCCGTCGTCGCATTGTCGGCTGCGAGAACGACGGCGGCAGCACGCCCATATGCCTGGGGCCTGAATTATCGCGCCGCAGAAGTTAAGGAAATCGCCGTGCTCACTCGGTTCGATACGACCCCTCGTCCACAGTCTTCTGCCGTCGGCATACATGCCGCCTTCTCTGCGACGAGTGGCCGGTGGCACGTTCCAGGATGCCCGCCGCTTGCAAGCTGCCCGCAGGGTCGCATCACCAACCGGCCAGGCTTAAAAAGCCATGCGAACAGCTTGCCTTCCTGACCCTCGCGGGGCCGGATCAGGTGGTCAAACGCTCAGCTTGAACGCTTTGCACGCATTTCCGGACAGGAATTTCCCCCAGGTTTCGGTCGACAGATCGTGCTGGCCGATGAGTTCATAGACCTGCTCATAGGGGAATACCGGCCAATAGCCGGAAAAGATGATCTTATCCGCCCCCCGCGACTTCAGGTAGTGAAGAATTGCCTTGGGAATCCGCTTGGGAGACATGCCGGTCGTCGTGTAATAGAGATTGGGCCAGCGCAGCATCATCTTGACGCACACATCTTCCCAGGGTTCTCCGCCATGCTTCATCACGACGCGTAAATCCGGGAAGAACCAGCATACCTCGTCAAGATGCATAGGGTCTTGCACCCAGGCCGGGATGCGCGGTCCCGGAAAGCCGACATTGATTGAAACCGCCAGATCAAGCTCCACGCATTTGGCGTAGATCGGGTAAAGTTCCTTGGAATTGGCGTGCATGAAAGGATAAATAGCGAACAGGCTGATCGTCACACATTTGATGAACGGGTATCGCGAAGCCAGATCGGTCAGGCGACGAATGCCCCTCATGCCCGAATGCGGGTCGACACGGAGATGGACGAAGATACGGTCCGAATATTGCGAAATCCGGTCGAAATGCTCGTCTGGATCGTCGACCGACAATATGGTGCCTGCCATGGCGATCTTATGCTGATCCAGGAATCCGACCCAGTTCTCAAGGTTGGACCCGATCTTATAAATTTCTTCGCGTCGCGCCTGCGCTTCTTCTGTCAGCCCGAGATTGGTCTTGGTGAAGAGATAGCCGGCAACCTCTGGCGTCGGCCACTTCTCCAGACTGAAGTCATCGCGAAACACCGCCCGAGGAGCAGGAATCACGAGAGATTCCTTGTCGAGATGCATTTGGATCATCGCATCGATAATAGGCGCTGGCGCCTCTTCGGGTAGCTTCATTAAACCTCGGCCTCTCTCAACTCTAATCTTATACGCCATAAAGGGCGATGACTTACTTCTTCCCCTCGTTTACATCAGGGTAGAACTGGTTACACCACTGCCGGAACTTGCGGAATACACCTTCCGACCCGGAATATGCCGGCCGGTTGATATAGTCCATATGTTCCCAGATCGGCATGTCGCGCGTGCCTTGCTCGATGAAAGTCGCGGTACGGCGCGCGGCGCGCCCAACCGGAACCAGACCGTCACCGCCTTCCGCTTCCTTGTCCTGCATCACCAGATTGGTATGGAAGAAGTCGCTATGCTCCTCGTCAATGGGCGTCGTGCAAGAGATCAAGACCGAGGGAACGCGGTGCGGCTGCGCCGGATCGCGCGGGACGATGATGAACTGCACGCCGACCCCTTCTGTAAGGGAGCTTTGCAGCGGATGCTGCCGATCATTATACCAGATATGCCCTTCCTGCCGGTAATTAATCGGTGTGCGCTCCGAAGCCAGGGTTGGAATAACCTTGCTCTGGTGGACGAACAGCAGGTGATCGACGTCCACCGTGTTCTCCGCAACCCATTGCGGCTGCAGGCGGACGTTGGACGTCTTGTGCACGGAATGGGGCCAGGCGGGCAGATAATCCTCATCCTGGCTGTAGTCACGCGGCGATGCCCACATCGCGTCGCGGCCAAGAACGTCATGCCATATCCAGATAATCCCGTTGGATTCGGCGACGGTATAATTTTTCAAAACCCGGTTTGTGCCCGAGGGCTTGCCATCGGACGGCACCAGCTTGTTGCGCCCGTCGCATCCCCATTCCCAGCCGTGATAAGGACACACGATACGATCACCATCGACGCGTCCACCGTAACCCAGATGCGCGCCCATATGCGGGCAAAATGCCGACTGCACGATCGGCTTGCCATCCTCCGTGCGATAGAGGACCAACTGCTTGCCGAAATATTTCAGCGGGCGCACCGCTCCGACGTCGATCTCGTCGCTCCAGGCGACCTGGAACCATCCCGTCGGGTACACCTTCTTGTCCCATCCCATGATTTCGGGAACATCGTCCAGAGTCACAGTGGCGACGACACCGGCATCCTCCGCCCGCTCCTTGACTAGAGTCTCAGCCATAAGTTTACCTCCAAAAGAAGCTGCAATTCCCATATCGACCAAGCCCGAAAATGCGCGATCAAGCCTATTCTAACGTGCCGGACGCGACGCCGTCCGGGCATGAAGAACCGAAAGGCACTACGCATATGATCTTGACCAAAACTCTGCTCCATTGGCCCATCAAAAACAACCCGGTCGGGACGCACGAGAGACTGCAAAATTGCAGACGCGAGGCCGCTGGACTTTGCTTTGGGCCGCGGGAACGACGCGGAACCGTGCTCATAACACCGCCACCCAACCTCCGGTCGCAGACGGCCAGGCCCCTGCCCGCGCCGGCCAGCCACACCGCGCAGGCAGATTTGCACGGCGGACTGCAGAAATAAAAATTGCTGCATTGCGATGACCTTCTATCCTGCGTTCCGATAGGGAATTTTATGTCTGGGAGATGCCTGCAGGAGAGTGCTGCGAAGGCAAGCCGTCGATCGCTACAAAGCAACCTTCGGTCGCGATTGTAAATTGGTACGCTCGCATGACTCTTGGGACTAGCTTGATCGCGCATCATCCCAGACTCGACGCGCGTGTCGCCGTCCGGGCGAGGGGTTTGGATTGGATCAGCGTTCGATCAAGACATTCTTGCCCATGCGACCCGCTGCGGGGGACATGGTGGATATGAGGGAGTCATGCCGCTGGTTGCGAATATCACGGAAACGATGAATGTTCGGGGCTGGAAATGGATCCATGAAACCGTTGGAAAGGTCGGATGATGATGATGATCACGTCGGGAGGAGCCGCGATTTAATGCCGAAAATCACGTATATCGAGCATAACGACGCCGAGCACAACGTCGATGCCCGATCCGGGGCGTCGGTGATGGAAGTCGCCAAAGCGAACGGCATTCCTGGAATCGACGCCGATTGCGGCGGTGCTTGCTCGTGTGCGACTTGTCACGTCTACGTGGACGCAAACTGGATCGACAAGGTCGGCACTCCGTCCGAAAACGAAGCTGAGTTGTTGGAACTCGTAGTCAATCCCGATGATACATCCCGCCTCTCCTGCCAGATCGTCATCAGCGACGATCTGGACGGCCTGATCGTGCGAATTCCGGAGAGCCAGTATTGAGGCTGGAGCAGGAGACCCGCGATGCGGACCGACCTTGGCTACCGGGCCCCATATCTTGAAATATTTCTAGTTAACTGTCTGTTATAGGAATCAGTTCTGTGAATTCGTCACATGAGACATATACCGATGTGATCCTGGGTATGGCGTCCCTGGGCACTCGCCCCTGTTTTTCCTACATACCTGAAGGACATGTGGATCCTGTCGAGACTTTGTCTTACGCCGAGGTCCTTGATCGTTCTCTCCGCTTTGCCACGGCGCTCCAGCATCTGGGTGCCCAAAGGGGCGATCGTGTGGCGATGTACGGCCAGCCGTCTCCCGATTATCTTGCGATATTCCTGGGCGCCATCGCGATCGGCGTCGTCCCTACGCCGATCAATCATAATTTCAAGAAAGCCGAAACGTCGGAATATCTCGCTTACATCGATCCGAAGCTGGTTATCCACGACAAGACGACGCGGGAAGTCATCGATTCCATCGTGACCGATGGCGAAGTTCCATGGCATCCAGTGTTAATTGATGCTGCGACCGGCGAAAAGGCGGATGCGTCCGACACGTTCCTGAACTGGTCCGACTGGGAACCTACCGAACCGTATATTGCCGAGCCAGACGATCTCGTCATGATCCTTCACACGTCGGGAACGACCGCGCTTCCAAAGGGGGTGGAACGGACTCATAAGGCGGTGTGTAGCTTCATTAACCGCTGGACGGGATTTACTTGGCGAGAAAATGACACGATGCTGTCATGGCACCCGTTCTACCACCAGAGCGGAACGCTCACCTCTGTGATGTCGATGATCGCCGTCGGCGGACATACGGTCCAGTGGCAACGCTTCTCGGCAAGCCGGTTCTGGGACGTGGTCAGACGCAGCCGGCCGAATGTCGCCCAGTTCGTGCCGCCGGCAGCCACCTATCTGTTGCTGCAGCCGGACGCGGATTTCGACAGGGCGCACAGCCTGGAATATGCCGTAATTGGTGGCCGCACCGATCACTGGAGCGACTTCCAGGACAGGTTCGACATCAACTCGCATAGCCCTTATGGATCGACCGAGACGACCTATGTGACGACGACCGGTGGTCGCGACGATCCTATGGTGGAAAGATCCGAATTGATGGGTGCGATCCCGCTTTTCTATGCGGGACCGGTAATTTCCGATTTTCTGGAACTTCGGATCATGGGTCCCGACGGACCTGCCGATGCCGGACAGGCCGGCGAGATCCAGGTTCGTGGGCCAGCCGTTTTTGAAAGATATTTCCGTCTCCCACAGGTTACGGAACAGTCCTTCGATGGCGACTGGTTCAAGACGGGCGACATCGGCTACCTGCGGGAAGACGGGTATCTGTTCATGATCGACCGTGCAAAACAGGTCATTCGTCGATCGAGCGAGAACATCTCGCCTCTCGAAATCGAGATAGCGCTTTCCCAGCATCCCCATGTGGCCGAATGCGCCGTGATCGGTGTTCCCGATCCAATCCGGGGTCAGGAAATCCTGGCATGCGTGCTCGTTGAGGAAAATAGCGAACCCGACATCGATGAACTGTTCGCATTTTGCACGGAGCGCCTCAGCGCCTTCAAAGTGCCGCGTTATATCGAGATATGGGCAGAATTCCCCCGGACCGGCACCATGAAGATCCGAAAGGAAGAATTGAAGGAAGGCAATGCCGACGTCATCAGGCATGATCGGCTGACGTTGTCCGTGCAATCATGAAGCATATGCGGACAGCATGAACGTTCGGTGCGACGGCGCGGTCCCTTTGCGACCGCGCCGTCGCACCCGGCCTATTTCGAAAATTGCAGAAGGTCTCGCGAGAGTTGATCTATCCGGGTGCAGCCCAGCATGGCGAGCGCCCTGCTCGTCTCTTCCCCCAGGATGGTAAGCGCCTTGGCAACCCCCGCTTCGTCGCCCGCCGCCAGTCCGAACGTCGTGGCGCGACCCACCATCACGCAGCTGGCTCCAACGGCGATCGCCTTGAGGATGTCTGCGCCGCGCTTGAATCCTCCGTCCACCATGACGCTCACTTTCGGGGCAACAACATCGACGATAGAAGGCAGGGCCCCGAAAGAGGGCACGCAACCATCAAGACTTCGGCCGCCATGATTTGACACTATAAGTCCATCGACGCCGCAAGACGCGGCAATCACCGCGTCCTCAGCCGTGGATATCCCCTTGACGACGAGGACATCCTGCCAGCGTCTGCGCAGAGCCTTCAGGCATTCCCAGTCGAAGCTCGCTACCGGAAGCGAGGCGAGCGTTTTCTTCTTGCCGAAAAAGTCCCGGTGGCCCTCCGGCATGTCGGGAACCTGCGGCAATCCGCCATTGAGGAGGTAGGGAAATATGGTGGAGAACAGCCAACGCGGTGCTCGCAGCATTTGTCGCACCGCTACCGGGTTCATCGTCCGCTGCATGAAGCCGTTGCGCCACATATATTCGCGATTACCGTTGACCGGCGAATCCATCGTGATGACGAGGACCTTCACGCCGACCTCTTTGGCCACGGCCAAGTGATGATCCATGATGTCCTGCTGCAGCGGGTAAAGCTGCCGCCAGAGCAGGTCACCGCAGATTTCCTTGACCTTCGCCAGCGCCGCGAAGTTGGAATTGCCCAGCGTGTAGGGCACGCCCGCTGCTGCGGCTGCGCGCGCGATCTTATACTCGCCTTTATAGGCCAGCATGCCGACTAGGCCGGTGACGCCGACCCCGACCGGCATTGACTGCTTCACACCAAAGACGGTCGTCGAGATGTCGCGGGTCGTGACGTCCACGCCCACACGTTGCCGGAACAGCGTGCGCTTGATGCTCGCTTCGTTTTCGCGGACGGTGATCTCGTCTTCCGCGCCGCGGTCGATGAATTCATACAGCCCGGCAGGAAGCCGACGCTTCGCGATCCTGGCAAGGTCATCTATATTATATACTCTGTCTAGAACGCCCATGTCGCGTGCATCTCTATTCATTCCCGCTTTTTGCTTTACGCCGATGCCTTCGCGTTGAATCGGGGGTCATATTTCCCCAGCGACGCAATCAACAGGCTCGCCGCAATACTGATCGGTACCGCCCCGATGAAGGCGAACCTGTATGAGCCGTAGTAATCGTAAATGGCGCTCATCAAAGTCGGGCCGATACCGAGGGCCAATGACAGGAGCCCCACGATGATGCCAAAAAAGAGGCCGTAATTCTTCATGCCGAAATGGCGGGACGTCATGTAGGCGGCGATATCAAGCTCTGCTCCGCTCGAAAATCCGAGCAATATGGCAAGCAAGATGGCCATCCCCACCGAACCGTCATAATTGAGCAGGCCGACCATCAGCACTGCCGGGATCGCGAACGCCACGCCTCCGACGATCGATCCGTTGAACCTGTCCAACAGCACGCCGGTGCCGAGCCGACCCACCACGATCGTGGCCCCGGTAATGCTGGCCATCGAACTGGCGACCAGTGTATCCAACCCGGAATCGGTCACGAACGGCACCAGATGCACGACCATGCTGCCTATTACCAACATCGCGAGAAAAGCAGCGAGCGCGAGCTGAATATAGGTCAGCGACAAGAGCCCTTCCCGAGCACCCATTCCATCCAGTTCGACATGCGCGATCTCGTCGTTTCGCCGAGCCGACTTGCGCCGAAGATCGCTCGCGCCATAGAAGAACATAAGGCAGATCGGGAAAACGACCGCGAACCAGATCGCAGCGACACTCACATAGGTCAAGCGCCAGCCCAGTTCCTTGAGGATCAAGGCGCTCAACGCGGGCGCAACGATACCGGCCAGTCCGGTGCCGCTCAACGCCAGTGCGAGTGCGGTCCCACGGACTCGATCGAACCGGCTGGCGACCGCAGTGGTGAAGACCGTTGGCTTCAGCATCAATGCCCCGATCGCGATCATGCACCACAGAAACCACCATTGCCAGATGCTTCCGCTGTTGGTCGCGAGGCTTGCGAAGGCGCCGCAGAATATGACCAGGCCCGGCAGGCATATTCTCCGTGGACCCAACCGATCGATCAACCGCCCGACGAATGGCGCGCAAGTGACCGTGAATCCCGACATGATCAACAAACCCGAAGAGATTTGCGCGCGCGACCAATCGTATTCCTTCTGCAAGGGCAGCATGAAGATGCCCATCGAATAAACCACGATGCTGCTGACGGATATTCCCAGTGCGGATGAGATTATCAGCGGCCAGCCGTCTCTCCATTCCTGCCTTGTCTCAGCGTCCATGCTCGTCCTCTCCGGCGGTCCTATCTCTCGCCTGGTGCTTGCCGGGCCGTCCCTCGCTAAGGGGCGACCATGATCTTGCACTCGCCGCCAGGCTTGCGCAGGCTTTCGAAAACCGTCGGCAGGTCGTCGAGAGACGTCAATCCAGTTACCATCAGCCGTGGCTCGACATGTCCCGCCTCGAAGGCATCGATCGTCATCTGATAATCACCGAGTGTATAGAGCTTCGGAAACTTCAGGGTGACCTCTCGCTGAGCGGCGGCCGAGGCAAGTATCTGCTCCGGGTTCACGCAGAAGCCCAGCGAGACGATCGTCCCTCTTGGCCGCACGCGCGCTATGGCGTTTGCAAGCAGGCCTGCTCGGCCCACGCATTCGAAGACGAACTCGGGCCCCTGTCCGTTCGGCTGCGACGACAGCGGATCGCCGGTGACGTCCGGGGCCGTCACGATGGTGGCGCCTAATCGCATCGCCATTTCGGCGCGCGCCGGATTACCTTCAACCACGTCGATCCTGGCCGCGCCGAAGCGGTGCAGCCAATAGATGACGCCCAGACCTATCGGCCCCGCGCCCATGACCATCGCCTGTGCCCCCGAAACGCCGGGGGTCTGACGCACGCCGTGAAGCGCGACCGCCAGGGGCTCCACCAAGGCCCCATCCTGAAGGGTGATGCTTTCGGGAAGCACCAGGCATTCGCGGGCGCCGGCGACGGCATATTCGGCATATCCACCGGCCAGGAACCGCATCCCTATCCCGCACCAGGCGGGCTCGCCGGCCAGACAGGCGGCACACGCTCCGCAACCGGTGATCGGCAAGGCGGCGACACGATCGCCGACCTTGATATTCCTCACCGACTTCCCGATGGCGACGACTTCCCCCGCGATCTCATGACCCAGCACGAAACCGCTGGGCGGCACATAGAAGCTCCCGGGCTCGGTCATGTGAAGATCGGACCCGCATATGCCGCATCGGCACACCTTGAGGATGACCTGGTCATCAGCCGGTGTCGGTTCGGGGCGCTCCTGGATTGCGAGCGGCTCTCCCAAGGCATTGAAAATGGCAGCTTTCAAAGACTTTCCCCAGCGAGTTGTCGGATATGCTTCCCGCCACATAATTTGCGACTTTCATGTCCCTGCGGCGTCTGATCCGTCTTTAAGGCCGTTTATCGAAGGCACAAGAAGATCGGCCGGCGATAACGACCCGCATGGGGTCGCCCTCCCTGATCACGAGGAAGAAGTCCCTTTCCGCCTCGATCGCGTTCCCCCGTCACGGGACCTCCGCAAACTGGCTTGCAAATGCCGCGGCCCGATCCACATAATGCGCGGCGGAAGCACGCAGCAGCGCCAATTCTTCTGCCGTCAGAGCACGCGCATCGACCGCCGGAACACCCATGATCAGTCGGCCAGGCTGAAATTTCTTCCCTCTCGTCACCATCGCCCCCGCCGCCACGAGACAATCATCGCCGATCACCGAGCGGTCCAATATCATCGCGCGCATGCCGACGAGTACTCTATTGCCAATGATGCACCCGTGCAGCATCGCATGATGTCCCACGGTACAATCTTCGCCGATGATACAGGGCGCGTCCGCGTCGGAATGCAGAACCGAACACTCCTGCACATTGCTCCGCGCCCCGATCGCGATTTCACTATTGTCCGCGCGGATCACGGCGCCGAACCACACGCTCGACCGCGGCGCCATGCGCACCTGGCCGATGAGATCGGCGGACGGAGCAACCCACGCGCCCTCCGCTATTTCGGGTTTTTGGTCGCCAACGGCATATTTTGGCATGTTTACCTCCATATTCAGCGCAACGAACGATAATTCGAACCGACGATCAAACCGGCGCGGGCTGAAAAGATGATCGCGTCACGGAATAGGGTCGACAAAATAGCAGCAATATCGCCGCGACCGAAAAAGCAGCCATGAAGAGGATAATGACATTGTTGTAATTGCCCGGTCTTACAAGAAGAGGCGGCAGAAGTTGTCCGCCGAGGCAGCCGATCATGAAGACACCAAATATGATGCCGCTGATGACACCGAAATTTTTAAGGCCGAAATACTGCACCGCCAGATAGGAAATCATGTTGAACTCAGCGCCTGTCGACAAACCTACACTGACGGCGACCAGGCAAACGACGGCATAGCCGGGCGTGGCCGTCAGAATGGCCCACCCGCCGACCACGGGCAACAGCAGGGCAATCGCCGCCAGGCGCGAGGCCAACATATTGTCCATCAACGCTCCGGCGGCAAGGCGTCCGCAGATGGCGGCAATCGACAGCATACTGACGGCGCTCGCCGCCGAAATCAGAAAAAAGCCGCGGCTTGTCAGCATGGGAACGAGGTGCACGATAAATCCCGCGATCCCGACGCCGGCCGCCAGAAAAGCAATGATGATAAGCCAGAACTCCCGCGCCCTGAACGCCTGGGCCAGCGACATGCCGACAGGGTCTTTTCCGCGCGCCGGCGTGGCCTCAACGGCTTTCGAGGCCGATGGACGAGGGGCCGGCTCCCGAAGGAAGAACCAGGCCAGCGGAAAGGTGGATAGCAACATATAGCCGCCAAGGGCGATATAGGCCCAGCGCCAATTGAGAGTACCGACCACCAGCGTCGCGAGTATGGGCGCCACCGCACCGGCGAAATTGGAGCCGCACAGAGCCACCGAAACCGCCAGCCCTCGTCCTTTGACGAACCGTTCGACGATGTTTCTCTGCCATACCATGGGAGACGCCAAAATCGTGCCGACGCCGACAACGATATAGCAGCCCAGAAAAGCCGCCAGCGACTTCGGTACCAAGCCGATGGCGGCTGTCCCCAGCGCGATGACGACCGTGCCGAGCAGCCCGAGTGGGCGCGCGCCGACCCGATCCATGACATGTCCGCAGATCGGTGAGCAAATACCGGTCATGACTGAGACGATGCCAAGCCCCAAAAGGACGGTTTCGGTACGCCAGCCGAAGTCATGGCTGATGGCACCTATGAATATGCCGATCGAATAGGTATGGACCGAAGTCAGCCCCACACCCATGGCGGCGGCCAGCAGCAGCGGCCAATTCTCCCTGAATTCGTCGCGAATACCGTGCGCAGGTTCCGTGTCGTTCACATGCATCGGGATAGCCTAGCCTGGATTTTCAGGGAGGGGCCAATGCCGCGATGGACAGAGGCCCCTCTCATGCCGCAACGCAATTCCACCATTTGATCGAACTAACATTTCACCGTGCCCTGCAGAACGATCTCCCGGGGACGAAGCGAATAGACGGTATACGTGCCGGCCACGCCGAACGTTCGATCAAGGCCCACTACCTTGATATATTGGTTTGTCAGATTGCGGCCGATCAGGGAAAGCTCCCACTTGTCATCCCGCGTGGCGATCCGCGCATTGGCGTCAAGACGCCAGAAGGACTTCTGGAAAAGATCGGGATCGCCATTCTCATGGATGAAATATTTGCTGGTATGTTTGAAATCACCGCCGAGGCCGAATTTCATGTTTGACCCAACCGGCGCCTCGTAGGTGAACCCTCCCGAAATAACGCCCTTGGGCGCGCGCCCCAGCTGTTGGCCCGAACGATCGTAAAAGCCAGCGCTGGAACAGGCAGCCGTACCGGCGATCCGGGCGTAACATTGCGCACCCTGGTAACTAATGAACTTGGCATCGTTATAGGCTGCATCGGCATGCAAATTCAGCGCTCGCGAGGCCTGCCACGCAACCGAGCCTTCCACACCCGTCGTCCGCGCCTTGCCAGCGTTCCTGATGAAATAGGACGTACCCTGAATACTGGTAAGCTGCAGGTTGGTGAAATCGTACCGGTAGGCCGTCGCATCCAGCCGGACAGTGCGATTGAACAGCTCGGCCTTGATGCCGGCTTCGAACCCGTTCGACTTTTCGGGGCTGAACGCCAGCTGCGACGGGTTGGCGATGTTGCTCGCGCCCAGGGTCGCCGGATTGGAAATACCGCCCGACTTGTAGCCGGTCTTGTACGCGACATAGACCATCACGTCATTCGATGGCTTATACCGCAAGGCAAGTTCGGGCGACCAGTCGGAGAAGGCGTTCTTGACCCGGAGAGTGTCGCCGACTGGCGCCAGCCCGAATGCCGCCCCGAGCGGGTTGACATAGTCCTCCATAAAAAAACTGTCTTTGGTCTCGTGCGTGTAGCGCACGCCGCCGGAGAGTTCGAGCTGATCGACGATCGTCCATTTCAGCTGGCCGAAAGCCGAGTAGGTCTTGCCGTCGTTGATATAATGATCCCTGAACGTATAGACCGAGTTGCCGTTGCTGGCATCGAAGCCGACAAAGCCGAGCAATGTCTGATAACCGTTGCGCCGGTGCGCATCCTCGAAGAACGCGCCCACAGTGAAATTGAGGGGACCATCATAGGCGCTTTGCAGGCGGATCTCTTCGCTGAAATTATGGTCGCGCTCACTCGGCGTCGCGGCCACGATATTCTCAAAATCGCGCGCGGCATTGAAGTAATTCGCCGTTTGGAGTCTCGTATATCCGGTGATCGAGGTCAGGGTCAGCGGCCCTAGCTGATAGACGACGTTCAACGAGGCGAGCCAGGTTTTCAGTTTGCCATATCCCTTGCCGCCCTTCCTGGACGCGAACGGCCAGTTGGCGAGCAGTTCGGCGGGATGAGTACCACTCGACGACCGACGATCGAGATTGCAATCGCTATGTGGATCGATGACGTAACTGCCCAATCCTGGCTGAAACGTCGCCAGAGTGCCCCGTATCGCGTCGGCTGACCCGGGCAGACAATATGCTTCGGAGCTATCGGTCGATCCCCCGTCCATCTTGCTACCCGTGACCTTCAACGTGGCGCTGAAATCGGTCGTGGGCTTCCACTTCAGCGTTAACCTTCCGGCGATCTGCCGGGTGTCGGGCGCGGTGTTGAAGAGCGGGCCCGGTATGGTGAATCCCGGATAGCTGACAGACGGAGTAGGCGGCACCCGGTTCTTTATCCAGCCGTCGAGCTTCGAATATCGGGCCGCGACACGAAAACGCAGGCTTTCGGTAATCGGTCCAGATACATATCCTTCTACGAATTTTTCCTTCGCCTCGAATTCATATCCGCCGCGCAACATCGCCGACAAGTCGCCCGTCGGGGCGGCAGACGTTATCGAGACAACGCCCGCCGGCGAGTTCTTGCCGAAAAAGAGCGCCTGAGGGCCTTTCAGCACTTCCACTTGCGCAAGGTCGAACTGCGCCGCGCTGAGATAGTGAGCACGCCCCAAAGGGACGCCATCGACATTTATCCCGACCGACTGCTCGACGCCGGGATCCAGAAATGACGTTGCGATGCCGCGGATCGCTATGGAGCCGCCGGTGCCCGCAGTAGCAGGTGCAACGATCAGGTTTGGCGTTAATTGCGCGATCTGCGTCATATCGGACACATGCGCCCGCTCGATCGTCTGCGCCGAAAGCGCGGTGACCGCTACCGGCACGTCGATCAGGCGCTCTGCGCTGCGACGCGCCGTGATGACGATCTCCTCCAGGCCGGCACTGGATTGCGGAACCAAATCTGAAGAAGAATTGGGAACCTGTTGAGCGAAAGCGCTTGTAGCGATCACCGTAGAGCCACAAGCCAAGAGCAACCGAATAAAATGCTCTTTCCTAGACATAGCGCCCTCTCCCTTTTTCTTTTAATATTATTCTATGGCCAAATAGAGGAAATGGCCCCGGCAAACATTTCTCTGCCCGATTTTCAAGTAGGGAGACTTTCAAAACCGCCTGATCGGCACAACATATTTTACTGCAGCCTGTACTGCAGATTTCCGTGGCCGTTATACGCCTGCTGTTCCTGCGACAGCGAACCATCGCCAAAAATGGGAAGGGCAATCACCATCGATTTCCGCGATGTCGGGCGCTGCGAAATCGTGAGATGCGGGCTTGGTCCGTGACGAGGCCATCCTGCCTGCGATCCCGGCAGCCCGGCTGTTGGTGAACAGGAAAGCGGCCTGCCGAAATTGCGTTTGGTAAATGGATCGCTGACGCGTCCGGCACCCCCCAGCACGAACCTCTCGGTCAGATCATCGAGCGGTCGTGTGGGGGGATGCGCGGTACAGCGTAAAATGGCTCGTCCCGGCGCGACCCAGCGGGCCTCAGATCGCCGCGATACCGGCAAGCGCGGCCTTTTCGTCATTATCGCTGGTGTCCCCGGTCACGCCGACCGCACCGATCAACTCGCCGTTGTCGGCCTGGATCAACACTCCTCCGGCAGCGGGAACGATGCCTTGGGGATTCAGCCCGGCCGCGGCGTTGATAAAGGTGGGACGTTCCACGGCCATCTCGCCGATGGTCCGGGAGGAAACACCCAGCGCCAGGGCGCCTGAAGCTTTGGCGATGGCGATTTGAGGCCGCAGGTTCGACGATCCGTCCTCGCGGGCAAGGCCGACAAGATGGCCTCCGGCGTCGAGCACCGCGACGGTCAGCGGCTTGAGGCCGAGCGCGCGGCCCTCCTTTAACGTGCCGGCAATGATGGCCTGGGCCTGGTCGAGACTAATCTTGGTCATTGAGCATTACTCCAAACTAAGTTGGGCAAGAGCGGCCGGCCTGGGCCCCCCGGTTGCCCAGTCGAGCAGTTCGACGGTGTGGACCACGGGCAAGCCGGAGAAACGTGCGATCTGCGTGGCGCAGCCGATGTTGCCGGTGGCGACGACCTGGGCATCGAGCGCGTCCAGCGTATCCGCCTTTCGCTGCCCGAGCCGGTTCGCGATCTCGGCCTGCAGGATATTATATGTGCCGGCCGACCCGCAGCACAGATGCGCCTGGGTGGGCAGCCGAACCGTGTAGCCCGCCTCGGCCAGGAGGCGTTTGGGCGCCTCCGTCACCTTTTGCCCATGCTGGAGCGAGCAGGCCGGATGATATGCGACCGCGACCCCTCGCGGCGTGACGGCTGGCAAGGCGATACGCGCCAGATACTCGCTGATGTCCATCGCCATCGCGGAAATCCGGGCCGCCTTCTCGGCATAGGCCGGATCGCCTCGCAGCATGAAGCCGTAATCCTTGATCGTGGTTCCACAGCCCGACGCCGTGACAAGGATCGCGTCGAGTCCACCGCCAGCTCCATCGAGGCCTTCGATTTCCCGCATCCATGAGTCGACATTCCGCCGCGCGGCATTGAGGGCATCGCCCTCACGGCCCATATGGTGGACCAGCGCCCCGCAGCACCCTTCGCCCTTCGCGAACACCACCTCATGCCCGCAACGGGCCAGGAGCCGTACTGCCGCTTCCTGAAATTCGGGACGCAGTACTGGCTCCGCGCAGCCTCGCAGCATCGCGACCCGCCCCTTGCGCTCGGGCACGCGGCTGGCCCGGACCTCACCCCGTCGCGGCATCCGCCTCGGCGCCAGATCGAGCATGGCCGCCAGCGGACGCAGTGCGCCGATCTTCCGGAAAGCGGGCATCAACGGCTTCGCAAGCGGAGCAAGGGTCAGCGCCCAGCGAAACCGCCCCTGGTGAGGCAGCACGAAAGCGAGCAGGCTACGAAAGAAGCGATCGGAAAGCGGCCGATGGTAGCGCTGCTCGATATGCGCACGCGCATGATCGACCAGATGCATGTAATTCACCCCTGACGGGCATGTCGTCATGCATGACAGGCAGGACAGGCAGCGGTCGACGTGCTTCACCACCTCCGCGCTAGGCGTGCGGTCGTGCTCCAGCATGTCCTTGATCAGGTAGATGCGCCCGCGGGGCGAATCCAGTTCGTCGCCCAGCAGAACATAGGTCGGGCAGGTGGCCGTGCAAAAGCCGCAATGGACGCATTTGCGGATCACGCTCTCCGAGCTCTGCATCGCCGGCTCGGCGAGCAGCTCAGGCGGGAAGCTGGTCTGCATGTACGTCCTCCAGGAAACGACCGGTGGCAAAAACGCCGGTGGGATCAAACGCCCGGCGAACCCGCTGCTCCAGCGCGGCAAGTCCCGCCGCGCGCGGATGGATCGCCGGAATATGGGCCCGCATGGTTCCGGGTGCGCGGACCAAGGCCGCCTCCCCGTCCAGCCGGGCGGCCTCTTCCCGTACCTCCTGCCCCTCGCCGTCGAGCGCTACCCACAAGCGGCCGCCGCCCCAGTCCATCGCCCAGTCGATGCCCAGCGGCTGAAGCCGGTCGATCAGCGCGGGCGCATGGCGCGGCGGCAGGTGGACCTGCCAGCGGACGGCGCCGGCCAACGCGTCGCCCGTCATCGCTTCGGCCCATAGCGATGCGCCTTCGGCCTCGGCGAGGCGGCGCGGCTCGCAATGCCTGGCGAGTATGGCCGGCACGGCCCCGCACCGCGCTTCGACCGACGGCACGAAGCCGCTGACGCGCAGCAGGGTTAGACCGCGCCGCAGATGCGCGGCGGCGGAAATTTCGGCATTGCTTCCCAGGGCGCAGGCCATCGCGGCATGTGCCGCGACAGGAGACAGCCCCTGCGCCGCCAGAGTCACGGTCATGCGTGGGGCAGGCAGGACCTTGAGGGTCAGTTCCGTCATCGCGCCCAGGCGGCCCCAGGACCCCGCAAGCAGTTTGGGCAGGTCATAGCCGGTCACGTTCTTGACCACCTTGGCCCCGGCGACGAACGTCTCGCCCCGCCCGGACACAGCGGTGAAGCCGAGCAGATGGTCCCGTGCGCTCCCGGCGGTTACCCGGCGCGATCCGGCGACGCCCGCCGCGACGGCGCCACCGATGGTGGACCCCTCCCCGCCCCATGGTTCGAACGCGAGCATCTGTCCTTCGCTAGCGACAAGCGCCTGGATATCGGCCAGCGCGGTGCCCGGCCGGACGGTGAGGACGAGTTCGGCTGGATCATAGTCGATGACGCCGGAGAGACCGGCAAGGGAAACCTCGGTCGTCTCGCGCGGCGCACCAAAGCCTCGCCTGGTTCCACCACCGACCAGTTCCAATGTACGGCCCGCCACCGCCGCATCCGCGACGATCTGGCGCAGGTCCTGCGCATCCCTTGGCGCAAGCATCAGAACCGCTCCAGTTCGGGGAACGGCAGCGCGCCGTGATGAACATGGACCCGCCCCAGTTCCGCGCAGCGGTGAAGCGTGGGAAATACCTTGCCCGGGTTCAGCAGCAGTTCCGCATCGAACGCGCATTTCACTCTCTGCTGCTGCTTCAGGTCCTCCTCGCCGAACATTTCCGGCATCAGATCGCGCTTTTCAATGCCGACGCCATGCTCGCCGGTCAGCACGCCGCCCACCTCGACGCACAGGCGCAGAATGGCATTGCCAAATTCCTCGGCGCGGTCGAGTTCGCCCGGTATGTTGGCATCGTAGAAGATCAGCGGATGGAGATTGCCATCACCGGCATGAAACACATTGGCAACACCCAGCCCATAGTGGGCGGAAAGCTCCTCCATCTGCCGGAGAACTTCGGGCAAGCGACGACGGGGGATCGTGCCGTCCATGCAATAATAGTCGGGCGAAATCCTGCCCACGGCCGGAAACGCCGCCTTACGCCCAGCCCAGAACGCCATGCGCTCGGCCTCGTCGGTCGAAACGCGGATCGTCGTCGCGCCATTGCCGTCCGCGATCCGGACGATCTCACCGATCAGATGATCGCATTCGGCAGCGGGTCCGTCCACCTCGACAATCAGCAATGCACCGACATCGAGGGGATAGCCCACATTGACGAATGCCTCGGCCGCGTGAATGGCCGGGCGGTCCATCATTTCCATACCGGCAGGAATGATCCCCTCGGCGATAACCTGGGCTACGCAGGCCCCTGCGCTTTCCGCGTCGGGAAATCCCACCAGCACCGCGCGCGCCGTCTCCGGCTTTGGCAATATCCGCACCGTCACTTCGGTCACCACGCCGAGCAATCCCTCCGACCCGACGACAACGCCAAGCATATCCAACCCCGCCGGATCGAGGCGATCTCCCCCCAGCCTGACGACTTCGCCATCCATCAGCACCAGTTCGACGCCCAGGACATTGTTGGTGGTGAGGCCGTATTTGAGGCAGTGCACACCGCCGGAATTTTCCGCGACATTACCGCCGATCGAACAGGCGATCTGGCTTGACGGATCAGGCGCGTAGTAGAATCCCCGCCCCTCGACCGCCTGGGTGATGGCGAGGTTGGTGACACCGGGCTGCACGACCGCAACACGGTCTTCATAGTCGATGTGGAGTACCCGCTTGAACTTGCCCATGCCCAGCAGCACCGCGTCGGCCAGCGGCAGCGCCCCTCCGGAAAGCGACGTTCCCGAACCGCGCGGCACCACCCGAACGCCTTCGGCATGGCACCAGCGAAGCACCGCGGAAACCTGCTCCACCGTTTCGGGCAGCACCACCAGCATCGGGGGCTGACGGTAGGCCGTCAGCCCGTCAGATTCCCATGGGCGTAACGCATCGGGATCGTCCATCACCCCTTCACCGGGCACGATGGACCGCATCGCCGCGACGATCCGCCCGCGTTTGGCGATCGTCCCGGCGTCCGGGGCCGGCATCGCTATGGACATTGCAGCACTCCAATCAGCCGGGTCAGCCGGCGGCTTTCGCCTGCTGACGGAATTTATGCAGCAGCGGCTCGGTATATCCGTTCGGTTGCGTGGTGCCATCGAATATAAGCGCACGCGCTGCCTGGAAAGCCAGGCTGCCCTGGGGATTGCTCGCCATTGGGCGGTAAAGCGGATCGGTCGCGTTCTGGGCATCGACCTTCGCCGCCATGCGCAGCAGCGCCTCATCGACCTCGGCAGCGGACACGACGCCGTGGAGCAGCCAATTGGCGATGTGCTGGCTCGAGATGCGCAGCGTCGCCCGATCCTCCATGAGGCCGACGTCGTTGATGTCGGGAACCTTGGAGCAACCGACGCCCTGATCAACCCAGCGCACGACGTAGCCAAGAATGCCCTGGGCGTTATTGTCGATCTCCTCGCGGATCTCCTCGGTGGACCAGTTCCGGCCGGTCTCCAGCGGAATCGTCAGCAGTGCGTCCAGGCTACAGACACCTTCGGCCTTGCGCTCGGTCTGGCGGGCGAACACGTCGAGCCGGTGATAATGGGTGGCGTGCAGCGTCGCGGCCGTCGGCGAAGGAACCCAGGCCGTGTTCGCGCCGCTTTTCGGGTGGCCGATCTTCTGCACCAGCATGTCGCCCATCCGGTCGGGCATAGCCCACATGCCCTTGCCGATCTGGGCCTTGCCGGAAAGCCCGCATTCCAGGCCGATCTGAACGTTGCGGTCCTCGTAAGCCGTGATCCAGGCGCTCGATTTCATATCGCCCTTGCGCAGCATCGGCCCGGCCTGCATCGATGTGTGCATCTCGTCGCCGGTGCGATCGAGGAAGCCGGTGTTGATGAACATGATGCGGTGCCTGACCGCGTGGATGCAGGCCGCGAGGTTGGCGGACGTCCGGCGCTCCTCGTCCATCACGCCGATTTTCAGCGTGTGGCGGGCGAGGCCCAGCATGTCTTCAATCGCATCGAACAGGTCGTTGGCGAACGCGGCCTCTTCGGGCCCGTGCATTTTCGGCTTCACGATATAGACCGATCCCGCGCGACTGTTGCGCAGCGGACCGTCGCCCTTGAGGTCGTGCAGCGCAATGGCGGTCGAGACGATCCCGTCGAGGATCCCTTCGGGCGCCTCGGAACCATCGGGCAGCAGCACCGCCGGCGTCGTCATCAGATGGCCGACATTGCGCACCAACAGCAGCGAGCGCCCCGCCAGCGTGATCGAACCGCCGTCGGTCGCGGTATAGGAGCGGTCGGGGTTGAGGCGACGTGTAATGAACGTCCCGCCCTTTTCGAAGCTATCCTTCAGGTCGCCCTTCATCAGCCCGAGCCAGTTGGAATAGGCCAGAACCTTGTCCTGGGCATCGACGGCCGCGACCGAGTCCTCGAAATCACAGATCGTGGTGATCGCCGATTCCAGCAGGATGTCGGCGATCCCGGCCGCGTCATCTTTGCCGATAGCGTGATCGCGATCGATCACCACTTCGATGTGCAAGCCATTATGGATCAGAAGCAGATTCTCGCCCGCCCGGCCGATGAGTTGGCCGGGATCCACCAGAACAGGCTCCCCTCCGGTCCATTCAGCCCACTTGCCGCTCTCCAGCGGCACGGTTTCGTCCAAAAACGTCTTTGCCCAGCCGATGACCTCTGCGCCCCGCGCTTTGTCATAGCCTTTGCCGGCCGGCGCGCCAGAAACCGCATCGGTGCCGTAAAGCGCATCGTACAGGCTACCCCAGCGGGCATTGGCGGCATTCAGAAGGAAGCGGGCGTTCGTAACCGGAACGACCAGCTGCGGCCCCGCGACCTGAGCCAGTTCAGTGTCGACATTGATCGGATCGACCAGGAAGGGCGCTGGCTCGGGCGCAAGGTAGCCGATCTGAGACAGAAAGGTCTTATACGCTTCCATATCGAAGGCCTGGCCCCGGCGCTCGCGATGCCAGTCGTCGATTGTCGCCTGGATCGTATCTCGCTTCACCAGCAGCTCGCGATTGCGAGGCACGAACCGCTCGAAAATCGCCGCCGCGCCGCTCCAGAACGCGTCGCGCTCCATGTCGGTGCCCGGAAGCACCCGGTCGTCCACAAACTGGGCGAGTTCCGTGGCAACTTTCAGTCCGGCCTTTTCGATGTAGCTGGTCATCGCGAATGCCTCCTTTGGACGGGTTGGCTAGCGGTGATTGCGCTATTGCGGTAGAGGGCAATAATTCAAGGCAGCCTTTCCACAGGGGAAACAATGTTCGATCCGGATTACGACCTTTTCCTGGACATTGTGGCCAATGGGAGCATCTCGGCCGCGGCCCGCAGTCGGGGCGCGTCGGTGGCGAGCCTGTCGAAACGCCTCGCGCGACTTGAACAGCGGGTAGGCGCCACGCTCGCCCATCGCACGACCCGGCGGCTGTCCCTCACCAGCGCCGGACAGGACCTGGCCGACACGTTGCTGCCGATGCGCGCCAATATCGATGCCGTGGAGGAACGGCTGGCGGGCCGTGGTGCCGATCTGGCCGGTCGGCTCCGGGCGACTGCGCCTACATCCTATGGGCGCATTGCACATCCTGCCGTGCCTGCCCGATTTCCTGGCGGCTCATCCCAAGGTCGAGCTCACGATCGACCTCTCCGATCAATATGTCGATATGCTGGACGGGCGATACGACATCGCCATTCGCATCGGAACGAGGATCGGCCCGGGCCTTTCCGGCCACCGGCTGCTGGCGGCGGAAGGACAATTGCCATGGCAATTGAGCGGACCGGATGGGACCGTCCTGCATAGCGGAAAAAGCTACGTCCACACCAACTCCAGCGAGGTCGTGCGGGAACTGGCCATCGGCGGCTGCGGCATCGCCCTGCGCTCGCTCTGGGATGTCGCAGACCAGTTGGGGAAGGGAACCTTGCGCCGCGTGCTCCCCCAATATCATGGCTCGCAGGACGTCGGCATCTTTGCCGTTCATGCCTCGGCGCCCGTCATTCCGACGCATCTTCAGGCTCTGGTCGACCATCTTGCCGCGCATAGCTCGGGCAGCTACTCAACCGACCGTAACGGATCATAATCTTTGATCGACGAACGAGAACGGTGCGTCCTTTCGAGACATGTTCGACGCGCGGTGCGCGATTCCGCAACACCCGGAGGCCGGATCATTTGGCACGCCGGACACAGCGGAAGCCGATGTGGCGGGTGGAGGTTTCAATTGTCTCGACATGGCGCGCGGCGGGACGATAGCGCTGGCAATAATTGGCCGCGCACAGGTGCGAGCCACCCTTGATCACCTTGCGGCCGATCCGCAATTGCGGATTGGCGGGGTCGAGGCTCTGCTTCAAGCTGCCACCGCGCGGATTGGCCACGACGCAGCAACCCGCCGCCCCTTTCCGATTGTCTTGCCACCAGTCCCGCGTCCATTCCCAGACGTTGCCGATCATGTCGAACAGGCCGTACCCATTGGCCGGATAGGTGCCGACGGGGGAGGTGCGTTCCCATCCATCCTCCATCGTGTTGGCGAAGCGGAACAACCCCTGCCAATAGTTCGCCAGCATGGCTCCGCCGGGTGCGAGTTCATCGCCCCAGGCATAGTCCTTGCCGTCGAGCCCGCCACGGGCGGCATATTCCCATTCGGCCTCCGTCGGCAGGTCCTTCCCCGCCCATTTGGCGTACGCCGCGGCGTCTGCCCAGGCGACATGGACCACCGGATGATGCTCGATCCCGTTCAGCCCGCTGTCCGGCCCGGTGGGATGAGACCAGTCCGCGCCGAACTCGAAAGTCCACCAGCGCATGGGATCCCGCGTGTCAACCGGCACCGCGCTTTTGCGGAACACCAGCGATCCTGCGCGGTCCATCCCGGGTAGCATGCCGGGATAATCCTTCGGATCGGGCGCGCGTTCGGCCCGGGTGATGTAACCGGTCGCGGCGACGAACGTGGCGAACTGCTGGTTCGTCACCGGCATCTCGTCGATCCAGAAGCCGTCCACCCGCACTCGGGCGAGCGGGGCCTCCTCCGGATAGAAGGCAAGCGAGCCCATCGAGAACTCGCCCCCCTCGATCCAGCGCATCTCCGGCAAAGGCTTGGTCACTGATGCGGTCGTGCCTGTCCCAGTGGCCCCAGATCGACCGTCAGTTTGCGCAGTTCACCGGTATAGGCATTGGAACGGTCCGGAGTCTCGGCAACAGGGACGCCGCCATCGAAGCCGATATCGAAATTCTCGTTGAACCCGTCCTGCATGGCCATCGATCGAGCGAGCGGCTTCTCGGCAACCTGTTTCCCGTCGACAAAGATGCGAACGACGCCGCCCTTGCCAAAGCCGCCCCCGGCATAGTCGAAATCGTAATCCACCTGCGCATCGCGACCCGTGGCAAGCGCGTCGGGCGCCACCAGGCTGAACTGATCCGAAAGCAGGGCCGACAGCCCGTGGTGAACCGCCGGTCGGCCATTTTCGATGCCGAAGCTCCAGCCGCCCAGATTGCTCCCGATCGCCGCAAGCACGCCCTCGCCGACCGTAACATCGGCGTGAACCCGGAACGCCCGGCCCCCCAGCGCCGGGGCGACATCCGCGGGCAGGCTGATGCCCTTCCCCCAATATTCATAATGGGTGCGAGCCGGCACATAGCTGCGCACCGCCGTTCCGCTCCGCGCGGGGCCTGTGCGATCGTCCAGCGGATAAACGTGGTTGCGCCGCGCCTCGGCATCGAACAGCTGCTGCATCCGGGCCAGTTGCTGCGGGTTGGACTGGGCCAGATCTTGCGTCTGGTTGAAGTCCACTTTCAGGTTATAGAGTTCCCATTTGTAGTCGGGCGCCAAATTGACGTCGCCGTGAGGGCCGCTCGCCATCTGCCAGGGCTTGCGCTGCGGCGTCGTGGAGGCGAGCCAGCCGTCTGAATAGATGGCACGGTTACCCAGCATCTCGTAATATTGGACCTTGTGCGTCGACGGCGCGGCCGGACTGGCGAAGCTGTAGGTCATGTCGACGCCGTCAATCGGCTGCTGCTGGACCCCGTCAACCTGCGCTGGCGCCTGGACGCCCGCAGCGTGGAGCAGGGTCGGGAACACATCGATCACATGATGATATTGGGTGCGCAAGCCGGTCCCGGCAATGCCCTTCGGCCAGGAGATCACGGCCCCGTTTCGGGTGCCTCCAAGATGCGAGGCGATCTGCTTGTAGAAGGGAAAAGGCGTGCTCATCGCCTGAGCCCAGCCGGTGCCGTAGTTGCTATGGACCAACGGGCCGCCAATCGCGTCGATGCGGGTCCAGCGTTCCTCCGGGGTAAGGCGGCGGTTGGCGATTTCGCTCACTTCTCCCAAGCTGCCCTCCGGCGAACCGGCGCTGTCCGGCCCATTGTCGCCCTCCACGAAGACGATAAGCGTATTGTCGCGCTGCCCCATGCGATCGAGTTCGTCGAGTATGCGGCCGAACTGCGCGTCCTGGAAGGAGAGTTGGGCGGCGAATGCTTCCATCATCCGCTCTTGCAGTGCCCGTTCCTCGGGGCGCAGACTCGACCATTTGGGAATGTCGGTCGACCAGATCGGCAGCTGGACGGTCTTGGGCACAAGCCCCATTGCCTTTTGCCGGGCCAGCGTCTGCCGGGCGATTTCCTCCCAGCCCCCCGCGAACTTACGTTTGAACCGCGCCATCCAGTCCGCTGGGGCCTGGTGTGGAGTATGGGCCGATCCCGGCGCATAGTACAGGAAGAACGGCTTGTCCGGATCGGCGGCCTTCTGCTGGTGTATCCACCCGATGGCCTCGTCAGCCATGCGCTGATCGAGGATTGGCTGCGCCTTGTCGTCCGCGACGCGCACCGAGTTGCGGTAGAGCGTCGGCCGCCACTGGTCGGTGTCCGAACCCAGAAAACCGAAGAAATACTCGAACCCCAGACTCGTCGGCCAATAATCGCGCGGGCCAGCCGAACTGAACGGGCCGTGGGGCATATCGTGGTGCTTGCCGAGAAACGCGGTGTTATATCCGTTCTCGCGCAGCACCTCGGCCACGGTGGCCGCGCTCTTGGGCATCATTCCGTTATAGCCCGGCACTGGCTGCGGAAAGTCGGTCAGGGAGCCCATGTTTACCGCATGGTGGTTACGCCCGGTCAACAAGGCCGCGCGGGTGGGCGAGCACATGGCGGTGGTATGGAACTGGTTATACTTCAGCCCCCGCGCCGCCAGTCGATCCAGGTTGGGAGTCGGAACGGGCCCGCCAAAGGTCGAAGCCGCGCCGAAACCCACATCATCAGTAAGGACGAGCAGGATGTTCGGCGCGTTTGCGGGGGCTTTTGCGATGGCTGGATACCCTTGCGCCGCCCCCGCTGCGGGCACGCTCGCCTCCTGCGCGCCTGCCTGAGGGGCCTGAACCAGTGCAAAGGCGGATATGCCGGCGGCAAGGGCGCGCCAGACCTGCTGGAACATGACGTCTCTCCATCTCATTCAGCCGGGTCTGCGAAATGCGCACGGACGGCCCGTTATTGTTGCACCGAAGGCTGTTCTTATGCGGCGGTATCACCCAGGGTTTCCCTACACCACCTGTAAAGCATCGGTACCAGGAGCCAAGAGGGACTATGGGCATCAGCCGCGTATGCCCGTCATTGCCCCGTTCAATCTTTGCCGGCGTCAAAGGCCAGCAACGCCCGGGCGGCCTCCGCACCGTTCAAATTATGGTTGGTTCGGCTCGCTATCCGCCAGCCCTCTTCGGTGCGCTTCCAGTGCCACTTGCTCGCGGAAACGCGCTTCACCCAGAACCGATCCGCCTTCGAATCCCACACCACCAGCAACTGATGACTTCGACCAGTGGCTTCGTCGCCATTCAAAACAATGTGGGGAGGCGTGACGATGTGACCGCACCCCGGAGCAAGAACGTCCTGATGACCCGGTCCTTCGAACATCGCCTGAATATCCGCACGGCCTTCCATCCGCAGCACATCCAGCACGTCATAGACTCCGTCCTCCGCCCATAATTTGGGCGGAGCAGTCGTGGATCCGCTATCGGCCGCCGGCCCATATTGCGCGACGAGCTGGGCAATTTCCTTATAATCCTCCAGCTGCCTTACCCGCTTTGCCAGTTCTTCGACCTGGTGTTGCAAATCCGAACTCATGTGGCAGCTCTCCTAATGACATGTACGGCGCCTATTATGTGAAATCAGCCGACGTCAGCGCAGACGGCATGTTCGCCTTACCTACCTGGTATAGGATCGGATGCTTCCAGTTTGCGATCGATCCTGTGTCCAGCGCATCCTGTGCCGGTTAATCTGGCTATGGACCGTTTCCATATAGCATCGTGACGACGATCAGGATGCCCAATTTTGCAGCGAGGCCTGCAAAATCCCAAGAGACCGCAAAGATGGGCACCTGGCCGCCAAAACCCGCCGGAATGGGCCGAAATCCGCCTCTTCCGACGCTGATCGGCCTTGTCGGATCCGGCTGGATTTTTGAGGATAGGCCGTGCAAGGAGTCCGGCGCGCCACACCGCACATAATGAGATTCTGCTATCGTCAAGCAAGTGGCGATGTCTCATGATATGATACAAGAGGAGTTGACCGCCATGGTCTCAGTCGATGCCCTGTTTGAACCGTTGCGCATCGGTGCAACCACACTTCGCAACCGGCTGGCCATGGCACCCATGACGCGGTGCTTTGCGCAGGACGAGGTGCATGATCCGCGAGCGGTGGAATATTATGCCCGGCGCGCGCGTGCGGGGATCGGCCTCATTATCAGCGAGGGCAGTCCGCCTCCGACCCCCGAGGCACCGTATCACCGCGACGTTCCGGGGTTTGGCAGCCAAGCGGCGCTCGACAAGTGGAAAGACATCGCGGACGCGGTCAATGCCGCCGGCTCGCATATGCTTGTCCAGCTCTGGCATGCCGGTATCTTGCGGGACGCGGCTGCTTCGCGCTATCCTGACGTGCCTTCCATTGGTCCGTCGGGCGTTTTTCCGGTCATACGGCCCGACAACCCCGAAGTGGTCGAAAACCAGGTCATCGGACGGGAGATGACGCTGGCGGATATCGAGAGGATCATCGAACTCTTCGCGTCAACCGCCAAGACCTGCCAGAACCTTGGCTTCAGTGGTATAGAAATCCACGCCGCTCACGGATATCTTTTCGATCAGTTTTTCTGGGAGGAAAGTAATCTAAGGACCGACAGATATGGCGGTGATGTTGCTGGACGTACCCGGTTTGCAGTGGAAACTGTACAGGAAATCCGACGTCGCACGGGTCCCGATTTTCTGATCGGACTTCGCTTCTCCCAGTTCAAGCCGCCACTGTACAACGCCAGACTTGCCCACACCCCCAACGAGTTGGAAAGCTTCCTGGAGCCGCTGGCGTCGTCGGGACTGGATTTGATCCATGTGTCGACGCGCCGTTTCTGGGTGCCTGAATTCGAAGGAAGCGATCTCACGCTCGCTGCCTGGACCAAGAAGATAACCGGTCTGCCTACGATCTCGGTCGGTTCAGTCGCTCTCGACGTCGCCTTCGACCCCCGCAACGGTGCGGGCGCGGCTGCGGGTAAGAGCGACTTTGGCCAGCTCATAAGCATGATGGAGCGAGGCGATTTCGATATCGTGGCAATCGGCCGATCGCTCCTGGCCAATCCCGAATGGGCCAGCATCGTCCGCGAGCATGGATCGCAGGGCCTCGCTGCATTCGACAAAGGCTTTCTGGACGAACTCATCTGACCAGGCGAAATTCCACGCTCCGGGAAGGCTGAACAGCAGCGTTGCCCTTGCCGGAGCTGTATGAACCGGCTGAAAAACCCACCCGCCATATCATTCGCGTTGATCGTCACTCCGTGGCCCATTTACGATGTCTGAGAGCCCGATTCAGAAGTTCTTCAAATCTGACAGTACCTTGCGGTTCTGCGCGTGAGCATGCGGATTGCGATGAGGGCCCAGGCGGTGGACGAGGCGATGGACCTTTCCCAATCCTTGGCGAGCCGTCGGTAGCGCCCTAGCCATGCGAAGGTTCGTTCGACAACCCACCGGCGGGGTAGCACTTCGAAACCTTTACCCTTGTCGGAGCGCTTGATGATCTCGATCGTCCACTTGCCCATGCCGACGAGCGCCGATCGCAACTTGTCGCCCGCGTAGCCGCCGTCGGCGAACACATGGCGCAGCCAAGGGACCCGCGTCCGGATAGCAGCCAGCACGTCAACAGCTCCATCGCGATCCTGAATGTCGGCAGCGTGGACGAGAATGAAGATCAGGAAACCGCAAGTGTCGGTCACGATGTGCCGTTTACGGCCCTTGACCTTCTTGCCCGCGTCAAAGCCTGATATTCCGCCACTTTCCGTTATCTTCACTGACTGGCTATCGATCACTCCAGCGCTGGGGGGGGGGGAGGCCTCGCGCCCTTCAATCTCGCGCAGGTTCATGACCAGCACCGTGTTGATCGCTTCGAACAAACCTGCGTTGCGGCAGGCGTAGAAGTAGCGCCGCACCGTCGACACAGGAGGAAAGCATTTGGGCACAAGCCGCCATGCACATCCGCTTGCGGCAACATAGAGCATCGCGTTCAGGACCTCGCGCATGTCCGCCGTCCGGGGGCGACCTCCACGCCTTGCTGGAGGCACAAAGGGCGCTGCCAAGGCCCACTCTACATCGGTCATATCCGATGGATATCGCAGTCCCTCCCGGCTATGCTCGCGCCGGGCAATACCAGTCCATGTCACCATTCACTCCATCTCTTCGCAAAGAGGCGTGAATCACAACAGGCTGGTATTGCTCAATAACTTTCGGATCGTGCTCTGATATCCCGATCGAGGGTCAGCATCGATCCTGGCTGGTATCGGTCAGCGCAAATGGTTGAGCGCCCCTTTTAAGAGCACGCGAAGCGCCCAAAATCTGCACTCGCCTAGACAGGCTGTGTCTGGCGTTGCGGGGATTTACGGACAGGCTTGAACGTGGCTTTGTCGCTCTGGATGGATCGGGCCATCCGGCACATGGCTGATGGGTCGGAGAGCCACCCGCGTTTCCGCGCGATCAGCCGTTGTCTGTGCTCCAGCAGCGTCCGGGCGCCGCGCTGATTTCGCCTCGCTTTTGCCCGAACGGGTCGTGGGCGGGGTCCGCCCTGAAGACGCGGTCATCGCGGATATCGCAGGACATGGCTCCCATGGTGTCGCCCGAGCACCCTGGCTATGCGGCCGCTCAAAATCGACGCGTCCTCCGCCTCCCCCTTATCGAGAATGTCTGTCGCTAAATTTAAGCAGTGCGGGCGAGCCGCCCTGCGCGGATGAAGCCCGGCCCCGGCATCGATGCCTCAACCTATCCCTGCAGCACGAACATATGACAGGTCTTCGGATCTGCTCCATGCGAGAACAAGGGTTGTATCGCGGCGCCGAGAGGGCAAACAGATCGACACTCCAGCGGTAAAAAAAGCCGCCCCGGGCAGTCTAATTGCTCGGGACGGCCAATCTATTAAGTGATCGAAACTAGCTTCCGATCGTTATCGCTTAAAAACGCACTGTCACATCCATGCCATAGGTCGCCGGGGCACCATAAGCCGCCCAGCAAGACCCAAGCCCGAGCGCGACCAGACATGTGCCGGATTCCTTGTAACGCTTGTCAAGAACATTGCGACCCCAGAACGAAATGGTCGTCTTATAGGCGTCGATGTCAAAGGCAAGCGACGCACCAAGCAGACCAAAGCCCGCCTGGTACAGCGGATTAGCTTTGTACGACGGGTTGCTCGATCCCGGCCCGCCGGGCGCCACCGCAGCGCCAGGGGAACCCACGGAGTCGGGCTGACCGACCAACGTGCCGCTCTTGTACGACCAGTTCACACCGGCGCGATAGCCGCCCCAACTCGTCTGGTTCTCATAGTTCGCATACAGCGTATACTGCCATTTGGGCAGGGTATAGAACGGCAGGTACGAAAGGTCCTGCGTGCCGCCTGGGAAGTTTGCGTTCGGAATGATGAAGCTGGAATATTTCGCGCGGGTCCAGGCCAACGTTCCGCCGAGGTTGAAGTTGCTGACCGGACGAACATTCAGTTCACCTTCCACGCCGTCGATCTTCGCCGTTGCCGCGTTGAACACGCCCGTGGCCGGGTTACCTCCGGCAGGCCGGACAGTCAGTGTGCGCTGAATGTCCTTATAGTTCGTGTGGTAGTAGTCGACGTTGAGCCGGATCATCCGATCAAGGAACTCGGACTTGAGACCGATCTCATAGTCGGTGTTTGATTCAGGCCGGTAGAAAGTAAACGGCGCACCGGCGTTGACGAACGGGGAGATGCCACCGCTCTTGAAGCCCTTGCCCGACCGGACATACAGCATCACGCCAGGCGTGAAGGACCAGTCCGCACCAATGGTGTAGGACAGGTTGTTAAACGACTTGCTTGACGATGCCACGCAGTCGGCCAGCGGCGTGGCTGCGGTGGTAGGGGCAGGCGAGTTGCAGATGCCAGCTGGCGTCACATCCCTGGTGTCCAGCGAGAACTTCTCTGCCGTATAGCGCAGACCGCCCGTTACGTGAACATTGGACACGACCTCATAGCTGCCCTGGAAGTAGGGAGCCAGGCTCTGCACGTGGACCCGGTTCAGGCTTGAGCTCGGCTGGGTGATGCCCAAACCGCGCTGCCCCAGGAAGTAGGGGAATGCACCATTGATCGTGCCGGGGTTGCGATCATCCTTGATCTTCTGATCGAGCAGGAACAGGCCGCCGGCGAAGGTCAGACGGCTGTCCAGTGCCTTTCCGGTGAGGTTGAATTCCTGAGACCACTGGCTATTTTCACCCGGCTGCCTCGAATAGAGGTAAGTATATGGATCACCGCCGACTGTGTAGAAGCTTACACGCCGCGCAAAATTATACGCGGTGATGGACTTCAGCGTAATATCGTCCGACAGATCATAGGCGAGAGTCAGTGCACCAAGCGCCATGCGCGCCTTGTCGCCGGTCTGAAGACCAGGATACTGGCGGGCGTTGTCCCGCGACGCATTGGCATACTGGTTAAGCAGGCCAAAAGCCGTGGGCGCAGCGGCGCCGAACTTCCCCAGCGCCGTAGTGAACGCGGTGATCTGATCCGGGGTCGCCGTGCCAGCTTGCACAGCGGGACCGAAAAACACGATCGGCGCAAGATCGCCGGCGGTGAGACCGTTGATACCTTGAGCAACGATGAAGTTGCCGAGCGCTGGCACATTGGTCGGATCGGTATAGATGGTGCGGTCATCCGCGCCATGCCCACGATATTCACCGTACGACCCCTGAAGCAGAACATGGAAGTTCGGCGCGAGATCAGCCTTCAGCGCGCCGCGGAAACTCCAGTGATGATCATTTTCCAGATCGCGGCGATTGACGACATCATAGGAATAACCATCGCGATCGATGATGTTGCCGTTAAGGCGCAGGGCGACGTTCGAAGCCAGCGGGATGTTGATCATGCCTTCGGCCGACTTGCGGTCATAATTGCCGTAGCCAAGCTTGACCGATCCTTCAAACTGGTCGGTCGGCTTGGTGGTCACGAACTTGACGACGCCGCCCGTGACGTTTCGCCCGTAAAGGGTACCCTGCGGTCCCTTCAACACCTCGACCGTGCTCAGGTCGTTGATGTCGAGCAACTGGCCGGCGATGCCCGCGCCTCCGATATAAACGTCATCCTGGTAGATGCCTACCGAACCAGGCTGGAAGGCAGCCGTATCGGTCTGGATCAGACCACGAAGGTTGAAGAACAGACCGGCAGCGCCGGTCGCCTGCTGAAGGGTGGTCAGGCTGGGCACGACCTTCTGCAGGTCGTTGACGTCCAGTACAGCCTTGGTCTGGAGATCCTTGCTGGTGAGCGCGGTTACCGCCAGAGGGACTTTCTGCACGCTTTCGCCAACACGGCGGGCGGTAACGATAATGTCGCCCGTCTGTTCAGGGGTCAGCCGCTTCGATGGATCGGCAGATTCCTGCGCATGAACCGCGCCACTGATGATGGTCGTGAACCCGACCGAAGCAAGCAACAAATGTTTACGCAGAATCAGTTTCATATCATCCCCTCCAAGCCTTTAGGCTTTTTTATAACCCTATTGACCGACCGTTTGTACGGGCAGGATCCTATTTCTTACATCAGTCCATTCAATAATCAAGCGTCTTGCCCCAGCCACCGTCGCGATGGCGGCGCTGAAACTTCGTGATATCGTTTTTTTAAACCAGCAGCGGAACGGCGCCCATTACGCTGAAACGGGCTCGAGCGTCTGCTCCTTAGTTACGGCAAAGCCGGCGTAATTATCCGCTGCAACTTTCTGGCAAGCCTCTATATAAGCTGGCAACCCGCCGAGATAAACAAGGATAGCTCGCTTCTTGCCGGGTACGTTGGTTCCCACATACCAACTGTCGGCCTTCGAAAACAAAGTCTGTTCCAGCAAATTGTTGACGATATCCGTCCACTCCTCCTGAGCGGCATACTCGGCCTCCATCTCGACATAGCCATTGTCGCTGGCGTAACTCAGCGCATCGCTGATCCATTCCACGGCAACTTCATTGTACATCGCGACGTTAGTCTGCAGCGACGGACTGCCCGGCCCCCCGATCATGAACATGTTGGGGAAGCCATTTACGCCGAGGCCCATATAGGTATGTGGGCCATCGCTCCATTCGTCCTTGAGCAGGCGACCGCCCCGGCCCCGGATGTCCAGTACCGTCAAAGAACCGGTCACCGCGTCAAAGCCGGAAGCACTGATGATGACATCGAACTCCAGTTCCTTGCCATCGACGATTAGGCCTTTTTCCGTGAACCGCTCGATCGGAGTCTTCTTGACGTCGATTAGATCGACATCGTCGCGATTGAAGGTTTCGTAGAAATTCGTTCCGACGACGATGCGCCTAGTGCCGATGGGATAGCCCTGGGGACACAGCATCTCGGCCTTGACCGGATCCTTGACCGCCTCGCGGATTTTATCGCGAAAGTATCCGGCCAATTCCTCGTTCATCTCTGGATTCGACAGCACGTCGCTGTGAATGCTCGAAACCATGGCGCCGCCATGTTCCCAATAGACGTTGAACTGCTCCTGCCGCTCTTCCTTCGTGAATTCGGTCGAAGGGCGCAGCCGGCGGTTGGCATATTTATCCTCGACGAACAGGTCGCCGGCGGCGCCGCGTATCAATTGGCGGAATTCCTTGCGCCGCTGATCGCGCACCCGCTCCCAGGCCGTGTAATCCTCCTGAGTCAGCGGACGATTGCGCGCCTGCGCCGTGAAGTTCGGCGTCCGCAGGAACACCGTAAGATGCTCCGCCTCCTCGGCCACAATCGGAATGAGCTGGGTGCCCGAGGAACCCGTACCGATAACGCCCACGCGCTTGCCCGCGAAGTCGGGCTCGTCGAACGGCCACTTCGCCGTATGGATCAGTTGGCCCTCGAATTTCTCGCGGTCCGGAATGTGCGGCCAGATCGGCGTGGCCAGCGGACCAGGCGACGTCACGAACCAGCGTGCCCGGTAGGCATCGCCACTTTCCGTCTCGAAATTCCACAGATGCGCATCTTCATCAAAATGCGCCTTCACCAACCGAGAATTGAAGCGGATATCCTTACGGATGTCGAGACGATCACAGACCCATTGCAGGTAGGAACGGATTTCCTTCTGAGCGGAATAACGCTCCGTCCAGCGCCATTCCTTGTCGATGATCGGAGAAAAAGAATAGCAATAGGCCAGGCTTTCAACATCGCACCGCGCACCTGGGTAGCGGTTCCAATACCATGCGCCGCCAGTATCCGCGCCCGCCTCCAGGCCAATCACGGAAAAGCCACGGTTGCGCATCTCGTAGAGCATGTGCATGCCGCCAAAGCCAGCGCCCAGAATCAGAACGTCGTAGACCTCGCCCGCTGCCTCCTTGCCGTTCATCCGACCCCTCCATATCTTTCGCAATTGATCACGCCGTGAGTCAACGCACGCGCTTGGATGAACTTATGTATAGTCAGTGACTCCTTGTCAATAGACGTAGCAGGCACCGAGCTCGATGGCCCGCAAATATCGTCCAGCACCGTGGACTTGTAGCGGTTTTGCGCCGGTCACTTGAGAGTTTAAGGCTCGTTCAAGGAGACCGACGAGATGATGAAGCATAGTGAAGAGTTCAAGCAGGAGGCGGTGCGCATTGCGCTGACCAGCGGGTTGCCACGCGAACGGGTTGCGTCGGATCTGGGGGTCGGCAAGTCGACCTTGAACA